>JAABUQ010000998.1_pt1 | contig 63728 bp, 59 predicted proteins | sample 5560001 | NCBI WGS metagenome assembly JAABUQ01 (sample SAMN10711888, study PRJNA513371) | rock metagenome | isolation source: Antarctica rocks | place: Antarctica: Victoria Land, Finger Mt nord | collected 2015-12-18
TCGCCCAACTCTGCATATTAGTGACTTTTACCTACCGACTAGATTAGTCTACCGGATGCAGACATCCATTGCTGGAACTCCCGCTCCTTCAGCTTTTGGAGACTTGTCGGGAAAAGTCAGATCAGCCTTGAAGTCCCCCGGCAGATATTGAAAAGCCCACTTATAAGGAACCGCCCGAACAGTAGTCCGGACGGAGTGTGGTGTGAGGAGTGAACGGAAACATGCGTCTCCGCTTTTTCTATTGTAGGCGAGAGCTTCTGTTTTTACAGTGATTAGGCCAGGATTTCGGAAGATTTTAGAGTTTCAAGTGACAAAGTAGCTTTACTTACCCATGCCGAGCTGCTGTGCTTTTTGATAAACCTTTCCTTCGGTTAGTAAAGAGGGAGCAATGACAATTTCAACTTGCTGCATCTCCTTGATCTCCTTGGCTCCCAGAGTACCCATACTCGTTTTTAACGCTCCCAGGAGGTTATGGGTGCCATCATCCAGTTGCGCTGGTCCCCGGAGAATTTGCTCACATGTACCGGTGGTGCCAACGCGAATTCGAGTTCCACGGGGTAGGACTGGGCTGGGCGTCGCCATCCCCCAGTGATAACCCCGCCCTGGGGCTTCTTGCGCTCTAGCCAACGGTGAACCAATCATCACACCGTCCGCGCCGCAGGCAATACACTTGCAGATATCGCCGCCAGTGATTAAACCCCCATCGGCAATGACTGGCACATAGTTGCCAGTTTCCTGGTAGTAGTCGTCACGAGCGGCAGCACAGTCTGCGATCGCACTCGCCTGTGGCACACCCACACCCAGTACCCCACGAGACGTACAAGCCGCCCCTGGTCCTATACCCACCAGCACTCCAGCTGCGCCAGCCTTCATCAAATTTAGAGCGACTTCGTAAGTCACGCAATTGCCCAACACTACCGGAATCGGCATTTCCCGGCAGAATTGAGCCAAATCGAGGGGTGTTACCGACTCCGGCGACAGGTGAGCGGTTGAAACCACTGTAGCTTGCACAAAAAACAGATCAGCCCCCGCCTTTGCTACCACTGAGCCATACTTAGTTGCCCCAGCTGGGGTAGCACTCACCGCTACAATGCCGCCTTGTTGCTTAATTTCCTGAATCCGTTGCTCGATCAAATTCGGCTTAATTGGCTCTGCATAAACTTCTTGCATCAGCCGGACAAACTCCGTTGTTCCCACCGAACTGATGCGTTCTAAAACCGGATTCGGGTCAGCATAGCGAGTTTGGATGCCTTCTAAGTTAAGTACACCCAATGCCCCCAACTTCGACAAGAGCACAGCCATGCGAACATCTACCACGCCATCCATCGCACTAGCAATGATCGGGATTTCTCGCTCAATACTGCCAATGCGCCAGCTAGTATCTGCCAAACTCGGGTCGAGCGTCCTAGTCCCGGGGACTAGAGCAATTTCATCAATTCCGTAGGCTCGGCGAGCTGTCTTCCCTCGCCCAATTTGAATGTCCACGCTTTTCCACTCGGAGAGCAAAACTGTTTAAGCTAGACTATCAAATTCAAAGCAGAATTGTTTGTAGGTGAGGGCACAGGGGTGAGAGTGCAGGCTCTAGCCTTTTTCTACAGGACTTGGAACTGAGTCATCTGCATGTCGTCTTCGTGCTCCAAGTTGTGGCAATGCATGGGATACCTACCCACGTTGGGTTCAAACTTGACGATGATCCTTACCACCTCGTTTTTGCCAAGGTACACGGTATCCTTCCAGCCAACCTCATAGGGGAAAGGCGGTTTGCCATTACGGTCTAGGAGCTGGAATTTGACCAGATGAAGGTGTATGTAATGCTCCATATCCTTGTCGTTGTTGGCAAGACGCCAGATCTCGACATCGCCCAACCTTGGGGTGGCATCCACCCGGTTCGAGTCCCAAGGCAAGCCGTTAATTACCCACTCCCCGTATTGCCCCCGTGAGAAGCTCCAGTCCCTGGTGCGCACCGCTCTTGATTCTGGGATGGGCTCAAAACTACGCAGAGTGGCGGGGATGATGCTGTCATCGGTTTCTTGTCGCACGACATCAAAGCGCATCAGCTGCTGCAATGATGGTGTCTCACCAACTAGATTTTGCAGCACTACCTGGGTGCCTATAGGGTAGACGGAAAAGTCAACGATCACATCGTAGCGCTCCGCCGCTCCTAGCCGCATCTGGCTAGTTTTGACTGGCGCAGGCGTTAGCCCACCATTATCGGTTCCGATCACGATTAATGGCTGGCCCGAGCTGAGCGCGAGTTGGTATGATCGCGCATTAGAGGCGTTCAAGATTCGGAAGCGATACTTGCGGTTTGCCACCTGGAAGCGGGGCGAAGGAACACCATTTACCAGGACAGTAATGCCAAAAACGCCATTATTGCCTCTGCTGTTATAGATGAACTCGCCACGGCTGGAGAATAGCCGATCCTGAATCATCAGTGGGATATCGTATTCCCCCTTCGGCAGGGGCAGACTATCCTCGAAGTCATCTCCAACTAGGTAGAAGGCGCTCAGCCCCTTGTAAAAATAGGGCCCGGTGGTGTGCATTGTGTGGTCGTGGTACCACAGCGTGGCGGCGCGGTCGTTGGGATAAATGTAGTCCTTGTACGTGCCCGGTGGAATAATGTCGTCCGGGTGACCATCGTACTGCGGCAGCGACCCCATCCCGTGATTGTGGACTACGACTGGTTCTGGCAGATTATTGGTCTGGCGGACAATTGTTTGCCGCCCTACACGGGCCTTGAGCGTAGGACCGGGAAACTGACCGTTATAGCCCCAAATTGTGGTCATAAGCCCAGGCAGAATCTCAACTTGGGCCTGTTTCATCGTGATCTCGTAGTAATCGGTCGTCGCATCGCTGCTTACAGGATTAAGCACCGGCGGTATACGCAGGGGCAGCTGAAACTGTGACGTCCACGGGTTAAACTGCGCAGAACCACGGCGCTGGAGTCCCACAGGCAGGAGGATAGCTCCGCCCACAAGTAAGCCAAGCTTGAGTGCGTCTCGTCTACTGAGCATTCTTTTCACGGTTGTGTCTCCTCACGTTTATTTCTTGTGGCAGTTGATAACTAACTGTCCTTGCCGCTTTAAGCTCACATGGCTTCACTTTTTTCACTTCAACACCGCTTCCACCGCTAACACCTCGACCCTGGGATCACGGATGGTTATATTTATTTTTTCCAGCCCAATACCCTAGCTTTTTACTATCAATGCAAGCATGATAATTGCTGATATTTATGCAACAAAAGCCCGTTTACCTAAGCAGCATTTTTGTTAACTGTTTTTCCGCTCTAACCAAATGAGTTGATTTTGCTTAAATAATTCCATTATTTGCACTTTGATATTGCAAAATAAACATAAATATTAAGTTCAATAATTAAGCTTTGAATATAAATTATCATAGCTTTTTTAAAAAGTGTTTATCTTAAAAGTATAAAATGTAGATTTTATGAAAAGGTTATGTAGTTTTACCGGATAAATTTGGCTAAACCTGGGTAATATTTGCGCATCTTGAAGTATGAAAGTAATATATTTGGGGTTTAGAAAATGTCCCCTTGTCCCCTTGATCTCTAAGTGCTCCTAGCTACTCCTGAAGTATGATTGGCTGTGTGTACTACAGTAGTATAATTGTAAGCATAGCAAACCATAGCGGCTGATGTCCCTTGCTTAAAGGGGGTAAGCTGGCGATTGGTATTCTATTGTTACTTTACTGTCAGATTCGAAGTTTAAGCTTTGATCCAATCTGAGACCCTAGAACTGTTGGAATGGCCGCGCCTGTGCCAGCATTTATCTACCTTCGCAGCGACTAAGCTGGGGGCAGTTGCAGCTCATCATGTCAAAATTCCAGATGCTCAGTCACAGAGTGAGCAGCTGTTAGCGCAAACCAAGGAAGTGTACCAGCTAGAAAGTAACCTAAGGGCTGGACTGTCGTTTGAGGGAATCCAAGATATTGGGGGTTCATTAGAACGGGCGGAACGCCATGGGATTTTGGCTGGGGATGAGCTGTTGGCGATCGCAACCACCCTGGCAGGAACAAGGCAGCTGCGCCGCGTGATTGATAACCAGCAAAACTTGCCAGTGCTGACGGATTTGGTCGTGGACTTGCGAACATATCCAGAGCTAGAGCAGGAAATTCACCGCTGTATTGACGATCGGGGGCAGGTAACTGACAGAGCTAGCCCCCAATTGGGTGGGATGCGAACTCAGCTCCGGGGAGTGCGAAACCAGATAACCCGCGTACTGCAAGGGATTTTGCAGCGTCAAGCTGGTGCGGTTCAAGAACAGCTGATTACCCAACGGGGCGATCGCTTCGTTATTCCGGTTAAAGCCCCCCAAAAAGATGCCATCCCTGGCATTGTCCACGATACTTCCACCAGTGGAGCAACGCTCTACGTAGAACCAAATGCCATTGTTCCTTTGGGAAATCAACTGCGTCAGCTGAGGGCAAAAGAGCAAGCAGAGGAAGAAGCCATCCGCCGTGCTTTGACAGAGCAGGTGGCAGCGGTGAACCCGGATTTGGAAAAGTTATTAGCGATCGTTACTACATTGGATCTGGCATGCGCCCGTGCCCGTTATAGCTTCTGGCTCGGGGCAAATCCACCCCGATTCATTCAGCGGTCAAAAGGTGAAAATATCACCCTGCGCCAGCTACGCCATCCCCTGCTTGTGTGGCAGCAACAGCATGAACAAGGTCAGCCGGTTGTTCCAGTTGATTTGCTAATTCAGCCGCAAATTCGAGTAGTGACGATTACTGGTCCCAACACGGGGGGCAAAACTGTCACATTGAAAACCCTGGCTTTGGCAGCTTTGATGGCGAAGGTGGGTCTATTTGTTCCTGCCCGTGAACCGGTGGAACTGCCTTGGTTTGATCAAGTGCTGGCGGATATTGGCGATGAGCAGTCGCTGGAGCAAAGCCTATCCACGTTCTCCGGTCATATCCGCCGCATCAGTCGGATTCTAGAGGCAATGACGGAGCATTCACTGGTGTTGCTGGATGAGGTGGGAGCTGGTACTGACCCAGCTGAAGGAAGTGCGCTGGCTCTAGCGTTGCTGCAATACCTCGCTGAGCATGCCCAGCTGAGTATCGCTACGACTCACTTTGGCGAACTCAAGGCACTGAAATACCAACTAGAGGGGTTTGAGAATGCCTCGGTGGAATTTGATGAGGTTAGTCTCTCGCCAACCTACAGGCTGCTGTGGGGAATTCCGGGTCGCTCTAACGCCCTGACGATTGCGCGTCGTTTGGGACTGAACCCGGAGGTGGTTGATGAGGCTAAAAGCAAGCTAGGTGGAGTAACAGAAGACATTAATCAGGTGATTGCAGGGCTGGAAGCACAACGTCGACGTCAGGAAACAAAGGCGGCTCAGGCGCAAGAGCTGTTGATCCAGGCGGAGCGTCTGCATCAACAAGTGTCTCAGAAGGCAACCGAATTGCAGGAACGAGAGCGGACGTTGCGACAGCAACAGGAAAAGGCGGTGCAGGATGCGATCGCTCTTGCTAAGGGTGAAATCGCTCAGGTAATTCGCCGATTGCAGCAAGGCTCAGTAACAGCCCAAGATGCTAAGCTCGCAACAAATGCCCTGAATCAAATTGCCCAGAGTCATCTGCCATCGCCACCACCAAAACCGAAACCTGGATTTCGACCCCAAGTAGGCGATCGCGTCCGCATTCCCCGTCTAGGTCAAACAGCTGAGGTACTGAGCAGCCCCGACGAGGATGGAGAGCTAACCGTCAGATTCGGGCTAATGAAGATGACTGTAGGGCTCGAAGACGTTGAATCGCTGGATGGTCAAAAAGCAGAGCCGTTGGTCAAGTCCAAGCCTGCCCCAGTACCTTCCCCGGTAAGCGTACCACCCCAAACCGCGCCAGCGATCCGAACCTCCCAAAATACTATTAATCTGCGAGGAAGTCGGGTAGCAGACGCCGAGATGGTTTTAGAGCGGGCGATCGCACAAGCCACAGGGCCACTGTGGATAATTCACGGTCACGGCACCGGTCGGCTGCGGCAGGGCGTTCACAATTTCTTGCAGCAGCACCCTCTAGTTAGCCACTTTGAGCCAGCAGAGCCAGCTGACGGTGGCACGGGTGTCACCGTCGCCTACATTAAGTGAAAGATAAAGCAGGAATATGGTCTTGCAGAGCCTAAGCTCTTTCAGCTTTCACGAGCTTGGGTATGGCCATGGATATTTTACCCTACTTCATTATTAACTCCAATCTTGCCAACTTGACATTTCCTCTGTATAAATATATATAAATTAATAACACCATACACTTAACCCCCAAATGAGAACACTATGCCTGAGGGCATTCTCCAGTAAAGCCATGGAATCCCTATCGAGCGACCACTAAAACATTTTTATAAACACGGAGTATTGTTATGTTTTCTGGTTTTTCCCGGCATCAAATTCTGCATCTAATTGGCGTATTCGTGAGTGGAACCGCCGCTGTAGGAAGCATTCCGCTGATTCGTAAGCTGTTTATTGGCGCTGCCCAGGCTCAAGAAGCCACCAATATATCAACTTATAAAGGTAGAACAATTAGGATGACGACTAACCAGGCTCCCCAGCTGCAGGTTGCCCAGCTCAACCCCAAGCCCTACAATGAGCCGGTTAAACTGTCGATTGATGACAAGAGAATCGACATCATCCAAGATCAGACATCAGGTATGTATCACACATATCTCATACCTTTTAAAAAATATTCGTCCCCTACTGATGCAGCGAAAGATATTATCGACCTCCGCGCACTTGGTAATTAGTAGTTAACAGGAGGGTGGACGATGTGGCTCACGAAAGATGAGATGCCAAATCATGTTTGGCATTTTTATCTGCCAGTAGAGCTTATTCAGCAAATCTTGGTAGAAAGAAGTATGGATGTTCGTAAAAGCGTCAACACGCTTACCATCACAGAAAAACAACAATTTGTCAAGGCGGTCAAAGCATTAAAGGCTAAGGGAGTATACGACCAGTATGTGAGGATACACCTGGCTGCAGCATCCTATCCCACTCCCTCAACTGTCAGCCCTTCTTACCGTAACCAAGCCCATCAAGGACCTGCGTTTACTCCATGGCATCGCCAGTATCTCCGCAGATTTGAAATTGATTTAAAAGCACAAGTGCCGGGGGTGACAATTCCTTACTGGGATTGGGAAGCTGATGCGGCTCTGCCTAACCCGGCGACTGCACCCGTTTGGGCTAGTGACTTTATGGGAGGCAATGGTGACCCCAATAATGGGTACTTGGTAACCACGGGTCCATTTGCCTATAACCAGGGCTGGGTCATACTTGATGCGAACGGTAATAGTAATGGGGGAGGCATAAGACGCCAGTTTGGGCAAAATATTGCAGGATTACCGCCGCAAGGTGATGTGAATCCTGCGCTTGCTCAACTTTCCTACGATCAATCGCCCTGGGATGGGTCAACGACCGCGAGTGCAGCTCATCGAAATATGCTTGAAGGATGGTTCCAATGCTGTCATTCACACAACCAGGTGCATCTATGGATCGGGCAAACCATGTTGCTGATGACTGCTCCAAATGATCCCGTATTCTTTCTGCTCCATTCTAATGTGGATCGTCTCTGGGCTCAATGGCAAGCTCAGCACCCAAACGCTGGGTATGTTCCCATTAGCGGGGGTCCACCTGGGCACAATCTCAACGACCCAATGTTTCCCTGGAACACGGCAGTCAACGGAATTGTCACTCCCGCAAGTGTTTTAAATATTACAGCACTCGGATATTCTTACCAATAAAATATATGGATATAAGCTGGGCAGGGCAGTTAGCATCTACAGAAATTACGGACAACGCCTTAATTCAGAACTTACGGCAAGTAGTTGCCCAGACGAGACAATCTGGCGAAAACATCACAATAGAGCAGATTGTGGAAGCAGCGCTGCTGGAAGATTCGTTGGTTGATGAGTGTGCAGTGCTGATTCGGGAAACGGAAACGTCCTCACGAGAGTTAGTTGCCTACGTGGTTTCGTCAAGGCCCTTCTCGCCTATTCAGCTACAATCCCACTTGGAAACCCTGCTGCCTGCTGCCTTGCTGCCGAGCGCCTATGTCCCAGTGTCCACCCTACCGCTCACTTCCACGGGGCAGGTGGATAAACTTGCTTTGGCGAGTTTTTTTGTGCTCGACTCTGATTTGGTGCAGCGATGGGAAGAGCGAGTGCAGTCTTTGGCGGCAGTCGAGCAGGTAGCGGTGGTGGTTCAAGAGTATACCGACATCCCGCCGTTGCATTTGTCGGATCTGCTCCCTGATTGGACCCCAGGGGCGATCGCGTTCGAAGAGTCAGTAAAAGCCCCGCTTCACTCAGATGCTGTGCAGTCAAAGAAGGCACCGAAGGCGCTAGCCATCAGCCACGGGGAACCGCTGTGGTCTGAACAGGGTGGTGGGATCACCACCCTGCCGCAGACGTTGCAACGGGCAGCGCTTCAAACATTGGGAAATAGGATAATTTATCTCCAGCCTGACGGCTGTGAGATCGTTCAATCGTATGCGGCTTTACTCGAAGAGGCACAGCGAATTCTAGCTGGACTCAGAAAACTAGGACTGAAGCCTCAAGACAAGGTAATTCTGCAGTTGAACCTCACTCAGGATATCATCCCTGCCTTCTGGGGTTGCATGCTTGGAGGTTTTATTCCCGTAATTATGGCAGTGCCACCCACTTATGGGGAAGCTAATGGTGCCTTGGATAAGCTTTGTCATGTATGGCAGATGTTGGATCAACCTTTAATATTAACCAGTGGGGCGTTAACGGCATCGGTCCGCTCTCTATCTCAATGGCTACCATTTCAAGAACACCAATGCAGCATTATTGAAACCTTAAGAACCAACAAGCCCGATACCTCTGTTCATCAGAGTCAAGCGAATGAGGTAGCATTTTTAACTTTAACCTCTGGCAGCACCGGGATACCGAAATGCATAATGCTGACCCATCAGAATATATTATCCCGTGCCAGAGGAGCAATCCAATTATGTCAGCACTCCAGTGAAGATGTAATTCTAAATTGGCTGCCTTTTGACCATATTGGCAGTATTTCAGACTGGCACTTACGCTGCGTTTATTTGGGTTGCCAACTGGTTTATGTACAAAAAGAATATATTGTAGGGCGGATACTAAACTGGTTGGATTTGCTCGAAAAGTATAGAGTAACGCATAGCTGGGCTCCCAACTTTGCCTATAGCCTGATTAATGACGCGCTCAACCAAAAGTTTGATAATAAATGGGACTTAAACTGCGTGAAGTCCTTACTCACTGCTGGTGAATCAGTTACACCAAAAACGGTAGCGGAATTTATAGAAAATCTTACTCCCTATGGCTTGAAATCAACAACTATGCAGCCAGCTTTTGGCATGGCAGAGTTTGGTTCAGGTATTACTTATTTTCAACCCACGTCATCAAAGCAGCCGCAGTTCCATACTGTTGACAGAGATTCTTTAGGTGGAGCGGTGATTAATGTTAGCCCAGAACATCCAAATAGCATTACTTTTACAAGTCTGGGTCCAGTTATCCCCGGTGTTGCCATGCGGATTGTAGATGATGAAAACAGACTCCTGAGTGAGGACACTGTTGGTCGCTTGCAAGTAAAAGGTCTGGCGGTATTTCCCGGCTACTACAAAGCTCCAGAAGCCAACTTGGAAGTATTTTTGTCGGATGGCTGGTTTAACACCGGAGATTTAGGGTTCATTTCCCAAGGTTGCTTGGTGATTACTGGCAGGGCAAAAGAAACAATCATTATTAATGGAGCGAACTACTATAACGGTGAAATTGAGGCGGTGGTCGAGGAAGTTTGGGGGGTAGAAGTATCTTACACCGCTGCGTGTGCCGTCCGAGATGTTGGCAGCACCAGTGAGAAATTGGCCATCTTTTTTAGTTGTGCTGTCTGCGATCGCGACCGACTGATTGAGCTGAGCCGGAAAATCCAGGAGCGGGTGGTGCGAAAAGTTGGAGTGAAGCCAGCTTACCTGATTCCTGTGGCTCGGGAAGCCATTCCCAAAACCGCGATTGGGAAGATCCAGCGATCGCAACTCGGGCGACGCTTTGAAGCCGGTGAATTCGACGGTATTCTCAAGCAGCTCGACATCCTCGGCGGCAATACCAACACGCTTCCAGACTGGTTCTACCGCAAGATTTGGTGTCAGAAGGAAGTTGTTTCTACCACTCAACCCACAACGCACCAATACCTGGTTTTCCTCGACCGATTGGGATTAGGTACACTCCTGTGTGCAGAACTGAACAAGCTCAACCTACCATGCGTCACTGTTGAGGTGGGGTCGGACTTCAACAAGCTAGGTGACAACCGCTATCGCATTGAGCCCAAGAACCCTGAGCATTATCGACAGCTGCTGGCATCCCTCGGGGAAAACGACATTCCGATTGCTGAGGTTTTCCACCTGTGGACCTATGACAAGTATGCCGGAGAGATTTCCAGCGCCCAGATGCTTGAGCGCTCACAAGATCAAGGGCTCTACAGTTTGCTGTTCCTGGTTCAGGCTCTAGCCCAAAGCCAAGGTTCTGAGCATCCAGTCCGGTTATATGCCATTTCTAGCTATACGCAGCCTACCTCGTTGGCCGACAAGATTGCCATAGAGAACACCCCAATTCTAGGTTTGCTCAAAACGATTACGACAGAAATACCCTGGTTAGAGTGTCGCCATATCGATTTACCCGTGGACGCTCTTGAGGTAAATGCGGCCTATATCCTCCAAGAGATTGGGGCCCTCGAGGACCGGGAGGTGGCCTACCGCAATGGGCAGCGTTTGGTTCCTAGCCTGGAGAAAGTAGACTTTCGTCATCAGCAAAAGGTAGAGCTTCCCATACAGCGCGGTGGGATGTATCTGCTAAGTGGGGGCTTGGGGGGTATTGGTGTAGAGATTGCTAGCTATCTGTTGAAACATTACCAAGTTAGGTTGTTGGTAGTGGGCAGAACTCCTCTAACTGAGAGCAGTGCGGCCCATTTAGAGCAGGCTCCTGCTGTCTCTCAACGAATTGAGGCTTATCTATCGCTACAGCAGCTTGGGGGAGAAATCATCTACGAGGCTGTTGATGTTTGCGATCTTGCCCAGTTGCAACAGGTGGTTGACAAGGCTTCGTCGCGTTGGGAGTGCGAACTCGATGGAGTCATCCACCTGGCTGGAGTGCTTCAGGAACGTTTGTTAGTTGAGGAAACCCGAGACAGTTTGGCCGCAACGCTGCGTCCGAAGTTGTTGGGCACTTGGACACTGTCTCAACTCCTGAAAGACAAGCCTAAAAGCTTATTTATTTCCTTTTCTTCACTAAGCGCTTTCTTTGGTGGCACTACAGTGGGTGCCTATGCTGCTGCCAACAGTTTTCTGGAAGGCTTTTCCCACTATCAGCGATACCAGTGTTCGTTGCGGAGCTATTGCTTTGCTTGGAGTATGTGGGATGAAGTAGGCATGAGCCGCGGCTACCAGATCAAAGAGCTGTTTCGTCCCATGGGTTACTATACGATCAAGCCTGCACAGGGGCTGCAGTCATTGCTGGCTCTTTTGCACCACGACCAAGCGCAAGTCCTGGTAGGTTTGGACGGCACCAACCGACACATCCGACGCTACAGGTTGACGCAATCGTATTGCTTACAGACCTGCACCGCCTATTTCACCGCTAAAATCGGCCAGGTATCACTCACCCAGTTAGAAGCGTTGTCGGTGCAGGATCGCTTCGGGACACGCAGCACCTGCCGTTTTGTGCAGCTCCAACAGATGCCGCTGACCGAAACGGGTGAAATTGATCGCCAGCAGATTGCCGCTATGGGGCGTGAGGCAGCTACTTCGCAGGTGGCGCCAAGGACAGATCTGGAAATTAAGCTCGCTAGCATTTGGCAAGAAGTTTTGGGCGTGCCGCAAGTCGGTATCCACGACAACTTTTTTGAGTTGGGAGGAACTTCACTCCTAGCCTTGCGCCTATTCTCAAACATCGAGAAGACTTTCGGCAAAAATCTTCCCCAGGCTACCCTGTTCCAGGCACCCACAGTTGAGCAACAAGCTAGCCTGATCCAGGAGTCAGAATGGTCAGCCCCTTGGTCCTCGCTGGTGGCAATTCAACCCAACGGTTCTAAACCGCCTTGGTTCTGCGTACATGCACTTTGGGGCGATGTCTGGTATTACTACGATTTAGCATGTTGTCTGGGTTCAGAGCAACCATTTTATGGGCTACAAGGACAGGGGCTGGATGGAAAACAGGCTCCCCACACTCGAATTGAAGACATGGCGGCTCACTATATCAGGGAAATACGTACTCTCCAGCCTCAGGGTCCTTATTTGATCGGAGGTTGGTGTGTTGGAGCTCAGGTGGCTGTCGAGATCGCTCAACAACTCCAGGCGCAAGGTGAGAAAGTGGCTATGTTGGCCTTGTTTGATGCTTGGGGACCGGAGTATTTCAAACCATTACCGTTCCATATTGTGGCCTCTAGGAAGCTGAGGAAATTATTACGACTTGAACTGAAAGAGAAATTAAGCTACGTATCGGAGTGGTTGTACTATAAGTTTTACTCGCATAACAGGCCCGAATCCCCTTTACAAGCTGTAAAACAGGCTGTACACGCAGCTCACGAGCAGGCTGTAAAACAGGCTATAAAAGATTATGTACCTCAAGTCTACTCCGGTCGGGCAATCCTCTTCCAGACCACTTATCAACCTCCTGATGCACAATTGAGGGGAATTGATCCCCAATATGGCTGGGGTAGTCTGATTACTGGGGGATTAGAGATCCACGAGGTTCCTGGTAATCATGATAGTATGTGGAGTCAACCCCACGTACAAGTTTTAGCCCAAAAGTTGAGAACTTGCTTGCAGGAGGCGCAGCTATACGCAGCCGCGCCTAGAAGCGATGCTGCGCTCGTTTTAGGGAGTGAGCCTTCTGGCGGTTGAAGCTAAAATATGACAGTTGTATTTTGCGGCGGACTTTGATCGAGCGTTATACCCTGCCCGAAATGGGCGAACTGTGGACCCAAACCTACAAACTTAAGACTTGGTTGCAAGTGGAGATTGCAGTTTGTGAGGCTCAGGCTGAACTCGGCTACATTCCAGAATCGGCAGTTGAGGAAATTAAGGCCAAAGCAAATTTTGATCCCAAGCGTGTCCTAGAAATTGAGGCTGAAGTCCGCCACGATATGATCGCCTTCCTCACGAATGTGAATGAGTATGTGGGCGATGCCGGGCGCTACATTCACCTAGGATTGACCAGTTCGGATGTGCTGGATACTGCTTTGGCGCTTCAGATGGTTGCCAGTCTGGATGTGTTGTTGGCACGAACAGAAGATTTGATTCAAGCGATTCGTGACCAAGCTCGGCTGCATCGTCATACGGTGATGATTGGTCGCTCTCACGGAATTCACGCCGAACCGATTACTTTTGGTTTTAAGCTGGCTGGGTGGTTGGCAGAAGTGTTGCGGCACCGCGATCGCCTCACCCGTCTGCGTCAACAGATTGCCGTCGGCAAGATTTCCGGTGCTGTGGGAACTTATGCAAATATTGAACCGCGAGTAGAAGCGATCGCTTGCCAAAAACTAGGACTACAACCGGACACAGCATCTACACAGGTAATTTCGCGCGATCGCCATGCTGACTATGTGCAACAACTGGCTCTACTGGGTGCCTCAATTGAGCGGTTTGCTGTAGAAATTCGCAACCTGCAACGGACTGACGTCCTGGAAGTAGAAGAATTCTTTTCCAAGGGTCAGAAAGGCTCCTCTGCCATGCCTCACAAGCGTAACCCGATTCGTTCCGAGCGACTGACAGGAATGGCCCGAATCCTGCGTGGTCACGCTGTTGCCGCCCTAGAAAATGTTGCCCTCTGGCACGAACGGGATATCTCCCACAGCTCGGTTGAACGGGTGATTCTGCCAGATACTTGCATTTTGACCCACTTCATGGTGGTAGAGATGGCTGATTTGCTCAAACAGCTACTGGTCTATCCCCAGAACATGGTTCAGAATATGAATTGCTATGGGGGCGTCGTTTTCAGCCAACGGGTGTTGCTAACTCTGGTAGAAAAGGGGATGAGCCGGGAGGAGGCTTATGCAGTTGTACAGTCTTGCGCCCATCAAGCCTGGAACCAACCACAAGGTAATTTCCACGACTTGATTACCGAAGACACCCGTGTTACCCAGTTGCTGTCTCCAGAAGAAATTGAGACTTGCTTTGACCCACAGCACCATCTGAAGCATCTAGACCAGATTTACCAACGGCTAGACATTTAGCTGTTTACCCTCCCTATGCTTGAACTCCTAGCCGCACTTTCTGCTTCTGCGGCGGCAGGAATTAGAACCGCCCTGCCACTCCTGGTCATTGGATTGTTGCAGGGTGACAAACTTTGGTCTGGCGTTCCGCTCTTGTCTGGCATTCCCTCATCGGTGGTGCTGGGTATTTTAACCAGCTGGTCGTTATTTGAGCTGTTTGCTTCCAAAAATCTTCTCGGTCAACGGGTGCTGCAACTGATGCAGTTAGTCTTTAGCCCGATTGTGGGAGCGATTATGGGCATCACTGTTGTCCAGATTACCGACCCTCCGACCGCGTTAATCTGGATAATTGGTGTAGTGGGTGGCTTATTTGCTCTGGTACTTCAGCTCGTCCAGGTTAGTTGGTTTTACCGTTTACGAGGTCTACCCCTGTGGGTTGTCTTTGTCCAAGATGCTCTGTGCATTGCTCTGGTGATCTTAGCCTTGGATGCTCCCCAGCCCGGAGGATTTGTTGCTTTAATCTTGCTGTGGTTGGCAGTTCGTAGCTCCAATAAGTGGTATCGCTTACAAAAAAGTTTGAAGACTGAAGGTTGAGCGATTTCTCCCTCGCCCCTCAACCCTCGCCAAAGAGCCCTCTAATCACAAAATTCCTACTAAGTGCAGGAGCCCACGACCAGTAATCAGCTCTATCACCAATGCGATGAAGCCAAGCATGGCGAGACGACCGTTCCAGATTTCAGCTGTCGTGGTCATGCCCCACTGCCAACGCTCTTGGGGGTACATTTTGATCTTTTTTTTCAGCTGGGTAACCTGGGACAGCTTGAGACTGGGGGATTTCAGCGCTTCGACAACCAGATCGGCCATCGCCTGAATAAACACCGGATTAGTGTTGAGAGCGGGTACGCGGCGGAAGTTGTGAATGCCTGATTGCTCTGCTAATTCTCGGTACTCAATATCAATTTCCTGCAGCGTCTCAATGTGTTCAGAGACAAAGCTGATGGGAACGACGAGTATATCTTCGACGCCTTGCGCCCCTAGCTCTTTGATAGCGTCTTCCGTGTAAGGTTGGAGCCATTCCACTGGCCCTACCCGGCTCTGGTAAGCTAGGGTGTAGGGATTAGCTCGATTGAGGGTCTGCATAATCAGGGCAGTGCATTCCTCAATTTCTTGCTGGTAGGGGTCGCCTGCTTCTTCAACGTAGCTGCGGGGAACGCCATGGGCACTGAAGAAGATATGAACTTGGTCGGGATTGACAACCTGGTCGAGTTCCTGAGTAATCAGCTGTGCCATAGACTGGAGATAACCGGGCTGTTTGTACCAGGAGGGAATGACCGTGTATTCAATCCGGTCAAGTTTTGGGTCTTCTAGCCAAAGTCTTTGGAGTAACCGGAAGCTCGAACCACTGGTGCTGATGGAAAATTGGGGATAGAGGGGCAAAATTACCAGGTGTTCAATCCGATCGCGTTTAATTCTGGCGATCGCTTCTTCTGTGAAGGGATGCCAGTAACGCATTCCCACGTAAACACGCGCTTCTTGACCCGATGAACGCAAATTTTCTTGAAGGGCTTGCGCTTGCGCTTCGGTGATGTGCCGCAGGGGAGAGCCGCCCCCGATTTGCCGGTAGTTTTCTTGAGATTTCTTAGTTCGCCGCGTGGAAATAAACCAGGCTAGGGGTCTTTGCAACCAGGTAAAGGGTAGGCGAATAATTTCAGGGTCGGAAAACAAGTTAAACAGAAAGGGAGCAACATCCTCTAGTTGATCCGGCCCACCGAGATTGAGTAATAATACCCCAACACGACCCATAGCAGTTACAATATCCCAATCTTTTCAGCTTTGTTACTAAGTTTAACAAGATTTTTTAATCAAATGTATCAGTTTACAAAGGAGTTAAGCAATGGCGACAATTTTAAGAGACTGGAGCTACCGCTATCAGTGGCTTTACGATGCCATGGCGCGTTTGGCTGCTCTGAGTGTAGGCGGTGAAGCGCGATTCCGCCAACTGGCTTTACAAGGCTTAACAATTCATCCAGAAACTAAGGTGCTAGACCTATGTTGCGGCAGTGGTCAGGCAACCCAGGTGCTAGTGCAATCCTCCCAGGACGTCACCGGACTGGATGCCTCACCCTTGTCCCTGCTCCGGGCGCGGCAGAATGTTCCTCAAGCCCAGTATGTCGAAGCTTTTGCAGAGGCGATGCCATTCCCAGACAATCAGTTTGACCTAGTGCATACAAGTGTAGCTTTGCACGAGATGGAGCCGGATCAGCTGCAATCAATTCTCAAACAAGTCTACCGGGTGCTGAAACCAGCTGGGGTGTTTGCCCTGGTGGATTTTCATCCTCCCAGTAACTGGCTATTTTGGCCAGGGCTGTTTCTGTTCCTAGTGTTGTTTGAAACCGAAACAGCGTGGCAACTTTTGAAAACTGACTTGGTTGGGCTGTTGGAGCAGGTTGGGTTTCAGGTGTGCGATCGCACTATGTACGCGGGTGGGAGTTTGCAGGTGATACAGGTGAAGAAATGAACCCCTCTCAATTTTTACTTGTGGACTGTGCAGCGATTTGATCGGTCTTTGCTGCCATGATGAAATCGTTGCGATGCAGTCCGTTGATCGCGTGAGTCCACCAGGTCACTCTCACCTTGCCCCACTCTGTGAGTAATGCTGGGTGATGTCCTTCGTTTTCGGCTTCCTCACCGACGCGCTGTGTGAATGCAAGCCCCGTGATAAAATCTGGAAATTTGTATGTGCGCTCCAGACGAGATTCTCCATCCTGTACCACAATTTTCCAGTCTGGAATCTGCGGCTTGAGTTCTGTAATCTCGTCCTCAGTCACGCGGGGCGCATCTTTATGACAAGCAGTACACTTTTGTTGTGTGAGATTTTCCATTGTTCTATCCTTGGCGTTTATTCGGACGCAGGGCTATTTATCCTACCTCAGAAATAACTTCATCTTTAAGAGGTAGCAGCCTTTCTAGATTCACTTGCTCGGAAGCATCCAGAATTTCAATTCCCACAATCTTATTGTCTTCCCCAATATCCAAAACAATATCTTCAGATAGTCGATGGTTGCTCACCTGCTGCTTTCGGTCATCCAAGCGCAGGTAAAGTAAGTCTGACTTGGCGTTATAGAGGCTCTGCATTTTCCCATTTTCCGTAAAATACATAGACTGTTACAGTTATCATCGTATCTTTCTCAAGCACAGACCTCAACTCGTTTCTGCTCGTAGTACTTGCCACCTCGTTCTTGCTCAAAATTATAAACTTTTGCCTTCCCCAATCGCCCGCGCTTACCTGGAATAGGAAACCCTTGAATGAGGACGTCTTTGATTTGTTCTTCATCCGCGCCTCGCTCCTGGGCACGTTCTAAAGTATGTGGATCAATTTGGATTTCCATCTTGATCCACTTACCATCGGCATAAGGTCAGGTTGTGTACTCAGCATTAATTTTTACGTAATCGTAGCTAAGGTCACAGCCCCAAGCCTTTCCCGAACCAGAGCCATTACCAATGCTAATCGAGATTAAAACGGTATCTTCTTTGAGGTAAGCCCCAGCCGCTGCTTGTTTTAGATAAGCACTGGCAGCTGCACGGTCAAATGGCAGGGGTTGACCATTTTCCATCATTAAGAAATCCCCCAGCTTAATTTGGAGTTCTTCTTGGTCAAAGGGGACACCAGCACGACCGGCGGCGGCGCCAATCCGCCCCCAATTGGGGTCACGACCAAAGATAGCTGACTTGACGAGGGAAGACCCAGCAATCGTTCTGGCAACTTGACGGGCGGCTTCTTCATCGGTCGCCCCACTTACCTGGACTTCAATCAGACAAGTAGCTCCTTCGCCGTCACGGGCGATCGCTTTCGCCAAATGCTGGCAAACTGCCGTCAGCATCGCTTCCAACTTATCCGCTTCTGGCCCCATTTCGGTAATTGCTGGGGTGCGGGATTGACCGTTGGCAAGAGCTATCAGCGTGTCGTTAGTACTTGTATCCCCGTCCACGGTGATTTGGTTGAAACTCCGATCAGCTGCCCGACTCAGCATTTGCTGCCAAAGAGATGGAGCAAAAGCTGCATCACAGGTAACAAAAGCCAACATTGTCGCCATGTTGGGATGAATCATACCCGAGCCTTTGCAGATTCCACCAATCCGCACCGGGCGATCGCCCAAGGTTGTCTCTAGGGCGATGGATTTTGTTACTAAATCCGTCGTCACTATTGCCTGTGCAGCTGCATCAGACCCGGTTTCCGAGGCAGCTGCCACCAATTGATTCATCCCAGCCTTAAGGGCATCCATGCGAATTCGTTGACCAATTACCCCAGTAGAAGCCAGCAGAATAGATTCGGGGGGAATATTCAATGCTTGACCCAACAACTGGGTAGTTTCTAAAGCATCAGCCCAGCCTTGGGCACCCGTTGCCGCATTCGCTTGCCCGGCGTTGCAAAGGATGGCACGAGCACTGGCTTTGGATTGGAGGCGCGCTCGGCAGTAGTCCACGGGGGCAGCGCGCACTTGACTGGTGGTGAACACAGCGGCTGCGATCGCCTCTACGTCTGACAAAATCAATGCCAAATCCGGTAGTCCTGAAGGTTTCAGTCCTGCCGTAATTCCTGCCGCTCGATACCCCTTGGGAGCGGTCACGCCACCAGTAATTTCCCGCCAGTCTAACATCATGCCTCCCTACAACCGCTTAGGTTGCGATTATATCAACTGGGAGTGCGGTTTGCTTGAAAACTTGATAACAGAAAATGCTTAACCAACATTTCTTGGAAAGGTATCCACCGTTGGGGTTGAGTTGAGAGCCGTGTAATGAGCGTATTATATAGCCTGAACCCAGCTGACTGTCGATTCTTTAGCAGGTGGCACTAAAATTACACCTATCTCGGCTCAACCTCGGCTATACCTCAAGTGTTTAGCAAAGTACGCTCATTCTTATCTCACCTATTCTATGGAGAACTTCAAATGTTTGCTCGTCAGGAACCTGGTCTTTTTGGAATTAAACATTCAAATCGCAATTTTGCGCAAAAAGATGACTGGGGTTTAAATCAATTTAACTCATCTTTTCCAACATCGTTATCAGCTTTTATTGAAGCTCAAGGATTTGGAAATGTGTATTCGAAGCTTAATTAAAACATGCTAATTTATCATATTCGTATTAGTACGACAGATATTTATGGAGTCGCTCCAAGAAACAAATCAAAGAAATCATTCTTGGAGGTGGACAAAATTTATTGAGTCCTGAGCGGCGATTTGATGCTATAATTTTCAACTCGCCAGAGCTTTTTGAGTAAACATCTAAACCAATGCAAAAAAATGAGAGTGATTGACTTGTTTGCTGGCTGTGGAGGTCTTTCGATGGGTTTTCAAAAAGCTGGCTTTGAAGTAGTTGCAGCTTTTGATAACTGGAAAGAATCGTGCGATGTTTATGCAGCTAACATCGCACACCCGATCTTTCAAACTGATCTTTCAGATGTTAAAGATTTAGAAATTTTTAGAGAATGGGAGCCTGACATGATTATCGGCGGTCCCCCATGCCAGGACTTTTCAAGTGCTGGGAAAAGAAATGAAACTTTAGGTCGAGCAAATCTAACACTTTCCTATGCGAAAATCCTCTCGGAGGTAAGACCAGAATGGTTTTTGATGGAGAATGTAGGACTGATTAGAAAGAGTCGTGTTTTACAAGAAGCTGTTTCATCTCTTAAAGCGAGCAACTACGGATTAAGTTCTACTGTTTTGGATGCTAGCTATTGTGGGGTTCCTCAGAGTCGAAAAAGATTTATTTTAGTTGGAAAACTAAATTCACAAGATGGTTTTTTAGAGAAATACCTTGCTAGAAATCAATCTAGCCGTCCCATGACTGTATTTGATTATATGGGCGAAAAATTAGATATTGAATATTATTATAGGCACCCTAGAAGCTACGCAAGAAGAGGCATTTTTAGTGTGCATGAACCAAGCCCCACTATTCGAGGTGTAAACAGACCTTTGCCTAAAGGGTATAAAAAGCATGACGGCGATCTTTGTGAACCAAGTGATAATATTCGACCCCTGACTACACTGGAAAGAAGTTATGTCCAGACTTTTCCAGAAAGCTTCAAATGGTTTGGGACTAAAACTTGTATAGAACAAATGATTGGCAATGCTGTTCCTGTTAATCTGGGAAAGTACATTGCCGAGTGTATTCTTCATTACATTGAAGCCTCGAAGAATGACTTACCGAAACAACAATTTGTTCAGCAGCAGTTGGAACTGTTTAAAATTTGACCCTTGTTCCTTGATTCTTCCTGGCTTAGCCGCCCAGCTTATACGGGGTAAAAGTAGGGGCAAAACTAGCGAAGATAGTGTGGATGCGTTTGCCCTGGTACGTCACTTATTTAGCTTCTTCGCCAGCAATTGGTTGGTCAATTTGGGGTCTGCCCGCCCCCCAGTCTGCTTAATTACCTGCCCGACAAAGAAGCCCAGTAGCTTGGTTTTACCTTGGCGATACTGTTCTAGCTCTTTGGGATTTGCCGCTACAACTTGCTCAATGATCGCTTCCAGGGCACCGGCATCCGAGATTTGAATCAGCCCCTTGCGCTCAACCAATTCCTTCGGTGAGCCACCCTGAGTCAGCAGTTCTGGCAGGATGTCTTTGGCAATTTTGCCGCTGATTGTGCCGTTTTCAATCAAAGTGACCAGTTCAGCCAGCCTTTTGGGTTCAAGAGCGATTTTTGTGATGCTGAGTTTTTCGGTGTTGAGGTAGGCAGCGATATCGCCCATGATCCAGTTGGCAGCTTGTTTGGGATTAGCTCCAGCGGCGATCGCGGCTTCAAAATACTCCGCCACCTGGCGTTCATCTGTTAACACACGGGCATCGTAAGCCGAAAGTCCCGATTCACTTTCATAACGATGCCGTTTCTGCGCTGGGAGTTCTGGCAGTTTGGCGAGCCACTGCTCTAGTTGCTCAGTTGACACCTCAATCGGCGCCAAGTCTGGTTCTGGGAAGTAGCGGTAGTCGCTAGAGCCTTCCTTGATCCGCATACTAATAGTGCGCTGGCTGCCTTCTTCCCACAGCCTGGTTTCCATCACAATCCGCTCCCCGGCTTCCAGGGCTGTGGTTTGCCGCTCTATTTCGTACTCGATCGCCCGTTGGATGGCGTTGAACGAGTTCATGTTTTTAATTTCTACTTTGGTGCCAAACTCCTGTTGACCTACTGGGCGCACAGAGATATTGACATCACAGCGCAGTGAACCTTCCTGCATATTGCCGTCACTCACACCGAGATACAGCAAAATCCGACGCAGTTCTTGAGCATATTCAGCTGCCTCTTGACCTGAGCGCATATCCGGTTCAGAGACAATTTCCACCAGTGGGATACCAGTGCGATTAAAGTCTACCAGGGAATAGGTGGAACCAGACAGGCGATCGCTACCCGCGTGAACCAGTTTCCCAGCATCTTCCTCCATGTGCAGGCGCGTGATCCCAACCCGCTTGCGCCTGGAGTTGCCCTCGGCATCGACTAGCTCAATCTCCAGCCAGCCATGTTCGGCGATCGGCAGGTCATACTGAGAAATTTGATAATTTTTGGGCAAGTCTGGATAGAAATACTGCTTTCGGTCAAACTTGCTGAAGGGGGCAATCTCACACTTTAGCGCCAGTCCTGCTTTGACGGCGTACTCCAGTACCTTCTGATTCAGCACTGGCAGCACCCCAGGCAAGCCCATACAGATTGGACAGATATTTTGGTTTGGCGTCGCGCCAAATTGGGTGGAGCAGTTACAGAACACCTTGGTGGCGGTATTCAGCTGACAGTGGGTTTCCAAACCAATAACGGCTTCGTACTGAGTTTTAACCGGAGCAGCAATAGTCATGGGTTAAAGATTGCGGCTAAGCTACAATTTCTTCTATTGTAGCCTTGGTGTCCTTTGTCTTTTCATCACACTCATTACATGTAGCGAGTTAGCTGAACTCGGTAACGTTCTTTTTTGGTGACGGCGACTTCCCCAACCTCCAATCGCCCTTTGCCGCGAATGGCGATTAAGTCCCCAGGTTTAATCAAATAACTCGACTGAGTGATTTCCTTCCAGTTGACTCGCACATCACCACCGTCAATTAAATCTGACATTTTGCTGCGGGACATACCGAACCCAGCTGATGCGATCGCATCTAGCCGCAGAGAAGCTTCCACCGTCGCCAATTCTTTCTTCTTCGGTTCTCGAATCTTCAGTTCGCTCAAGTCAATCCGCTGCGTTTTGACTGGTACTGAGCGCACTTGCTTGAGATTCATCTCCAGAAATTCCACCAGCTCTGGCACCAAAATTACCTGTGCTCCCCGTTCGCCCAGTACAATAATGTCGCCAGTCTTGTCGCGTACAATCCCACTTCCCAGCATTGCGCCCAAAAAGTCGCGATGAGTGGCGGTATCAAATAAAAAATTACCAGCAATCTCCAGCGCTGCAACTTCAACTTGGGATTTGTCTAGGGGTACTTCTGCGCGTGCGATCGCCAAGCGTTGTCGTTCTGCCTGCGGATAGCCACCCCACGCGACAAGCTGCACTTCCGTTAACCGGCTAAACCTCTGCTGGATTTCAATCAGGGACGGGGGAGAAAGAAAATCCGTCAACATGATTTCCCAGGTTTTGATCGCCTGATCCGCCTGGTCAATTACACGAGCCACAGTGTCTCGATTTTCAACTGCTTTTAAAAGTTCTTCCCTCGGCAGCATTCTTGAGGCACTTTGTTTACAAACACTGGCTTAATTCTATCTTTTTACTCTGTTTTCAATCCGCTCCCGAGCCCTAAAGTCAATTTCTATACCTCAGCTGGAGCAGCGTAACCCTGGATATTTTCTGGCTCAAACTGACGCAGTATCCGAGTTGCCTGACGGTTCACACTTTCAGAACCCTGAACCACGACCAGGTATTTACCCGCATTCAGGCGGTTGCGATAAGGTAAGGCATCACCACCGCCTACGACTAAGCCGACTCCACCACCGGCAAACAAACTACCCATAGCACCAGCGCCAGCCCCGAGCAGTCCACCAATTAAGTGATTGCCAACTTGACCTGCCCAGGGAAAGGTATTCAAACCAGTGAGGATGTTGAACGCCACCCCAGATACAAAGCCGAATGGCACGAGCCAGAAAGACATTAGTCGCGATTGCTTTTTGGCTTCCTCGTTGGGGTCAATCAAGCCAAACTCGTCAGCACTCTTATACCCCCTACCCAGTATGCTTACTTTATCAATCGGTATGCCCTCTTTCTCTAGAGCCAAGTAAGCGGCTTCTGCCTGAATGCGGTCTGGTAACACGGCAACAAGGTAATTCATCAGATTCAACTATTTTTTTTATACGAGGTTTTCCTCAATTAACCAGTGTAACAACCCTAGAAGACAAAATCGCTTTTTTCTGTTTCTGTTTGCTATAATCTCTCTTTCTAGAAGGATAACCAATGCGTGGTAACCTTAAAGTGAGCATTTCTTTAAAGCTATGTTCTTTGAACCCTTGCCAGATTATTGTTGGGCGCTATTTACCCCTAATACCAATATACTCATTAATTGTCTTAAAGAAGAAGTTGAAAGTCTAAACTTTAACTTTGCTCGGATGTCATTGTAGCAAAAAAAACAAGATTATGTCTAAAGTATTGGTTTCCGACCCAATTGACCAGGCTGGAATTGACATACTATCCCAAGTTGCTCAGGTTGACGTGAAAACTGATCTTAAGCCGGAGGAACTGGTGCAGCTCATTCCAGAGTACGACGCGCTGATGATCCGCTCTGGCACCCGCGTCACCAAGGAAATTATTGAGGCTGGGAGGCAGTTAAAGATTATCGGTCGAGCGGGTGTGGGCGTTGATAATGTAGACGTTCCCGCTGCCACGCGCCAAGGGATTGTAGTAGTAAATTCTCCGGAAGGGAATACGATCGCGGCGGCAGAACATGCGATCGCCATGATGCTTGCCCTCTCTCGCTATATCCCGGATGCCAACCAGTCCGTTAAAAGCGGCAAGTGGAACCGCAACAGCTTTATCGGGGTCGAAGTATACAAAAAAACATTGGGCATTGTCGGTTTAGGTAAGATTGGCTCCCATGTCGCCAACGCTGCCAGGGCAATGGGGATGAGACTGCTGGCATACGACCCGTTTATATCCACAGAACGGGCGGAGCAGTTGGGCTGTCGCTTGGTGGAGATGGATTTGCTAATGCGGGATGCTGACTATATCACGCTCCACATACCCAAGACACCAGAAACCACCCACCTGATTAACGCACAAACGCTATCCAAGATGAAACCCACCGCCCGGATTATCAACTGCGCCCGAGGTGGCATCATTAACGAAGCAGACTTGGCAGAAGCGTTGAGCAACGGCAAAATTGCTGGTGCCGCGTTGGACGTATACGAGACGGAACCGTTGGGAGACTCCCCCTTGAAGTCACTAGGAAAAGAAGTCATCCTTACCCCCCACTTAGGAGCATCCACTACTGAAGCCCAAGTCAATGTTGCTATTGATGTGGCAGAACAAATTCGCGATGTGCTGCTGGGGCTACCGGCGCGCTCGGCGGTGAACATCCCAGGACTAGGCCCCGATGTGTTAGAAGAACTCAGACCTTATATGCAACTAGCTGAAACCCTGGGCAACTTAGTGGGGCAGCTGGCTGGGGGACGGGTGGAGTCGCTGAATGTGCGATTGCAAGGGGAACTGGCGACCAATAAAAGCCAGCCCTTGGTAGTGGCAGCGCTCAAAGGGTTACTCTCCCAAGCTTTACGGGAACGGGTGAATTATGTTAATGCCAGCATCGAAGCCAAAGAGCGGGGAATTCGCGTGATTGAAACGCGGGATGCCTCGCTTCGGGACTATGCTGGGTCATTACACCTGGAAGCGAAGGGTTCGCTCGGTGAGCATTCCGTCACCGGCGCTCTGTTAGGGGATGGCGAAATCCGCCTCACAGACATTGACGAGTTCCCAATCAACGTACCCCCCACTCAACACATGCTGTTTACCCTGCACCGCGATATGCCGGGGATTATCGGCAAGCTCGGCTCCCTGCTGGGTAGTTTTAATGTCAATATTGCCAGTATGCAGGTGGGCCGTAAAATCGTGCGTGGCGATGCAGTGATGGTGCTGAGCTTGGATGACCCCCTACCTGATGGGATTTTGGCTGAAATTATCAAAGTGCCTGGGATTCGGGATGCTTATACGGTGACACTGTAAGGGAGAGGGAAGCAGGGGGAGCTGAGGGAGCTGAGGGAGCTGAGGGAGCTGAGGGAGCTGAGGGAGCTGAGGGGAAAAAAGTAATTGAAGCTTGCTCTTTTTTCTCCCCTGCTCCCCTTGCTCCCCCTGCTCCCCCTGCTCCCCCTGCTCCCCCTGCTCCCCCTCAGACTGGATTATGGACAACAACTGGTGGGAACTACAAATTCTTTGTGATCCAGATTTGGAAGATTCTATCTTCTGGCGGCTGGAAAAATTTGGTTGCCGGGGTACTGCTACTGAGAAATGCGGAAATTCATCCCTGGTACGCGCTTACTTGCCTAAAAACCAGACCCAGGTGCTGGACTTGGAGGCGATGAAGCTGCAGCTACACCAGGATGCATTGACGTTAGGGCTGTCTGAGCCAAGGATGCAGTGGCAACTGATTGATGAGGAAGACTGGGCAAGTAGCTGGAAGCAATACTGGCAACCCCAGGAGATTGGCGAACGCTTTTTAATTTACCCCGCTTGGCTACAAGTACCAGAATTATCGCAACGGCTACTGCTGCGGCTTGATCCGGGCGTTGCTTTTGGTACCGGCAATCATGCCACGACTCAGCTTTGCCTGGAGTCGCTGGAAATGCGGCTGGGTGAGGGTTCCACTGATGCGGTAGTGGCGGATATTGGCTGTGGCTCTGGCATTCTCTCGATTGGGGCAGTGCTACTGGGAGCAAGCCAAGTCTACGCGGTAGATATCGACCCCCTGGCGGTAAAATCTAGTCTCAGCAATAGCGCTCTTAACCAGATTAGTCCCCAACGTCTAGTGGTAGAACAGGGAAGTGTGGAGCGCTTGATGCAATTGATTTCGGAACCAGTCGATGGCATCGTGTGCAATATTTTGGCTGAGGTGATTATTGACTTGATTCCGGCGATGAGTGCGATCGCTAAACCAACAACTTGGGGCATCCTCAGCGGCATTTTACTAGACCAAGCCAAATCGGTTGCCGATACCTTAGAGCAACATGGCTGGAGCGTTGCTACCGTCTTGCCGCGGCAAGATTGGTGTTGCTTGCATATCCAGCGATGGTAGCAGGGGGAGAGGGGCTCCAAGGGCCCCCTGCCTTCTTCAGTCAGCCTAAATATCCTCTTCGCTCAACTCGCGGGTCATATAGTCAAACGGCTCATCCACAAAGGCGGTATTTTCAATCCCCGCCGCCGCGACTTGTTCCTTAACAATCCCCTTCATAATTTGGATGCCTCCAATCGTCGGGCCAATTGGCACCCCTAAAGAATTGTAAGTTTCCCGTAGCCCTTCGAGCACCCGCTCATCCAGCACGTCCATATTGCCAGCAACCAGCGCATAGGTGGCGTAGCGCAGGTAGTAGTCCATATCCCGTAAACAGGCAGCATAGCGACGAGTTGTGTAGGCATTTCCACCGGGGCGAATCAGTTCTGGCAGTTCTTCAAACAGTTTTGACCCAGACTGCTTCACAATTGCAGCGGCATTAGAATTGATTGCCGCCGCCGCCTGCACTCGTGCCGTACCCGTCTCAAAGTAAGACTTCAGCTGGTCGATGGCATTCCGGTCGAAATACCGACCTGCAACGTCGTAAGTTCCAATTAAGCTTGTGATCGCGTCCCGCATAAAATTGTTCTCCCAATTATTCCTATCGGCGTTTTGATATTTTTGACCCGCTTTTTTGCACCTGGCACCAGCTTTGGAGTGCCGCCTGAAACCTGAAGGCTCACAGGCAAATCATCGGCTACTTAAGGATTTTATGCCAAAGTTGGCCCCTCTGAGATCAACGATCCCAACCCCGAGAAAGACAGCAGAAGACTACGGGAAAGAGTCACTAAATATTTTGTATCAGGAAATACATTTTGCTGGCAACGCTCTCTTTAGGATGGTTCAGAGCTGGCACAGTTGGGTTTTTGCCTGCCCTAGCAGTAACGTTTGAAAATTTTCTGTAAAGTTAAGCCAATCAGCTGATAAGGAGTCACCTATGCCTGAAACACCACAAGAAGTCTTGAAAATGATTCAAGACCAAAACATTGAGCTGATCGATCTGAAGTTCGTAGACCTATTCGGCATCTGGCAACACTGCACGTTCCACCGCAGCCTAGTTGATGAGGACTCCTTCAGAGATGGTATAGCTTTCGATGGCTCGAGTATTCGAGGTTGGAAAGCCATCAACAATTCAGACATGTCAATGGTGCCTGATCCAACTACTGCCTGGATCGACCCCTTCATGGAAGAGCCGACCCTAAGCATGATCTGCACCATTATAGAACCCCGCACCGGAGAACTTTATGAGCGTGACCCGCGTTCGATTGCGCAGAAGGCAATCGACTACCTAATTTCGACTGGTATTGGTGATACGGTTTTCTGTGGCCCGGAACCTGAGTTTTTTATATTTGATAGCGTTCGCTATGAGCAGGAAGGGCATCAAGCCTTTTATTACATAGATTCCGAAGAAGGGATTTGGAATTCTGGTAAAGACGACCCTAAAGGGAACCTGGGTTACAAAATTAATTACAAGCGTGGCTACTTCCCGGTAGAACCTTCGGATATGTTGCAGGACATCCGCAGTGAAATGCTGCTAACAATGGCCAAGTGCGGTGTACCGATTGAAAAGCACCACCATGAGGTAGCAGCGGGTGGACAGTGCGAGTTAGGCATTCGGTTTGCGCCCTTAGTCCATGCAGCGGACTACGTGATGACTTATAAATATGTCGTCAAGAATGTCGCCCGCAAACATGGCAAGACGGCTACCTTCATGCCTAAGCCGCTGCACAACGACAACGGTACTGGGATGCACTCCCATATGTCGATTTGGAAAGATGGACAGCCGTTGTTCGCTGGTGATAAGTACGCTGGTTTGAGTCAACTGGCTCTGCATTTCATCGGCGGTCTGATCAGGCACGCCCCTTCACTCTTAGCTTTCACCAACCCGACCACTAACTCTTACAAGCGGTTGGTGCCTGGTTTTGAAGCACCTGTAAATTTGGCTTACTCAGCAGGCAATCGCTCGGCATCCATCCGCATTCCTATCACTGGTAGTAATCCCAAGGCGAAGCGGCTAGAGTTCCGTTGCCCCGATCCCAGTTCCAACCCTTATCTAGGTTTTTCCGCTATGCTCTGTGCAGGTTTGGATGGCATCAAGAACCAGCTTGACCCTGGTGAACCGCTAGATGTGGACATCTACGAACTCAGCAAAGAGGAACTGGCGAAGGTACCCAAGGCTCCTGCCTCCTTGGCAGAGGCTCTTTCGAATCTAGAGCACGATCATGACTTCCTGACTGCTGGTGGGGTATTCCCGGAAGACTTCATTAGCAACTGGATTGAGTTAAAGATGAATCAGGAAGTCAAGCCGCTCAGTAAGCTGCCACACCCCTATGAATTTGAGCTTTACTACGATGCTTGATGGCTTAGGCTAAGCCTGCTTGAGCGCATAGCGCTTCTCAATCGCTCAAGCAGGCACCCGGCTGGGTGGCTGCTTTTTTGTGTCAGCGCTGTCATCGACTCAAAGTAAGCTATTCCAGCAAAAAAACTAAGGTATCATTAAAACAATAGTTTACAAAACTACATAATAAGTATGACCGTTGCTTACCCCCGGAAGTTACAAAATGCTTTGGGTGCGAGAGACATCCTGAAAATAGTTGTCCTTGATCGGGATCTCCATCTACTTACTCTCAACCGCTACCGCTACAGTGAGCAACGCAGTTGCAAAGACCTCACCGACGTGATTGAAACGCTAGATGGACAGCCACGGCAACTGGTGCGGGATTTGTCCCACCACATCTCGGATGAAGCGCGTCATGCCATGTGGCTGACTGATTTATTGGTGGATTTGGGAGCCGACATTGGCACGCCGCCTGGAGCTTCGTATATCGATGAATTTGACCGTCTTGTAGACAGAGAATTCTTTGACCCAAAACGCAACCTAGAGGACGGTATCATTGCCGTGTTGGCAGGGATTAATGTGACTGAGAAACGGGGTTGTGAGTATTTCTCCGCCCACATTTACGCCCTCAAGCAAGCTCCGCAAACCGAAGAAAATATCAAAATCCGCGAAACGATTGAACGCATTCTGCCAGAGGAAGCAGGTCATGTGCGTTGGGGCACCCGCTGGCTCGCAGAACTCGCCCGTAAAAGCCCGGAACACCAACAAAAGGTGGATCAGGCGAAGCGGAAATACGCAGCTATTGAACAGGCGGCGTTTGAAGCGGGGCTGGATATCACGCTGGGAGCGGAACTGCGCCGTGTGGGCAACCTCCTGGAAGTGGCAAATATGATGCCGATTTGGCAACGGCCCCAGTATCTGATGGAGCGCTTGCCGCAGACGCTGCTGGCGCCTGACCTGCAAATGACCCGGCTCAATGTGCTGCAACGAGGAATGCAGCGTGATCCACAGGCATTGATGGAAAAGTTTGTGCCGATGTTCTTGAACGGCTTGAATCGCTCTTCCGACAAGCAGAAGCATGTGAAAGTGTAGCACGATTCACTAGGGGTCAGGGGCTAGATTTTCTTTTTCTTACCCTGACCCCTAGCCCCTTTTCTGTAAGTCTTAGGAGTGCGATCGCCGTTTTTTTTCCACCAAAATTAACCTATTGGGCTGGCAAGAAGGGTACCCACAGGCGATACAGTGGGTCTAGGTAAACCCCAAGGCTCTTGGAATGTCTAACAACGAACTCGTCAACGACCTAACCGAGGACACGATCACCATCAACTACGTAGATGTAATTCAAACGGTCATCGCCAGTCTGGAGCACGACAAGAGCGCGATGGTCAGCCAAACTGAAGCAGGCTATGTTTGGAAGTTTAAGTACGGCAGCGTTGAAGTGTTTGTGCAACTCACTGGGCTGACTGATGAAGATACTTTTACCGCTTGGGCTGCTGTACTGAAGCTGCCTGCTAAAGAGGAAGCGCGATTAATGCGCAAGCTTTTGGAGATGAACTGGTCTAGCACGTTTGAAGCCTGTTTCGGTATTTTCGACAGCCAGGTGGTTGTGCTATCAACCAGAATCTTAACGGAGTTGTCTCCCAGCGAAATTTCCCGCATCATTACTGTAGTAGCAACGATCGCGGATGAAAACGACGAAGTCTTACAGTCTGAATTTGGTGTGGCTTGACTCTAACTGCTAGTAATGCTCCCGTTTGGCGGCTGATTCCGCTGCTGCAAGCACCGGGGCGGGTGCAGATGGCGATCGACCGCTGGTTACTGCAGCAGCATCAGTGGGGACATCCCCCAACTCTGCGATTTTACACTTGGTCGCCAGCCGCGATTTCACTCGGCTATCATCAATCCAGCTGGCCTGAATATTGGCAGCAGTTGACCTGGCAAGGTACACCCGTGGAGTTGGTGCGTCGTCCCACGGGTGGACGGGCAGTGTTGCACCAGGGGGATTTAACCTACGCCGTAGTGACATCGGGACTGACTGGTAGCCGTGTCCAGGTGTACCATAAGATTTGTGAGTTTTTGATTCAAGGGTGGCGATCGCTCGGAGTGGAATTGGATTACGGTTTAGCTGGGCGCGGTTATATTCACAACCCCAGCTGTTTTGGCACCGCCACTGGTGCAGATCTAGTCCTGGCAGATGGTGACAAACTCATTGGTAGCGCCCAACTCAGACGCGGCGGGATAATTTTGCAACATGGTTCAATCCGCTTGAAACCAGATGCCGAGCTGTTTACCCAAGTGTTTGGTGCAGAATCTTTTAGTCCGATTCAGCTGCCTCTTCCCCAGCAGGGAGAAGCCCTGATTCAAACGGTTATCGAGGCAATGGTTGCGGCAGCGGGTGAAAGTTTCGGCGTCGAGCTGGCACTGCAACCCCTCTGTAAGTCTGAGTGGGAATCGATTCTGGCGCAACCCAGTCTTTGAAGAAGCTGGCGCTCCATCCCCAACGAATAAGTCTTAGCTATGGTTTTGTTGCTTTGGCGATCGCTTCTAACTGCAATCCCGGTGGATAGCTGCCCTCCTCTTTGATCCGCTTGATTTGGGCATCATTAAACGGCAGGTTCAACTTTTCAGCCAGCGCCCGGACAATATCTCCTCTGTCAATCACTCCCGCCACTGCTCCAGCTGGAGAGAGAACGGTAATGCGGGGTAACTGCTGATCCAGCTTGTTAATCACCTCGACGAGGGAGCTTGACTCAGCAACGGTGGGAATTGCCGTCAGCGGGTGGAGTATCCTGTCAAGGGTTTGGTCCCACTGACTGCGTTCCACCAACCGTAGATCGTCAATTGAAACCATGCCCCGGTAACGCCCGTCAGAGGCGGCAAAATAGACCTGCGGCGCGGCGGTTTCTAGAAGGTACAAGTCGGCAAACTGACGCAACGTCTGGTCTGCCTCCACGACGCGAAAATCATGGTTCATAGCATCAGCGGCAACCAGCTGTAGCAATGCTTCTTGTAGAGTGATCGTGCGGTCATAGGCGCTGGCATTGCGGATGCCAAACCACCCCAGCAGTACAATCCAGAGTCCACTCACCAACTCACCTGTAAAGAAATCTACGCAGATACCTAAAACTATCGCTAACCAGCCCAGAGTTTGCCCCGCCCTAGCCGCCCAGCGCACAGCTTGGAAGCGATTGCCCGTGATCTTCCACACCGCTGCTTTCAACACCTGTCCCCCATCTAGGGGCAGACCAGGAATCAGGTTAAACAGTGCCAACACTAAGTTAATTTTTGCCAAATCGGTTGCCATGACACTGGCTGGACTGGATACTGGCAATGCCTGACCCAGCAAAGTCAGTAGCACAAACAGCACTATACTTACCATAGGGCCTGCGATCGCCACTTGAAAGGCTTGTCCAGGAGTTTTCGATTCCTCTTCAATGGAAGCTATGCCGCCAAACAGAAACAGGGTAATCGAGTTAACTTTGATACCTTGCGATCGCGCCACTAAGCTGTGACCAAGTTCGTGCAATAACACCGAGCCAAACAGCAGGAGCGCCATCACTAGCCCAGCACTCCAAGCCAGGATAGTGCCCCATTGCATGTAACCCAACCCAAAGTTGAGGGTTGCAAACACTAGAATCACAAACCACAAGGGGTCTAAAAACAGACCAATTCCAAATAAAGACCCAATTCGCCAACGTGTTTGCATGCCATTTTCCTGAAACTGGAGATCTCAAGGCAGCTGAAGGTAGCTGCTGTTGATTCACCTGGCGGTTGTCAATCCCACCAGTGCTACCGATGGCTAAAACTGAATCAACAGCGCTCGGCGTCAAATTGAAGCCAGCGATGTATCCAATTCTAAGCCTGCTAATTTCTAGAATAGACTTTTCTCCTCAGGGGGCAGGGGAGACCTCCCCCTGCGAAGAAAAGTGCCTACTTCAGGATACCGAGGTTGTTCAGTCCTAAGACAGCGCCGATGCCGATAACGTGACCCAAAGCCATAGAGCCAAGGAATGTACCGACGCTCGGGTTATTGAAAAGTGCCGGAAAGGGTAAAGGCATCTTGGGGCCAACGTGAGGATACTGGATAGTACGGCTAGCGATCAAGAGAACCAACAGACAGCTACCAATGATGATCGGTGTCCCATTCCAGTTCCATATAACAGTATCGGGAACAGTAGGTTGGACTTCCAGTAAAATCGAGTGAATCAAGGTTGTTTCTCCTGAATAAACGGATGTGTCTTCAATTAAGGATTATCAAAATTGGTTAGGAGATAACTAGTATCTGTTTTAAGAGTTAACACTTACTTAATTTTTTGATACAAATCTCAATGCGGATTAAAATTTGCGGAATTACCAGACCTATTCAGGGGAAAGAGATCGCCCACTTGGGGGCAACTGCCTTAGGGTTTATCTGTGTGCCAGCCTCGCCGCGCTACGTTAATCCCGAACAAATCCAGGCTGTGGTGAAACATCTGCCGGAAAACGTTGACCGCATCGGCGTCTTTGCCAACACCAGCTGGGAGGAAATTTGCCAAACGGTCACAGTAGCTCGGTTGAATGGTGTCCAGCTGCACGGAGATGAATCGCCAGAATTTTGCCACCACCTCCGCCAGTTGCTGCCCAACGTGGAAATTATCAAAGCTTTGAGAGTGCGGAGTTCCCAAGCCCTGGACCAAGCAAATGTTTACACCAGCTGGGTGGATACGCTGCTACTGGATGCCTACCATCCCCAGCAACTGGGTGGTACTGGCAAGACATTAGACTGGACGACGCTGCGGCAATTTTGTCCCAGCTGCCCCTGGTTACTAGCTGGGGGACTGACACCAGACAATATCTTAGACGCACTGAATCAGGTAAATCCCAGCGGCATTGATCTATCCAGTGGTGTGGAACGTACCCCTGGGGATAAGGATTTAGATAAGGTAGCCCAGCTGTTTGAGCAGCTCAAGACTAAAGGCTAGACAGTAAAATAGTTTGTTGCTCTTTACTCCCTAGAAAAAAGCTGGTTGGTGGCGAATCAGGCTGAAAAACTCTTCGCGGGTTTTTTGCTCGTCCTGAAACACACCCACCATCGCACTGGTGACAGTCCAGGACCCCGGTTTTTGAACACCGCGCATCACCATGCACATGTGGGTGGCTTCGATCACAACGGCAACCCCCTGCGGCTCCAGTACGGTTTGAATCGCTTCGGCGATTTGGCGAGTTAGCCGCTCCTGCACCTGCAACCGGCGGGCATACATCTCAATAATGCGACCGAGCTTGCTCAGCCCCACCACTTTTTGGTTGGGAATATAGGCGACGTGAGCTTTGCCCATAAACGGCAGCATGTGGTGTTCGCAGAGGCTAAAAACATTGATATCTCTGACAAGTACCATCTCGTTATGACCTTCATCGAAGATGGCACCGTTGACAATTTCTTCAAGAGACTGGTTATAGCCACCAGTGAGAAACCGCATCGCCTCAGCCACCCGCTTGGGCGTTTTCAGGAGTCCCTCGCGCTCCGGGTCTTCTCCCACACCCAGCAGCAGCGTCCGCACCGCATCCATCATCGGCTCGTTAAGTTCCTCTGAGGGCGGTTGCAAATTCGGTTCTCGACCGTTCTGGGTATTGCGGTCGGGTCTTGTACGAAGTGAGTTATGTACGCCTGAATCGATGGCGTCTGTACTGTCGTGACTCAAAGGCGAGTGAGAGCGAGTCGAACCGTTGGAAGAAGCCATAGTCATGATGTAAGTCTTGGTTAGGGTTTCTGTGGGACAACGCCTGCGCTTTAGAGTTTAGGAATCACCTTAAGAGCCCCGCTTAGAGGACGCCAGCACTGGGCATGAGCGTCAATTCCTCAACTACTGCGTGTTCTGGTAACTGTGCGGCGTACAGAATCGACTGGGCGACAATTTCTGGGGTTAACATCGCCGAGCGGTCAAAGTCGAAATGGACAGTTTCAGTCTCCCAGAGTTCAGTATTGACCGCACCGGGGCAGATAGCGGTGGCACGAATCCCGTGGGCGCGTTCTTCAGCCGCAAGGGTTTTAGAAAGGGCAATCAAACCAGCTTTACTGACGCAGTAGGCTCCCCAGTTGGCAAAGGCGAGCTTTCCGGCAACAGAAGCGACGTTGATAATTGTGCCTCTTCCATGGTCGCGCATCGACGGCAAAATCCCCAGAATGCACTGGAACACACTGGTGAGATTCAGATTCATCACTTGCAGCCAGTCCGACAGGGGCGTTTCACTCAAAGCGCCGGTATATCCCATCCCCGCATTGTTAACCAGGATATCGATGCCTCCAAAGTCTGCGGCGATCGCGCTGATCTTCTGTTTTACCTGCTCAATCTCAGCTAGATCCAAAGGATAAGCTTTCGCTTTTACCCCAAGAAGTTGCACGGCTTGAGCCACTGCCGCCAATTTGTCCTCAGACCGGCTCACCAAGGCTACATCAATCCCAGCTTTAGCAAATGCTAAAGCTGTCGCCTTACCAATTCCACTACTTGCCCCAGTGATTAGAGCCCGTTGTTTATTTTCTAAATTCATCAAACGTTCCGATTTTCCTTGAGTTGATCACCCAAGCAGATCTCAAGCACTCATTAACCTATGTGTGCCTAGCAAAACTATCACCTTCTAATTATGAGATTAATGTAAAATAATGTTACAGGTTACAGATAATTTTATCACCTGCAACCCGCTTTTCAATTAGCTAAAACTTTTCATTCAGAAGATTCAGTGAAAACACCAAGCTGGCGAAATTTTTGATACCGCATTTCGCGACGCTGTTGGCTTGTCATCTGGCTCAGCTCCTCCAAGTTCTCCAACAGTGCCTGCTTGAGAATCGTTGCTGCCTTGAGTGGGTCGGAATGAGCCCCAGCGGGGGGTTCAGGCAACAGCTGGTCTAGAATTCCCAAACTTTTTAGATCCCAGGCGGTGATTTTGAGGGCAATTGCGGCTTGGGGAGCCTTGCTGGCATCTTTCCAAAGGATGGCGGCACAGGCTTCGGGCGTGGCAACGGTATAAACGGCGTGTTCGAACATTAACAAGCGCTCGCCCACACCAATCCCCAAGGCGCCGCCAGAGCCTCCCTCTCCAATCACCGTGCAGATAATCGGGACATCTAGGCGAAACATCTCACGCAGATTGTAAGCGATCGCTTCTCCCTGCCCCTGATGCTCTGCCTCCATACCAGCCCAAGCTCCCGGAGTGTCGATAAAAGTCAATATCGGCATCCCAAATCGGTTGGCGTGTTCCATCAACCGCATCGCCTTGCGGTAGCCTCCTGGAGAAGCCATGCCAAAGTTACGGGCGACATTATCCTTAGTATCGCGGCCTTTTTGATGACCTAGCATCACCACTGGTTGCCCAGCCAGACGAGCCACACCAGTCACTAAGGCGGGGTCGTCCGTGCCACCGCGATCGCCATGCAGTTCCATCCATTCGTCACTAATTGCTTGAATGTAATCGAGCGTACTGGGGCGACGGGGATGACGAGCGAGTTGCAGTCGTTGGGACGGTGATAGACTGCTGAAAATTTCCTGACGCAGTTGCATGGCCCGTGTTTCCAACTGGCGAATCTGATCAGAAACATCGACGCCATTTTCTGCCGCCAGCTCACGAATCTGGTTGATCCGCGCCTCCAGCTCGATCAGGGGCTTTTCAAAGTCTAAAAGTAGCGGTTTTCGCTCAGTAATTGCCATCTCAAACCTCTCAAACCAGTAGTGGTCTAAATCCGTGTTTCACCGACACCTGACCAATTTGCTCCATTTTTTCCACCGTGATCTGATTCCGTCCCCAAGAAAAGTTGGTGTGCAACTTTTCAAATTCCAGCAGCATCGACTCGGCAAAACAGGCAAACAACTGGCGGGCTGGCACATCCATCAAGTTGACAATTTTCATTATCCGCCAGTCAATATCGAGCGAATGCTCCACAATCCCACCATTGAGGACATAGACACCCGGATGCTTGATCTTCATTGCCAAGTTCTTGGGATAGCCGCCATCAATCAGCAGACACGGTTGCTTCAAAACTGCTGGTTCAATTTCGACCCCTTTCGGCATACTCGCAACCCAGACCACAATATCTGCCTGAGGTAGCGCTTCTTCCAATCCCATGATTTTGCCTCTACCAAGGGAAGATTGCAACTCTTGCAACCGCTCCTGGTTACGGGCAATTAGCAACAGCTCCGCCACATTTGTCCGGGCATCCAGCCAGCGGCAGACCGCACTGCCAATGTCGCCGGTGGCACCACACACCGCAACTGTCGCTTTCGATAGTTCAATTCCCACTTGTTTCGACGCTTGTTCCACTTGGCGGCACAAAATGTAGGCCGTGTGGGTGTTACCAGTAGTGAAGCGGTCAAACTCCAGCCTAATGTTGCGGACTTGCTTGTTCTGCTGCAGGTTGAAGTTCTCAAAAATAATCGAGGAAAAGCCGCCTAAAGCCGTAATATTTATGCCATGCTTTTGGGCGTGGGCCATCGCGTTGAGGATTTTGCGCGTCGCGGCCTTAATCCGTCGCGTGGCCAGCATTTCTGGGAGAAAGCAAGATTCCACATACCAGCCTTCAATTTTCTGACCAGTAATGCTAGTGACTGTAATGGTATCGACAATTTGGGGCGGAGCGCTGCACCAAAAATCTAGCCCTTGGTCGGCATATTCCGGGTAGCCCAACTCTTTAGCAACAGATTGTGCGTGTTCCAAACTGTTAAGGTGACCGATTAGACCAAACATGAAGTGCTCTATTAAACCCGTAGCTCAGGTGAAACTGGAGTAAGTGTGTGAGAGAGCCAGTAACTTACCCTTAAAAATATTACACATACAGAGGGGGAGAGTGGGGAAGTGGCAGAAAAAGTACTTAAAGTCCGATGCCTATAGCATTACATCTCCCCCTCTCCCACTCAAGTAGCTGCCAGGCCGTATGCTGACAGGCGCATAATGTCGCGGGTAGTGAAGCCGATATTGCTAAGGGCTTCGCCGTACTGGATCATGAAGTCTTCAATCAGAGCTTCTTTTTCCATAGCCAGCGTGTGGGCATCGTCTTCCACCTGGTGGAGCATCTTCCAAACTAAGGGCAGGTTCTGGCGATTGGCTTGCTCTAGTTCAGCCTTAGCGTCTTCAAAGTGGTTTTTCAGCCAAACTTCGCCAAAGTTGAGATGGCTGTATTCATCTTTAACGACGCCTTCTGTGATTTTGCGGGCAAAGTCGTCGGCGACGGGAATGTAAATGTTGTAGGCTGCGATCGCAAAGCACTCAATAATCAAAGACTGAATCAGCAAGCAAGTGACTACCCCGCCTGATGCAGCTGCTTGTTGAAAATTCTGGTGCAGTCCGGCAAAAAACTCACGGGCGAATTGCAGATCCGGCGTCACCTGGAGATTCCGCCCACAAGCTTCAAACCCCTTTTTGTGGCGGCTCTCCATCTTGGATAAGCCAATGAGTTCATCCTTTTGCTCAGGTAGCATTTCAGCTAATCGGATGTAATTTTCATGGGCTTCTTGTTCCCCTTCAATCACGATCGCGTTGATGCGGCTGTAGGCGTCCTTATAGGTGTCGCTGTGGAAATCAATTTCGGAGCTGGCAGCAATCTGCTGCATAAGCCTATTTACTCCTGTTAACGTAAATTAGATGATATTCGAGCGGTCAACCCCAACCCTGTAAGTTGAGGGTAAGGGTCAAAATGGTTAAAGTTAACTTAACAAATCCCTATGGTATCCGTTACGGGTTGCAGTAGTTCCAAATGCGAGAATATCACCTCTGATTTTAAAAGCATACGGTTAAATCAGTATTCATGCCTAAAAGACATCTGAACGATAGTCTAGCTGGGTTTTGGGAATCGGTGAGCTTGGTTGTGCTACTGCTGGGGGCTGTGGTGGTGCTGCTGCCACTGGGCGTTGTCTTCCTCACTTCGTTTGCCCCCCCTGGTGCGACTCCTGGACTTTTGCCCCGGCAGGGCTGGTCTTGGGCTAACTACCAAGACGCTTGGCAGCGAGGCGAGTTCCTGCTGGCGTTTGCCAATTCTACCCTAGTAGCACTGGCAGTTACAGGTTTTCAGCTTATTACCTCGGCTTTGGCTGGCTATGCCCTAGCAAGGTTGAAATTCCGGGGGCGACAAGCGCTGCTGTTGATTGTTTTGGCGACGCTGGTGATTCCATTTCAGCTGTTGGTGATTCCGATCTTCCTGGTACTGAAATGGGGACACCTGATCAATACTTACGGAGCGCTGATTTTACCCACCGCTGCTAACGGCTTTGGAATTTTCCTATTGCGGCAGTACTTCCAAACGGTGCCGGTGGAATTGGAGGAGGCAGCTGCCCTAGATGGAGCGAATCGACTACAAATTTTGTTGCGGGTGATGCTACCTTTATCTCGTCCTGCTTTAGTGACGCTGTTTCTGTTTACGTTTATCGGTGAATGGAATGACTTGTTTAAGCCCCTGGTCTTCACGACGCAACCGGAGTTAAGAACCGTTCAGCTGGCGTTGGCAGAGTTTCAGGAACAGTTTACCAATAACTGGCCTTTGCTGATGGCATCTGTGGTCATCGCCACCCTACCGGTGATGCTGCTATTTCTCATCGGTCAGCGCCAGTTTATTCGGGGCATTGCCACGACTGGGATTAAGAATTGATTTTCAAATCCCCTTGTCCCCTTGTCCCCTTGTCCCCTTGTCCCCTTGTCCCCTAGGCAAAATGTTCTTCCTTAACTACGGTTTTAAATCGCTCTTGAAATTGCTACTCCTGATCGCGGTCATGATTGGTTCGATGCCAGCTATGGCAAGCGCCGCAGGTGGTACTGAACTGCTCTGGTATGGGCATTCCGCATTCAAGCTCACAACGCCTTCTGGCAAGGTAGTATTGATTGACCCGTGGATCACCAACCCCGCCAACAAAAATGGCAAAGACGACCTGGCCAAAATCGCTCAGGCTAATTTAATCCTGGTGAGCCACGACCACTTCGACCATGTCGGTGACGCGGTTGAAATTGCCAAAAAAACCGGCGCGCCGCTGGTTTCCACATTGGACGTTGGCCAAGCCTTAGTTCAATACGAAGGCTACCCAAAAGCTCAGGCGGGGTATGAAACACAAGGCAACTTCGGCGGAGAACTTACGCTGCTAGATGGCGAAGTGAAAATTGCCTTCATTCCGGCTGTGCACAGTTCTACTGTTGCGCCGTCAGAAAACTCGCTCCACTACGGCGGAAATCCGGGCGGTTTCCTGATCAGTGTGAAAAACGGTCCCGTGATTTACCATACCGGCGATACCGACCTGTTTTCCGACATGGCGCTGATCCCTCACTTCCATAAGGTGAGCGTGATGCTTGCCTGTATTGGCGACCACTTTACTATGGGTCCGAACCGTGCAGCGGAGGCAGTAAAGTTAGTCAAACCGGCAACGGTCGTGCCAATCCACTTCGGTACATTTCCAGTATTAAACGGCACACCGGAAGCTTTCGAAACAGCGCTGAAGCGCCAAAATGTGAACAGTAAACTTAAGATTATGCAGGTTGGCGAAGCTCTGAAGCTGAGTTAATCACCTCATTCGCTTTCCTGAATCTGGAGGCGGATGGTGCGGACGCCAACACTATCCGTTGCATTTGCATTGCCCAGCTGGATTTCGACAACTTCGCCAGCTAGGGGTTCCAGGCAACCCAGGAGTGATCGCAGATTGGGTGTACTTGCACCAGTATCCACATACAGCCGATCTGCCAGACTGCCGATCCGTTTCCAGGTGGCATAGAGTTTGGCGATAGTCTGTTCCAGTACAGACGCCTGATTAACTAAATCTGCTGCTATGTTTATACACCCCAATCGCAGGGCTTCCTCTAGCGCCCTCTCCAGGTTGAGAGAGTCGTTATTGAGGGCTTGAACTTGGGTGGCGGCGTTCAGATACTTTGCTAGGTAACGAGCTTGACTTGTTGCCTGTTTGAGCGTATCCACATCGGGATTCTGAGAGACTTCCTCGCGTAGTACTGCTTGGTGGGATTTTGGCAATTTCTCCATTTCCCGCACCAGTGGCGCGAGGTAACGGCTGGGCAGGGAATTGTCAGCTGCCTTGGCTTTCACTGTGTCTGGAAGTAGTTCGGAGGACATGGCCGTCCATTCATCAGCAAGCTGGCGCACCTCACGGCGGGTGATGCGATCGCCGTTGCGCGCCGCATCCGTAACCAGCTGTTGCACTTCTGGGTCAGCCTTAGCTGTTTCAATAAAAGCCCTTTTACTAAAGCATCTAACAGCAGCTGGGTCAAGGTGTCCCTGCTCCATCAGAGTATCGGCACTGTTAGCCAACTGAATCATGGAATAAGCCAGGCTTTTACTGATTTCCCGTTCTTTCAGCCAGTTTAGAAATCCACTGCCACGACCATCACCGGTTTTTTTCTCGCGATCGCGCACTGCTCGAAGAATCCGTCCCCGCCAGATTTCCGTTTGCAGGTCAAAGCGATCGCACACTTGCCAAGCCGCATCTACCTGCCGCTGAAACTCCAGCTCTGGAATCTGTTCATCTTCTGGGTCAGGCAGCTGGAAATTTAGCTCAGTTGGCCCCTCCAAGGCAGCAGCAAGGTCGGTGGGAGAATCGGGGGATTGGAGCATTGGGAGCAACTAACACGTTATATCTGGCACATTATTGCACGTTCTGTCTGTGCCTCTAACGGTAGCGCTTCCCTACCTTTGAGCCTGATCAAGGAAACCAGTATCTCGCAGGAACGAAAGAATCGCTGAATTGATTGCCTCTGGACAACCAGCTGAGGCGTCATGACCGCAGTTGGGGAGGGTTTGTAATCTCGAACTGGGCATGCGATCGCGCAGTTTCTTGCCATCCGTAGCCGGAAACCAGCGGTCTTGATCACTCCATAAAATCAGCGTTGGACAGGTAATAGTAGACAGTTTGTCTTGGATTTTACTGATAAAATTCGGTTGATTCTCCTGTAAGCGCTCAATTTCACGCGCCGCTAGTTGTAATCCTTCGGTTAATTTCGCAACAGAACCCCGTAAGTGAATATACGGGTAAGTGATCCAGTACACCTCTTCCGGTGTTACGGCTGACCAATCCACCAGAACTTCGCGACGCTCTACCCGCACGATCGCCCGCACCAGAGGAGCAAATAGGTAGGGCAGACGCAGGTAGTCAAGAATTTGAATCAGTTCTAGCGGCAGATAGGAGAGCGATCGCATCCCCCGATTCGGCAATCGCTCTGGGAAGATGGGCACATTAATCACCACTAACCGAGCGAATAACTCTGGATGCGCCTGGACAACAGCAAGGCTCGCCAGTGCCCCTAGCGATTCTGCCACGACAACAGCGGGTTCATTGCACAATGCCCGCATAATTCGCTCCAGCTCAACCATTTGATGACCGGGTTGTTGTGGGTACTCTAGCTTTTGGGAAAAGCCGTATCCAACGCCATCGAAACAAATCACCCGAAAATGTTGCGATAATGGCTGGATGCAGTAACGCCAACTGTAAGACCAGCTACCGATGCCATGCACCAGAAATAGCGGTTTACCCTTGCCTGAGTCGCCATAGGCAATTGAAACGGGATGTCCACTGGCATCAGTAATCGTCAGAGTTTGCCGCCCTTTTGGAAATGTTGCTTGCCACCAGTCTTGCATTGTTTGTTTAGGTACCGGAAACTGAGTTAAATGACCAAATGGTATTAAGTGCGACCCGTTTGTGTTGGCTCATCTGACTCTGAATCTAGGGCAGACGGTGCTTGTCTGCGCATAGCCTCTCCCACCGTGACATTCAGCTCGTTTCCCACTAGGATAACCACTGCGCTCAGATAGAGCCACAGCATTAAAACTATGACTGCTCCAACCGCACCATAAGCCCGGTTGTAGTTGCCAAAATTCGCTACATAAAGCCGAAATAGAGCGGATAAAATCGCCCAAGAGACAGCTGCCAATACCGCTCCCGGCATAATTGGTGTACCATTTATCCAACGGCTCGGTCCATAGCGATAGACAAAGGCAAAGGCGGCGGAAACAATGCCTAAGGCTAAAGGCCAACTCAACAATTGCCAAACATGTGATACGATAGAAAGGCTGCTTATTTCGCGCACCAAAAATTGCACAATCAGGTCGCTGATAAACACCAAAAAAGAAGCAAGCACCAATAGGAACATGGTGCCGAGTGTCAGCCCGAGCGAGACGAGCTTGGCTTTCCAGAACGGGCGCGCCTGTTCTGGTGGGATTTGAGCGATTTGATCGAGGGCGTTCATGGCAGCACTGAGCGCCCCAGAAGCCGCCCAAATCGCTGCGATAAAGCTGATGGAAAACAGACCTGTGTTTTTTGTGTGGGTAATTTCTCGGGCGAAACCGTGGATCAGAGCCAATGCCTGCTCAGGTGCGACTTTACTGAGTTGAACTGCCAGATGTTTGAAGGTTGATTGGAGGGATTCCGCAAACAGGCCAATCGCTGTGAGGACAGCGAGAATGGCTGGGAACATGGATAACATCGCGTTGTAAGCGATTTCACCTGATAAGCCGAAGAGTCGTTGTTTGCTAACGAGAACGACGGTTTTCTTCAGGGTGACCCAGCTGAGGTGGCGAAAGAACCGGAGAAAGCGAGTCTTTAGCATTGGTCGGTTTAGGGCAGCATCGTTTCCTCTTAGATTACTCGCCTCTGAATCAATTTTTAAAGGTTAGGGGTTTTGTTTTCAGCTATAGCCCCATCGCCTTAGCCACTGCCGCGATCGCCGGCTCCACTCCCTGCTGGAACGAGCTTTGATTGTGTTTAATTGCTGTATCCGGGTCTTTAAGACCATTGCCGGTGAGAACACAAACCACCGTGGCACCCGTCGGAATTTGGTCTTTCACCTTCAACATTCCCGCCACGGAGGCAGCACTGGCGGGTTCACAGAAAATACCTTCCGACTCCGCTAAAATCCGATAAGCTTCTATGATTTCGGCATCGGTGACGGCGTTGAATTCGCCCTTGCTAGCTGATTGAACTGCGATCGCCCGTTCCCAGTTAGCGGGATTTCCAATCCGAATCGCCGTTGCCAGCGTATCTGGATGCGCCACTGGCTGACCTGTAATTAGAGGAGACGCTCCAGCTGCTTGGAACCCCATCATTCGCGGCAGGCGATCGCAAAGCCCCGCCCCATGGTACTGGCAAAATCCCATCCAGTAAGCCGTAATATTCCCTGCATTTCCCACTGGAATGCACAGCCAGTCCGGGGCATCACCTAGGGCATCCACCACCTCGAATGCAGCAGTTTTCTGGCCTTCCAGCCGGTAGGGATTCACCGAATTCACCAAAGTGACCGGATATATCGTCGCCATTTCTCGCACAATTTTCAGCGCCTGGTCAAAATTCCCCTTGATTGCCAGCACCTCTGCCCCATATAGCAAAGCCTGCGCTAACTTACCCAGTGCGACATAGCCATCGGGAATCAGCACAAACGTCCGCATTCCTCCACGCCGCGCATACGCTGCCGCAGCCGCTGACGTGTTGCCGGTGCTAGCACAGATTACCGCCTGCGCCCCAGCTTCTTTTGCCTTGGAAATTGCCATCGTCATCCCCCGATCTTTGAAGCTGCCGGTGGGGTTGAGACCGTCGTATTTTACCAATACGCGCACCTGTCTACCCACACGCTCGGCAATGGAGGGAACTGGAATCAGGGGAGTGTTGCCCTCGAGTAAGGTAACAATCGGCGTCGTTTCCGTAACCGGCAAGTATTCCCGGTATGCCTCGATTAGACCAGGCCAGGTTTTTCGGTTAGATTTGGCAGCAGACAGACTCACAATCACGATATCTTAAGTCACTTGGCGTTAAGTTTTACAGCCAAAAGGTAGATTTTGACTTTTACCTTTTTTAGTGTAGCTTGATAACTGAACCACATTGGATCTTGACAAACAGCGGTTAGATTTTTGAGGGAGTTGGCGGGAAGCTTTAGCTCAACCTCCTCGCCTCGCGGACAAAACCCCTTTCCTGCCGGGGTATTGCCGTTAAGATTGTGGTATCATAATAAGCAAAAATACCTAGCAGTTACTGACGACCCATATCATAGCCATGATCCAGTCAAAGAAATCTCTGTATCAAGTCGCTCAGCAAATCAAGTTTTTGCACCTGCAAGCGGAAGTGGAATCGCTGTTGCAGCAGCTGCAATTCCTAAAACAGCAACGGATAGCCGCAGCTAGCTTTGATGCCTTTGACAACCGGCACTAACCCCTTTCGTCATGTCAGCTAGTGTTGTAGATAACTTCATGGCTCCATTCCTATTTTTTGCATGACTTCTATTGCCAGTAGCTCAAATTCTTTGGCTGAGTCGCCACCTGGCTTGTAATCGAGCACAGACCTTGGAGCGGGAATTTCCATATTTCCTACAACCTGACTCGGTTCAATACACTTTGATAGCTCCTCTCTTTGATAAATAACAGTATCCATTACATTCAAACCATAGCGTTTTGGTATAGCCTCTATATGTCTTGGCAACGTGTATTGTAAAAATTTGCCATGAGTCGGAATTTTGCAAGGAACAACACCCAGTATTTGCAGGGGTTGCTTACTTATAAACTTCCTATACGTATTGACTTGTTTGATCAAGTTATTAACGTTTAGTAGACCTTGATTGGCAAACGGCTTTAGATCCGAAGGAATGATTAGGTAATCAGACGTAATTAAGGCAATCTTCGCATACAGGTTCAAGGAAGGGGGTGTATCAATAAGTACCACATCATATTCATGTTCTACAGCCTTCAATTTTTTGAGCAGGATCATATTACTGTAATCAATTTGACCCAGATCATTCTCATACTGCATCAAATTGATATGGGAAGGAACCACATCAATTTCAGGATTGTTAAACTGAGACTGCCTGACAACTTCTGGGATGAGGGAGAATTCTTGTGACTGCAAGACCTGAAGAATGTTGCAGTCTTTAATATCATCTACTTCCTCATGATCAAATTTAATTAGCCCGGTTGCATAGGTGGTGTTTGCTTGGCTATCTAGGTCAATTACAAGGACTCTCTTGCCCTTCTTTCTTAGGGCAGCGGCTAGGTTGACCACAGTGGTTGTCTTCCCTACTCCGCCTTTGTTGTGGTAAACCGCAATTGTTTTTAGAGGATGTTGACTATGGGTTTCAAGATTGGGATTATATTGAGGAGTTAGTGTAGTAGTCTGAGGCTTTTGAACCTCTAAAGGCTCTGCAGGAAGTATTTCCTTAAGGCTGTCTCTGCCAATAAGAGCTCTGATCTCGTCGATTCTGGCTTCAATCTCGTTGCCAGAACACTGAAAGACAAGCTGAATGTCTTGTTTTACACTTTCAAAAATTTTGATTTGTTTGCCATTAGTTAGCAGTCCATATCGGATATTCAAACTTATCAAGTAGCGCCTGAGTCGGCGAACATGATTATTTAAGTTTTGATTGGGATGCTTAGCCTCTAAAATTACACTCACAGGCAAGTTAGCATCCAATACAAAGGGAATGACTGGCGTGGTGAAGGCTATGAATTCCAAGTGGATAATGCCAACTGCCACCTCTTGATGCCAGATGTCTGGCGAATACCCTAATTTAGGGAGCAGATATTGGACAATGAATTTACTTTCAACTTCGCTTTTGTTGCGGCAAAGCTCAGGATAAAAAAACAAGTGTTTTTACCTCGAAACAGCTGGAATAATTATGGAGAAACTGATAACTCTTCGATTGTGCCTCAGATTCAGCTGTTTCGATTCGGGGTGAGCACTGAATTATTTTGTGAAGAGTTAAGATGATCCTCGGTGATTTCAAGCAAGGCGATCGCCTTGCTCTCAACTAAGATTGAGTATCTCCGTAATTTCCTAGTTGTTATTGCGGATCAGCCTAGATTTGTCTTAATTAAGATTCAGGTAAGACTACTCTGGCAGTAGCAAGCCTTTGGTGGGGCTCTAGAAAGTGCGTTTGGGCTTTTGACTTAGGTTCCGCTATGCCCTACCTTATAGCGGTTTGCGTTCGGATGAAGTACAGCATCAGCAGGACAATGTCATATAGGGCTTGACTTGCGGTGTATCGCACTCAAATGCAAACCGCTATATCTAGAGCCTATCCGCGATTCATCCCGCACTCCTGTTGGATCGAGAGTACTCGACTCTACTCAGAACACAACAATTCTTGGGGCGACAGACCAGGCAGGCAAAATGCTCTGGCGTCAGTTTTCTCAGGAGAATGAATCCCAAGTGGAGCAAGTGATTCAGCAGCTGCGTCAGAGTCAGCTCTGTTCAAATTCTTGACCCCAATGCCAAGCGAGAAGCACAATTAATCTGTTTGCTACCAAGTTCAAAATGACTGAATCTTTCACTGTTACCAACGTCCGAGTCGCCTTTGGGTGCCCGCGCTTGTTGTATTTAGGTTAATTATAGGACTTAATCAATGGCATATATCATTGCAACTGCAAACATGAAAGGCGGAGTCGGTAAAACGACCCTAAGCGTTAACTTAGCCACTTCTTTAGCCAAAGATCATGGAAAGCGGGTTCTCGTTATTGACCTAGATACTCAAATCAGTGCCACGCTCAGCCTGATGTCTCCTGCTGACTTTGCCAAGCGCAGAAAAGCAAAAGCGACTTTGAGGTACCTGATAGACCAAACTTTCAAACCGTCTGCTAAACCAACGATTACCATTGGGCATGTCATTCATTCCAACGTCTGTAACATCAAGGAACTGCATTTATTGCCGGGAGATATTGACCTATATGATGAATTTATGGTGTCTGAAATGCTGCATGAACAAGTGGTTAATTCCGGTCAGTGCAACTTTGAGCAAGTTTGGAATCGCTTTGAAAGGCTGTTAATTGGGCAAATCTTAGAACCGATTTATCAAGACTATGACTTCATCATCCTGGATTGTGCCCCTGGCTACAATCTCATGACTCGTAGCGCTCTGGTTGCCAGTGATTTCTACTTACTGCCTGCTAAACCAGAACCTTTATCGGTCGTAGGCATTCAGCTGCTAGAAAGACGCATTGCCAAATTGAAAGAGAGTCATGAAGCCGACGGTGCCCTGGAGCTACAAATGCTGGGAATTGTATTCACAATGTTAGGCAATTTAGTCACAGGAAGATACTACAGGAAAGTCATTCAGCGGGTAAATGAGGATTTCGGTTCAGCCAAAGTTTTTAATACCCAAATACCAATTGATGTTAATGTTGCTAAGGCAGTTGACAGTTTTATGCCGGTTGTTTTAACAAATCCCCAATCAGCTGGTGCCAAAGCATTCACTCAGTTAAGCCAAGAGTTTTTACAGAAGCTCAACGTTTGTTTAGGTACAAAGGAGCAAAAAACAAAGTTAAATTTAGCCAAACTCAACTTAGCAAACCTTGAGTGATTTTGCTGACCCTCACTTGGCGCCGTAATTAACAATTCGCAGTTGACAATTAATTGCCAACTGCGAAACTGCGCGAATTGTTTTGTCAGCAACGCTTAACTTTCATCGCCCCCCATCTTGGAGATTTTAACGTGCTCCTGACAAACCAACCAGGTGTTGCGATTTTGGGGACTGATTTCTTCAGTAAGCACTACTAGGTAGTGGTCGCCCTTTGGCTCAGAAGAGAGCAGGTAATACATTTGCTTATTGTCTACTTGATACCAAGTTGTACCATCCCCGTTAGGATCTTCTTGTTGCAAAATGCTTGTTTCCCTCTCATCTATCTTAAAGGCGGTACCAGAGGAGTTGGAAACCTCTAACTTAATTTTGACATCCCAGTGCTTTTTAAATTCATCTTGCACAGAAGGGGGAACTTGTTCTTGCAGAAAAATTAGAGCATCTTCTTGATGAGCATTTATTGACCTGGAGCCTTTATAAGAACCAGGCAACTTTTGTAGATCTAGCGGTGAATTGTCAGGGCTTAGGGGCTGGTTTGGCCCCGTGCGCCACTTTTGAGTAAACTGCTCGATGAGTTTTTTATCCGAAAGTTCAGCTTCAATGTGGGATTGTAACCACTTTAGAGCCCGCTTTTGAACATCCTGCTTTTGAGGGTTGCTGTATGGAGCATAAGAATTAAGCGCATCTCTTAAGAAGCTACGGGTAGCCGCTGGATTGACCATGGTGAGTTTTCCTTATAAGTCTACTGGTTTTTGACAATTCCACTTTGGCTAATTACCAAAGTGTCAGCGTTTGAACGTCTGAGTAACGCTAACCTGTTTGGGGCAAATCTCACACGGGTAAAAATTGAGGGAGCCAATCTCCACTAAGCTTGTTGCAACCCAGTAATTATATTCCCGGCGGGGTTGGGTGCATCCCAGTTTTACAAACAGACCGAACAAGGATTTGAGCAATTTATTTGGGTGAAAAACTTCGTTAACTTAGCTGTTTTAAAACATAAAATAGCCATAACAACTTTGACAATCGGTAAAAATCAGATAAAAATCATCAAAAAGTTAGACAAAAGTCGCATAAAATGCTCAAATGGGAAGATGACCGCGGCGTTGTGCCGGTAAGGTGCAGCTACACAACAGAGCCTGCCGACTCACAAGCCCCATAGCTGATCAAGAACGATGTCACAGTCCACAATCGAATCAAGCCTTCAAGAAAAGCGTTTATTCCATCCAGCTGCTGAATTTTCCCAAAACGCCCATGTCAAAAGCCTAGAAGACTACCAGCGCCTCTATGACCGCGCTCAAACTGACCCCCAGAAGTTTTGGGCAGAACTGGCTCAACAGGAATTGCACTGGTTCCAGAAGTGGGACACGGTGCTAGATTGGCAACCGCCCTTTGCCAAGTGGTTTGTGGGGGGCAAAATCAATATTTCCTACAACTGCCTTGATCGTCACTTGACAACCTGGCGCAAGAATAAAGCCGCCTTGATTTGGGAAGGAGAACCGGGCGACTCACGCACCCTGACTTATGCCCAGCTGCACCGGGAAGTCTGCCAGTTTGCCAATGTCTTGAAACAACTGGGTGTGCAAAAGGGCGATCGCGTGGCTATTTATATGCCCATGATTCCAGAAGCCGCGATCGCTATGCTCGCCTGTGCCAGAATCGCTGCAACTCACACCGTCGTATTTGGTGGCTTCAGCGCTGAGGCATTGAAAGACCGCCTCCTAGATGCCCAAGCCTTAGTCGTTGTAACAGCTGATGGTGGCTGGCGCAAGGATGCGATCGTCCCCCTCAAAGATCAAGTCGATAAAGCCCTGGCTGCTGGCGGTGCGCAAGCAGTCAAAAACGTCCTAGTTGTCCGTCGCACGGGACAGAAAACTCACATGGAACCGGGACGCGATCACTGGTGGCACGATTTGCAATTAGGTGTCTCAGCTGATTGCCCAGCCTACCCGGCGGACAGTGAGGATATGCTGTTCATCCTCTACACCTCTGGAACTACCGGCAAGCCCAAAGGGGTGGTGCATACAACAGGTGGTTATAACCTCTATAGCCACATCACGACAAAATGGATTTTTGACATCCACGATACAGATGTTTACTGGTGTACGGCTGATGTAGGTTGGATTACTGGTCACAGCTACATGGTCTACGGCCCCTTGTCCAATGGCGCGACGACGGTGATGTATGAAGGCGCTACCCGTGCATCCAACCCCGGTTGTACATGGGACATCATTGAAAAATACGGTGTTACTATATTATACACTGCTCCGACGGCGATTCGGGCGTTTATCAAGATGGGCGAACACTTACCCCTCGCCCGGAACCTGTCTTCCCTGCGATTGCTGGGAACTGTAGGTGAGCCGATTAACCCGGAAGCCTGGATGTGGTATTACCGGGTGATTGGGGGTGAGCGCTGTCCGATTGTAGACACCTGGTGGCAAACAGAAACCGGCGGCATTATGGTGACGCCGCTGCCGGGGGCGATTCCAACCAAACCGGGTTCTGCTACTCGACCCTTCCCTGGAATTCTGGCGGATGTCGTGGATCTCGAAGGCAATCCAGTTCGAGACAACGAAGGCGGCTATCTGGTGGTTCGGCATCCTTGGCCTGGTATGATGCGGACACTATACGGCGATCCAGAGCGCTTCAGCCGCACCTACTGGGAACACATTCCCCCCAAAGATGGGCAGTATTTCTACTTTGCTGGGGATGGGGCGCGGCGCGATCAAGACGGTTACTTCTGGGTGATGGGCCGGGTGGATGATGTAATAAATGTATCAGGACACCGAATAGGTACGATGGAAGTGGAGTCAGCTTTGGTTTCCCATCCATCGGTGGCTGAGGCAGCTGTGGTGAGCAAGCCGGATGAAGTCAAAGGGGAAGAGATTGTTGCATTTGTAACACTGGAAGGGACCTATCAGCCCAGCGAGGAACTGAGCAAAGAACTAAAGAAGCACGTCGTCAAAGAAATCGGTGCGATCGCTCGTCCCGGTGAAATCCGCTTTACCGACTCCCTACCTAAAACCCGCTCTGGTAAAATTATCCGGCGGTTGCTCAGGTCAATCGCTGTTGGTGAAGAAATATCTGGTGATACCTCCACACTGGAAGACCGTGGTGTACTAGACAAATTGCGGGAAGGAGCATGAATTGAGAGCGGCTCTTGAGCTGGGGGAGAGCAAGGCTGTCTAAATATGGGGGTGATACAGGTAAAAATTGGGAGTTTAGCTCTGGCTTTGGCCCTTTGGCTGTTACCTTTAACCAAGGGTGGTTATGGGCGGGCTGCGGTAACTTCTGTAAGTAAATACAGAGCGAGTCAATACCGGGAATTAGGGCTGTCCTATCAACAGCAGGGGCGCTATCCAGAGGCGATCGCTGCTATGAAAAAATCCGTTGAATTCGACCCAGGAAATATCACTGGACGAGTCAATTTGGGTTGGGCACAGCACTTGGTAGGACAGGAGGATGCCGCACAAGAGTCACTTGTGCAAGCTCTTTATCGTGAACCGCGTTCTATTCCCGCCCTCAATGCGTTGGGGATTGTCTATCTTGTCAGCGGTTATTTAGCCTCGGCGGTCGTTGTTCACACTTGGGCAGCGGTGTTGAAGCCTGACGATGAAATTGCCTATTACAACTTGAGCTTAGCCTTTCAACGCTTACGGCTGTATGACTCGGCGATTAAAACTGCCACCCGTGCCGCTGCCCTAGAGCCTAACAATCCTCACCCTTTTCTTGCCCTGGCGATCGCGCACTGGAATAAGGGCGAACGCACCTTGGCGAAAAAAGCGTATCGTCAGGCGCTCAATCTAGATTCCAGGTACAGCGATCGCGCAATTCTTGCCTACCTCAAAAAAGCAGGATTCAGCTCTGACCAAATTCGGACAACGCAGCTAATTCTCTCTGCCCAGAGAGATTGAAGCTGATTATCTGACTACGCCCGAATGACCACCCAGTCGGGTTAACCGACCACATCAAGGGCTAAAGGCAAGTAGCCATCTACGTCACCCATTGTACCCACAGGTCGGGTGATAGGCTGATCAAGCGCTTGCTACCAATATCTGCTGTAGGCATACTCATTAGCTTATTGCTAAAGGGACGCTCGCCCTCACTTAGCGATTATTAACTGCTTAACTAGCGCCATCTTCGGCGTTGCTTTGGGGATAAAATTGTTCATAAAGTGCATTTATGGACTAAAAATGCGATGAAACAGGAGTACGATTTCAGCCAAGGCAAACGAGGTGCCATTGATCCTACCCCGCCCCGCAAAACGCTTATCATCATTGGGCTTGATGATGACATCCTACAGTGGTTCCCCAGTCAAGTACACCCAGCAAATGGTGGCAACTACCAAACCTTTATTGAGCACGCACTGCGTGAACCTATTCAGCACCGCTCAGACTTATCTGAAGGAGAAAATAAGACAAATGAAGAGTTAACTTTTGTGTTTGACCTGTTTGCACGTATTATTGGTCCTCCCAAAAATAGTAATCAACCCAAAACAAGCTTACGCGAAAATTTCTCAATTCTCTGCAAGCATACAGCCCCAACAATTTGGGAAAAAGCATTTCTCATTGGATTTGCATTTTTTTTATATTTGCTTATGTAGCTTCGCTAATAAATAGTGGAACAATCCTCTTTGTACCTGATAAGCTAGTATATATTTTTATCAGTATCATTTTTTTGGATTTATTCATAATAGTTAATTTTTTCAGGACTATCGCCGAACCAGATTGCTGCCGAGTACGACTTAAGTGAGGCTCAGGTGAATCAAGCTATGGCCTTCTACGCAAAGTATACTGAGGAAATAGACATAGCGATCGCGGCTGAGCAAACCCTTGAAGCTGCAAATGTCTAGCCCACAGTTGCATCTGGATGCTGACACATCTATTAAAGCTCTACACCTAGCCTTAAGCTCTCGCGGTCATGATGTAACCCGAACACTAACTAATTGGATGCCCTTGGATGCTAGTGATGAGACTCAGTTGTTAGGGGCTACAGCTCTATTCTAAGGTGCATTTTTACCTTCAACATCCGCGATTTTTTAGTTTTAGCCGAACGCTACCCCCAACATGGCGGTATTATCCTTGCTGCCCAAAGCAGTTGGAAACTCTCTTCTCTGATTGCCGCCCAAGATCGCCTACTTAAAGAGACACAAGCGGCTGACTGGACGGGGCAAGTACGCTGGCTAAATCAGTGGCGAAAGTGAGTGCTCGCCCATAGACAGTAAACTAACTCTCGGCTGGCGGCAATCGGCGTGGCAGGTGTGTGCGATCGCCAAGCATTGAGGAGTGATTTTAGTTTCGACCAGCCTTCAGGTCAATCACTCGCGCTCGGAAGTCACACTCTGTGCTGGGATTCTGGCATGGAAAATCGGCGACCACAGTGCCCAAAGGTTCAAGCACTTGTTGTGCATCGTCAAATGCATAGTAGAGTTAAACTGTACCGGAAGCTGAGCAGGATTAGAAATGGTTCTTAGCCAAAAAGACTACCTCATGTCTCTTGAAGACTATCTAAAAGAAGAGAAGATCAGTCCCATCAAGCACGAGTATATTCGTGGGCAAGTATATGCAATGGCGGGGGGAAGTGATGCCCATGTCACCATTGCCGGAAACCTGTTTGCGCTTCTGAGAAACCATTTGCGAGGCAGTGGGTGCCGTGTCTACATGACTGATATGAAAGATCACATTGAGTCCCTTGATATTTATTACTATCCCGATGTCATGGTGACGTGTGATCAACGGGATAGAGCTTTTGAATACTTCAAGCACTACTCCTGCTTGATTGCAGAAGTGCTGTCTCCTAAGACTGAAGCATTTGACCGAGGCAATAAATTTGCTGACTACCGCCACCTAGAGACACTTCAAGAGTATGTGCTGCTCTCTCAAGAGCGAGTTAGTGTGGAATGCTTCCGCCGCAATTCAGAGGGGCGCTGGGTACTCTATCCGTATGGCGCAGGAGAAGAAGTGCATCTGGCAAGTGTTGATTTTCGTTGTCCAATCGTAGCGTTGTATGAAAACGTCTTGCTTGGAAACGATCGCATCTCTGGTGAGGAAAGTTGAGCGATTGTCTAGAGAAAGAGCAGACGCGCCACCGTAAAGATGCCAAGTCCAATCCCGACGACGCCATCGACTTTTGGCATGGGAAGTGGAGACGGGTAACCCCTGTCCCGAGGCGAGGAGGATGGTGGTCCATAATCTCCGCCCGCTTTCTCGGTGTCAGCCCATGATGTCCCCAACTGGATATTTTGCACTAAGTGACTACTAGCCTGGTAGTCATTTACAGAGTTTGAGGGTCTACACTCAGTGCCCGTAACTGTGATCGTAAGCGTTCAACCTCCTGTTCAGCTTGTTCGGCTCGTTGGCGTTCGTGTTCGGCTCGTTGGCGTTCGTGTTCCGCCTGTTCACGCTGCTGTTCTTCTGCCTGGAACACTAGTTGACCCTCAGCCGTGAAGAACCGCAACCGATTTTCATGAATTCCTAAGTATAGTCCCAACTGCTGGCTCCAAAACCAGCCTTGGGAAGTGGGTACGAGTTCCTGATACTGACCATCCACCAGATGAAACCCAGCGAACTCCAGGGTGTAGGGGTCAAACCAGAAGTAATCGGGGGTGCGGAAGGTGTTCTGGTAAATTTCTTTCTTCAAGCCTTTATCAACAGCGGCAGTCGTATCAGACAAAATTTCCACAATCACGTTAGGATACTTGCCGTCTTCAAGCCACACAACCCAGCTTTTGCGGTCTCTACGCTCTGCATCCAAGACCACAAAGAAATCTGGACCTCTAAAGTCTTCAGATTTGCGTTGATTGGGACTGTAGTATACCGTCAAGTTTCCAGATACATAGAAATCCTGACGCTCTTGCCACCAACACTCCAGAGAATTGATCAGAAGTTCCATTTGTCGGCGGTGCAGGTCTGTTTCCAAGGGCGGCTCATCACTCAATAAATCGCTAGGGGGAAATGTGACATCCTCTGAAACATCTGTCAAGGTGGGTGATTTTGAGGCAATGAATTGAGACATACAGCATCTCCTCCCTTGTTTAATTGGCTTTAGTGACTTAAGCCTATAGCTTAGTTTGATAAGGCGCAATATCGTTTGGTCACGGCTGAATTGAGGAGAGCGTCCTGAACATCAATTCTAGGCTTGTAGTCGAAATTATTCTTACCATATAAGTGTTGAATTTGGTTCTTGAAAATCTCATACCTCCTATGCGGCAGCACATACAGCCACCTCAAGTTCAAAAGCACAGCGCGCATAACGATTGTTGAGCAACGGCGTCAGATGGAGTCGATTTTGGAAGCTAGTCCCAGCTTGATACCATACCTGTCGGAGATGTTTGGGCAAGGCCAGGTTTATGTCAACGCTCGCAAGGATGCAGCGAAGGAAACAAAGCTGCCACTGGAGGCGTTTCCGTCTGAATGCCCCTGGTCAATTGAGCAGGTGTTGGATGAAGACTACCTAGTCGAAGTTGAGAGCCTCCGGCTAGAAGCCGGAGGGACGCGAGTTTTCAGGGAGGCAGAGCCACACCGGAAACTCGCTCGTGAAAACAAGTGAGGGGATTTATCCCCGCGTGTTGGCTATTAATTATTTTATATTTTTATACTGAATCAATTGACTTTTCTCAGCAATAAGACGTAGAATTGTTTGAGCAGGGGGTGATGTCAAGTGACTGAAAATTATGGGTATCAGCTCATTTTAATCGATTTGCCGCCGTTCGAAACAGAAGTATTAAAGTTTATCTGGGCATGGTTCAAATCCGGGTAACACTCTGAGCGATTTTCAGAGGGGTCAAACAGTGAACTTGTCCCAACACTTGAGGAAACCGATCGCGAGCGCCGATACTCAATACTTGACCTCTTTTTTCCGATTTGAACCCCAATCATGAGTCAATCTTCCTCAGTCGCATCCACTCTGCCTCCACCTAAGCGAAAACAACTGGCGATTGAAGTATTGTCAAAAGCTGAACCTGTGACTCATATGGCAGCCCGAGAGCAAGTCAGTCGCAAGTTTATCTACCAGCAGAAACAGAAGGCAGAGTCGGCACTGGAGCAAGCCTTTGCCCCCACCCCTGAAGATTCGGAGGTACTGTTTTATCTGCCAGTAACTGAGACATGGATCTCTGAGCTGATCCTGGCGTTAATCTTGATCTGCCATAGTTCCTATCGCGGAGTGGTGGAATTGTTACGAGATGTCTTTGATTTTCCGGCTCAGTGTCGGAACGATTCACAATCGGCTACAGGTGGCTGCTAAACAAGCAGGGGAAATTAACCAGTCCCACGACCTGTCAGCTATTCGCGTGGGGCTACACGATGAAATTTTCCAAAGCGGGCACCCTGTCTTGGCCGGGGTAGATGCTTGCTCAACCTATTGCTATCTCTTAGAGGCTGCTGAATGCAGAGACGAAGACAGCTGGGGCTTTCATTTGCTGGAGGCGATGACGCAAGGATTGAACCCCGACTATACCATCGCCGATGCTGCCAAAGGACTACGGGCAGGACACAAAGCAGTCTTTGGCGATACTCCTTGTCATGGCGATCTGTTTCATATCCAACAACAGTGCGAGAGTTTAGCCAATGTCCTCTCCCGTCAAGCTCAGGGAGCAACGACACGACGGCAGAAGCTTGAGCAGCAGATGGAGCGAGCCAGACAGCTTTCTCCGAGGCAACCGGCTTTCGAAAAAGCTGACCCTGGCTTGTCAAACAGAAACCCAAGCGATTCAACTTGCTAGAGATGTCAAAACACTCATCCGATGGTTGAGCCATGATATTTTGAGCTGTTCAGGTCCACCTCTTGAAGTCCGTCAAGAACTCTTCGATTTCATCGTTACAGAACTCAAGAGCAGAGAGGGGCTGGGTCACCAGAAGATTCGTTCGCTGCGCAAAGCTCTGGAAAATCAACGAAATGAGCTACTGGCGTTCGCCAAGGTCTTGGACAACAAACTGGCTGACATTGCTCAACGCCTGAACACACCCCTGTATCTCGTGCGAGCGGTCTGTTTACTGCATCGCAAGCAGCCCACTTCTACAGGCTACTGGCAACAGTGGATTCAACTGCACCAAAAGCTTTCCGGAAAGTTTTACCAACTGATGGAAGCCGTTAGTGTGGCGATGCAAGAAACGCCCCGAGCAAGTTCACTGGTGGAGAATCTTAACTCTCGTCTGCGCAATTACTTCTTTCTGCGTCGGCAACTGGGGCCGCAGTACCTGGATTTACTCCGCTTCTTCCTGAATCATCGGACATTCATGCGTAGCGAGTATCCCGAACGAGTCGGTAAGAGTCCAACCGAATTGATGACGGGTCAACCTCATGCTCACTGGTTAGAGCTTTTGGGTTTCCAGCGGTTTCAACGCGCCTAATTCCTCACCCCAAAAGTTATCTTTTCGCCTGTTCCTCAGTGCTGACAAGCTATCTAATTTCGATGGCTAGCTTTCGCCTGCAATGTTCCCCAAAATTGCCTGTTTTTGAACCATGCCCTATCCTATGTTGGGGTTTGGGGGGTTTGAGTCAGCCAAACGATTCTGCCAAGTGTTTGATGAGGTGCGTAACTTTTTCCGGTTCCAAAGTCGGATGGGAGAGTTCGTGTCTCTGTCGGAACGCCGCCAGCTGTTTGTGGATCGAGTCCAAGACCTGCAATCTATCTTCCAGACCGCCTAAGCAACCATAGGTAAGGGAAGAGTACTGCTATTGCTTAAGTAGTCGCCATGTGAGTACCGAGATCTGACACTTTCATGTTGCAGGCTACGCCTAATGAGCCTGTAACCAATCCGTCAAATCTTGCATTGAGCCGAAATCGAGCAAAGCTTCACCCAACTCTTCCAGTTGTGCCAGGGGAAGTTGCTGGATTTGCTCTAGCACTTCTGGGGAGATCTGACCAACCCGACGAGCAAGCTGACGGAGAACTAGGGTTGACTCTCCTTCAAGGCGTCCATCTTCTAGCGCTTCTTGCCTGACTTCTTGCCGGATTTCCTGATATATTACTGACTCCCGCATTAGATCCTCTCTAAGAAACCGTCGAATCAAATTCTTGTCAAACTTAAGCCCTGCCAATATCTCAGTATAAGCCGAGATATCCCGCTGTTGCTGTGGTTCGTCAATCAGCTCCACCCTAGCAGCAACTTGCTCTCTTTTGCGCTGCGGGAGAATCTGTACGTGCTAGGACAGCCAGTGGTAGCAGAGCCGGGTTAGCCAGTAGGGGTGCCGGGTCTTGTTCCCACAACCGCACGACCTTATAGCGATGCACGGTATTCCCCACGGCAAATTGCTCAATGTAAACTGCATCAGAGTTCGTGGGCTTGAGAAATATCACCACCTGCTCAATAGCATGACCATACTGCCGGTAGAGCCTGACAAAGTAGTCGAGCATCCGTACAGGGAGAGGGGGGCGGGAATCAGGTTCTGTCTGAAACTCAAGGTGCAAAATCTGTCCGAGCTGAGGCAGAAGGTACAGGGCATCGGCGCGGATCGGCTCCTTGCTTAACTCGGTTGGTAGCTGCTGGATATCGACTTCATTCACAGCCAGCAGCCAGTGGACAAACGCAGCGGGATACTCGGCTGCTAAACGCTTACAAAGGTTATCGTAGGCCAAGGGAGGTTGTGCTTTAATCTCTGACTAGTACAGCATGGCAGAAATAGCTGAGCGGTTAGAAGCATGGTACAACAGGAGGTGGAAACCCTAAAATTCCCGAATCGGAGCAGAAGGCTACAAGAACTATGTCTGGCCCATCACCCCGACCTATCGTGTTAACCAACCAGCAGCAAACCATTCTGGAGAGGAGCGTGCGTCGTCAAACCAGTTCTCAACGGTTAGTCAGACGCAGCTGGATTGTACTGTTAGCCAACAGTGGAAAGAATAATGAGCAGATCGCACAACAGTTGCACATCAGTCGCGTGACAGTGCAAGTCTGGCGTCAGCGCTGGCATGAATCGGCATCAAAGCTAGCTGTCTTGGAGGCAGAAGGCATTGATGACAAGGCACTGATGGAGTGGGTCGAAGACCTGCTGTTGGATCAGCAACGTCGAGGCGCTCCGGCGACCTTCAGTATAGAACAAGTAGTGCAAATCGTCGCGCAAGCTTCGTGAACAACCTCAGGCGTCAGGACTACCAATTACTGACTGGACTCCCAGAGAACTGGCTACTGTTGCTATAAAACGAGGCATTGTCAAGAGCATTTCTCCTCGCAGTGTGGAGCGTTTTTTAAAAAGAAGCAGCTTTACAGCCCCATCTGAATCGTTACTGGCTCAATGCTGAACCTGATGACCCAGAGGAGTTCACTCAACAAGTCAAGCAAGTCTTTAAACTCTACGAAGACGCCCCCGCCTTGCATGCTCAAGGGGTTCACCTAATTAGTACTGATGAGATCACGGGTATCCAGGCATTGGAGCGGGCGCATCCATCAAAGCCAATGCGACAAGGGTTAGTGGAACTGATTGAATTCGAGTACATTCGCCATGGCACTCAAAGCCTAATTGCCAACTGGGAGGTTGCTTTGGGACGGGTGATAACTCCCTCTATTGGACCGACCCGCAGTGAGTACGACAATGCCTGCCCACATTGCTAATACCATTGAAACTGATCCTGAGGCCGCCTGGATTTTTATCGTAGACCAACTCAATATCCACAAATCCGCTTCTAAGAGTGCGTCTAGTGGCTACCTGCTGTGAGCTAGACCTTGACTTGGGAGTCAAGGAAAAATCGGGCATTCTCACTCTCGTTGCAAACCCGTGCTGAGTTTTTATTAGACCCAAAGCATCGGATTCGGTTTGTCTACATTCCAAAGCACACGTCATGGCTCAACCAGATTGAGATTTGGTTCAGTATTTTGGTACGAAGGTTACTCAAGCATACCAGTTTTAAGTCTACCGACGAACTCAAGGAGCGTATCCTTGCCTTCATCAATTACTTTAATCAAATGATGGCCTCGCCGTTCCAGTGGAAGTACAAGGGTTATCCCCAGGAAGCCTAAACCGCGAAGTTATTTCTGCGAGGCTGCACTAGTTTAGGCGGCGACATTAGCGAACTTCAACCTTGAACTTGCCGATTTTCTTAGGTTTAGCCTCAGTTCTTGAATCAGCTGGTCTAGCAAGAGGGTCTAGTGTGCCTGATTTATCTTCCGGCTTGACGACTGACTGGGCAGCGACATCTCCTGGCACAGTTGGCACAGTTTGAGTCTTGGCCTCGACTTCAGCTTTGGTCGAACCCGCTGCCTGCTCTTGTTCTGGAGCCGATGTCTCGACAACATCTGCTTGGGCCGGTTTTGATGAATCGCCGGTTTTTGAGTGACGCTCAAATACCGGAATATTTGCCTCCTCCAGGACAAAACCATCAGCAGTAGCGGCACCTAACTTCCCAGCTAGAGCAGCTACCCACTGCTCATAGCTGGTACTCGCAGTTTCTAGCTTGGCCCAGAGCTTGGGCTTAACTGAGACTTGGAAGACTTTTCCATCGCAGTCAATCCTGAAATGGCACCGCCCGTTCGCTTGGCTTACCTGGGGCAGGGAATTAATTTTTATCGTCAATTCTAAGAAACCGCTCACGGGTTTGATGACCTCCCAGTTAATAATTTCAGTGTTCTTTGCTGCTTGCTGTTGACCTTGAGGCGGAGCCCCCGTAGACCCAAGTTGTTGCGTCTGCGGGGGCTGCTTTTGGTTGAATTTGGGCAGATGTTCCAATCGCGGCGGGTGGGGAAATGGCCCTGCTGCTTCCACAATATTAAGAGCGCCGTCAACCAACTGCGCTTTAAGCTGCCAGAAGGCTTGATCGGGTGCAGGTGGATTTTCCCAGTTGATGGGAAGAATTCGCGGTTGCCAGTTATGGGCATTGACTCTCATGGCAACACAATTGCGCCAGATCTGAAGCTGGCCTGACTCAATCCAATCGCCCTGAAGAATGAACTGCCCGTCACTCAGAAAAGGCTTTTCAGTAAACTTCACGATCTGGAAAGCTAACCCTTGGTCTAGGAGTGTGGGATACACCCGCCAGTAGAGCAATTTGTCCTGATATGAGTCGTGATATTTCTCCTTGAATTTCCTGGAAACGAAGGCTGGATACCGGCCTGACCCCGTATCTAGCAAAATCGTACCATCGTCAGCTAGTACCAGGGTGGCAAGGATTTCCCCAATTGCTTGATAAATGCGTTCGGCTTCGGACATTACTCGGTCGAGTGCTAACTTTAATCATTTTACACCAGTTGCTCCGTTTTCTGTTTCTTTTAGGTCACTCAATTATATAAAGGCATCTGATGAAAGCACTTGATTTATTACTGATAACTACTGGGTTAAACTTGCTAGTTTAGCCTCTAAGAATGTGATATTCTCACTGTTTTGTCTCCTTTTTGAGCGGACGGGTTAATTTGGGCTTGGAAACTGCTTCTTAATTATAGGAATAATATTTGATTTTTGAAAAATTTCCGTACATCTGAAGAGTGGGAAAATCAAAGGTAGTGTGTCGGATCAACCATTCCTCCATCCATTTTAAATGAGAACATGTTGGAATCAAAGCGCAGAAACGTCGAAACCAGGTTTTGGCTTGCAACCAAATATCCTCAATTGGATTTTGTACTGGACAATTGGGAGCAAAACGGACGCAGTGTATTTTCCATTGGTCGGTTGAAAGTCCTTGATTCACTTCATCCAAGAAATTAGAAATTTCTTGGAAACGATGGTAACTAGCACCATCCCAAAAAATTAATAATCGCTGATTAGGAGACTGAGCTAGCAAATAACGTAGATAATCAATCGTATTTTTTGAATTAAGAGCATCATAGGTTTTAAGTATTAATCCTCCTTCCAGATAGTCAATTGCTCCATGCGGATGTCTGTTTCTCTCGCTCATTGACCACTGTAAGCACGATTTATTGGTCTGTTTTGCTTAGGGCAAACGCATCTTAATGAGCGAGAAAACGTGATCCTAAAGAGTGCTCTTTGATAAATTGCCTTTAAAAAAAGAGTAGCTGCTGTCCAACCTCTATTGGTAGTTTAAAATCGCTCTTAGGTGAGGTCGTGAACTTTATTTCTCCTTTAGTACATCCATATTATCTTAAGATTTGACATGTTTAAACGCTCTAATATAAGCTCTATATTAAAGTTTGATTTGTCGCCTATTCCGGAGTTTACGTATTTATATACATAGAAGTTTTGTAACCGTTCACGGGGGGGTACATCATGCGCATAAACGTCAAAGCCTTGCTAAGCAAAAGCTTTGGGTTTTATGCGCATCAAAATATCGTACCTAAAATGTCTAAAAGACAATTTGCAGACCAGTATAGCACTTTTGACTACTCACAATTATCCGGTATAAATCCAATCTAGACTGGTTTTCGTACTGATTACGTGTGATTTCATATTGGACGTTTTTTTGATCCCCCCCTGAACGGTTACGAAGTTTTTCTAAGTATTTATTATCCCATCCAGCTCTTAGTCGTTTATTTTTTATTCCGGTCTTTAACGATTTCTCTTGCTGCTTTTATATTACCAGCTATGTGACGAAGTACGGCAAAGTTTTGGGGAGCATTATCTTTTCTAATCCGACTATCATCTTCACGGAACGCTACATCCAATAAAGGAGGTTCTGCGGTCGGGTTGCTTCCCCCGCAGACACTCCGCCCCAGTGTAGGGAATTCTCTACCCCCCAATGCTGCAGGATTGAATCGGCAAGAATTTCAGCATTATTTGGGAGACAGAGGCATGAAATAACGAGTCTCAATAGTCGGGAGTCCCTTGACTACTCTCATGGCATCTTGCCTACCTATGCTTAGCAGATCTTTCCATTTACCCTCCGGGTCGATCTTCTTCTGGATATCACTTAACATCATGCAATACCTAGTTTCTTCTCGACTATGAAGAAAGCTCTGATCGGGAGCATCCCATTTTTGCAAAAATATCAAATAGCGAGTTGACCATTGAGATAGGCACAACGTAGTTGTAGTATGGACGGGATATTTAATGGATGCCACTGAGATCCAGAAAGTTTCACCCTCATACCGATCTGTTTGATAGCAGATTTAACAGCCCCAGAACCTTGGGAGCAAAGCTGTTCCGCCTGATAGTAGGCATAATTGACAATCCGACTCCGATGCTTGTTCAAATAAGCACAAAAATTCTTCGCCTGTTTCTTACCTAAATCAGCAAATAAAGCGCTCGTCGCATCCACCTGACCCGTCCATAATAAGTCTTCTGCAAGTTTATCGTCGCTTGATAGAGCCACCAACTTTATGGAGGTTCTCCCGTAAGTGATACCAATCGAGAATCTCCTGTCGGCTCTCTTGACTCCCGATCTCAGTAAACAATTTCCACACACCCTGAAAGCCCATCGCCCAGGCAAACTAACGGGGTGATCAACCTCTGTGAGTTGATCCAATCCAAGAGGGATTGATGATCGCCAAAGAACGCTCCGTAATAAATCCCACCTAAGCGTACCGCTTTGTAATCTCTCCACTCACATTCAAGTCCTTTTGGTGTTCGCAGTCGTACTTTACCCCGATCTAAACTCACTTCTGGAATTGCTTGTTTGGCTTCTGGTAAGTACAGTTCCTGTTTGTTTACCAGTCGATGTAGTGTACTATGTCCTACTTTCACCCCAGGGCTATTTCATTCTAATCGAAGCACTGGTATGGTAATGGAGTCATGCTCACTCTAGGGTTCTGGTCTGATGTCTCAACTGGCTATTGTCGAAGCTTTTAGCGCCTTACCTGACACCCGGCGGC
>JAABUQ010000999.1_pt1 | contig 63719 bp, 57 predicted proteins | sample 5560001 | NCBI WGS metagenome assembly JAABUQ01 (sample SAMN10711888, study PRJNA513371) | rock metagenome | isolation source: Antarctica rocks | place: Antarctica: Victoria Land, Finger Mt nord | collected 2015-12-18
AGCGGGCGTAGTTCACAAAGTCCCATTCAATCAGAAAGTACGGTACAAAGCCCTTCTGCGCAATCATGGTGAACTCGTAGTCAAGCTGCCGCTGAATCGTCTCGTTCATCTCGCCAAAGCGCTCTTTAACCCCCTCTAAGCACAGCGCATAGAGATAGTCATCCTGCGTGTTATACCCCGCTGGAATAATATAGTTTGGCAACTTTGCCTTATATGCAAGCGGGTCAACACTACACTGTTCAGCAATACGCACGCTATTCACCAGTGCTTCGGGCAGTTCAGGGAACAACTGTCCCATTTCTGCTGGACTCTTGAGGAAATACTCGTTGCTATCGAAGCGCATCCGTTTGGGTGAGTCAAGCTGCTTACCTGTTTGCACACAGAGCAAAATATCATGCGAGGCGTGGTCATGTTCCTCGACATAGTGCAGGTCGTTAGTTGCTACCAGTGGAATATGCAGGTCCTTATGCATCTGGTACAGCAACTGATTCAGCTTTGCCTGCGGCGAGGGTTGTCCATCGTCAAAGGTACCATGATGCTCCTGAATCTCAATATAGAAGTTCTCCGGCCCAAAGACATCTTGATACCAGCGTGCAGTCTGGTATGCTTTTTCCTTTTCCTCTTTGAGCAGCATCTTAGGAATTTCGCCTGAAAGACAGGAGGTCGTGACGATAATTCCTTCGGCATACTTCTCCAGCACTTTTTTGTCCATACGAGGTCGCAGATGCCAGCCCTCGGTGTGAGCAATCGTGGTTAAGCGCATCAAATTATTGTAGCCTGTATTGTTTTTCGCGACCATGAGCAGATGATGATAGTCGTCGCTGAACCGCTTTGAGTGGTCCTTCATATCCTCGGTCAAATACGCCTCGATACCAATCACAGGATTGATGCCGCCCGCCTTACACGCTTTGTAAAACTCAATGGCTCCATACATCGCACCATGATCGGTAATCGACAGGTGGTTCATCCCCTGTGCCTTCGTCTGCTGCACCAACTTCTTAATACGACTAAACCCATCTAATAAAGAATACTCACTGTGAACATGCAAATGTGCAAAGTCAGTTGCCATGAGCTAGCTCCCTCCGCCGTCAAATATGTTTTGCTTATATAAATAATAAGAACATTTGTTCTATTTGTCAAGGAATGACAGTGTTACACCAATAAATACGCATGTGCGTCTCATTGTAGTCATTCTGTATGAGCAACGTTTGGCTAGGCAAGTTTTGGGGACTTTTGGGCTTCTCTATTTCCGTTTTCGCAGAGCAACTTCGGAATAGTACACTAACAGGTACTATGAGTCAATGCTTGAAAGAGGGAGACAATGAACATCGACGAACAGTTTGAACATTTGCTGGCAGATTTAGGAGTAGAGATGGAACGCCCAAACGAGCGCGATGATCGACAACAGTACGATATCAATTCCGTACCAGAGGTGTCCATTTTTCAGGCTTCACGCGACCACTACGGGGTCTTCTACCGTTTGGATATGCTTGACCATACACCGGAACTTCGTATCATGGTACCTGCTGAACGGGGCCATACCAAAATGGACATTTATCTTGTACGTTTAAGCGAGCGGATGCCACTCACAGTCAGCTTTGCGGAGCTTTCCGCTTACGAAGGTAGCGCAGCTTACGAGCAGGGGCGCGACGCCGCCCTACAACACATGCTCTACGCTGTCGCCGAAATGATGAAGCAGCTCTTCTGGTCCGGTGACATGCAGCGTCTCATCTTTCCGCCGGAGATAGAGGTCTTTCCTCTGCTCTTGAGTGATGATCGACGCATGCGCAGAATTCGATAAAAAACAGAGAGGTGGGATGTGCCTGCATGGGCACATCCCACCTCTCTGTTTTTTGGGTGTCCGTCCTTCCCGGGGTTCATGAAAAAGCAGGGAGACCCTGTTTTTTTATCTATGTTCCTTTTCAGCGTTCTATGGTAAACTATATCTATCAAGTAGAGAGAGTACAAGCGAACAATGACAGAAAATATAGAGACCGTAGGACAGGAAGCGATCACCCACCTTGGCTTAAAGCACACAGCACGCGAACGGGCCTTGCCCAAGTCGCGTGCTGCAATTCGTTTTTGCGCGAATAGTATTCGGGCCACACATCGTCAAGAAACCACAACTGCGCAGGAGTTGCTACAACAAGCTGCTGCTCTGCTTGAGGAAATGGCAACCGATCTACGTGAGCATCAGGATATTTTCTACGCTGGCTTTGTGCAAGATGCGCAAAAAGAGTATGCCGAAGCAGTTACCTTCGCCGCTATGACACAATCCCAGCCTTTACCAATGGCAAGCGAACTTGCCATTGGCTGGGCTGCCTACCTCAATGGGCTAGCTGAGGCGGTTGGTGAACTGCGCCGCTATGTACTTGATCAGTTACGACGTAGCAACTTTGAAGCATGTGAAGTCTACCTGGGCTACATGGACGATGTATATGCACTCTTAATCTCAATTGATTTTCCCGACGCCATCACATCGGGATTACGACGTACAACCGACTCAACACGTGGCATCTTAGAGAAGACGCGTGGCGATCTCACGACTGCCGTTACTCAGGCACAGTTGCAACACAGCATGCTCTCGTTACAACAGGCTTTACAACAACACCCTGCTTCTCGTCACGAACCATCTCTGTGAACAGTATATACAATATAGGAACTTCTCTTTCTATTCGTACGTTATGTATATTGGACGTATAGGACGATGCGTTAACACCATTACTCTATAACTACCATCACCACACCGTGAGGGGGGCGCATGCAGAGCAAAGATGTAAAGAACACAAACGCCAAAGGAAACTTTGACAATGACACAAGCACAAAACCCAATGAGACAAAATCTGCTACCTCGACGCATGTGGTCACAGCAGATTCTGTACAAGCAGAAGAGGTGCCAACGATTCCCCTGGGATCGTTAGAGACGATTAGTACACTACAACCAGAGGTTTCAGTGCATTCTGTTGCTTCTACTCGCTCCGTCAACACACCTACGTCACTGGTTGTACAACCATCAGAGTACCGCAGAAGCACAAGCGAATGGCTTCAGGTATGCTGGGACGGCTTCAGACCTGCCTACTTGCTCTTACCACTTGTTCCTGTCTGTGTAGGCAGCGTCCTCGCATGGCTACAAACAGTTTCGACGAAAACACCCTTTGGTCGTTTCCACACGACGCACTTTATCGGTATGCTACTTGCCATTCTACTCATTCAGATCGGGGCAAACCTCGTCAATGACTACTACGACTATCTTCGTGGCATCGATACCAGCAACGCGCTCGGTCCTGGTGGACTCATTCAGCAAGGCTTGAGTAAGCCAACACGTGTTCTCTCACTGGGCTTAGGAGCACTCGCGTTTGGTGCGGTTATCGGCATTATTGTTGCAGCAGCCGGAGGTCCGCTTGTCTACCTGCTTGGAGCAATCGGGCTGCTTTGCGCATATTTTTACAGTGCTACTTCGCGCTCACTTTCAGCACTCACACTTGGTGAACTTGTTGGCTTTTTTCTCTTTGGTCCCCTTATCACACTTGGCGCTTACCTTGTCATGGCTCAAACGGGCCATATCGACCGTGCCATTTTGTCTTACAGCATTCCGCTAGGTTTGCTGGCAACCGCTGCCATTCACGCGAACAACATGCGCGACATCGAAGACGATACACATGCGAACCGTCGCACACTTGCCTCAATTTTGGGCATACGCTGGAGTCGCTGGCTCTACGTTGCATTCGTTCTTATTCCCTATATCATCATCATTGGCCTAGCTATTCCACGGGGTGCACCACACTTTCTCCTGCTCACCGTATGGACCTTACCCATACTCGTCGTTGCCCTGACCGGTGTTATCCGTACAGATACGCCTCCTGGTTTTCATCTTGTCATGCGTCAAACGCTCAAGCTCGAAACCTACTTCGCGCTCTTCCTGATTATTGGCCTACTCATCACAGCATTCTTGCCCGTACTTCCTAACCTACCCGGGCACCTGATACCCTAGGTTAAGCATGACAGGGGCAAGCCCAGTCACTACTATACCCCGCGCTGCCACGGCGTGGCTTGCCACGCGTCGGGTATAGTAGTGACTGGGCTTGCCCCTGTCATGCTCCCCACCCGCTCTGCAGGCTTTTGTACGAGTTAGTTGGAGTGACAGGGCTTGTCCCTGTCATACCTCCCTTGCCCCTGTCATACCATCCACCTGCTTTTCGAGAAGTCCTCCCCGCCAATTCGGGCCATTTACAAGGATGACACACTGTGTTACACTTCCCGTAAGAATTCGCGGACAGTAAGAACTGTGCGAAGGATACACAACACGTGACCGACAATGGCGGGATTGTGGTCCTCTTACAACAAAACGGATTTCTACGGTCTTGAGAGTCCGGCTCAGATCACTATTTGCAGTTGTTTCACATGGAGGTGTTCTATGGCTGGCTGGGAAGAAGAACTGGCTCTACTTCTACATGAGTTGGGGGTCAAACAAGAAGAACCCGACACTCATTCCCGACCGATGAGTAAACCCTCACGGAAGTCTACGCGAAAGCCAACACCCAGCGACGTCAGTAAACGCGGTGATGTCAGACGACGTGAGCAATTCGCGGATGCACTCTTTTGGGGCGCGGGCAATGCAACAGAGGGCGATGTTGCAGATGATGAAAACGACCCATGGATGAATGATTTAAGTCTCATGCGTCGTGAGATTGACTCAATTGTACGTCAGGTCGTCCGCCTCATGCAACAAGGCGACATAGAGCCATCAGTCAAAGAAGATGTGATGGTTGTTCTACGAGCGCTCCGCCGCCGTGCAATGGTAACGCAGCAAGCTGCTGCAACCGATGAAGCCTATTTAGAATCCGCTTCAGCTATGTTGCACTTTTGCCGTCTCGTCCTCCAAATTAGCGAGGATGCCACCGAAGATGCATAACAAATATTTTGCTAATGAAAAGAGAATGGGAGTTGCATGCAACTCCCATTCTCTTTTCATTAGCAAAATATGCCTGACTTATATTTCGATAACACAGTAGCACCCCTATGATATACTATGCGAAGACGTTTCATTGTTCCTACTTTCTAACATTTTATGCATAAAAGACTTACCTTGAAAGGTGATTTTTATGAACAACGATAATAAAAAAATTATACAGGAAACAGGCCGCTGGCTACGCGTCGGCTTCATGACAATCTCTGTACTTGGCCCTGTCATTAACACAGTGTCGTCACGACTGCGCGAACGTGCAAAGGTTCTTCGTGAGGAGGCCGCAAAGCGGAGCAGCGGAGCCTATACACAATCGCAAGAGCGTTTGACCACGGCAGGCACGTCACTAGCAGAAAGTTTAAACGAACTCAAAGAGCATCCCTATAGCCAGGGACTGCTCAAACGCGGGAGCAGCCTGACAGAAAACCTTGTAGATCGAGGCAGCAAACTCTCGCAGGTCGTGGCAAAACGAAGTGAACAGGCTGGTCGTGACCTCGCAGAGCGTAGTAGCAAAGCAACTCAGGTCGTCACGGATCGTAGCGATGTGCTGCAAGAACTAGTAGAACGCAGTGAAAAGGCATCACAAGAACTGGCAAAACGCGGCGAACAAGTTTCAAAAGAGATCGCCAAACGTGGCGCAAAAGTCTCAAAAGAAGTCACAAAGCGAAGTCAGAAGGCCGCCAAAGAAGTTAAGAAGCGTAGCCAGAAAGCACAGCGTGAACTCGCAAAGCGTACTCAGGAGCTTACACAACCAAACAGCCGCCAGAATTCCCCTCTCTTGGCTGTGCTTAGCTTCAGTATGGGACTTACCGCCGCAGGTGTCGCGGCCTATCTCCTAATCAAAAAACGTCTACAACAAAACCAGCAGGACAGCCAGCAAGCACGTCTCTCCTTGAATGGCTCTCTTAATGGTACCTCCAAGAGCACAACGAACGGAGACATCTATTCTATCAGCCAGCCATCACTTGCCACAAAGACAACCGAGGCACCAGAGGTAGCAGCACCTACACTAACATTCACCGAATCTATTCTGGTTGAGCCAGAGGTAGAAGACGACTTGCCAGCAACCGAGAAAATGCCTGCCGTAGCATCTCCTTCGCTAGCAGAACTTTCGGCTGTAGAAGAACCTGTGGCGATTGCACCAACAGAGGCAGTGTCTACACCTGAATCTGGAATAGCCTCGGACACACAAACGGATGCAGTAACGACAGGGCAAAAGACTCCCGCCGCAAGCATTCAGGATGCAACATTTCTAGGTGTCGTGAGCACCAAATACTACTATCCGGTTGAGACTCCCTTAAACGAGCTTCACTCTACAGGCGATGTAGCACTAGAAGTGGTTTACTTTGCGACAGAAGACGAAGCAAAGGCGCAGGGCTATACAATAGCACAATAACGAAAATATAAAATGGCTCGATAGGCTTACCGCTTATCGAGCCATTTTATATTTTCGTTAATTTTATACTGAGCCGCGCTGCAAGCGTTCGATAATCTCTTTGAGGCGTCGCGTCTCGGCTTCATGCTGAGTGCGCAGATCAAGCATCTCTTGCTTTAGCTTCTCCTGCAACTCCTCCATACGGTCCTTCATATGAAGAATGGCCTCGACTCCCGCGAGATTTACGCCGAGGTCACGCATCAGTCCACGTATCTGCACAACACGCTCGATATCTTGGTCTGTATAGAGACGCGGACTGTGTGGGCTTTCACCTTTACGAGCGGGTGAGATTAATCCTAAGCGCTCATAATGACGCAGCGTTTGTTCATGCACATCAGCTCGCTGCGCTGCGACACTGATGATATACCATGCGCCATCACTGATCTCAGGCATATGCGACATATACACTCACCTCCTTTCTCGCTTATGAATGAACCTCCGCACTACGCCCACGTGCGAACTTCTCGAAGAGTCCACGCTCTTCTTGTGACAGATGCGTTGGCAACACAATGCGTACGTGCGCGTAAAGATTGCCACTGCCCTCAGCACGTAGACGCGGCATACCCTTGCCAGCCAAGCGGAAGACCCGATTGTTCTGCGTCTCCGCGGGAATTGTGAGCATCACCCTGCGTCCATCGAGTAGAGGCACAGGAACCTCACCACCAAGTAGCGCAGTTACAAGTTCCACATCAATATCAACGTTAAGGTCGTCACCCTTGCGTTCAAAGGTCGGGTCAGGCTTTACACTAATAATGAGGTAGAGATCACCTCTTGGGCCGCCACCAAAGCCAGGTTGACCCTCGCCAGCTACGCGAATTCTTGATCCATTGTCTACACCAGCAGGTATCTTGACCTGAATACGCTTGTTGCGCGGCACCACACCCTGACCGCCACACGTTGAGCATACTCTGCCACTCACCTCACCGGTTCCTTGACAGGTAGGACACACCTCTGTCGATTGAATATTGAAGGTACGCGCTCCTCCTGTATACACCTCTTGCAGCGTTACCTCCACAGGTTGCTCGATATCGTCCCCAGTGCGCCTGCGCATATCATCACGTACACCTGTACGTCCCGCGCCACTTGTTGTCCCAAAGCCACTGCTGCGTCCAAACAGTGTCTCAAAGAAATCCGAGAAGTTGCTTTGATCGAACTCAAACTGCTGCTGTGTACGACCGTTTCCTGTACTATATGAACGACGCGTATTGGACATACTGGGTCCAAATTGCTCCTGCCAGTTTGGACCCAGTGTGTCATATTTGTTGCGCTTCTCAGCATCGGAAAGCACCTCGTAGGCTTCGTTAATCTCTTTAAACTTCGCCTCTGCCTTCTTATCGCCAGGGTTTACGTCGGGATGATATTTGCGGGCTAGCTTACGAAAAGCCTTCTTGATCTCATCCGCGCTAGCGCCACGCGCAACACCAAGTATTTTATAATAATCCTTATATTCCATATGCCAGCCCTCTATTTTGTGGTAGAGAGGCATCCTGAATGCCTCTCAGTGTACTCCATAGGCATCTACTTATTTATTTCCCATGCTAACCTTGACACGAGCCGGACGGAGTGTCTCATCACCAAGGGTATAGCCCCTGAGTACCTCTTCGACAATAGTGCCCTCTGGCTTATCACTGTTCTCCACAGCCTCAATCGCCTCATGCACATAAGGGTTGAATGATTCGCCCACCGTTGGCACCACGTTTAGGCCCTCGCCCCGCATCACTTCGCTCATCTGCCATTGCACCATACGTAACGCCTGCTGCAAATCCTGACGGCTCATCGTCTCCTGGTACATCATTGCGCGGTCCACATTGTCAATCACGCCAAGGAACTTATTGATAAGCGCCTTCTTCTGGTTGTAGACACGGTCCACTAATACACGTTCCTGACGCTTGCGAAAGTTGTCCATGTCGGCACGCTCACGCAAAAACTTGTTCCAGTTATCCGATGCTTCCTGGCGTGCCTGTGCCAGTTGTGCCTCTAATTCGGCAATGCGAGCAGTTTCATTTGCGTTTGTATTATTAAAAGTCGGTTGTTCAGCAGACATTCCCTGTGGATCCTCCATATATATTGTTCTCCTTGTTTGTCAAAGCTATTTATCTTAAAAACAATTTGCTTATACAAGATTTACTGCTATCTTAGTATAAACTTTGAGTCATTTACTGTCAAGATTTTGACATTTCTTCCCACAGCTGTTGCCAAGTCGTAGAGGAGTGACAGGGACAAGCCCTGTCACTCCTCTACGACTTGGCAACAGCCTGCATTTCTTCCTACACCATAACAATCCGTACAAACTAATTATGCCATCGAACAAATTTCACGCACCCTCGCTCAATCTTTTTCGGCCTGCTCGCCTCTTTTCTCTTAAGACAAAACTACGAGAAGAGAAGTGCAAGAATGCCCTTGAAACGTGCTGTTTGTACGTTTCAAGGGCATTCTTGCACTTCTCTTTTGCTGAGCCATGAAAGATCAAAGAGTACCAGCGAAGCGTAGAAGGTCTACTAGGGTGAAATGGCCCTCTTGTTTTGCTGGTAGGAATGGCTTCCATTCATCTTTAGCATTACGGTAGGAGCTTGAATCACCATTTACAAGGCCAATTAATACCTCGGCGACGATGCGACCTCCAACTTCACCCAATTGCTCGCCGCCCTGTCGTACCTTAGCTTCTCTAAGAATGTAGTACCACAAAGGAGTTTCACCTTGTATGTGGAGTTTGTCCAGACCAAGCTCTTCTTTTCTCAAAGGCTCAACATCCATCACCCTTGCAAGAGCTTCTCCTGAAGGCAAATCGAGTGCGCGTCCTCGCTCAAGATCGCGGTAGGCAATAGAATGCTCCTCTGGAATCGCCGTTTCTCCAACCACTGATGTTGGCAAATCAATAAGGGTATGAGCAATAAGCGTGTCTATCCGCTTGCTAGCTTGCGGTGGTTGAGCACCATCAACATTGAAAAAGTACGGCCACTCTAACACATGGTCATGCGTTACAGGACATGTTCCTGCACAATCGGGAAAGATTTGACCCCGTGCTCCACTTCTATTAAGTATATAGAATGGTCTGATCTGGCTATGACCAAAGCGATAGGCTGCATCCGCAAACTCGACAGGGATATAGGGATGCTCCTCATAGGTGTAAAACTTGGGTCCGTGTTCCAGGATATCATTGACAAGTTCTTCACCCACACTGAGAGGAAGAAATTCATGCAGGACGATCCACTGATAGTGCCAGGTCACAATACGTCGTGCCTCATTAAACATATTCGCCGACGGCGTGCCTTGCTCTCTCAGCACATCAACAACATGGTTGTGGAACTTGAGGAAGGCCAAATGAAGTTGTGAGATGAGCAGGTGTACATCGTTGCGGGGATCGCTAACTAAGGCTCGACCTTGCTGATTCCTCGGCACATCATCGGCGCGTCCAATATCGTTGACGCCCAGCAAAAATTTGTCGCCATCGTTGAGATCGTACAAGAAGGGTTCACCTGTTGAACCTGCCCCGTACAGTGATTCAAGGTTGAGACTTGGTGTGCGAAAATTGCGTATTTCCTCAAGACGAGCGTGATGTATAAGTAAGCTGCGGTCAGCAGTGATATCATGCGCGATGAACTGTCCAAAAATTGGAAAGCCCGCCGGAATACGCGGATTATCAGATGCCGTTCCAGCATCGTCTGTCTTCACAGTATAATCCATCATAGAGCCGGAACGACTTAGCGCCAGTAACAATGTTTCATTATCTTCAGGAGTTGTAAGATCAGAAAACATTCTTCCATACTTGCCGTCAGCCCCTTGTGATAACTCCGTCTTGAGATGAGGAGCAATAACACAGCTGTGCTGTGTGTTCATGTATACCTCCACAGGTAGAGTAGTGGAACCCGACCCTCAGCATACACCACAAGTACAGATCTTCGCAAGAAAGTTGACAACAGAATTACTCCTCCACCTCCACCCCATACAAGTTCTCCGCCCACTTCTCGCCGCGTTCCAGCACAATCGGCCCCATGAGTTCATCTTGTAGGACGTTGATACGCTCCCATTTCCACAGTTCTAGCACCGCGAGGAACGTCACAATAATCACAAAGCGCGACCCTTCGTTTTCAAGCACTTCGGCCAGCAGCACACGCTTACACTCATGTAAACGACTCACAATCTCGGCTATACGTTCACTCACACGAACACGCGCTGTCGGCAACAGCGATGTATTGTTCTCAGCCGCCTCTTTCGCCTGTAACTCTAACAGGCGCTGAAAGGCTCGTGCAAGCGATTGTGCCTCAAGTCCAACAAGTGTTGGTGGCGTCCAGGCAAGCTGTGTCTCGATACCAGCAAGTAGGCCAGAACGCCCATGCGTTTGTAGCCCTTGCTCTTCGCGTTGCCGTAAATGCGTGGCAATCTCTTTTACCAGCTTGTACTCGATAAGATGGCGTTGTAGTTCTTCCGCCATCGTCACAGCACTTTCTACCTCGCTGTTGACCTCTTCCTTTATCGAGTGAGGGAGCAGACTTTGTGATTTGATAAAGAGCAATCGTGCAGCAATCGCAACAAACGCAGCCATATTCGCTAATGGCAAAGTTTCGGTATCCCACTGTTGCAAATAGGCCAGATATTGATCGGTGACAGTAACCAGCGAGATCGTGGTGATCTCCATTTGCCGCTTCTCGATCAGATGCAGCAAGAGGTCAAGTGGTCCCTCAAAAGCAGGTAGGTACACAACATAGCGTACCTGCTGACTTGCTGTCTCTAGCGTCTCTTCCTCGTTGACCTGCTCTAACATCCTCACGACACCTCATCCACAGCATGCAACATAGCAGCCGGTCCATTCGGTTGATGATGCGTGCGAATATAGAGCACAGCACGTTCAGACAGACCAGCTTCCGCGGCAAGGTCCGCCCCAACATCGGCATGCCACCAGGCATAACTCAGAGAGCGTCTCCACTGGCCGTGCACCACAGAAGGCCCTATTTGTGAAGGCTCGACTACAATCTGCGCGAGGAGACGTGGAGCGCACAATTTTCCAAGCACAATCACGGGCCGTGTCCAAAAAGGCACACGCCCCTGTGCCTTACCTACGTCGTGCAACAATGCTGCCGCCAGCATATCATGCTCAACGCAGCCCCGCTCTTGCAAACTACGATATACACGCAAACTATGCTGCTGATCGGCGTTTGACATCGTATCGAAGAGCGACAAAGCTGACGCAGGCAACTCCCGTTGTACCTCTCGTCTATCCTCTGCAGATAGTGGAGCCACAAAGCCAAGTTGTTGCCGTACTTGTCTCAAGCGATAGGCAACAACTCGAAACCATACAGAAGTAGTATTCATGCTATATACGCTTATCGTGTATACAGGTATTGAATAAAGCCGAAGCTATCAGGAAGTGGACCTGTAACCAGTGCAATCAAGTGGAGCGAACCATCCAGCATATAATAGGCAAGTTGAAACAGGGGAAATGCTCCAACACCAGATAAACGCGCCAGAAAGGGCAAAAAGAAGAAAAGCAGTAGAATAATAAAAGGCCCATATGGTGCCGATTTCGCAAACTGTACAGCCTGTTTACTAGGCAACAGTGTATATACAATTTGGTAGCCATCAAGAGGATAGAGCGGAATCAAATTGAACAATGTCAAACAGATATTCACGCTTGCAAAGACCACCAGCAATTGTAGTAACCGGAAGGTAAATGGATTCGGAAAAAGGTATACAGCAGTGAAGCGTACAACAACAGCAAACAGCAGACCAACGAGCAAGCTAAACAACGGGCCGGCTATCGCAACAGTGAAGAGGCCAAGATTAGCCCCGACACGCATTTTCCACGGATCGGCCTTCACGGGTTTGCCCCAGCCAAAACCTACAGGGAACGCGAAAATAGGTTGAAACGCGAGAATAATACATATGAGAAGTCCTACGGGGTCAATGTGTGAGCGCAGGCTCAGTGATTGTCGCCCTTCCGTCTGTGGAGTGCGATCACCTAACCAGCGAGCCATCAGTGCATGTCCAAATTCATGGAGTGCGACGGCTAAGAGAAACGAACCGATAATCATCAGTGCCAGAAGAACATTTATACCATCACGCATAGCTGTTTTCACTCGATCCTTTGCTTCTTAAAGAAGATTCATCTCCATACCTTCGCATGCCGAACGGGTGCGTGCGAAATGTTTCTGTGCCTCCGCCTCCATACGATCTAATTGCATATCATCATAGGTTGGCTCATGGTGAAAGAGTATTAATTCATGCACATGGGCTGCCTGTGCTGTCGCTACCGCCATCTCTATTGTACTATGTCCAAAACCATGTTTCATGTGCTGATAATCATGTCTTGTATATTGTGCATCATGAATGAGCAGATCAGCGCCCTCTATAAACGCCAAAACATCATCATCACATCCCTGCTCCCACTCGACATCCGTTGCATAGACAAACCGCCGCCCTGCATACTCGACACGATACATGACCGCGCCATCTTGCGGATGGCTGTGCGTAAACTTTGCCTCCACACATACTTCGTTGCGTTTCACAACAGAGGGCAAGTCATCAACACGCGGCTCAGCATGCTCACCGCGCCACACAACACACTGTTCATCCGTAATCGTATGAAAGCTGCGCTGTGATGGCAACGTACGTACATCTACTGGAAAATACGGTGGAGACATCAGTTGGGTTACGAGTTGCTCCACATCATGGTCTGCAAGGTGTGGTCCGAAGACGTGTAGCAATGTGTGTGGATCGAAAAGTGGTGCAAAAAAGGGGAAACCGACAAGATGATCACCATGTCCATGTGTAATAAAGAGCGCTAGATTCAGTGGCGCTTCCTGCTCTCTCCTTTGCATCAAGTCCTCACCCAAACGAATAATACCACTTCCTGCGTCGAAGATCAGTGTATACCCCTCACCCGCACCCACCTGCACCTCGATGCATGAGGTATTACCACCATGACGAAGAGTATTCGCCCCGGGTGTAGGATAACTTCCTCGCACGCCCCAAAAGCGGACGCGGAAACACTGCTGAATCGACATATCCCGTACTCCTACCACGACCAGAAAGATAAATGATTGTTCCCATTATAGCGTGCTACGAACATATTGAAAAGGTTTACTTTGAAGCTTGCTCTCAAATAAACCCATACCACACGTAACAATACGAAGCATTATAAAAATATGTGTACCACAGGGCTGTTGCAAAGTCGTAGAGGAGTGACAGGGCTTGTCCCTGTCATGCCACCACTGTCGGCTTCACCGACCTTTGCAACTTGTGCCATCTGGACTTGTCTGTACAACCGTTGCCGTCATGCCACCACTGTCGGCTTCACCAACCTTTGCAACAGCCCTGATGTGTACCCCCTACCGTCTTAATTACACTCACAGAATTATGATAAAATGTATTCAAGATGTATTTATGGAACGACCTCGAAGACAACCAGCAACCACTACAGAAGACGAGACGCGGACGAACACACCGTCTCACGGAACCCGCTGTCCTCTCGTCTCTACGCTACTGGCTCCTTAACGAATACATTGCAGATTATTGTCGCTCACTCGCGGCAACACGCATTTTTCGGCGTTGCTACCTTGTAGACGCACTTGGCATAGCCTCTAAAGGTCGCACATCCACCATAACCACTGCACTTCATCATACTCTACAACCAATACGAACATTAGCACAAATCCTTGCTCAGGAGAGCAAGCCGATTGCGCTCTATGGTCTGCTCTTAGCACATGGTAGTAGCAGACGGAAAGATACTCGACAGAACGCTACAAAAGAGCTTGGTCTGCCTAAAGAGAGTGGTATTGTGAACGCAAGTTGGTTAGAGGCTGCTCCACAGGTGATACAAGAGTTAGAGCAGTCGCCAGCCATCTTTCTGCTCAACCCATTTGGACACACCCTGTTCACTCATGACGATCTCACCGCGCTCTACAAGCGCACAGCCCCTACCGAACTCTGTCTCCTGCTCTCGCACAAACAACTAGAAACGCTCTTTCTCACCGCTCTACGCTCACCTGCATACTCTATCGTCTTGACGGCGGTGTTACGTACAGATCGTTGGAAGGCATTTCCGACCCAGGATACGGAACGTAAAAAAACTCTAGGCAACCTGATTGACCTGTTCGTCGCGTCAATGCAGCGTCATTTTGTGCTACCAGTCCAGCGCATCACGCTGCCCGTTCTCATTCGCCCAGGCATCGTCGAAGACATCCCTTATACAGTAGTGTTTGCCACACGTCGCCAGGATAGCTTCGCGAGTATGAATGACGCACTTTGTCGTTATCAGCGTACCATCTACGAGCAACGCCATCATGGAGTACTGGGTCAAGAGTGGTTTGAGGCACAATATAAAGAGTACCTCGAGACTGAGCATCAACGACTACAAGAAAATCTACTTCAATTAGGGCGGAGTAAGCGCATACGCCGTTGGCCTGATTTGCGCCAGCAACTACTCATTGCCAACTTTGGACACTTTCTTGTAAGCGACTACAATACACTACTACAACATCTTTTACATGGTGGAGAAGTGCACTGCGAATGGCGACGTACACCTGATGCGGATGAAACCGAGCGCCTCCCAGGAAACGATGACACATTAGTTTGGCCTGAAGAAAAAAACATGCAAAAAGAAAGAGGTAGTACTAGGGGGAAACACTGAGCATGGGGACACTCAACGTTATAGTAACACCTCTTAGCATAGTGTACGATAAAAGTACAAATTTAGTGCCATACATATGGTAATACAACGTGACATAAAAATAGAGCGTGCTCTATTTTTATGTCACGTTGTATAGGACCACTCTACCAATGATTCTGTACCATTGCGCGTATGCGCTGGTCATATAGCGCTTTGACCTTGCGCATGGTTTCCTCACTAAGTGCAGGCAATGCTGCTGCACCTGCGTTGTCTTCAGCTTGCTGAGGATTTTTCGCACCTGCGATGACGGTTGTGACCTCTGGAAACATCAAAATCCAGCGTAAGGCAAATTGCGCCATTGTCACTCCCGATGGCACCAGTGGACGTAGTTCCTCAACCGCTTGTAGTCCAGTCTCATAATCGACGCCAGAAAAGGTTTCACCTGCATCAAAGGCTTCACCATGCCGATTGAACTTACGGTGATCGCTTTCAGCAAATTGCGAGTCAGCACGAAATTTACCTGTGAGAAGTCCACTCGCTAACGGTACGCGGACAACAATGCCAACTCTCTGCTCTCGTGCAGCCGCGAAGAACTGCTCCGATGGCTTAAAACGCAACATGTTGAAGATGATCTGAATGCTTTGCACATTGGGATAGCGAATAGCTTTTAATGCCTCTTCCACCGTCTCAACGCTGACACCATAGTAACGTATCTTGCCCTGCTGCACAAGTTCGTCAAGAATACCAAACACCTCTGCTTGGTCATACACTGCTGGCGGTGGACAATGCAATTGTAAGAGGTCGAGTGCCTCCATTTCAAGGTTACGCAGGCTACGCTCGACAAAGCTTGTCAAGTTTTGACGATTATAGCCCTCTGCTGTATGAGGGTTGAGACGACGCCTTGCCTTTGTCGCAATGAACAGCTTCTCTCTATGTTGCTTGCGTACCTGTGCAATCAACTGTTCGGAGTGTCCATCACCATAGACATCGGCGGTATCAATAAAATTCACACCTAACTCAATGGCCTTGTGCAAAGCGGCAATTGCTTCTGTATCATCGGTCTTGCCCCAGGCATCACCGCCAATTCCCCATGCACCAAAGCCCATCTCCGACACATTCCATCCTGTACGACCCAACGAACGATATTGCATATGTTATGCCCTCCTTCAATAATGTCCCGCGTAGGGGCCTGATTATCGTCTTTAACAAATGAGTATGGATATCTGATGAACTTTGACAACCAAAAACGGTAATGAAGGCAGGATGTCTCCTGTAGGGACCGATTTATCACGTCCTTGTGACGATTGACCATGCCGACAAGGACGTGATAATGCCCTGTAACAAATTAATACGGATACAGGTCGAGACCGATGAGCGAAACGCAGATGACCTCTCATTTGTCTTGGTCCTCGTTTCATGTCCCTAGTAATTTGTTAAAGAGCATCATCGGTCCCTACAGGAGACATCCGCAGTATTTTGTCAAACAGCATAATTAGGCCCCTACAACGTTACAATCAATTTTCCAAAATTCGTGTTGCTCGCCATTGCTTTGTGTGCTTCGCCAATCTCTTGCATTGGATAGACCTGCTCGACAATTGGTTTCACCGTTCCTCTTGCTAGCAATGGTAGCACCTGTGTAGAGAAGCGACGCGTTACAGCCAACTTCTCTTCGAGTGTACGGGTACGCATTGTGCAACCACGCATCTGGATCCGCTTGCCCATCAGGAGACTCAAGTTGACATTTGCTTGCGTCCCGCCTAGCGTTGCCAGGAATACTATTCGTCCCCATGTTGTCAGCGCATCCAGGTTTTGCTCCATATAGGCAGCGCCAATAAAGTCGAGTACGACATGCACGCCCTCACCATTTGTGCGTTGTTTTATCTCGCTAGCGAAATTCTTGTCTGAAAGACCCACATCTAACCCAAGCGGTTTGGCGCGTTCGAGTTTGTCGGGTGTACGCGACGTACCAAATGTGGTTGCGCCAACGGCATGCGCGAGTTGAATAGCCGCCGTTCCTACACCGCTACCAGCGGCATGAATCAGCACACGTTCGCCCATCTGTAAGCCTGCTTGCATGAAGAGACCGTCATGCGCCGTCATAAACACCTCAGGGATAGCTGCCGCCTGTACAAAGTCAAGATTGCCTGGAATGGCAACGAGCAATCCTTCGTGGACGAGAATATATTCAGCCTGACCACCTCCGCCAAGAATACCCATGACACGCTGCCCCTTTTGATACATACGGACCAGAGGGCCAACTGCATCAATCTCGCCCGCGAACTCTAGTCCAGGAATATCGGCGGGCGCACCAGCGGGGGCGGGATATGCGCCCATACGTTGTGAGAGATCAGCACGATTCAGCCCTGCCGCTCGCACACGCACACGGACCTGATCGCCAATTGGCTCTGGCGTCTCAACATCCTGTATCTCCAACACCTCTGGTCCCCCAGGTCGAGTGATTACGACTGCTCGCATGAATGTTACTCCTCCATGATAAAGATATCTTGTTTTCTTTAGTGTACGACATGGACAGAGAAAACGAAGTAGGCGACCACTATGGACACAAACGGGCGGCCACGACTCACATGTATGCACAAACGGGCGACCACAAGGGTCGCCCCTACTATACATTGTTTCATTCTATGTATATCTGTATAGTAGGGGCGACCCTTGTGGTCGCCCGTTGACACTCAAATGCTATTGACATCCTCAAATGTCGTTGACACTCAAATGCTACTGACATCCTCAAATGCTATTGACATCCTCAAGTGCCGTTGGCACTCCCAAAGGACCATTTAAACCCTGGAATATTAGTTAGCTGGAGCTGCGACTGGCTGATTGACTGCTGAGAGATCAATCTCAATGGTGACGTCTTTGCTGACCAGTACACCACCAGCTTCGAGGGCTGCATTATAGGTAAGACCCCAATCCTCACGATTGATCTTACCCTTGACACTGATTCCAGCACGATGCATACCATAAGCATCATTTCCCTGACCACCGTATTCTGCACTGAATGTGACTTGTTTCGTCACACCGTGCATCGTCAGATCGCCAGTCACTGTGTAATCGCTACCACCAACATGCTCAACTTTGTTGCTCTTGAACGTGATTGTCGGGTATTTCGCAACATCGAAGAAGTCAGGTGATTTCAGATGTCCATCGCGTCTCTCCTCGCGAGTATTGATGCTGCTAGCATCAACCTGAGCATCAACCCAGGAATTCGCAGGGTTCTGATCGTCGATGTGGAGATGTCCACTGACAACGTTGAAGTGACCACGTACTGTACTGATCATCGCGTGTCTCACTGAAAACATCACTTCTGAATGTGCTGGATCGATTTCCCAAGCCATAAAAATATCCTCCATGTAACTAACATCTTTGTTCATGGTTAGCTGCTGTACAAATTTAGCAGTCCCACCAACTACAACAAGTGTAGCATAATTCACTTTCTTTTGTCAAGTAACTAACGTTAAGTTAGTTCCAGATTCGATCATCCCACGATCATATGGCCTGGTCTACTATCGCATCAATCACAAATTTCGCATCAACAATTTCTATCCACGCAGTTGCTTCAGAAGCGCCAGTTCGTCGAACACCGTCCACTCTTTCACAAACTTTTCGTCCTTCACGAAGTGATGAGTAATGCCCATCAGTTGGATAGGTTTGCCAGTAGGAGTGCCGTAGATGCTTGGCCCATCATGTGTACCGATCAACGTCCAACGCGTAGCAGTACGGTAACCGTCTCGCTCATTACCTAGCCAGTAGAGGTGATCGATGTTCAGCTTGGCATCCGGGAAGGCGACAATGAACGCTATGACGTAAGACCGAAAATCGCCAATGCCGTAGATCGTCCGATTGGACGAGGTGTAGCAGAGATAGTTGGGCACGTAGTACTCAGTGATCTTGTTGAACAGCCGCCAGTTCCAAATCTCGTGCTGGCTGCGGAAGATAAACTCCTTGATGTCGAAAATCTCATTAGTCTTCGGCGGAACCGGCTGGGGTTCCGTCTGGCCGATAAGTCGCTCGGGGTGGCCGTAACTGGGTCGTACGCCCTTGCGTTCATCTTCCGCCAACAGCCTATCCACGACCTCATACTCGTCTAGCCCGAGTTGGCGCACCATCGCTAGACTGTCTCGTACCACCCACTCTTCACAAATTCGGTTTTCTTTTACAACGCAGTTAGCGATTGCACGCCGGATGACCTTACGTCCTGTCGGTGCCCCGTAAGCGCCATAGCCAGTGTTGTGTCCCACAGCTATACTCCGATGCGAGGTATGGAAACCGTCCTCGTCGTTGCCTGTCCAGATCACATCCTCTGCATAGATCCTCCTGTCTGGGAACGCAGAGAGCAGCTTAATAGACTCGGTCAGCATCTCCTCTCGGCTATATGTGATGCCGTACGCACTATGCACGATCGCGTTATGGCGGTAGTGGGTGTAGATCAGACCCATACCATACTCTTCCCAGATCTTGTGAGTGCAACGCACGATGTAGTCGACGATGTCCACATAATCTTCGTCGAAGCCACGCAAGGATTGCTGCCGACTACTACCGGCTGCCGCCATGATCTTGCTGATGTCGCCCTTGTTGAGCAGATCAATACTGCTGTTCGTCGTTTCTTCCTGAGATGACTTGTTTTGCGTAATGCTGCTTTCCTCAGGGGGCCTCTTTTCCCTCGAAAGTTCATCCTGTGCCATGTTACTTCTGCTCCTTTCTTCATTTGCAAATCCTCGTGAGCACTCGTATTATCCCATGCTCCTACCTCTTTTTCAGTAGGCGCATTCTCCTGCGTGTTCAGAGGTAGTAGGCAGGAAACAACTTGGTGCTCACCGGTGATAAGGGTGTCTGCTACCAGAGGTGTCGTCTCATAAGGCGGAGATAGCAAGCCAGCAGAGATGGTGTGGCTCCGTACACCCACAGCATCTAGTAGGTACATCTAGAGCTGACTGTGTACAGTAATGCATACGTATGTAATAGATTATAAGAATAGAATGGAGCCCTGTCAACACGCACGCACGTCAAAATCCTGGTAGTGGCATAAATGAGGAGATGGTAGACTGTCAGTTACCCCAGGTCTCAAGACACGGGGCTTGTGTCTGGACTCCACCGCAACTCACTATATCTTTGCAGACGTAGTGCTTTGGCTTCACGGTCCGACACATCAAGGCACACTGACAAGGTACCTGTTCTCATCCAGTCTTGCCGAATGAGAAGCGTTCTCAGGGTCACATTGCCAGACCCGACTAAATCCGCATGGAGCGTGTAATGACAGTTTTGACAGACAAAGAGCAACCCCTTCTTGAGACGATTATCTTTCGAGGTATGTCCACACATAGGACACGCTTGACTGGTAAAGTGGGCGTCCACTTTGACAGTCATGCTTTCTTGCAAGAGGGCTTTATAGGCAAGCATACTGTGCAACTCTGCAAATGCCCACTTCGAGTGTCGGGCGTTGGCTTTCCGTTGCTTGACACTTGCCTTTTTGCCATACTTTCGTCTCTTCGTGCGTTCTCGAATGTCCGTCAAGTTCTCAAGGCCAATGAGAGCGTGTGGATACCTCTCTATAATTCTCTTACTCACGCGATGATTGGCGTCTTGCTTCAACCGTCTCTCTCGCCCACTGATCGTTATCAAACGTTGGGTAGCAGAGCGAGTGCCTTTCTGTTGAAGACGCTTTTTCAAACGTGCGTAATGATTGGCCTTTGAAACAATCTGCTTGCCAGAATAGAAGGTGCAATCTCCCTTCGTGCTACTGGCTACTGCAAGATAGCGTATGCCGACATCAACACCAACAACATGTCTATGCATATCGGGTGTTGGGTCGGGCGTCTCGACTTCAAGCGAGACAAGCAGATAGAATGTTTTCTTGGGCTTGTCATACCAGAGTTTTGCAGCACCAATAGACGCACCGAGCTGAATGAGAGCAACGTGTTTGTTGTATCCTGTATAGGGGATACTAACACGTCCGTTCAACATCAAGAGGCTAACGTGTTGCTGTTTCTTGAAACTGTAGTCATGTCCAAGATGATATTCCAGCGTCGGGGAGATGTACTTGGGGGGTTGGTCAAGTCCCCTGTAGCGTTTCTTGGTTCGCTTGTCTTTTCGGGCTTGTGCGTTTTGCTTGACCTTTGTCCACAAGCCTTTGTACGTCGCTCCCACTTGTCGAGGGATGCTACACGCCATTTGGGAGGGAAGACTGAACTGTTGACGAAGGTCTGCATACGTGCCATCTTGCAAACCGACTTTGTTGCTCATCTTGCCATGTGCAAAGGCATAGCGAGAAACAAAGTTCAGAGCATCACGGTATGCCAGTTGCGTATTTCGCAAGGCTTGGAATTGCTCAGGGGTCGTATGCAGTTTTATCTTCGCGCTTATGGTTGTCTTCATAGAACAAGTATATCAAATGTTCAACAGACTATCAAGCGTAGTATGTTTGATGAAGAAATTGTCATGTACGTACACTAGAAACAAAAGGAACGCGCCATCCTCCCCATGCTTAGAAGCAAGGGCATCTTGGTGCGGTTTGGTGAACAAGAGGAGTCTTCACTGCCTCGCAGCCTGAGAAGATGATGAACACAGCGAAGAAGCAGAGCATTTGATAACGAACGGTTTACGAAGATGAGGAGTTTTTCATGACACACCCAAAGGTATCGACAGAAGAGATGCAGAAGCGGATTGTGCGCTTCAAGGATTTAGAGGGAAAAGGACTACCCTTGATGTTCATCGATAGCATTCTGCCAGGGCATCGTCGTATGAACTATGCAGTGATTGGGGACACGGCCAGCGAGAACCCTGACTTTCGCCCCATCCTCGATCAACCACACAGGTTCCAGATCGGCATGTTCATGTGTCCCCCTGGGAGCGGACCGGCCTACCATACGCACGATTATATCGAGTTGTTCCTACCGCTCTCGGGCACATGGCGTTTCTACTGGGGGAATAATCCAGAGGGACCACCAGAAGGGGAGACTACTCTTGAGACCTGGGACCTCATCTCTCTACCCCCTGGGCTGTGGCGTGGCTTTGAGAACATCGGTGAGCAGGACGCCTGGTGTTTTGCCGTTCTCGAGGAACACGTCGTCTTCAGTGGTAAAGATCCCTACTGGCCTGCGCAGGTGATGAAGCAAGCGCAGGAATACGGATTGGAGGTGGATGAACACGGGAAGATGATCAAGCCCGAAAATTATGAAGAGTTGCGAAACCGCTTGGAAGCAGAGCTACTCCATCATACAGCATCGACAGGGCACTAGGCGATGAGCAAAACTCCGCTCGTTCTGCTTCCTGGCATGCTCTGCGACGCCGCGCTCTGGAGTCATCAGCTCACGCACCTCTCCGAGATCGCCGATATCAGCGTTGGCAACCTGACTGAAGCTGACACGTTGGCTAGAATGGCGCGTGCGATACTGCGAAGAGCACCAGAACGCTTTGCTCTGGCTGGGTTGTCGCTGGGCGGAATCGTTGCCTTTGAGGTGATGCGGCAGGCACCCGAACGTGTGACGAGGCTGGCCTTGCTCGATACCAATGCCAGACCTCCACGGCCAGAACAACTGGGGATCTGGCAACGTTTCAGAACAATGATCAGGCAGGGTCGATTTGCTGAGGTCACGGAACAGCATTTGCTGCCAGTCCTGGTCGCCCCGGACCGACAGCAGGATACCGCGTTGACGACGACGATTCGGCAGATGGCCGAGCACATTGGCGCAGAGGCGTTTCTACGCCAGCTCTCGCTTCAGGAACAGCGGCCGGATAGCCGCGTAGACCTGCCGTACATCGTCTGTCCGACGCTCGTTCTGACCGGACGGCAGGATATGCTGTGCCCGCTCGACATGCACGAGGAGATAGCTGCGGCCATCCCCAGTGCGACTCTGGTGGTGATCGAGCACTGTGGGCACTTGAGCAGTATGGAACAACCGCAGGCGGTCACAGTGGCCCTGCGCTCCTGGTTGCAATGAAGAGGTTATTTTTCGTGAAAAGTGGGGAATAACGCAGTGGGATCTCAAGAGGATATTGGTATCGGAGTCACGACATTTTTTCTAGAGATGTCCGTTCATTGTTACGAGAGCATAACGAGATACCCGGATCACAGCAGGACAAGAAGAACAGGCGAAGCATTCGTTTGAGCGCATTGACAAAAGAGCTATCCTGGAGAAGAGTGTTGGCGTTTCATCACGCGACGAGGTGGACTATGACCTATACAAAAATGACGTTACCGATTGGAGTAATTGTCCGCGACCCTGACGGAGACCACTACGTGGTCGAAGCAGTGCTGGGCAAGGGGGAGAGCGGAGCCGTCTACCTGGTCAGGCAAAAGGTCGGGGCTCAGACGCACTTTGCCCTCAAAGAGAGCATTACCCCCACCCAGCAGGAGCGAGAGCGCTTTCTCTTTGAGGGCCAGATCCTCCAGCACCTTCACCACCCAGCCTTGCCTCGTGTCTACCGCATTTTTGAGCAGGGGTCCCTCAAGCGAAGCTATCTGCTCATGGACTACATTCGAGGACAGAACCTGGACGTGTTGCGCCAGGAGCAACCGGACCAACGCTTGCCTCTGCCGCTCGTGCTCACGCTCTTGGCCCCCGTCGCCAATGCGCTCATGTACTTGCATCGGCAAGAGCCGCCAATTCTGCACCGCGATATCAAACCGAGCAATATCATTGTCCCGGTTGGGGCTCAAGAGGCGATCCTCGTGGACTTCGACACCGCCAAGCATTTTGTTGCCGGCACCGCAACGGTTCTGTTTCAAGGGTCCTCGCGCTATGCGGCCCCCGAACAGTACACCGGTGGAACGAGTCCACGGACGGATATCTATGGACTCGCCGCCACGCTCTATACGCTGTTGACAGGCAGTGCTCCTCCCAGTGCGGTCTCCCGGATCGTGAGTCCAGGGAACGATCCGCTCAAGCCAGTCATTCAGCGTACTCCAACGGTGCCTGTCGCGGTTTCTCAAGCCATTGGACGCGCCTTATCCCTCAAGAGCGAGGATCGCTTCGCCACGATCGAGGCGTTTTGGCACGAGATCACGACGCAAGCCTTCCCACCGTCCGAGCACCCGCCTCTCCTGCTCTCAACAGCCAGTTCTACTCACAGCGAGCAGGAACAAGCAGATGCGATACCCTCCTCCAGGTCAAACCGACCTCTCGCTCCACGTCTTTGGAGACGTGGCCTCTTCCTGCTCGTTGCCCTGGCGCTTCTGCTCATTCTCCTTCTGGGTGTGCTGATCATGTTACGAGTTGGAATTGTGCATTCCTGACCCCACGTGTCCAGGAACACCCTCGTGAAGTATTTGATTGGTGAAACACCAGACTATACACCATTTACTGTACGATGATGGAGAGAGGCAAGAATAGTGCAGGAGTCAGCGTGAGAGGTGAGCGCCAGAGCCATCTCTACGTCGTCGCGTACGATATCCCTGACGACAAAAGACGCACGAAAGTCCATAAAATACTCAAAGGCTTTGGGCAATGGACAGAATTTTCCTTGTTTGAATGCTTTCTCACAAAAAAGGAATACCTGCTCATGCGTGCTAAACTAGACAAACATTTGAATACTAGGACTGATCGGGTGCGTATCTACACCATTTGCGATACCTGCCTCACAAAAATAGACACGATCGGCATTCCTGAACCAAAAGAGGATACAAGCTACCTTATATAAGCACCGTATGAAAGTATGTTAGCAGTGAAAGGAGACAAGTAGAAATGCGAGAGGCACGGCTGTGGCTTGCTCAAGCAGAGCCTCTCGCAACACTTTTTGTGCTCAAACAGTCCCAGATATGTATTGATAAATCCACAAAAGCATGCTACAATGCCTTTTAGCAACACACTCTCACGACAGCCTCTGTCAGCAGGCTTACCAAGCAATTTTACTGGGAGAGGGTTGTAGAAGGGCTTATCGCGAACGAGCGATTGAAACGCCACCAAGCATATGATACGCGTTCAACATGCTAAGTTGTTGAAGGGCTTATCGCGAACGAGCGATTGAAACGCTGCTAGCCGCTTCTCTTGGCAATGAAGAGATGAGTTGTAGAAGGGCTGTTCGCGAACGAGCGATTGAAACCGGGGCGACGCAGGAGAGCGGAACGAAGATGCAGTTTGTTGTAGAAGGGCTGTTCGCGAACGAGCGATTGAAACATAGATGATGAAGCAGCTCTCCCTCACGAACAGGGGTAGTGGTGAAAAAGAGAATGATATGATAGCATAGCGGTACCATGAATACACGAGGTTAAAGGCTCTATGATCACCCTCATCGTTCATTGTCCTCATTGCGGGAGTGACGCACTGGTGCGTAACGGCCGATCTCCCAACGGGAAGCAGAAATATCTCTGCCGTGCTTGTCAAAGACAAAGCCGAGAGAATCCAGTCCCACATGCATATCCAGAAGAACGTCGTGAGGAGATCCTGCGTGCCTATGAGGAGCGCAGCAGTTTGCGTGGGCTTGAGCGAACTTTTGGGGTGTCACGCAATACCCCGATCGCTTGGATAAAAAAAAGCCGCTCATTTGCCAGCACTGAGCGAAACGCTGATCGAGCCTGAGAGCAGCGAGGAGGACGCAACCGTGCTGGAATTGGATGAACTGTGCTCGTTTGTCGCAAGGAGGACAAACCAAGCGTGGATCTGGATTGCCCTGTGTCGTAAGACGCGACAAGTCGTGGCGTACGCGGTGGGAGATCGCAGCGAAGCGACCTGCCGTTGTTTGTGGGAGGCGATCTCCCTGCTGTATCGTGGAGGTCACTGCTTCACTGATTTCTGGATTGCCTATCAAGCCGTGATCCCAGAAGACCAACACCTCGCTGCTGGAAAGGAAACAGGCGAAACCGCTCACATAGAGCGCTGGAACAATACACTTCGGCAGCGCTTAGCTCGTTTTGTTCGCAAAACTCTTTCTTTCTCTAAAGATTTGGCGATGCATGAAGCTTGCCTGAACCTCTTTCTCCATCGATACAACTTTGAGCGGGTCACCATGCTTTCCTGAGCTGCTACCCCTGCTCTCTCTGGCTAGCGAAGTGGAATGATGACGCAAACTTAGGGGAGCGAAGAGAGAAAGGTTGTCACAAACGCAAAGCGTATTCCGTCTCGTGTACGAATCTTGAACAGAAATCTTATCCATACCGGTGAGAAAGGAAACGTACGAATGATGACGGATACGCTTGTGCAACTGCCAGTAATCATTGTTGGAGGCGGCTTGTCGGGCCTCTCTGCCGCAGCTATCCTGGCACGCGCAGGTCACACAGTGACCGTTTTTGAGAAGGCCAGTGCCTTTGGGGGGCGCGCCAGAACAAAGCAACATGGCGCATTCTCCTTCAACCAGGGGGCGCATGCCTTCTATCTGGGCGGACCGGGCGAACAGCTGCTGAGCAAATTGGGTGTGCGCTCTGGTGGCTCACTCCCCGCCAGGGATCAGTTTCTGGCGCTTGACGATGGAAAGCTGCATACATTCCCCACTGGTGTCATATCTCTCTTTCAGACAACCTTGTTGAACCTCGGTGCGAAAGGAGCGTTTGTGCGCTTGTTTAGCACGTTGAAGCACATGGATCTGACGCAGCTTCAACAGATGAGTTTGCAGGATTGGCTGGAACAGCAGGTACGGCATCCGCACGTTCGCCAGCTCATGCTGGCTCTGGCCCGGCTGACCACCTATACCAACGCATCTGAGATGATCCCCGCCGGTCTGGTCATTCCCCTCCTGAATGCTCAGGTGCGCTACCTGGATGGTGGCTGGCAGACACTGGTCGATGGCTTGCGGCAGATAGCTGTAGCGTCGGGAGCAAAGATGGTGACGCATGCCAGGGTTGCAGCTATTGAGATCTCCGAAGAAAGACATACCGTGCGTCTGGCGGATGGGACGGCCTACCAGTCGTCGGCAGTAGTGCTCGCTATTGATCCGCAGACCGCCTCAGCCCTGGTTGCAAATGGGATACATAAGGACCTGAACCGTTGGGCAGCGCAGTCAGTTCCAGCTCGTGTTGCCTGCTTCGATGTTGCTTTGCGTCGCCTCCCCAAGCCGCAGCATCTCTACACGCTCGGTATTGATCGTCCGTTTTACTATTCGGTGCATTCCGCCTGGGCCAAACTGGCACCAGAGGGGAGCGCTTTGATCCATACCATGAAATATCTCAAGCCCGGTGAGCCAGCGACACCGGAGACCACACGACAAGAGTTGGAAGCGCTACTCGATGTGTTACAGCCTGGTTGGCATGCGGAAGTGATGGAACAGTCCTTCTTGCCCCATATGGTGGCCTCAAATGCCATTGTACAGGCCGGGCGAGGTGGTTTAGCCGGGCGGTTTGGCCCCGCTGTGCCTGGTATACGCAATCTCTATGTCGCAGGTGATTGGGTTGGAGCGGAGGGCCAGCTTGCCGACGCGTGCTTTGCCAGCGCCATGAGCGTCGCAAGCAGAATCATGGCGACGAGGGTCTCGAAGCCTGAGGAGTATGTCGTGGTAGACTAGGTGGAAGATCTCAAAGGAACAAGACTATGCAGCAGGAAGACGTTTTTCAAGTGTATAAACCGTTACTCTTTTCAATTGCGTATAACATGCTGGGTAGCGTTATGGATGCCGAGGATTGCGTGCAGGAGGCATTTCTGCGCTGGTATCAAGCCAGCGACAACGGCGAGACAGAGGCCGTGCGCTCTCCCAAATCCTACCTCAGTACGATTGTGACGCGTCTGAGCATTGACCACCTGCGCTCAGCACGTGTGCGGCGCGAACAGTATGTCGGAGTCTGGCTCCCCGAACCTCTGATCACAACCGATGAGACCAGTGTGACTGGTATGGCAGAACTCTCGGAGGCGCTCTCCGTGGCTTTTTTGCATCTGTTGGAGCAGTTGTCTCCCCTGGAGCGTGCCGTCTTCCTGCTGCGCCAAGTCTTTGACTATGACTATGGAGAAATCGCTACGATGGTGCAGAAGAGCGAGGACAATTGTCGCCAGATCGTGCGCCGAGCGCGTCAGCACCTGGGAGCGCCTCACTCTCTGTATCATGCTTCCAAGGAGCAGCAGGATGCCATCCTGCACCAGTTTCTCCGCGCTTGTATGGATGGCGATATGGATGGCCTCCTGAGCCTGCTTGCCAACGATATCGTGATCTATGCTGATAGCGGTGGTAAGGCTCCTGCGGCTCGCAATCCGATCTCTGGTGCGGACAGAGTGGCGCGATATCTCCTCGGCCTTGTGCGAAAAGCGCCGGAGGACTTCCGTTTCCGCGCAGCCCTCATCAATGGGCAGCCTGGAATTATCCTTTATCGCAATGGTGTACCTTCTGCTATTCTGACACTGGATATGCTCGATGGACAGATCTGGGAGATTGATCTGATCGCTAACCCCGACAAATTGCAAGGAGTCCCAGCACTCAACTAGTACAGATACGTCCACAACTTGGCAAGGCTCGTTCGTCCCTGTAAAACACTACACTACCTGTGGAGGACGTTCATCGGTTTGGGCACCCTCCACTTATCAACATCTTGATACTCTTCTCGAACGAGATATCATTCTCTTTTTTTACCACTACCCAATTTTCTTTTTACACCACTACACAGAGCAGCAGGTACACCATAAACCTATTAGGAAAAGAAAACAGTATGCATGTGAAAACTGCTCTGAACTAAATTGGATGTATGAACATGCAGGGAGACCGCAAGGGTCTCCCCTCCATTTTCGTGGAACCCGACGTGTAGGGGAGACCGCAAGGGTCTCCCTGTTTCCCCCTAATGGACGGAGACCTTGACTTATGCCACCATTGCAAACATTTAGGATTAGCAGGTAAACGTAGATTAGTAGATAACATAGAAAGCACCCTACCCTAACTGCTGCTTGCTATCCCTTCTGTGTAGTACCCCTGCTATGAATGACTGCTGGCTCGCGGCAGAGATGAAACAATGCTGCTACACCCACTACACCCACTACTCCCACTACACCCACTACACCCACTACACCTGCTACACCGGAATGACTGTTGGCTCGCGGCAGAGATTGAAACACCTGGGGTCGGGCATCACGCTCAACAGCTCCAACATCGGGATGATCGCTGGCTCATGTCAGGGGGTCGGCTGTATTCTCTCAGTCGAATTCGATAAAGAAGAAAAATGAGCTTGCAAATGGTTGGGGATGAGAGGCGAAAGAGAAGCCAGATACACATATGAAAACAGTTTCTTGAGTTCCCTAACGCTTGTTAGAGCCAACCCGCAAACGGGCGATTGAAACCAGGGTGATTATGGCGCAGATCCAGGTCAGCATAGTGAGGTTGTAGAAGGGCTGTTCGCGAACGGACAATTGAAAGAAGCAGATGAGAAGAGGTGGTAGCAGTTGCACTTAAAAAAGAAACAGTTCCAAAGGGAATTCTACAGATCTATACAACCAGGGCTGTTGCAAAGTCGTAGAGGAGTGACAGGGCTTGTCCCTGTCACTCCTCTACGATGGACGCACCGCCGTGGCTCCGCCACGCGACTGTGAGGAGAGGAGTGACAGGGCTTGTCCCTGTCATGCCATTACATTACTCGTCTCTGCGTTCGTCATCATCCTCTCGTCGGCGGTATCCCTCACCCTCATCATCACCCCGACCGTAGCCTTCGCGTTCACCAAACATACCACCCATGAGTCCACCACCCTGTTGACCCAGAATGGACGAGGCTGCTATCCCGACGAGTGCACCGAGCCCTCCCGAAACCAGAGGATTTGCGAACCCCCCTCCTTGCCCAAAGACCCTCGAGACCATATTTGGCTGCTGCTGCCCCATTTGATAGAAGCCTTGTGCCATAGCCTGCGAGTTGTTGGGAGCCACTGCGTACTGAGGAGGCATCTGCTGGGCAAACTGCATGCGCTGCTCATACGGCATCTGTTCGAAGTGCTGTTGATAGACCTGCTGTTGGAAGTTAGGCGGGGCATTCTGCACAAACTGCTGCATGTGTCCCATAGCCTGGTTTTGATCGATGCCACTGTAGTTTTGTGTATTGTAGGCTTGTGCGTACTGTTGATACATCGGCTGATTATTTGGATCAAACGGCCACATTCTTTTTCTCCTTCTGTCTTCTTCCATACCAGGAAGCAGAGTAGTCACGACACTCTTCTCTCAAACGTTGTACGAGCTATGGGAGCAAAGTATTTCACATTGTCAGAAGCTCGAACAGAGCCCAAGAAATGTGACACGCTCATCATACAACATATGTCCATGCAACCTTTCAACGGCCAATATACATAGTCAAAATTAGACACAGTTAGACAAGAATTTCATTTTTCACGCTCGATCACTTATCCGACAAGCCTATATTAAGGCCCGTTGAGGTATGTTATAATCTGCTTGCAATCATTGAAGAGAGATAGGGGATATGCAGCATGTTCACTCTTAACGATATTATGCAAGGCAACGGCGATGCACTACATATACTGAGTACATTACCGCCCAATCCTGAACTTGTTTTTCGCGCAGCACATCATGATAGCCGCCAGATTGAGCCAGGAGACCTTTTCATTGCCATCAAGGGAGAACATGTTGATGGGCATAGCTTCATTCCCGCAGTTGCAAAAGCGGGTGCGTTGGGCGCACTGTGCACCGCACCAACCGAGGACGTGCCACCTGATTTTCTGCAACTCGTCGTACCTGATGTTGTCAAAGCACTACATGCAACTGCGCGTGTACGCACACAACGTCAACACAACACAACGTTGATTGGCATTACAGGAAGCAATGGCAAGACGAGCACAAAAGAGGCTGTTGCAGCTGTATTGGGTCGTAAAGCACCAACACTGAAAACACAGGCATCCTACAATAATGAGATTGGCTATCCTCTCACACTGCTGCGCCTGGAACCGCAACATCGCTATGCCGTACTTGAAATGGGAGCGCAATGGGTTGGCGAATTGGCTTGGCTTTCCAGCACCATTGCCAGACCAGACTGGTCAATCATCACCAACGTTGGTGCCTCCCACCTTGAATTCTTCGGCTCACAGGAGCGCGTGGTTATCGCGAAAACTGAGTTAGTCCAGGCACTCTTTCCCGATGGTATCGCTATTCTCAACTATGACGACCCGAACGTTCGCGCCATGAGTGCCAGCACACAAGCACGTATACTCTTCTATGGTCAGAATGAAGGTGCTGAGGTGCGAGCCATGCATATCGATGGCGATGCTCTCTTTGGACGCAGTTTCACCCTGCACTATCACGGTCAGAAGCGCGTCGTTCAGCTTCATTTTCCAGGAGAACACGGCATTGCAATCGCTTTAGCAGCAGCGGCAGCGGGATGTGCGGCAGAGATGTCGTTAGATGAAATCGCTCTCGCGTTAGAAGCGTTGCCAGCCGCCAAGGGGCGCGGCGAGATTAAAGCGGGACCAAATGGAAGTATTATTATTGACGATACCTACAACGCCAACCGCCAATCCATTATCGCGATCACGCAAGCTATGCACACCACAAACCGGTTCCCTATGGGCAAACGCTGGGCGATCCTTGGCGATATCTTTGAATTAGGTCACTATGCAAAAAACGAGCATACACTCAGTGGAGCCGCGCTCGTTGGCAATATTGATTACCTTGTTGCGCTTGGAGATAAAGCACGTTACTATGTCGAGGGAGCAATCGCGGCTGGCATGCCACAAGAGCACACCTATTTTTTTAGTGCCGACGTAGAGAACGGGCCAGAGCTAGAGGCGGCTAAACGCGCTATTGCCGATCTGCTCAAACATGAAGTACAGAGCGGTGATCTTGTCCTGCTCAAAGGTTCGCGTGGTATGCGTATCGAAACGCTCCTGACTCTTTTCTAACACACGAAAGGATATAAACATAGAGTATGGCAAAGAAGAAAATACGTGTCGGCCTTGTCTTTGGCGGGCGTTCCGGTGAACACGAGGTTTCACTCGCCTCAGCACGGTCGGTCATGGCGAACCTCGACAGCGCCAAATATGAGATTGTTCCTCTTGGTATCACAAAAAACGGTACATGGTTATTGGGCGATGAGCCATCGCAGGCGCTTGTACAAGGCACACAGCAGCACACGAGCAACGAGCATACAACCGCTGTCACACTTACCGGCGACCCCACTATGCGTCGGCTCATTCCATTACAAGGAAATGAACCATTACGGGACAATGGCGCACTGGACGTCATCTTTCCTGTCCTGCACGGCACGTATGGCGAAGATGGTACACTGCAAGGCTTGCTTGAAATGGCGAACGTGCCATATGTGGGCTGCGGTGTATTGGGGGCTGCATTGGGCATGGACAAAGAGAAGATGAAGATGGTCTTCTCCTCTGTTGGTCTGCCGAACGTAGAATATTTCGTGTGTCGGCGCAACGAGTGGGAGCGTTCACCCGAAACCATCATGAACGTCGTCGAGCAAAGCTTCGGCTATCCCTGCTTCGTCAAGCCTGTCAATCTAGGCTCAAGTGTTGGCATAAATAAAGCCCATGATCGCGTTGAATTGGAGCATGCTATACAGATTGCAGCAGAATACGACCGCAAGATCATCGTTGAGCGCGGCATCGATTGTCGTGAGTTGGAGTGTGCTGTATTGGGCAATGATGAACCACTTGTATCAGTCGTTGGCGAGGTCATTTCCAGTGGTGAATTTTATGACTACAACGCAAAATACATCGATGGCAAATCACAGGTCATCATTCCCGCTAACCTACCACAGGCTATTGCGGAAGAGGTACGCCGACAAGCCGTAAAAGCATTTCTAGCTCTGGACCTGAGCGGTCTCTCCCGTGTCGATTTTTTCTTAGAACGGATAACAAACAAAGTGTATATTAACGAAGTCAACACGCTTCCAGGCTTCACCGAAATTAGTATGTATCCCAAGCTCTGGGAGGCGAGCGGTCTTCCCTATACACAACTGCTGGAGAGACTCATCGAATTAGCTATAGAACGACACGCGGACCGTCAACGCAACAAAACCAGCTTATAAGCTCTGCATTGCCTCTCACAAAAGACGGTACAAAACGTGATACGATAGAGGAGATGATCACAGGACTAGTCTCGGCAGGCAAAGAAGAAATACTACCCCTAGCGTATATAATAGCAGCACTGGTTTTCGAAGACAAAGACGACCTACAATGGTTAAAAGAGAGGTTCGCTATGCTTGAAGAAATCTTCCAAGAGTCCTGGGCATACCAAGAGATTCTTCATAAAGGAGAAGAGAAGGGCAAAGAACAGGGCAAAGAACAGGGTCGGCAAGAAGGGGAGTTACGAGCACGCAGGCAGTCGGTCCTTGATGTAACACAAGCACGCTTTGCAGAACTTGTCCCTCTAATAAAGAAAAATGTAGAAACTATCACTGACCTCAATATTCTACAAAGCTTACTTATTAAAATAAGCGTTGCAAAAAATGTGCAAGAGACAGTGCAAGCACTCTTTGATCTTATACCAAACACAGAAAAGCACTAATATGACCCAAGCACAGCGCACAACTATCCGCTCGGTTCGCGTCGAACCCTTGAACATAGCACTGCTAGAGCCATTTGCTATCGCTACAGGGAGCGTTACCTCGGCACAAAATGTTCTCATCACGCTCACATTACAAGATGGAAGTGTGGGCTATGGCGAGTGTGCGCCATTTCCACCAAGTACGGGTGAAAGTCAGGCAACAGCTCTTGCTGCTGCTCAAGAGTGTATCGCCTTGCTTGAGGGACAAGATGCGGCACACTGGCGCACGCTTTCTGAGCTAGTGCATAGCCTGTATTATAGCCAATCGACCGTTTGTGCTGGTATTGAAATGGCGTTACTCGATGCTCTGACACGTTCGTATGGTATACCGCTCTACATCTTCTTCGGTGGTGCTAGCACGAGTGTCGAGACAGATATTAGTATTCCTCTTGTCGCACCAGAGCATGCGAAAATCCTGTCACAAGCTATCGTCAAGCGGAGCGTGACGAGCATCAAGATCAAGGTTGGCAGTGATCTCTACGAGGATGTTGAGCGCGTCGAAGCTATCCGCGAAGCCGCTCCTGGTCTCGGCCTCACACTCGATGCTAATCAAGGCTACACACCCAATGAAGCCTTGTTGTGCTTAGAGGCTCTTGATGATCGGAACATCCGTCCCCTTATGCTGGAACAACCCGTACATAAAGACGACTACGACGGGTTACGCTATATTTCCCAGCATACTACCGTCCCTATCTTCGCTGATGAAAGTGCCTCTAGTCCCGCATCGGTGGCGCGGCTCATAAAGATGCAAGCTGTCTCTGGTATCAACATCAAGCTCATGAAATCTGGCTTTGTTGAGGCGATGGATATCGCTGCCCTGTGTCGCGCCAATAATGTACAGCTTATGATTGGCGCAATGATTGAATCCAGGCTCGCCATTAGTGCAGCGGCGCACTTTGTCGCAGGCGTCGGCGGCTTCCGCTACATCGACCTGGACACGCCTATGCTCCTCGCTGACGACCCCTTTACTGGCGGGTTCGAGCAAAACGGTGGCGCGTATGACGTTTCAGGAATTAGAAGTGGGTTAGGGATAGAGAAGAAATAAAGAACCTGGGCAGGTTCTTTATTTCTTCTCTATCTATCTATCTATCGATACGCCTCGGCTTGCAGATTAAACAATTCTGCGTAGCGGCCATCAAGTTTCATCAATTCCTCGTGCGACCCATTCTCAAGAATTGTTCCGTTCTCTAACACGAAAATTCTGTCGGCAAGACGTACAGTGCTGAAGCGGTGACTGATAAAGATGGCCGTTTTACCATCGGTCAGAGCGCGAAAGTGAGAGAAGACTTCTGATTCGGCCTGTGCATCGAGCGAACTTGTGGGTTCGTCGAGAATGAGGATACGCGCATCACGCATAAACGCACGTGCGAGCGCGACCTTTTGCCACTCTCCACCGCTCAACTGTGTACCCTTGTCAAACCATTTGCCAAGCATAGTGTCATACTGTTCAGGCAATTTCTCAATGACTGCATTAGCCCCACTCTTACGTGCCGCAGTCGTCACCAGTTCACTATTTTCTACCTGAGCAATACGGCCAACACCAATATTCTCGCGTGCGCTCATAAAGTAAGTTACGTAATCCTGAAAGATAACACCCACCTGCTCACGCAACTCTTTCAAGTCATAGTCTTTGATATTGCGCCCACCAATGAGAATCTCACCATCATCAGGATCATACAAGCGGGTCAACAACTTCACCATCGTTGTCTTACCAGCACCATTACGTCCAACAAGCGCGATAGACTCACCAGCTTGAATCTTGAAGCTCACATGCTTCAATGCATACCGCGTCTCTGGATTTTTACCTGGATAGGTAAAGCTCACATCGCGAAACTCGATATCCAGCCCCTTGATCTTTGCATTAGGCACCACAGGCTCTGGTATGGCCGGTGAGGTAATCCTTGGCTCATAGGCGAGAAAATCGAATAATGTATTGATGTACAGATTGTTCTCGTAGGTATTGGAGATACCATTTAACAGGTTTTGAAAGCTTTGGCCTGCCTGCACCGCCGCTTGTGTATAGGCTATCAAACCGCTCACACCCAGCGCACCAGTCACAGCGCGTAGCGCGACATACAGATAAATTCCGGTATTGGCAACACCAGTCAACCCGGTCCACACAAAGTTCATTGTGTAGCGCCGTACTAGAATACTCTTGTTCTCTTCATAAAATTTGGTCGCGAGGCGACGAAACCGCGTAATAAAGTAATTTCCTAGCGTGAATAGCTTGATCTCTTTATTATATGTATCGGTCGTCATCAACGATTGGATATAGCTCATCTGGCGGCGTTCAGGCGACTGGCGACGCATACGCTGATAGCCCATCCAACCATATTTTGCACTCGAAATGAAGGCCGGAATAGGAATGAGTAGTGCGACAATTGCCAACCACCATTCGAGTTGTAGCAAAATTGCAATCACAGAGAACAGCGTTACCATAGTACGGAATAGGTCGAATGTCTGCGAGATCATCGACACGGGTTGATAGGTAGATTGGTCGGTTGCCTGACGCAATTTGTCATAGAATGCAGAGTCCTCAAAAAAAGATAGGTCCAGCGTATTCGACTTCTCTAACACGAGCAGTTGTATTTTGTTCGAGACCTTCTCTTGTAAGAGTTGTTGCACGATGTTCCCTAACGTACTGAGCAGACTTGTTAACAGCACAACCGCGAGTTGCAAACCAACAGGAAACCAGATAGGGTTCACCGAGTGTATTCTGATGCCCACCTCGACGCTGTTGACAACCAGTCGTGTGATCTCAATACTCAACGCCGGCATAAAGCCCTGTAAGATACTGAGTAAGCCCATAAGCACAGTGAACAGGGTACTTGCTGACAACACAAGCTTCATCACGTGTGGAATACTTGCGAATGCGCTAGGCACCTGGCGTAAACTAAAACCATCCTCATCGGGATTGCGGTTCCGTCTACGTGCTACGGGTGCGGGACTAACGGTTTGGCTCATAGTTTACTCTTTCTCTAAGCATTTTTTCCGTTCAAGCATAGCATAGAAACAGAAGAAAGATATTGTCATTTTAGCCAGTCTTCGCTCCTGTTCTTTTATACAGGAAGCGAGAAAGGTATACCAAGCACGCGGAGGTGTGTTATACTCCTTGTATACTAATACAATAGTAGAACGGATATGCCGAATCCGTAGCGCTATCCTCTTGCAGGGGTCACGCCCGACGAATGCTTCTGTTCTTCAGTAAAAATACCCGCAAAGGAACTTGCCTACGGCTCTATTTCCCATATGCATTGAAACCTTGAACGTCTAGGCTTCATGCACTTGTACAGCTAGATAGAGAGGAAACACACATCGATGGCTTTAGTTACACAGCATACTCCTGGTGAAAATACGGCGGCCCCACCCGATTTTACACGCAGCGATACACGCATTCGCGAACTTCTCGATTATGTGCGTGATATCAGTGCCTTAAGTAGTTTGGGTAGTTTAGCTGGCTGGGATCAGAATACACAAATGCCTGGTGGTGCAGCAGAGGTACGCGGCACGCAGATGGCAGTCCTACAAGGCGTGCTGCACGATAGGTGGAGTAGCGATAAATTAGGCAAACTCCTTGCTCAACTTGAGGCACCCGTCCAAAGCGCACCGTTTACTGACGCTGACCGTGGACTGGTACGTCAGGCCCTACGTGATCATACCCGTAGCACAAAGTTACCACGCTCACTCGTTGAAGAGAGTGCACGTCATGAAGCTGTAAGCTATGACGCCTGGCACAAAGCACGCAGCAATAACGATTTCGCCAGTTTCGCGCCTTTTCTTGCTCACACCATCGAGCTACAACGCGAAACCGCTGACCGCATGGGCTATGTCGAAACACGCTATGATGCCTTGCTTGACGAGTATGAACCCGGACTGACAGCAAGCCGTGTCAATATCCTCTTCACTCCTATTCGCGCAATAAGCACCGCATTGCTTCAGCGTATTGTGGCAAGTGGCAACAAGGTAAACGCTTCTTGCTTGCAAGGCCATTTTGCTTCAGACAAGCAGGTTGACTTGAGCGTGGCAATTCTCAAAGGTATGGGTTATAACTTCACCTATGGAGCTATTGCACAGTCGCCCCATCCCTTCACAACAGACGTGGGAACGCCATTTGATGTACGTGTCACCATTCGTACCAACGAACAACTGCTTCAGCAATCGCTCATGGCAGCAATTCACGAAGGTGGACATGCGCTTTACGAGCAAGGTAGTGCCCCCACACTCGTAAACACACCCGTAGCTGGTGGTGCTTCGCTAGGCGTCCACGAGTCACAGTCACGCCTTTGGGAAAACGCGATTGGACGTTCAACTCCCTACTGGCAGGGACAATTCGGACTCGTGCGGAACGTATTTCCAGAACAGTATGCCAATGTTGATGCCACGACATTCGCACGCGCCCTGAACCATGTCGAACCAAGCCTGATTCGTGTCGAAGCCGACGAGGTGACATACAACTTGCACATCATTATCCGCTTCGAGCTAGAGAAGGCGATGGTCAATGGTGATGTTGCCGTTGAGTCACTACCACGTATGTGGAACGAAAAGTATCAGGAATATCTTGGCATTACACCACCAAACAATGCCGACGGTATTCTGCAAGATGTGCACTGGACAAGCGGCTTTGGCTACTTCCCCACGTACACGCTTGGCAACCTGAACTCGGCCCAGATATTCAACACCCTGCACAAAGCCTTACCAAACTTCGACGAATTGCTTGCGAAGGGCGATACTGCAACCATTCTCTCCTGGTTACGCGAGCACATGTATAAATTCGGGGCGATCTACCAACCCGACGAACTCTTGCAGCGTGTTACTGGCGAATCGCTCAACCCCGACTACTTCACGCACTATCTAGTGAATAAGTTCGAGAAGATATACAGGTTGTCGAAATAACAGAAGGCTTTGCCGCTAGCGGCAAAGCCTTCTGTTATTTCGACAGGCATTAACATTGTGTCTTAATGTATTGTGCTGAACGATGGGCCAGCCCCATTATCGACAACATCGGATTCACACCACTTGCAGCAGGAAATACACTGCCATCACACACAAACAAGTTCTTCACACCGTATACCTCGCTGTTGCTATCGGTCACAGCATTTTTAGCCTCTGCACCCATACGGCAGGTACCCATCTGATGTGCGGAAAACATCATCATGCGATTTGGTCCCATACCATAACGTTCCAGGCGAGCATCGAAGTCGCTCAGGTCGCGCATGCTCACAGTACCATCCTCAAGACGATCTACACGATTCTTTTTGTTTTGTAATGACAACACCGCTTTAGCACCAGCCGCGAAATGTACGCGTGCGGAGGTACGTAGCCCATGCAGGAGATGCTGACGGTCATAGGCCGAGGTCGTATAGTTCACAACTGGCTCACCGTCGCGATCCGTCGTTACCGTTCCCTCGCCCTTGTCGCGCATCAACACAATAATTGCGGCGAGATTTGGCGCGTCCAACATCGACGCGCGGTACTCACGCGGCCCGTACCACGGAGTGGTTAAGCCTATCAAACCAGGGTGAGCAGGCGCGACCTCTAGTTTGTAACCATAATTGTCGTGAAGATGCGAAAACTCATCGTTATAGACTGACTGCATTACACCTTTCCACGGATACACCTTCTTTGGATAGATACCCGAAACAGTGGAGACTGGATGCAATTTCAGATGTTTCCCAATATGTTTATTCTCAATCTCTGACCGCAACAAGACAGCAGGTGAATTAATCGTGCCAGCAGCAAGCACCACAACCTTCGCTCGTACCGTCACTCTATAGCTAGTGCCGTTCTCGACATCAAGAGCTTTCGCCTCGACCCCAACGGCTTTTCCATCCTCAATAATCACCTTATCGACACTACAGCGCACGACGATACGCGCCCCCTTGTCGTGGGCATCCTGTAAATATGTCTTCATTGTCGATTGTTTGCACTCATAACGACAGCCAAAGCCACAGGCTCCACATCTCTGTTCGCAGCCAACCGCATTACGTCGTATCACACCAGCATGATAGCCAAGCGCGGCACTGCCATCAAACAACAATTGATTTTGTTTGTTGTGTGTGCTATTCTCTGTGTTTACTCGAATACGCTGCTCAACAGCGGCGAAACTCTCCTGCAATGCCGATCCCGTAAAATCACTCAAGCCAGAGATGCGCGCCCACTCTTCTAACACATCGTCGGGTGTGCGAAACGAGGTATTCCAGTTCACAATCGTGCCGCCGCCAAGCGTGCTACCCGCGAGAATAAACATGCTCAAGTCTTTTGTCGAGAGCAGGCCGCCTTTGAGATACAATTCAGGTGTGGCCTGTGCCTCCTGATAGGTAAAATCGGACTCACTATTGTATCCACCCTTTTCCAAAACAACCACGCTCTTGCCAGCCATCGCTAACTCGCCCGCAACTACGCCACCACCCGCACCAGAGCCAATCACTACCACATCACATTCCAACTTCGTATCTTCTGTAATCATGAACGGCTGGATTGTCTTAGGCGTCGTTGGCGGCGGAGTCGGCGTCTCATAATCCAGCACCCCCCAGTTAGGGTTCGTGCCTTGCGGATTGGGGACCGAATAAAAAATAAATGTTGCCAGCCGTTTCAACACCTGATAGCCCTGCCGCAACTGTGCCATTGGACTATTTGCCATTGCCAGCAAATATTGCTCACGTTGCTCAGCTTGCAGATGAATAAACGGTTTTGGGTTTGCAATTAGAAGTAGTCCGCCAACTGAGCTTGCCATAAGTGCAAGCAATTGACGAAACTCTGTTTGCGTCTCGGCATTCTCATGAGCTAGCGTTTCTGCAAGCAGCATTGGCACCTGTAGGTCGCTTGCATTGCGTCGATAATAGGCCGCAACAGCCTCGTTACTACCTATTGGCGGTTCAAGCGATGGTAGTAGCGTATCACAAACAGCTTCAATAATCGTAAATTCGTCCGGCGAGAGCCACCCCGCGACACGACTGCGTGGAGTATGTGTTGTAGAGGCGGGAGATGAAATGACAGCCATAGTCTAGGATTCCCTTTCGATGACGGTGAAAAGGTAGAGTTGATGATGTACATGTAGAGTATAGCATAATCGTGTAGGAACCTCATTCATGACTATTGACTCCAACTAATGTGTGAGTCAGCATATAGAGTGGCATGACAGGGACAAGTCCTGTCATGCCGCCCCCACAGCTACTTTATGAATGAGTTGGAGTTAATGTATGCAGTTGTCAATATTTATTAAAGAACTCGTTACGCCTTTGCTCCCTCGACGTGACGTATATTTGCAAGGTGTGCGGTTTCATTGAGACGCACGAGAATGACACGTCCCGGCTTGAGCCAGAATTCGGTGATCGACGCATTATCGTGGCGGAACTGCCAGCGACGATTGATGTCGAGATCAAGCAGGTGGCATGCTAGCAGACCGATAAAGCCGCCGTGTGTTGCCCATACGATGGTTGCCTCTGGATACTGGCTCTGCCAGCGTTCCACAGCACATGTGATACGTGTATGTACCTGTGTTAGATTTTCGCCACCACCAGGAATTGCATAATTCGTAGCATCAGCACGCCAAAGCACCCGTGTATCAGGGAAACTTGCTGTAATCTCCTGACTATTGAGACCTTCCCATTCGCCCATCGCAATCTCGCGCAGATCGGCGTCCTCTTGAATGAGCAAGTCATGCATGCTTGCAATTGCTTGTGCAGTGGCACGTGCACGTTGTAGATCAGAGGAAACAATAAGGTCAATTTTTTCTTTCGCTAAGTACGCTCCTACCAGTTCGGCCTGACGTTCGCCCAGAGGACTGAGCGGAACATCAGACTGACCCGTAATACGCTGTTGTATGTTATATAGCGTCTCGCCATGACGCACTACAATAAGCCGCAAGAAACCTCCTCGTCAGCAAAAGGTGAATCACCAACAACAGGAACAGGCTCGGTATAGACTTCTTTGACTCTGAACAAACGATAATATTCTGTGAATGCTCCGTATTGTTCAAGATGCAATTCAGCTACCGAGGGATATACCTTTGGATAGCACACCTCAAGGTTGTGTTCCTGATACACCTCTTTCAGATGCTTTTTGACGTTACGCGGCAAAAACTTCTCGAACAAGAGGAATGCACCTAGGCTATCCGCAATCATCTTCTTAATATGCGAGTCATCTTTCTTGTCGTGAAAGTGTGGACTCTTCGATTGATATTGTTGTAACGTCGCGCTCTTCGGCTCACCCTGCCAGCGCGAGGCGTGGTACAGCAAGTCGAGAAACTGAAAGGTTTCGACAGAATAACCGGACGAAAAGCGCATCGTCTTCGCGGTTTGCATCGTCATACCCTGCTCACCTGCATTGGATGATATAACAGGATACTCTCGTATGCCAAACCAGCCATCAAGCAAACTCGTAAACAGAGGCGACACGACACGTGTACAACGTCCAAGCAATGTACTATTCAGACTACCAACGGACTTCGTCCTAGTCTCGCCCAGGTAGTCTGCACCGACTGGCTTGACATCTTGCCTGGCATTGCCCAACTCAGGTTTAGAAGACCAACAGATGCGAATGTTATGCAAGTCGGGTATCACATGCTCTTGCTGATGACACTCGTTAAGTATCACTGCATCTTCAGCATATGAACGTCCGGAGCGAGCTGCCATAAACAATTTACTCATCGCCATCGTGTACTCTAGCAACGCGCTCGGTACAAAGTTATCTGCGTCATAATAGATTACCCATTCAGCATAGCCCAGTTGTGCAGCACACATTGTTCCAATGTATATACCCTCGCCCTTGCCATTGACCACTCTTCCATCATCGCCAAATATCTGCGATACGCTGCGATCTCCTAATAAAGATGCAACCAATTCATCCTTTTGATGTACAAGGTAAGTATTTTTGTGTTGAGCAAGCCGTTCTTTCAAGCCCTGCTCGATAGTTTGTCTCTCCTCTTCTGGACAATTCGTAACAATAATGATGGGGCTATTTACAGGAAGGTACCAGAGTACGCTAAGCAGAGTCTCAAGACTTTCGCTCTTATGAGAAATGATAAAAGCAGTATGAGACAAAAAGTAGTTCAAGTCGTTTAATTCGTTTACCTCTAAGAGGTGTGAGAAGCGCACTGTATCAATGTTCACGGAGTAGTCCCCCTACGGTAATGAGTGGGTTGGGTAAGAAGGTGTAATGGCTTGGTCCTATACATCCATGTATTGCTGGGACGGGTCTGCAAAGGGCCGACTGCATTGGAAAAGAGCAACGTCGTACACTCACCAGATTTTCTCGTATTCACTGCTAAGAACACGAGAAAAATCCACTAAGACGGCATACAGCTTTGTGTTGGGGTAGTACCTCATATTTACAGCGGCGTAAATACATCTAAAATGCAATAAGTATACGTACATTAGCAGGAGTTTTGCGCAGGTATTTTTTCACATATAGTATTTTCTCTGCTGCGTATGCTAAGCTACGTCGTTTATGGCGCCTTCGTGACAAGAGTCACTATAAGTATAACGAAATCCCCTCACCTCTGTCAAAAAGTTCCCAAGAAGGTAGGACTTCTATCTACAAAAAATGTGCTATTTATTGCATGACAGATGCAAGCCCTATCAGGACTCCTGTTCAACGCTCAATATGCTATACTGCTTGCAGATTTACCTTGTCCACACATAATACAAAAATTTACGGAGAAAAGTTCAATGACCACGAGTGAACAACGTAGCTCACAGACATCCTCAACCTCCGCTCAGGAAAAAGTCACGGAATTGCACACATTGAAAGCCACGGCCATGCTTGGTGGTGGCGAAAGACGTATTGAACAGCAACATAAAAAAGGCAAATTGACTGCTCGTGAACGGCTTGATCTCCTGCTCGACCCCGGCAGCTTTAACGAACTAGACATGTTTGTCACTCATCGCTCTACCGACTTTGGGCTGGACGAACAGAAAATTCCTGGCGATGGAGTTGTTACGGGCTATGGGCAGATTGACGGACGCCTCGTCTACGTTTTCTCGCAAGACTTCACCGTTTTCGGTGGCTCACTTTCTGAGGCTCATGCTGAGAAAATTTGCAAAGTGATGGACATGGCGATGAAAAACGGCGCTCCCATCATCGGCCTCAATGACTCCGGCGGTGCGCGTATCCAGGATGGTGTGGTCAGTCTTGGTGCCTATGCCGGTATTTTTCTGCGCAATACGCTGGCCTCTGGCGTTGTGCCACAAATCTCCGCAATCATGGGACCATGTGCGGGTGGTGCGGTGTATTCACCGGCAATCACCGATTTTATCTTCATGGTCGAGGAAACAAGCCACATGTTTGTCACAGGTCCAAACGTTGTAAAGTCGGTTACGCATGAAGACGTTACCTTTGAGGAACTGGGCGGTGCGCAAGTTCACAATAGTAAGAGCGGTGTCGCACATTTTGCCTGCTCGAGCGAAGCTGACTGTATTCGCATGCTGCGTCAACTCATGAGCTATTTACCTTCAAACAATATTGACGATCCACCGCGTATTATTCCTACAGACACACCTAAACGGGCAGAGGTGGCACTGGATAGCATCATTCCCGACAATCCCAACAAGCCCTATGATATGACAACCGTCATTCAATACATTGTGGATGACGGAGACTTCTTTGAGGTGCAGGCATTCTTCGCGAAGAATATTCTAGTCGGTTTTGCACGTCTCAATGGGCGATCTGTCGGTATAGTCGCACAACAGCCACGCGCATTAGCGGGTGTATTGGATATCAATGCATCAGATAAAGCGGCGCGTTTCGTGCGCTTCTGCGATTGCTTCAACATTCCCATCATCACCTTTGTTGATGTACCAGGCTTCTTGCCAGGTGTCAGCCAGGAGCATAACGGCATCATCCGACATGGTGCCAAACTGCTCTTCGCCTACTGCGAGGCTACCGTACCCAAAATCACCGTGATTACACGCAAAGCCTATGGTGGAGCATATGATGTGATGAGTAGCAAGCATGTGCGCGGTGATATCAACTATGCATGGCCCACTGCTGAAATTGCTGTCATGGGGCCAGAGGGTGCCGTCAATATTCTCTTCAAGGATGAAATCGAAAAGGCCGCCGATTCAGAGCAGCGACGCAAAGAACTGATCACTGAATACACAGAAAAGTTCGCCAACCCCTACATTGCTGCTGGTCGAGGCTACATCGACGAAATCATCGAGCCAAGCCAAACCCGCACAAAACTCATCAACGCACTCGAAATGCTCAAGAACAAACGCGACTCAAACCCGCCTAAGAAGCACGGAAACATTCCGTTATAAAAAATTCCTGATTGAATATGTGTATTGGCCCTGGCGAATGCCAGGGCCAATACACATATTCAATCTCCTCTACCCTTTTAGACCTGTTTGCTTGAAGCCTTCCGCAATATAACGTTGCAGGAAGAAGAACACAACCACCAGAGGCAGAATAGCGATAGCCGAACCGATGAACAACTCGTGCAGGTTAAGTACCTGCGCATTCAGGAAGTTCGAGAGCACAACCTGTACGGTATATACAGATGGGTCTTGCCCAACCACTAGAGGCCATAAGAAGGCGTTCCAACTCTGAATAAAAGCGATGACGCCAAGTGAGGCAATAATGGAATACGAGTTTGGAATGACGATACGCCAGAAGACACCCCACTGACCCAGACCATCGACACGCCCAGCTTCCTCTAACTCATGTGGAAAGCTCAAAAAGAATTGGCGGAACAAGAACGTCGTAAAGCCACTGAACAAGAAAGGTACGATGATACCCTGTAGCGTACTTACCCAGCCGAGGTAGGATATAAGCACGTAGGTTGGGACGAAGGTTACAGTGCTGGGAATCATCAGGGTAACAATGATCGCGTAGAACACGACATTAGACCAACGATAGGGAATGCGTGCAAGGCCATAACCCGCCAAACAACAAAAGAACAGTTGCCCGACCGTCTGCAAAATCGCAATGACTGCCGAATTAAGTAGCCCTTGTGCAAATGGCACGCTAATGTCATTGAACAACTCCTGGATATTCTCGAAATGGAGCGTACTAGGGAAGAACGTCCAGTGCAACGCTGTGATCTCCTGGTCTGTCGCAAGGCCATTTCTAAGAATCAGGTAAAACGGAACCAGGAAGAGAATAGCCAGGAAAATCAGCAACGCGTATTGTAGTATCGTGCCAAGTAGGTTCCCTGCTGATGGACCCCTCTTGCGACGTGGTTGAGCCGATTGCGAAACAATTGATGCCATAAAACCTCCTCAACGAGGATATGGGCGTGATACATCAGGCCCCTACAACAATTAATCTGCTTTTCCAAAGCCGAAGATACGCCCTTGAATCAGGGAAATGACCACAATGATCAGCGTTAGAATCATAGCCCCTGCACTACCACGCCCATAATCTTGATCGCTCAACGCTACGTTATAGAGGTAGACGAGCGGCGGACGAGCCAGAATCTGGTTGCCCCCTGTCATGATATTGAAAAACTCGTCGAACGCCTGGAAGCCATAAATGATACACAGCAGTAGTACAGCAATTGACGTATTGCGTAGAAGCGGTAGGGTGATATAACGGAATGTCGTCCAACCCTTTTTAGCCCCATCCACAAAGGATGCTTCGTACAATTCACGCGGAATTTCCTGCAACCCAGCGATAAAGATAATCATGAAGATACCCAGTTGTAACCACAAGCGAACCGTTACCAGCACCAACCAGTACCAGGGCGGGTTAGTGCTTGATACCCAGGAGATGGGAGCAACGCCAAAGATGGCGGTAACAGAGTTGACTAAGCCATAGGGCAGGCCAGCGAAGACACTCATCTTCCAGACAAGCGAGGCTACGACATACGAGCAAGCCGTTGGGAGAAAGAAGACTGAGCGGAAAAAGCCTCGCGCCACACGTACACTGTTAACCAACAAGGCAAGACCTAGCGCACCAGCTAACGTGGTTGGCACAATGAATACTGTAAAGATGGTAAAGGTGATTAGCGAACCAGTAAACGATTTATCTTGCAACATCGCTTGATAATTCTGTAAACCAATAAACTGGCTGGGTGTAATCGTTGCTCGTGCGTTAAAAAAGCTCAGTATGATACTCCAAACGATGGGTACATACACGAATAGAAGCAAGCCAAGCGCTAAAGGGCCAACAAAACTCCAGAATATCAGCGCTGTTCTGCGCGACTTTTGCCGAACTCTGCTCACGGCTTGCTGTTTTTGGGCCGCCGCGGTCAGCGTCTCTGCTGATGAGACCACACTTGAGGACTTCATATATGCTCCTCCCAATCCTTCCTATAAAGCACAATTGGACATCCACTACGTATTTGCTACGAGCGGGTGTCCAACTATACCAGCGATGTTTTCTGCTTACATGCCAAATCACTATTTCGCTAGAAGTCGAGTCAGTTCAGCTTGACACTTCTGAGCCGCATTATGGACCTCACTCTTAGCATTCGCTTTATTCTTAAGAACATTGCTGAATGCATCACGCAGTGCATTATCCATTGAGGTATCCCAGGTTGGAGGAACGGCATGACCATACTTGTTCAGGTATTCCACAGCTTGAGCAGCAGGACCACTCTGGAGCTTCGTAGTTTTTTGTGTGGTACTGATACGCGGTGGTACGTGGAAGCCATAGGCTACACACCAGTCGGTCTGAATGTTGGCACTGTCGATCCAGAGATACTTGACATACTGCTTGGCAGCGTCGATATTCTTGCTCTTGCCATACACCATTTCTGACCATCCACCGAAGAAGGTCGATGGCTGCACTGATGAATTCAGAGCAGGCCACGGCACAACGCCGAAGTCGTCACCTAGTGCTTTAGTGATACCAGGCATAGCCCAGAGACCAGTCCATTGCATAGCCGCTAGTCCCTGTGTGAATGCCGATGGGTCCCACCAGAAAGTTGGTGCGTCAATGAGTAGTGCGCCACTACTGTTTAGCTCACGAATCTTCTCGTATGCATTAGCCGTTCCATCTACATCAAAGACAATCTTGTCATTTTGAATGAAGTCAGCTCCCGCTCCCCACGGGGCAACTTGATAGAGGGCATCAACGCCACCATCCTGACCAATGTAGAGACCCTTAATGCTGTTGCTCGTTAGCTTCTTTGCAGCAGCAATCAGTTCATCCACCGTGGTAGGAGGTTGCACACCTGCTTTTTGCAGCAGACTCTTGCGGTAGTACAGCAGGCCCATATCATTAATCATCTTGATAGCATAGACCTTGCCATTGATGGTAAGTGGCTTGAGAGCAGTGGGGTTGAAGTCGCTTTTCACATCCGCAATGATGTCGTCGAGTGGTTCAATAAGGCCAGCCTTTACCTGGTCAACTGAAGGGAATTGCAGCTCAAATATATCAGGAGCACCAGAGCCGAGCAAGGCCGCATTGACTTTGTTGGGATACTCATTGCCTGTACCTGGCACCCAATTTACTTTGACATTTGCCTTTGTGTACTGCTTAGCATAACGGAACACTGCTTGTTGTGTGCCGGCCTCACCATACTGGTGATACCACTGTGTCAAACTGGGGGTGCTACCACCACTGCCGCCACTGCCACCAGTGCTACCACCACAGGCTGCTAGTAACGCAGCACTACCAGCACCAGCCGCCGCGAGACGCATAAATTCACGCCGTGGCAGCTTGAAGCCAGCACTTGTCAACTGCTCTACTACTTGCTGAAAATCGTTGTCCATGAAGAATTTCTCCCTGTCTTTGATGCAACAATGCATCGTACCACTAGCGATGGAGCGCACTGCTCCGATCTACATCGTTCAAGAGATAGCCAGCGTTTCTTCGCTCTACGCGAAATACAGGATGGAATAAAACCTCTCAAGCAGATACCCCATTGGAACTGCGAAAAGATTACTTTTCTTTTACCTATAGGGAAACGCTTCCCTATTGGCTTTTAAAAATGCTGGTAATTGTTATACGTCTTCTTGGTAGTGGTTTATCACAAAAAATTGAGTCTTTTGACAGAATGTAGGCTGTAACGAGAACTGTTCGTTATAAAAACTTCTCTTTTAAGTAGTTCTGGTAGATAAATAACAGGGAAGCAGTGTACTATGTAGTTAGTTATAACCGATGAGTAGAAACTTGTCAATAGTTTCAAGATGAAAAGACTTGACATGGACGAAGTGCCGATGTATAACTAGGAAACCGCTTCCCTACTATATGTTGATATAAAGCCATGACCAATTTCAGCGAGGAGAAGAGCCGTGGCAACCATTTATGATGTGGCTCGTTTAGCAAGGGTATCGACCACAACAGTTTCAAAGGTCCTCTCCAACACACCCTATGTCAGCGAAAAGACACGGCAACGTGTGTTGCATGCCATACATGACCTGCAATACTCACCGAGTTTAGCGGCACGCGGTCTCACAAACAACCGCACCTATGTTCTTGGGCTTATCGTTCCACACGATCCCGATTATTCATTCAGAGACCCATTTCTATTGGAGGTTATCCGTGGCGTGGAAAGTGTGGCGAGCAATAATGATTACAACGTTCTGCTCTCTATGTCCAAGAAATCTTCTCATCGCACTCCCTACGACCGTTTTCTCCGTACAGGCTATATTGATGGAGTAATCACGGTTGAAACCCTGAAAGGGGAACTTGACGAGCAAGAATTAGCTACGAGTGGTATTCCACGTGTCTCTGCTGGCTACAGAGAAGACCTACAGCCTCTTAACGCGGTACACTGTGCTGACCGGCAAGGTGGGTATGCAGTAACAAAGCATCTTTTAGAACTAGGACATCGACGTATTGGAGTTATTAGTGGTCCAGCAAATTTCATTAGAGCTATGGACGAACGTCTACAAGGTACTTGCGATGCGCTAGCAGAATACGGGTTGGTGCTTGACCCAAGCCTTCTCACCTACGGCGACTTCTCTATTGAGAGCGGCTCGCGCGCAGCAACTCCTCTGCTACAACAAGAACAACGCCCAACAGCTATTTTTGCTATGAATGATCGTATGGCATTAGGAGCAATCAGCAAGGCGCGCGAGCTAGGACTACACGTTCCCAACGACCTCTCCATTGTCGGTTTCGATGATATACCCTTAACCTCTGTGATCGAGCCACCTCTCACCACTATTCGCCAATTTCCAGTCGAGCTAGGTAGAGTTGCTACCCAACGTTTACTTGAAATCATCAATCACGAGATACCCCACTTTGCATCGGAAGTGATACCTATTGAATTGGTGGTAAGGAGGTCTACAGCAGTGCCAGCAAGCGGAGTTTGCATACTTGACAAACACAGATAAGTTAAGTAGTCTTGTGCTTATAGAACAGCTAGAGAATTTCTAAAGGGTGATTATAAGGCATCGCCCCTACTATACCATATAGGTACAACGTGCAGTGTGTTATAGTAGGAGTGGTGCTTTATAGTATCCAATGAGAATTTCTTGGAAGAAGGGAGACATGGAAAACAGAGAGACATGGGTGTCTCTTATCAACCATAGGCAAGTACTCTGTACATCGTCGAAAAGTACCAAAGAGGGAACTTTATGGAAGACCTTACTCCTGAACATAAGTCACTTAGTCGCCGCGATTTTCTCCTCGGAGCATCTGCCGCTGTAGGCACAATAGCATTTGTGGCGTGTGGTGGAAACAGCACGAGCACCGGTGGTGGAGGCTCAACACCCACAGCCAAGAAATTTACTCTTGCACTGGTACAAGGCGTGAAAGGCGATCCGTTTTACGTCACCATGCAGAAGGGTGCACAAGCTAAAGCTGACTCGTTAGGTGCTAGCCTTGTTGTAGACGGCCCCGCACAATTCGATGCCACACTACAAACACCAATTGTAGACGCACTCATCGCGAAAAAGGTTGATGCTATTATCATTGCCGCCTGCGATAAGCAAGCTATGATTGCTCCTCTCCAAAGAGCAAATGATGCAGGAATCAAAATTATTTCCGTCGATACCTTCATTGGTGATGGCGACTACGCCAACGGTCCAGTCAAGTTTCCACTCTCCTACGTTGGCTCCGACAACACACAGGGCGGTATGATCGCGGGTCAAGCCTTGATTAAGGCCATAGGCGGCAAAGGTAAAATCTACATCCAGAACGTAAAACCTGGTATTAGTACCACCGATCAGCGCGAAAAAGGCTGCAAAGATGCTATCAGTGCAAGTAATGGCGCGGTTACATTAGCTGGCGTAGACTACAACAACGACAGTGCTGCAACTGCTGCCCAACAGTCATCGGCAGTACTGCAACGCGACAAGTCTGTTGCTGGTATCTTTGGCACCAACCTCTTCGGAGCAGAAGGTGCAGCACAAGCGGTGAAGAACGCCAATAAGCAGGGTACAATCAAGATTGCAAATTTTGACGCGCCGGAGCAGGCCATTACTGACCTAAAGAACGGCGTTGTTGATCTTGTCATCGCTCAAAAGCCTGGCGAAATGGGCAGTACTGCTGTACAATATGCTGTTGATGCTCTAAATGGCAAAACCGACGGCATTAAGAAGCGCGTTCCCACTGGCTACGTGGTCATCGACAAAACTAACGTTGACAGCCCCGATGCACAAAACGCGGTCTACAAAAGTAGTTAGTTTATACATGAATGATGCATGTGTTTCGGCATGCATCATTCATGTATTGCCGATTGTAGAAAGTTATACGCTATGCAACTTGCAAAACCGATTTCATCACCTACACGCAACCCACTTGCAACAATAGGGAGATTTTGGGCCTGGATATTTTTGCTGATTCTTATTCTGTTCTTCTCTGTGACAGGGCAGGGCTTTTTTGACCTTTTCAATTTTCAAAGCATTGGCGCAGACATGGCGATTGTGTTGATTATGGCCTTGGGTCAGACCTTTGTCATTATCTCCGGTGGTATTGACCTTTCCACCGGCTATGTGATGGGACTCGCTGCGGTCGCCTCGTCGCTTACTATTACGCATCTCAATCAACAACTTCCTCTTGCACTCATAATTCTCGCGGCTATCGTTGTTGGCCTTGTTGCTGGCCTTATTCCTGGTTTTTTAAATGGCTTCCTCATTGCGCGATTGCGCGTTCCGCCTTTTATTGTGACGCTAGGTATGCTTGGCATTGCACGTGGAGCCGGTTTTATCCTCTCTGGTGGGCAACCCATAAGTGTGCAGACCAACGGCATCGGACGAATTGGTAACGGCAATCTGGCGTACTACCTGCCTAATGTCGGTCTCAGTTTCTTTAGCTTGCCGCAGAATCTGCACAATGTGCGCCCACGTGACATCGTGAACATTCTCCCCTATCCACTGATTTTGATGATTATCATTGTTATCATCTGCCACTGGCTCCTCAGCCGTACGCGCTTTGGACGCCATACGTATGCAGTCGGTGGAAACGGTGAAGCGGCCTTGCGCGCTGGCATTCCTGTTGTACGTCACACCATTATCATCTACATGCTCTCCGCATTGCTGGCCTCGGTTGCGGGCGTACTGTATGTCTTTCGCTTCACAAATGGAGCGGCAAACGCTGGTGACGCACTTCTCCTCGACTCAATTGCGGCGGTGGTCATTGGTGGGGCTTCGCTCTTTGGTGGTGAGGGCACAATTATTGGAACCCTGATTGGTGCATTGATTATCGCGGTCATTCAGAACGGCCTGGTCATTATCTCAATCGATCCCTTCTGGCAATTTGTCGCGGTTGGAGCCGTTATTATCCTGGCGGTGCTGGTCGATCAAGCGAAGGCTCGCATCAGTCAGTAGGAGAAAATCGTGGAAGCACAACAGCCCATTTTGCAAATAAAAGAACTATCCAAACGCTTTGGGGGTCTGGTCGCGGTAGACTCTGTAAGCATGGAGGTCTATCCAGGCGAGGTGGTGGGGCTTCTTGGTGACAACGGTGCTGGAAAGTCTACCTTGATTAAACTTATCTCCGGCGTACATCGGCCTGATAGTGGGCAGATAATGTTCAACGGGTCCGAAGTTAGTTTCGCCTCTCCACTTGATGCACGACAAGTGGGAATAGAAACGATCTATCAAGATTTAGCACTGTGTGAGAACTTGGATGCCAGTGCAAATATCTTCCTAGGTCGCGAAAAGATTGAGCGCAAACTGGGAGTGTTGCACGAGTTGAATTATAGCTATATGCAGCAGGAGTCGCGCCAAGTATTGGAGCAACTTGACATCCAAATTCCTGATATTCGTCGTCCAATTCGCCAACTATCAGGTGGGCAACGACAGGCGGTCGCTATCGCTCGCGCTGTCTATTGGAATGCTCGCTTAATGATTATGGACGAACCAACAGCTGCACTGGGTGTTCCCGAACAAATCAAGGTGCTTGAACTTGTGCATACTCTGCGCGAACGTGGAGTGCCAGTCATTATTATTAGTCACAACATGCAAGACGTGTTTGCCGTAGCAGATCGTGTTATTGTCATGCGACGAGGAAGCAAAGCAGGTGAGCGACTCATCAAAGAAACAGACAACAACGAAATTGTGGGGTTGATGGTGGGAGCCGAACGCAAGGCGTGATCTCCAAGGCGTGATCTCTATGTACAAAAATGTTTTCGTCATTCAAACGCAAAAGGAGGGATTCCGATGTTGAAACGTAGCCAGTTCCGCCAGTTACAGCAACGTACAGCAGCAGAGCTTATGCATCATGGGATTGTCCTGACACCACAAGAGCAGGAAAGAATTGAGATCGTCGAATTCGGCCTGAACGAGGTAGAACGCACTGGCCTCGAAATCGTCGTCTACATCAACAACGAACGGTATTGTGCCAAAGAACTGCTTCTCTTTCCTGGACAAACATGTGCCGAGCATAGGCATCCTCCTTTTGCAAACGACCCCGGCAAAATGGAAACCTTTCGCTGTCGTTCGGGCAAAGTATGGCTGTACGTCGAAGGCGAGAAAACAAGTACTATTCAGGCGCGTATTCCTGAAGGCAGTGAAACGTACTATACGGCGTTCCACGAAATCGAGTTACATCCAGGCGAGCAATACACCATTCCCCCTAACACACGGCACTGGTTCCAGAGTGGCAGCGAAGGTGCAGTCGTCTCTGAATTTTCAAGTCCCAGCCATGATGAGTTTGATGTCTTTACTGACCCACGCATTGGACGTTTTACAGAGATTGTCGAGGATTAAATAATGAAGGACCTTTTGGGCAGACGGTTTCACCGACTCTTTGCAAGTGATGAACGATCAGTTGTCATTGCGATGGATCACGGTAGCACTGATGGTCTTGTCAAAGGCTTTGAACATCCTGAACAATTGCTAGAGCAGGTAGTGGCAGGGCAGCCTGATGCAATTTTGACGACGGTTGGCATCGCCCGCCACTTCAGTAAACAACTCCGTGATGTTGGCCTGATTATTCGTTGCGATGGTGCTACATCGCCACTACTAGAGCGTCCACGAGAAGCCCTTTTCGATGTTGAAACGCTGCTTTCACTTGGTGCCGATGCGGCGGCAGCTATGTATTTTCCAGGGACAGCTCTTGGTCATAAGTCCACAATGTACTTTCCTAAATTAGCAAGTGAGGCTCATCGCTGGAATATACCAGTCATGGCGGAGGCATTACCCTATGGCTTTGAGGCACACGAGGCGGGACGCGCAGTAGACACTGTGGCCGTAGCGAGTCGTATGTCCGTTGAAAATGGCGCGGACATTGTAAAAACCTTTTATACAGGAGACCGTGAAGGCTTTAAGCATGTCGTTGATACTTGTTATGCACCTGTACTTGCCCTTGGCGGTCCTCGCGCAAACAGCGAAGAAGAGTTTCTTGAAATCATCCGAGGCGCGATGGACGCAGGTGCCGCAGGTGTTGTCATTGGACGCAATGTATGGCAGGCGTCCTCTCCTATCGCAATGACAAAAGCATTAGTTGCACTTGTTCATCATGATGCCAACGTCGCCGACGCGCTCCGCATTCTCCATGACTTAAGACGGTAGGGGCAGCGATGATGGTATTTGAGTACCAAATTCCATAGGAACGAAAGATTACCGCCATGTATCTGCTTGGCATTGATGTTGGGACCACCAACACAAAAGCTGTCATTTTTGATACCGATACAGGGCAAGTGCGCTCTCTGGGACACGCACGTACAATAACGCGACATCCTTCAAGAGAGGAAAGCGAATTTGACGCAGATGAGTTATGGCAAACGGTCATGCACTGTCTGCGTCAAGCTATCGCGCAATGCGACCATCCCGATGCAATTCGCGCCATCTCGGTAGCAAGCATGGGTGAAGCTGGCTTTCCATTGGACTCACAAGGTAACGTGCTCTATCCAGCGATTGCGTGGCATGATTCACGCACAACTGCACAGGCACAATGGTGGCACGACACGTTTGATCGAAAGCAGTTATACACAATCACTGGACAAGTCTTACACCCAATGTTTGGTATTAATAAGTTGCTGTGGTTACGCGATAATAGGCCAAACGTGTTTCAGAGAATGCATCAATGGCTGAGCATCGAGGATTTTGTCCTCTGGAAATTAAGTGGATGCACGGCCACTGATTACAGCATTGCCTCACGCACCATGATGTTTGACCAACGCGCGCTTACGTGGTCAGAGACGCTCCTGAAACACGCAGGTTTATCCATCAATAGCTTCCCGTCGGTCGTCTCTAGTGGTATCGAGATTGGTACAGTAACAAAACAACTTGCGGAAGACTTAGGGCTATCTCCCACTACTGCTGTTGTTACAGGAGGCCATGACCATCTTTGCGCAGCCTTAGCGGTTGGCGTGGTGCAACCAGGGCAGATACTCGACTCCGCAGGAACAGCAGGTGCCGTGCTAGCTCTGAGCAATACGTTTCAAGCCAGCAATGAGCTACTAGCTGGGGGCTACTCTCATTATGCGTATGTCTTGCCGCATAGCTACGTAACAATGGGTTCCATAAGTTTTGCAGGTGGCGCAGTCGAATGGCTTGTCAATCTGCTGTACGGACGGAGTATGCAAACCCTAGCCTCTGAGGATATGTATATACAAGCATTGCAAGAAGCTGTGCAAGCGCCACTTGGTTCACAAGGTATCACAATCTTACCCTATTTTCTTGGTACTGGTACTCCACATGGACAGGACGCAGCAACCGCTACGTTTTTGGGAATCACACCCTCGCATAGTCGTTCTGAACTGGTGCGAGCCTTGATTGAGGGATTAGGTTTCTGGCTACGTGATAATCTGGAGACATTTGCAAGCATGAGTATTGCACGACTTCATCCAGAGATTATCGCCGTTGGTGGTGCTACTCGTGCAACCGCATTGATGCAAATCAAGGCCAATATCACCGGATGCCGCATTAAAGTACCTCTTGTACCTGAAACTGCTGCCACAGGGGCGGCACTCCTCGCAGGTATAGGAGTACATGCATTTTCTTCAGTCAACGAAGCGGTTGCGTCAATAAAGCATTCAGAAAAAGTGTACGAACCAGAGCAAGAAGCCGCCCTACAATATAGTGATCTTTATCAACATGTATACATCCCCGCTCGCCGCTCTATTCTTAAATAGAATACAGAGTTTTTGCGGAGGAGGATGCATCCTCCTCCGCAAAAACTCCGTATTCTATTTACACCATCATGTCATCGACATAGCAGTAACGCCAATTCTCTCCAGGTTGGAACGAGCGCATAATTGGATGCTGCGTCGCATGAAAATGTTTGGTCGCATGTGTATTCTTTGAGGAGTCACAGCAACCTACATGCCCACAAATGAGGCACTCACGCAGATGAACCCACGTATCGCCCATCTTGAGGCATTCCTCGCACCCCTGCGCGCTCGGCTTCACATGCTGTATTTGATTGAGATGTGTACACGTAGCCATACAAAATGCTCCTTTGACTATGCGTCCCTATACGGAACGTTCAATTGGCAGGCGAATCTGAAACATGTTCCTTACGAAAATTATTCAAGTTATATTTTTTCAAGAAGTTCCAAAAGCACTCCATTCGTGGCTTTTGGATGAAGAAAGATTGCACGCCCCTCGGCGGCAATACGTGGTTGCTTGTCAAGCACTGGCGCATTCTTGTCTTGCATCTCTTGGAGCGCGTCGTCGATATTCTTGACTTCAAGGCAGATATGATGCATCCCTTCGCCGCGCTTCTCTAAGAATTTTGCGAGGCTGGAATCAGAGTTTGTTGGCTCGATCAACTCAATCTCGCTTCCACCAGGACCACCCATAGGAAGGAACGCGATCCGCACCTGCTCGGTTGGCACCTCTTTAATTTCACTCGGCTCTATGCCCAACGTATCCCGGTAAAACACAAGTGCCTGCTCGATGTTGCGTACAATAATCGCCACATGGTCGATACGTTTAGGCATAGATATGGTCCTTCCTTATGAGCAATGAGCCAGGTGAAAATCTGTCTGCCGCAATTGATGTGGCACGATAGTAAAGAGGCCAACACTGCGCTGAATTGAACTGGTCACGGTACGCATCGCCATCAATGCGCTGATACGTGTCTCCTCATCATAGTGTAACATGTCTGCCGTTTGGTCAAACTCTGCCTGTGTCAGCACCTCATACGAGGTATCAGGTTTCACAAGAACACTCAAATCGAGATCGCCATAGGATACACGGTCTAGTAGAATGGTGGCAGGTTGAATAACATTTGCATAGGTATGAATAAGCGCAGAGCCATTATAAAAAGCACTTAACATATACCAGCGTTGAGGCCAGAAGAATTGTAGACAGTTATAGCGCAATGGGCGCGTTCCAGAAGCCCAGTGCATGGGTGTCCCTGACGGTAGCCAAAGACGTATTCCGCCATTATTGACATTTTCTTCCTCGCTCCAGGGCTTTTCTTCAAGACGTGTGTGTACATCTAGTTGATACGCATACCACGAGCCACGTACCATCTGGTCATAACTACGACTTTCCACCAAAAATTGCTGTTGCATAATTCCTCTCCCTTTCATCAAACATCATAGTACGAAAACACTATTCAATCGTCAAGATTTCCGAAAATAGTCCCATGCAACATCAAAGTCAAGGACTGAAAAAATGTTCCAACAGCAATGTTGGCCCGTGTTGTACAATACATATACGTCTCTATAGATGACATTCACACAAGAGATAGGGTAAAAGATACGTCTATGCGCTGCCCAAACTGTCAAACTCTTAATCCTATAAACGCAAAGTTTTGCCTGGAATGTGGTAATCGCCTGATAGTATGCCCAAACTGTGGTACTATCAATCTGCCTATTGCAAAGTTTTGTATTGAATGCGGCACTGCACTACAACTTCGTGGCGATACAAACGCATCATTGCCTGCAATTTCAAATGCACATACAACGCATATTCCACCTACGCCAGAGGTCCTGTTACCATCAGAGGAGCGGCGCGTCGTCACAGTCATGTTTGCAGATATCATTGGGTCCACACCTATGGCAGCACACATGGACCCGGAGGACATGCGAGCCATTTTGACAGGCTACTTCAACCTGATGACGCAGCAGATACGTAAGCACGGCGGCACTGTCGAGAAATATATCGGAGATGCAGTCATGGCCGTCTTTGGCACACCGATTACACATGAAGATGATCCAGACCGCGCAATACGAGCCGCTCTTGATATGCAGGCAGCACTGGCAACCTTCAATGAGCAACGGCAGGTGCTTGATACTGATGCTATACGTCTCCAGATGCGTATTGGCATCAATACAGGTGAGGTTGCCGTGCCAAGCAACGAGCAGCACCAACGCCACGATTTCCTGATTACGGGTGACGCGGTAAATGTTGCCGCACGCTTACAACAAGTTGCGGCACCTGATACCGTTCTTGTGGGTGAACGTACCTATCTTGCAACACGAGGTGTCTTTGATTTTCGCGCTATTGCTCCGATGCAACTCAAGGGTAAAGCCGAACCGCTTGCCGCCTACGTCGTACAGGGGCTACACAAGCAAACACTCACGATCACACAGCATCCACGAGGTCTCGAAGGTCTACAAGTTCCTATGGTTGGACGCTCACTTGAGCTGACCTTGATGCACACTACCTACGCCCGTGTTTTAGCTGAGCGCAATCCCCACCTCATCACCATTCTAGGTGCGCCAGGCATCGGTAAATCACGGCTCGTACGCGAATTTATAGCGCGTGAACAAGAGGCAGTTAGAAGCTCGACCTCATCTGAAGTCGCGCCTACAGTCTTACAAGGACGTTGCCCGCCGTATGGTGAGAGCATCACCTATTGGCCTCTTGTCGAAATTCTACGTTCACTCTTACACGTGCAAGAGGACGAGAGCAACGAGACGCTACAACTACGCTTCACAGAGTTCATCAACGACACATTAACGCGGGCTCAGCGTACTGAGTCGAGCGAAGAGATTGCAACTACGATCCTTCGCAGTATTGGACAAGGCTTAAGCGCAAGCATGACCACGCTTGATGGACAAGGCACTCGCGAACGTCCCAGGCGTGAGTATCAGCGCAGTACACATACACTTGGTACCAAGCAATCAACGACTCAAGCGGCACTGCACCGCGCATGGCGTGTCCTCCTTGAAGCGCTAGCACAGATGCAACCACTCATCATCGTGGTTGACGATCTGCAATGGGCCGATGAAGCGCTACTCGATCTACTCGAATATCTCACCGAACGTATGGCAACTGTACCAGTACTCTTTCTCTGTCCCGCTCGACCAGATTTCTTTGATCGTAGACGCGACTGGGGTGGTGGACAGCGTAACTTCACCACAATAGAACTCGACTCTCTCTCAAGAGAAGAGAGTAGTGATCTGGTAGACGCTCTCCTTAATACTGACGATCTGCCAGAAGTATTGCGCCATACCATCCTGACGCGGGCTGAAGGCAATCCTTTTTTTGTCGAAGAGATTATACGTATGTTTATCGACCAGGGACTCCTCGTGCGCAAACAGGAAGTGGACGGCAACATGTATTGGCGGCTCGGTCGGGCCAATGAAACACTTGTGAGCGATCTCACAACCCTGGCTGAACCACCAGAGGACTCTCTACTCAACATGCATTATGTACTTCCCTTACCACGCGTACCCGATACGGTACAGGGCGTGCTAGCTGCTCGTGTCGATTTGCTACATCCACTAGAAAAGCTTATTCTGCAGCATGCAGCAGTCATTGGGCGTACCTTCTGGCTCTCTTCATTAGTAGAGCTTGCACATACTATATCAGCAGAAACAGCGCTTAACGCGCTTGAGTCTCTCATTCAACGCGATTTTGTCGTTGAGGATGCTGAGACACAGGTACGTAGCCCCATCGAAGATGATCGCGTCTTTAGCTTTAAGCATATCCTGATCCGTGATGTGGTCTACAATAACATTCCGCGTGCGCGGCGTTCACAAGAGCATGCTTGCTTAGCATTTTGGCTAGAAGAACGTACAATCGCCAATCAAGCAAGCTATGTAGAACTCCTGGCCTATCACTATCAACAGGCGCTCATTACCTGGTCGGCGGCGGTAACTGTTGTTGAAGCTGCCAGCATACAAGACGACGAGAAGCCCACAACAGTACGCTTAACGCGTCCTGAATTACGCCGTCGTGCAATTAAATATTTGACCCTGGCAGGCGACCAGGCGCTTGACAGCTACTACACTCTACGCGCATTACAAGCGTACAACGATGCTTTAGAATTGCTGGTTGACCACGATGCCGATATTCCAGAGGTCGTCTCCATGCACGAAAAATTGGGTGACGCCTACTCACAACGCGGCACGCAGGACGAGGCATGGCAAGCATATCGTAGAGCGCTACGCCTAGCAACAGGGGAGGGTGTAGACCCTGCAACGGTTGACATACTCTACCTTTATGAACGTTTGGCAGAACTCGCGACACGCTGGCTAGGAGGCTTTAACAACCCTCCAAATGCACAGGAGGCACGGACGTATATTGATGCAGGTCTCCAACTCTTGGATGGAAAAGCGTTGAATAGAGAACGCGTCGCCTTTCTCACCTATCAAGCCTTCTGGTATATTCGGCAGTTAGAGACCACTACGCATGCGCAAAAAGCGGAGTTAGCGGAGCAAGCGTTGGCAAGTGGACACGAGGCACTCCATCTCGCGGAACAACTCAACAATCCCAGTGCGCTTTCACTTGCCCTTGATGCCGTTGGCTTTATCTACACCGGATATCATAAGTACAACGAAGCGTTACAGATACAGCGTCGGCGTCAACAACTCGAAGAGAAACTCACAGACCGTGAGGAACTCTACGACCTCTACATCTCGCTCGGCAAAATTCACACGCACGTTGCAGATTATCCTACAGCACTGATGTGGTTTGGACGCGCATGGAACAATGCGCAGACGATGGAAAGCCCATCACTACTACTCACCAGCATGGCATGGCGCATGTGGACGTGGTTGCAGTGGAATCGTTGGCAAGAAGCTCACGAGGTCGCACTTGACATATTACGCTTGATTGAGCAGTACCAACAAGACGAAAAGCGACAACTCTGGGCCTTGGAGACGCTGGCAATGATTGAGTATCGCCAGGGTAATTCAGAGCAGGGTGACTATTACTCGCGTCAATACAAACGCCTCATCGACCAGCAAGAGGAGCGTACGGAGAATGAAGTAGTAACGCCAAATGCATCGACGCGAATGCGCGATATCTACCTTGCACGACAAGATTGGACACGCGCTACCGCCGAGTACAAGGAGAAGCTCAAGAGTAGCGAACCACTTCCATCGCCGGAGGTACTTACAACGCTAGCAGAACTTCTGGTGACAACGGGCGAGGACCCAGAAGCGCACGAGAACATGTGTACTCGTGCGCTTGCGGTAGCAGAAGAGTCGGGTGCATGTAAAAGTCTCGCACTCGCGTTTCGTGCCAGAGGCCGCATGTACACAGAGCAACAACAGTGGTCACTAGCAAAAGACGACCTTTGTCAGGCACTACAGCGTTGTGAAGCATTAGATATCCCATGGGAGCGTGGCATCACACTTTATCACATAGGTATGCTCTACAAACGTCGTGCATCAACCTTTGACAAAGATACGTCCAATAGACGCAGTACTGACTTGGAACGTGCACGTTACCACTTCGAGCAGGCCCTCGGCTTCTTCGAGTCAATCAAAGCCCAACCCAGCGCGGACCTTGTACGGCAGGTGATGACGCAGGAGAGTAGGACACTTGTATAGCTTGTATGACATAGCTGTGTGAAACAATGTCATACAAGTTAGTTATATCCTTTGCCTAACGGCTCATCTCCCACAACGACGACGCTTGCCACAATTGAGTGGAATCCCAGACATAACCCATATGGGGGGGCGATACAGAGATATGTATTTGTGAGAGATTTGCATTCGCAGCTTGTAGACGTGTACGCATACTGTTGAGGGCAAGCGAGGGAGTATTATTGGTTTTGCTGATATGTGCCAGCCACAGCCAACGTACACCATCCGGTCGCCATGTACGCAGTACAGCGTCAGCGGCCTGGTCGTTAGATAGGTGTCCGGTAGGGCTGAGAATGCGCTTCTTGAGGTGTTGTGGGTAAGGACCGCGAATAAGGCGATCGCGATCATGATTGGACTCTAGGATGAGCAGGTCGGCATGTTGCATCGCATCAAGCATAGTGGGTGTTACCTCGCCACTATCCGTCACGAGACACACACGACACCCGCCCGCTTTGAGCAGATAGCCACAAGGCGCAACTGCATCATGCGAAATAGGAAACGAGGTTATCTCAATATCGCCAACGCTCCTGTGTGAGCCAATAGGAAGAGCGTGTGTATCTATTGCATTTGGTGTAGGAAGTGTTTCACTCTCGTTTGAGAAAGTGCTCATAGTGAGGTTGCCCGAGTCGGTACGCCACAGACCAGAGAGCAAGCTTTCTTTTACCGCATTGTAGGTTTGAGTATCCGCTATTATAGGAATGTTATAGCGTTTCGTCAACGTGGACAAGCCGATAACATGATCGCTATGCTCATGTGTCAGCAATACACCTTGCAGTTGCGCGGGAGAAACATGTACTTTGCTCAATCGTTCAGTGAGCACGCGACCAGTTAAGCCCGCGTCGACTAAGATTTTTGTACGCCCCTGTGGACCTGCTTCAACTAATAACGCATTTCCGCTACTTCCACTGCCTAATGATACTACTCGCATGTTTATGTTTCCCGTAATTGAAGTAAAGTTTGTGCATTGTTACCTAACACTCTCGCTACCGTTTCGGCGTCAATCCCTGATTGCTTAATATGCTGGATAACCCGTTGCTGTGACAACAAACCGTAATCACTAGCAAATAAGATACGATGTGCGCCAATCAACTGAGCAGCGATAGGGAAAATAGTACCTCGGTAGAGATAGAGAGTTGCAGCCGTATCATACCACACATTGGCAGTAACCCGCTGTATCTCTGGCATCAAGCTATAGAAGGGAAGGCCACCACCCCAATGGGCTGCAATAAAAAGGACATCGGGGAATGCTGTCAGGAACGTCACGATATCTTCAAGCGAGACATTGCCCTTGCCAGGATACATGTGACCGATAGGCTCACTGCAATGTGATAGAACTAACAAATGATAACGACGTACAACTTCTATAAGAGGTGTCAGTAAGGCAGTATCACTAAGTTTATAGCCTTGTCCATGTGGCATTAATTCGCCGAGTCCAATCATACCAGCCTGAGCACAGCGCTCTAGTTCATAGACAGCACGCTCACCCACCGTTGGTTGTATCACTGCCATACCACGAAGACGCGTAGGGTAACGCTGTATTGCATCAATGATATAGTTATTTGTTTCCTCTATCAATCCTGCATCGGTCCAGCCAAAAGAGCATGTAAGCGAGATATCAACACCAGAGGTATCCATTTCTGCAATCAGTTCTTCAGCAGTTGCTAAACGCGCACGGGGATTGTGATAGAGTGCATCAAACCAAGCATCACGCGCACAATAATGCTCGCGACGTGTAGATATGTCAGGCGGAAATATGTGTGTATGAACATCGATGATCATTGCATTCGCCTATTTCATTTTGAGAAAAACAACAAAAAAGAGTTTGCACTATTATATTTTATGCAAACTCTTTTGTCAGCGATTTGTGTTACTGAATTATTCTGAAGAGAGACGGAAAACCTCAATTTTGTCGAACGCCCTACCGCTCTTCCAGTCCTACCTGTCACCAGGAGTCGAACCAGAGGAACTCACCCGTTCTTGCGCTTCATCATCGTCTACTTTCTCATCTCACTTGAGAGAAACAAGCCATTCGGTCATTAGGGCCACTTCACTGCACCTGTTACCAGGCGTACATGCGTGGTCTATCTACCAGGTACTCTTCCTGGGACCTTGTCCTCTGTTGACAGAGGAGGGAAGACTCATCTTGGGAGCGGCTTCGTGCTTAGATGCTGTCAGCACTTCTCCTTGCTTGACGTAGCTATCCAGCGATGGGGTGGGCACCCCAACTGGCACACCAGCGGTCAAGCCATCT
>JAABUQ010001002.1_pt1 | contig 63500 bp, 62 predicted proteins | sample 5560001 | NCBI WGS metagenome assembly JAABUQ01 (sample SAMN10711888, study PRJNA513371) | rock metagenome | isolation source: Antarctica rocks | place: Antarctica: Victoria Land, Finger Mt nord | collected 2015-12-18
TTGAGTGCAACTTTCAACAGTGAGGTTGGGCAGATTGAGGAGCGCGTCAAGATGATAGTCCATTGCCAGGAGAGAAGTTAGGAGTATTCCATTATACGAACTTCACCAGAAACCCAGAAGAGCCCGATCGCTTACAGCAGAACTGAAGCGCCTGGCTAATGGCGAAGCTTGATGGAAAAATCAGCATTCAGGACATCCTGCCACCACACAGTTCCTTCATTTGCTGCTCAGTAACTTGAGTAAGTTCAAAAATTGAGGTAAGTTCAGCTTGTTGCTGAGGGGTTAAAGATTGCTGAGTCATAAACTCTCCAAACGGGCTCTAATATTACTTGCATTAATCCTAGCTTCCAGGATTCGACCTAGCATATCTCCCAGTTCCTCTCCAGCTGCTTGAATCACCTCAGGGTCTACCTCAGAAAGTCTTAATCTTGCAATGCTTTGGATGCGGCTTCGATAAATGCTAGCGAACATTTGAAGATTGTTTAGACTGGCGAACAACTGAATCAACATTACATTGTTAGGAAACTTATCTAAAATTGACCTGACCAATCGTCACCCCTCCTCTACGTCTTGTTGAATCTGGTCAAGTTCCTGATTCAACCGGTTAATCAAGACCGAAATTCCTGGTGGAATTGGCATTTATCCGTTGACTCGCTGTTGATGAGTGGCTCGACGCAGGCAAATCGAACAATTCAATTTATGAACCGGAATGACTTACTGAGCATCAGGTCAGGGGCTATCTTTAAGCTACCCACTTCCGCTCAGGCAGCGATCGCCTCAACTCCAAGCAGAATTATCCTCCCCGCAGACATTTCAACACAGCCTTACATGGGACAGATGGGAGGGGCGATCAGCGTAAAATAGAACGAATCACCGAATGGTGATCGCATCATCAGTATGAGTAACGGAGATGCTGAAAACCCATCAACACATCATCCACCCTGGACTATCCGCCAAGTTATCGCTGATGTAAGGAAATTTTCAGAATACGTCTTGATCCCCAACCACAGATCGGGAAAAGACAAGATTTTTATAGACAGACTCGCTTACCGTCCAAACAACCTTGAAGATGCCCAAACCCTACAAGAACTCTATATCCACCAAGCCCAAACCCAATTTTTAGCCCAACAATATACCTTCAAAGAAGGCGACCGCCACGGACAACGATTTACCATTATCATTGAAGTCAAAGGAAACCTGCTTCTAACGGGCTGGATTTTGGACAGTAACGGCATCTTGAAACTAGCCACCCCATTCGCTGGATTTGCAACTTGAGCAAGGAAAACAGCATGTCCCTCAAACCCTACACCATCGTAAAACTCATCACTGCTCGATACCGTGATCGAGGCATTGACCTCGGCGCGATCGGCACCATTCTTGATGTATATGGCGACGAAGCCTACGAAATCGAATTTTCCCGCGACGACGGCACAACCATTGCCTGGTTTGCAGTCTGCCAAAACGAGGTGACCACTCAAATCGACTCATCAGTCCTTCCCGTTACTTTCCAGAAAGAACCTGCCTAAAGTGCGATTGCACGGCACCTCAGCGCCACACTATCCATTCCCTAATCCGCCTCTTGACATCCTCCCCCGACACTCGTCGCAGTGTGGGCAACTATGAGTACGTGTAGACAGCTCCATTGACCAACTCGGCTTTTCCGTTTTCCAGAACTCGGTACAGGTCTTTAATTGTGGCTGTGGTTTTAAGACTCATCAATTTACGTTCGTTGGCATGTCCGAGCGTCTTTGTTTTCAGTATGACCTAATGTTCCAGCGGTGGTGTCGTAGATCTGTTGCTGTTTAAGCTTGTAGGATGGACACAAATCCTTGGGCACCATACTCCAACAATAGATGGTCATGAGTAACTAAGACACCTCCTAGAATCCGTGCTGTTGCTGCCAGCATCCGATCAGCTGGATCTCTATGCAAAACTCCTGGCAGACGAGAAGTTTCAATCGCAATCTCTGGAGTCAGCGGTAGGAGATGCAGTCCAGGAGCCGTGAGAGCCTTCCGTACCCAGTCCAAACAAGGCTCAGCAAACCGAATCCGTCCTTTAGACTCTAGCATTCCTACCTCCCAAACTGAAATGGCCGTTACTCCCAAGCTACCTGTTGCGCTCGCTTGCTCGATTGCCGTGCGACTATGAGCGCAAAGGCGCTCGAGCTCGCCGTTCATCGACCAGATCCAGACGTGCGTGTCTAGTACGAGAATCGGTTGTGGCACTAGCGATTTGCCTCCCATTCTTCCTCCAGAGGAGACACAATATCGCCAACAATCTCGACGGTACCCTGCAAATAACCAAGTACAGACCGAGACCCAGATTCATCCACTGGCACTAACTTCGCTATAGGCTTGCCGTGTTTAGTAATGACAATTTCCTCCCGACTCTGCTGCACTTGGTCCATCAACTGCAGGCATTGTGCCTTGAACTGCCCCGCACCAATTTGCATAACTATTTCTCACTCTGACACCTTTCTATCAATTGTAACCATAGTCATAATTAAGTGGTCAGATTACAGTGATATAAAAGGTATGTAAACGTTAAAATGCCAGCACAGCTTATGTTTGAGCCAGTTGTTCGGCTCGGAGCATGCGTTAGGCTGAGAGATTCCTGCTCCCAAGACGGTTGGGATAACCGTGATGATGTACTCATCAACTAATCTTCTGTTAATGAATGAGGATACAACATTTCTGTTTTCCCAACATTCTGCTTTAACTTGCGTCCAACCGCCTGTGCCAGAAAGCCTACCTGCAATCACACTCCCGGCAGCACGGGCTAATACAATGGTTATATGTCAATGTCCATTTTATTGAAACAGCGGTTTACAACTTTGCCGTGTAAATAAACATACCGAGCAATGAAATCAGCGAATGTCAGGATAGGAGCAGCTTGTGTCATAGCGATCGCGCCCAATTATTGCAGAGCGAAGATTACGTATTATAAAAAGTAGGACGCAAGGCATTGCGCTGTAGGATTTCGTGGCTCACACGCTATCTTTAAGTTACCCACTTCTTCTCAGGCAGCGATCGTCTCAAGTCAAGTTTCTTTGGTCTGAAAGTGGGAACCAAAGGCAAAACCTAGCACCAGATTGTTAGTGAACCCGACTCTATGTTAAATTAGGGCTCTAAGGGCGATTAGCACAGGGGTAGCGCGCTTCCTTCACACGGAAGAGGCCACTGGTTCGAACCCAGTATCGCCCATATAACCCAAATACTCCTAAATACCCGCTCCGCAAGGCTTTTAGCCTCTTCATTTAAGTCAGACTCAGTAGAGGAATTCGTTTTTCATACCCTTGAGTTATCCAGAATTTTGTATCAAATTTGTATCGAACCCTTCCCAAGGATACAAGATAGGAAAGCGATACAAAATGGCACAAACAATATTTACCGGCAAAGAGCGGATAGGCAGAATTACTCTAGAAGAGTTTAGAGGTGCCTTGAGGCTACGTTGGACGCTAGAGGGCAAGACCTATAGCCTCACAATCGGGAAAGACTCTAAAGAAGCTCTGAAGGCAGCTAGAGCCAAAGCACAAATCATAGATGGCGATATCACATGGGAACGCTTTGACCCATCTTTAGCGAAGTATGGCAAAAGTAAAGTTACAGTCCTAGAGGTTGTATCACCGATACAACAGATAGCTCTTAGTGATTTATGGAATCAATTTGTAAAAGATAAATTACCAAACATGAAACGCAAGACTGAAGAAAAATATGAAAATTTTACCAAGCTTTTTAATAAGCTTGGAAGTAAGTTAACCTTTGATGGATTAGTGGTAAAACAAGCTTTGTTAGATATAACAACAACTGATAGGACAAGAGACGGTTGTATCTTTCTGCATGTTGTGAATGGGGAGTCAAACGAAAGCTAATACAATACAATCCCTTTAAAGGCATGTATTCAGAAATGCCTAAGCCAAAATATATGACTGACCCAAATCCTGATTCATTCACTAAAGAGGAGAGAGATATAACCATTGAAGCTTTTAAAAATGATAAAAGAACAGGAATGAATTATAAATGCTATGCACCATTTGTTGAATTTTTATTTTTAACGGGATGCCGAGAATCTGAAGCAGTAGGATTAAGATGGGGTAAAGTTAATGACGATTGTACTCAAGTAACTTTTGATTGCTCGATTCAAAACCTTAGTAGCGGTGAATGGGTATATAAAGAAGGTTCTAAAAATAATAAAAAGAGGACAATTGGAGTAAGCATTAGAGTTCAACAATTGCTTCAATCTATAAAACCTGAATCAGTTGAAGAAAATCAATTAGTATTCCATAGTCCAGAAGATAAAAATTTACCAATTAACGCTAGAAATTTTACACGTAGAGGATGGAAAAGGGTTGTAGACCCAATTAAGCCTGATACAACGCTCTATAATTGCCGTGATACCTTTATCACACTCCAGTTAGTTGAGGGTATTCCTAGTGCAACAATTGCTAAGTGGTGCGATACATCTACTCAAATCATTGACAAACATTATGCGGATAAACTTAAACTGAGTCAACTAAGACCTAAAGACTAATAATAAATTTTTCCTGGTGTGTTGATGAATGAGGATTAATTAGATGGCAAACTTGACTCTAAGACAAATCGCACAGTTTAAGTTATTACTTAACAGCTAAGCTGAAATGATAAGAAAAAGACCCATTAGCATAAGTTAGTGGGTCTTTACGTACTCTGAGAAAGTACATCATGGCATCCTTATTTAATCTAGTCCATATCAGGATGCTAGTATTTTAAATAACATCAACCCACTGTTACTGCCGGAGGTGCATCATGACTATTTCAAGATACGACAGCAACAGCCTCATTACTTAATACGCATACTCGTCCCGCGCTCTCCCAACCGAGCAAACTCCAAATGCTCCCCACGCTCCAAAGCCTCACGAATCGCCGCAGTGTTAGGGTCGATACTCACTTTCTGGAACTGCTCTGGTAGTTGAGTTGCCGATACCGAATCATCCAGGATCAGAGGCGCTTTACCTCCATTCTTAGCCAGCGATAGCTTGTAGCGGGGCGTCTGTACAGTCTTGATGCCGTGCGACTCGAAGAAAGTCTTAAGCTTGTCCTTGAGTAACCGTGCGCGACTCTCATCAGCTGCCGCCAGCTCTGCTAGTCGCTTCGCCTCTGCCTTCCTCACCTCTGCCCTAGCTTGCATCTCAGTAATGAGAGCACAATAGCCGTCAAGTTTTTTGTCTCGCTCTGCTCCGGTCTGCTCAAGCCAGTGGCTGATAAGTTCCTGCTGCTGGGCATCGTCGCCGCAATCATCCAGCAGTTCATTCAACCGCTCCAGATCCTCACCGATGCTGAACAGGGTTCGTAGTTTGCTGTGAGGTTGCTCGACTGGCTCAACTAACTCGTGTTGCGTTTCCACTTCGTAGGTAGCAGGCTGTTGTATCACTGGCTTAGGTTCCTCTACACTTCTACTTCATTAGCAAAACTGCTCCGGCGGACAAAGTGAAATGGCCCCGCTACAGACCCCCAAATATGCTCATGGGTTTCTGGGTCGCGCCCGCGGTCGAGGCTGATAAATTTATCTTGGTCAATTTCAAATTCACTATCAAGATAAGTATTTCTACCTTTGCGAACCACCATACAGGCTTTACCCGGTTCAACCGAGCCTTTGAAGCTATGACCCGTCCACTCAACAAGCATATTGCAGCTCGGTAATTTTTCCAACTGACCAGATTTTAAGGCTTTAAGGCGCTCTTTTTCACGAGATGCGCCGTAGAACTGCTCTTCTTGCTTGACAGTGTAGTTTTCGATTTCGAGGCGATCGCCAGCCTCCACCAACTTCAGCACCCGCACCCTATATGGATCATTCAGCGTATAGTCATAAGCTTGTTCAACAAAGAAACTTACTCCCGATAAGAGTTCCAGGGGTAAGGGACGCATACAGACGCGAATGTGAGCAAAAAAGGGAGGATTCTCAAAAGCCTGCTCCTGATTGCTGAAGTCAGCTGCCATCCAGCGAGCTAAAGTTACGATATCGGTAGAGTGGCTCATTTCAAAAGTTGATAAAAATGTTGTTGCTAGGAATAATCTGGAAGTATTTTAGATCTTGTTACCCGCTGCTGCGACAGGAAAATTTTACTATAACTGCTGCTATGTTATGGATCTGCCTGTGCTGCAGTTCAGCGGCGTTGGCAAAGAGTGAATCTAAACCAGATCGATTCCCTCCCAATCCACTGGAGATGACCACGCCTGACCCACTGCTACCCCGACCAGTGGGGAAGCAAAAGCAGCCGTTAAACCTCTTGGAGATTCTTAACCTAGCAACGGCTCTAAATAATTTAAATATACAGGCAACAGCCCAACTGCAAGCAGGTGATCGGGTGGGGGCGTTTGCAACTTGGAACCGGGAACTACGATTGCGGCGGGCACTAGGTTTGTTAGAAGAGGTAAAAGCGCTGGGGCGGGTGGGTGCGATCGCTTGGAGCGAAAACCAGCGTCAAGAGTTGCAACTTATCACCGGGCGATTGCAAACAATTCAGCAGCAGACACAACCTCAATCAGCAGTAGTTAATCTAGAGCTTTTGCAGGCGCTTGGTCAGGCTTACCAGCAAGTGCGCTCACCTCAACAAGCACTGGAGGTTTACCAACAAATTTTGCTAGCAGAGCGCTGGCGACGAGATCCGGTTGCCCAGGAGGCAACCTTGAAAACGATAGCAGAACTCGCTCTGGTTTGGTTTGACTATCCTAAAGCAACTGCTACTTATCAGCAACTACTGGACTTGGCAAGAACTAAGGGCGATCATATCAGTGAGCTTGCTGATCTACAACAGTTGGCTTACATCTACGATCAAGCCAAACAACCTCAGCAAGCAGTAGCCATAAAACAACAGTTGGCGGAAATATATTTCAAAGAAAAGAAACTCAACCAACTACCACTACTAAAGCTGGCGATCGCGTCAGATTACGAATCTCTTAATCAGCAGGAGCAAGCCTTCCGCAACTATCAAGAGGCTTATACCACAGCCTGGTCATTGCAGGAATATTACCGTGCTAGTGAAGCGCTGCAGCACTTGGTTAAACTCTACCGCTCTCAAGATCAGCTTGATGAAGCTTTACGGACCAGCCAAATCCTTTTACAGGCAGATGAGCAGACGAGCAACTATTACGGAATGATGACTACCTATGACCAAATAGGACAGATATACATAAAACGTCGTAGCTATCCTAACGCCAAAGTAGCCTTTGAAAACGGGTTAAAGATAGCAAAACAATTGCAGTATCAAGAGACCTACTTTGTGCAACAGATTTCGCAAGTTAATCAGCGGATTTCCAAATAAATTCAGTAGTTAGATGGGTTTGCGCCGTACAGTTTTGCTCCTCTAAAGTCAGTACCCGCCAAAGTAGCGCCACTCAGTTCGACATTGTAAAGTTTGGCACCGCTGAACTTGACACCAGTTAGATTTGCATCATTCAGGCTAGCATCGCTGGCAAATGCTTGCGTTAAGTTTGCTCCCTTCAAATTAGCACCAGTTAAATCAGCGCCCTCTAAATTAGCCTTCTCTAGGTGAGCGCCCTTTAGATTAGCATCCCTCAAGTCGGCACCAACTAAATGAGCGCCACGCAGGTTTGCTCCCTCCAAGTCGCAGGCTCGGCATTGTCCAGTTTGCATTAACTGTTTAACATCAGAGGGGGTTGCTGCCCTAACCGGAGCGGCTAAACACATTGTGCCTAGAAGTGCTGTGGTAGCTAGGATCTCCAGTTTCATCTTTGTTTACCTTAACGAAGTCAGAAGCCAATAACAGGCTCTACAACTACAATGGCTTAAGCGACCGGCTTTTGTCGTCGTACCCACGGAGTAACTAAAAGGATGAGAATTGTCAACTTAATCATCAAGAGCTATCATTCGTTAGGCAGAATTTAAATGCTTTGGCAGGATGCCAATGAGAGGAGTCAGGAGTCAGGAGTCAGGAGGAACCCTATAGATAAATCCAGGGGTTTCAATCAAGATGCTTCTCTTCTCTATGTTCTCGGGGTTCTTAGGGATAAATCTATATTCTCCACGGAATAAATTCAAGGACAACAAAGCCGATTGCTTCATTTGCCAGTCTAAAGAGAGCCATTCTGACTCCTGACTCCTGACTCCTGAATTCTGTTTGGTCATAGACGGTAAACTAACTGGGAGGCTACATAAAAAGTTGGGGGATTTTGTGCGCCTGTTTACGACAGTCGCGGCTCTACGCTGCTACTTACGTCTACGCAGATCAGGAACTAACTGGTCAGAGCAAGAGGAGCCGGGTGGTGAGGTTGCTTCCTTTTCCGATACGGCAGTCGGTCTGGTTCCCACTATGGGAGCTTTGCATGCAGGCCATTTAAGTTTGCTCCAGCGGGCGCGGCAAGAAAATGCAACGGTCATTGCCAGTATCTTCGTTAATCCCCTGCAATTTGGTCCAAACGAGGATTATCAAACCTACCCTCGCACGTTAGACCAAGATCGGCAACTCTGTGAACAGGCTGGAGTGGATGCAATTTTCGCTCCCAGTGTCCAAGAAATGGGGGTTGAAAGTTTACACTCCACTCAGGTTGTCCCTCCAGTTAGTATGACTTCTGTTTTGTGTGGAACCAGAAGACCTGGGCATTTTCAAGGGGTTGCTACGATTGTGACGAAGCTGTTGAACGTAGTACAGCCTAATCGGGCATATTTTGGTCAGAAGGATGCCCAGCAACTGGCAATTATTCGACAGCTAGTAGCGGAGCTGAATTTGCCGGTAGAAATTGTTGGCTGTCCGACTGTGCGTGAAGCTTCGGGTTTGGCTTTAAGTTCCCGCAACAAGTATTTGACGCCTGAACAAAGACAACAGGCAACAGTGCTATATCGAAGCCTGCAGCAAGCTAAGCAAGCGTTTGACGCCGGGGAGCGTCTAGCTACGGCGCTGATTGAAGTCGTCAAAGCAGAATTAGCAATGTTTAGCGCTTTGCAGATGGAGTATGTTGAATTGGTTCATGCCAATACATTAATACCTTTGGAAAAAGTAGAGGAAGTTGGAATGCTGGCGCTTGCTGCTCGTGTCGGTTCTGCTCGCCTGATTGATAATGTAATTCTGCGCGGTCGCCAGCCCATAGTGGCGATTGATGGTCCCGCTGGGGCAGGAAAATCGACCGTAGCTCGTCAGGTGGCAAAAGAGTTGGGACTGCTTTATCTCGATACCGGCGCAATGTATCGAGCGTTGACTTGGCTTGTGTTGCAATTGAGAATTCCACCTGAGGATGAGTGTGCGATCTCGGAATTAGCTAGTCACTGCCGGCTTCAACTCGCCCCTAGTGTCGACCTTCAAGCCCCAGTGCGAGTCTGGATTAATAACCAAGAAGTTACCCAAGCCATTCGCAGCTTAGAAGTAACGTCTCAAGTGTCCGCGATCGCAGCCCTAAGCGCTGTTCGTCAAGCACTTGTCCGGCAGCAGCAGGTCTGGGGTCAAAAGGGTGGACTAGTTGCTGAAGGACGCGATATCGGCACCTACGTTTTCCCCGATGCCGACCTAAAAATTTTCTTGACAGCTTCAGTTCAAGAGCGGGCGCGGCGTCGGTATCTGGATTTCCAACATCAAGGGCAAGCAGACGTGAGGCTGGAGCAGCTAGAATTAGAAATTGCCGAACGCGACTGGAAAGACAGTAACCGCAAGGTGGCACCACTGCGCAAAGCAGCGGATGCGATTGAGATTCAAACAGACGGTCTTAGCGTTGCTGAAGTTACGGCTGAAATTGTCAACTGTTACCATGAGCGGTTGTCTAAGCGGTAAACAGCGCTTAGGAAGAGGACATTAATCCTAAACGCGCTTAAACTGCTGAATTAGGTATAAACTGGAAAACGCTTAGGAAAGGATGAAACATAATGGCATTCGAACTTCCGGCTTTACCTTACAAATACGACGCTCTAGAGCCGTATATCGATACTCAGACGATGCAGTTGCATCACGATATGCACCATCAAACCTACGTCAACAACTTGAACGGAGCTCTGGAAAAACATCCCGAACTGCAAACAAAGAGCCTTGAAGAATTGATTGTTGGGATCAACAGCATCATCCCAGCAGATATTCTCCCGACGGTGCGCAACAACGGCGGCGGGCACATCAACCACACGATGTTTTGGGAAATCATGGGACCGAATGGTGGTGGCGAGCCGACTGGCGCGATCGCCGACGTGATTAAGGACAACTTTGGTGACTTTGAAAGTTTCAAGCAGCGGTTCAACGATGCCGGTGCTAAACAATTTGGTAGTGGCTGGGTCTGGCTGGTTCTCACCGGCGATAGTAAATTCGAAATCACGAGTACGCCTAACCAGGACAGTCCCCTGACATCTGGTAGCTTTCCGATCATGGGGAATGATGTTTGGGAACATGCCTACTATCTCAAGTACCAGAACAAACGCCCTGAATATCTAAAACAGTGGTGGAATACAGTCAAGTGGGACGAGATTAACAAAAGGTTAGAGATGTCAAAGGCGCAGTAAGGAGCGAGGAGTGAGAATGCTCCTCACTCCTCATTTTCTTGACTTTAAGCAGAAGCGATCGTAGTACTTGACGTGCTATGGTCGTTACTTTAATGAACTACTCCGCCCATGAGTACATGGACGAGGAATGCGTGGCGGTTGAAGGTTCAAAATTATGCCTAAATCAAAGCAGACTGCCAAGGAAATTAATCTAAGCGATCCGCAATACTACTTCAACCGAGAGTTAAGCTGGCTAGAGTTTAACAACCGAGTGTTGCATGAAGCCTGCGATCCGCGCACGCCACTGTTGGAGCGCCTCAAGTTTTTGGCAATCTTTAGTTCCAACTTAGATGAGTTCTTCATGGTGCGCGTTGCCGCTCTGAAAGAACAGGTAGTAGCGAATCCGAGCAAGTTATCTCCAGATGGTCGGACACCCCAAGAACAACTAGAGGCGATTAGCCAACGGTTGCGGCCCCTCGTGATGCAACAGCACCGGCAGTTTGATCAAGTACTACGGCTTCAAATGGGGCGAGAAGGTATTCACTTACTTGACTATATTGATCTGAACCAAGAACAGCGGACTTACCTGCAACGCTACTTTGAAGAGCAAATATTTCCAGTCCTGACGCCGCTGGCGGTTGATCCGAGCCATCCGTTTCCCCACATCTCCAATCTCAGCCTCAATTTGGCAGTCGTACTCAAGAACCCGGAAACCGAAGAAGAACTCTTTGCTAGAGTTAAAGTGCCTCAGGTACTGCCGCGGTTTTTGGTCTTGCCGGAGGAATTAGGAATTCAGCACAAGGGACGACTCGTCCACTGGTCTGGCGTACCGCTGGAACAGGTAATTGCTCATAACCTGGAGTTTCTCTTTCCAGGCATGAATGTTCAGGAATATTACCCGTTTCGGATTACCCGTGACACTGATCTGGAACTAGAAGAGGATGAAACAGATAACATGCTGCTGGTGATCGAGCAGGAACTCCGCAAGCGACGAGTCGGCGGCTCGGCAGTACGGCTGGAAATTCAGACCTCGACACCTGAAGGAGTGCGAGGTAAGCTGCAGCGACCACTGGATTTGGACGAGAGTGATGTCTACGAAGTAGAAGGTCTGCTGGGTCTTGGAGATCTGATGTACTTTATGGCGTTGCCACTCCCTGAACTCAAAGACCCAAAGTGGAAGTCCGTAGTGCCGCCCCGCCTCCAACGAATTAATGAACCGAGTGTCCGCACGAATGTGCTGGAAGCTGAGGACAAAGATTTTTTTGCTGTGATTCGTGAACGGGACTTGCTGGTACACCATCCCTATGAATCCTTTTCTGCCACGGTGTTGCGCTTCATCACCCATGCCGCCCAAGATCCGAATGTGCTGGCAATCAAAATGACGCTGTACCGAACTTCTGGTGACTCGCCAATTGTCAATGCTTTGATTGCAGCGGCAGAAAACGGCAAGCAGGTGGCTGTACTGGTGGAACTGAAAGCCCGTTTTGATGAAGAGAACAATATTTACTGGGCGCGACGGTTAGAAACAGTGGGAGTACATGTAGTCTATGGCTTTGTCAGTCTCAAGACACACTGTAAAGTTGTAATGGTAGTGCGGCGGGAGTCAGACCGTATCCGTCGCTATTGCCATATTGGCACTGGCAACTATAACCCCAAGACAGCCCGGCTTTACACAGATGTAGGATTGTTTAGCTGCCGCGAAGATCTAGGAGCTGATCTAACGGATTTGTTTAATTATTTGACTGGGTACTCGCGGCAACGGTCGTACCGCCAACTGCTAGTTGCACCAGTAAATATGCGCGATCGCATAGTTGCCCTGATCAACCGCGAAATCGAACACAGTCAAAACGGCTTCCCTGGTCGCATCGTTGCCAAAATGAACGCGCTGGTTGATCCACAAATTATCGCCACTTTGTACGAAGCCTCACGAGCCGGGGTACAAATTGACCTGATCATACGCGGAACTTGCTGTTTACGCCCAGGACTTAAAGAGGTGAGTGAAAATATTCGCGTTATCAGCATTGTTGGTCGTTTTTTAGAACACTCCCGCATTTTTTACTTTCACAACCGGAGCCAAGAAGAAATTTACATTGGCAGTGCCGACTGGATGCCCCGCAACCTTGACCAGCGAGTTGAAGCAATTACCCCAATAGCAGATCCAGATATTGCTAAGGATCTGCAAGAAATCCTCGGCATTATGCTGGCGGATAACCGCCAAGCTTGGGATTTGCGGTCGGACGGAAATTATTTTCAGCGACGCCCTGCTGCTGATTGTCCGCCAGCTAGCTCCCAAAGAATTTTGATGGAAATGGTGCTACAGTCAGCCGGCATGGCCTGAAGCAGAGCAGACATTAAGAATTAGTAAGCTGTATCACGTTTTAATACGAAAGAAGTATAAATGCATAGGATAATTCGACCAGAGGGTAGAGGAATTTCACCTCTCGCCCTCCTAAACTACAAGTACTATGCACGATTATTCATTCTGTATTTCTTAGGATGTCACTATTTTCATGTCAGCCTTATACCCTACGAGTCCTTGTTGTTGATGATCACGAGCTGACTCGTTTTAGTCTTAAACTAGCGTTTTCAGGCCAGGAAAATATTGAGTTGGTGGGTTTAGCCAGCAATGGGCGAGAAGCTATCGAGCTGGTTAAACGTTACCACCCTAATGTGATCATTCTCGATTTACAGATGCCTGTTCTGGATGGCTGGAACGCCTCGACTCAAATTAAACATATTGATCCGAATACTCAAATCATTGCTTATTCATCAGTGGAAGACCCAAAATTCAAAGGTCCAAGCTCAACTGATAGTTTGGATGCTTTTTGTCAAAAAGACACTGCTACCCCAGAACTGATCGCTCTGGTACGGGAACTCGGTCGGCGTGCCGTTGGTAGGTGAGGGGGGGCGGGCACAAGGCACCGCCCCTACGGTTAATTCGCTTCGGGAAACGTTCGTCTAAATTCATCAATTAGGTCGTCCATCTCCTCTAGAGCTTGATTGACGTCAATCCTTAAGGTGCCTAAGTTTGGCTGACCTAACAGCTGCAGTAGCGACTCACGTTTGCTCTCAATTAAGCTAATTCGTTCTCGAATAGTTTGTTGATCCATTGTCTATTGTCTACTTCTAATTCTCGATGCCCTTATTTTAGTCGTAATTGAAAATGGGAAACATTCAACTTGCCGTGAATGGCACGCTGATGCGGGGATTGGAGCTGAATCCCAATTTGCTGGAGGTGGGAGCAAGCTTTGTGCGAGAAGCAATAACAGAGCCTGTCTATCGGCTCTGGTCTATTGATGATAGGCATCCAGCAATGATCAGAGTAACTACAGGTGGGGTAGCGATCGCTGTGGAAGTCTGGGACGTTCCTGCTGCTGGACTGAGTGAGATATTAGTGCGGGAGCCGCCTGGACTGTGTATTGGCAAGGTGCGTCTTGCCGATGGCGAAGTAGTGCTTGGCGTTCTAGGGGAAGCGGTTTTGTGTGAAGGTAAGCGCGAAATAACTCAATGGATGGGGTGGCGCGCCTACATTGGGCATACCAACAAAAGGCAATGATAATAAAGCTGAAGTGATTGTGATCTATTCACCTTATTGTCATGTTACGTCGAATTTCTCTGGGAACACTGGGTCTAAGTATTGGTAGTGTTTTATTTGTTGTCGGACTTGCTGCCTATTTTGCTGCTAATGCAACACTAAACTTAATCGGTTTCTTTTATGGGATTCCCCTGTTGTTGGGGGGACTGGCGCTCAAAGCTGCTGAGCTGAAGCCGGTACCACTTAGTCAACCTACTACACCAGAAGTACTGGCGCTACGACAGCAGCAAGCAACAACCATTCAAAATCAGATTCGACAAGATGTCAGTCGATATCGCTATGGTCAAGAGGCGCAGCTTGATACTTCTCTATCTCACTTGGGTTTCAGTCCTACAGACAGGGAACGACCTGTGCTTAAAGGTTTACGGGAAATAGAAATCGCAGGGGCTTATGCATTAATTCTAGAATTTGATTCCCCGTTGATTCCTTTAGAGCTTTGGCAGCAGAAATTGTCGAAGATGACAAGCTTTTTTGGTCCTGGCGTGCAGGTTGAAGTCACGCAGCCAGTTAAGAATGAAATTGACTTGGCACTAATTACTACTCCAATAGAGGGGTGAGAGGTTACTTTTCTAAGCGAACAGCATACCACTGCAAATATTGCCCAGGACCAACATCTAACTCACAACTGGTGTCTATTAAGTACTGAGCCTGGGCTTGGATGGACGTGAACTTCTGTAGTTCTCGTGGCAAGTCCTGCTGTCGCTCAGCCAAAACTTCCTTAAGCTTTTCCAATAGCTCTAGGGCTGTAAGAAATTGCTCCGGTTGGTTGGCCTCCAAGACAACAAAGTCATCCTGTTGGTACATTAAGGGATCTGGCATTCGGGGGTTTTTGTCACTTTAGATAGTGTTAAGTTTACCAAGCAGTTGCTAAGCTTAGGGGAAAAATTAGATTGCGTTGCTTCTCGATTTTAGACTGAGTATCTTAAAGCTGTATGACCCGAACTGAAGCCTGCTTGATCTTTAATCCGGTTTCTGGTCAAAGTGACCCCGATCAAGATTTGGCAACCATCCGCTCGCTTTTAGAGCCAAGTATTGACTTGGATGTACGATTCACGACTGTAGAAGTGGACGCGAACCAAATCGCTTCAGAAGCGGTCGCCCGCGGTGTCAGTATGGTCATTGCGGCAGGTGGCGATGGCACCCTGTCCGCTACAGCCGCTGCCCTAATAGGAACGAACATCCCAATGGGTGTGCTTTCTCGTGGAACAGCTAATGCTTTTGCTTCGGCTTTGGAGCTTCCAGAAACGATAGAAGCCGCCTGCGAGACGATTTTGGGAGGTGCGACGCGGGTAGTTGATGCAGCTCGGTGTAATGGTTTACCAATGGTCTTGTTAGCCGGAATTGGGTTTGAGGCGGAAACGGTGAAGCGAGCTGATCGGCAGGCCAAACAGCGCTTTGGGGTGCTGGCCTACGTGATGGCTGGGATTCAAGAGTGGCGAGAGCTGGAAGCCTTTGAAGCTGAGATTGAAACCGAGGACAAAGTGATTACCGTGACGGCATCGGCAGTGACGGTGGCAAATGCGGCACCGCCCACATCAATTTTGGCCCAAGGTCCTGCCGGTGTGATTTTTAATGATGGGCTGCTGGATATAACAGTGGTGGCACCCGTAAGTCGGAGGGGGGCGATCGCGGCATCTTACCACTTACTGCAAACCGCCTTGAATGAGACTGCCGCTACTGATCGAGATGACATTGGGTATCTACGAGCCAGACGGGTGATTATACGTACCGCTCCGCCACAGAAAGTGGTGCTTGATGGGGAAATAATTGGTACCACGCCAATCGATGTCGAGTGTGTCCCCGGAGGGTTAACTATCTTTGTCCCGCTGCACGCCGCCGCGCCCTCTCCGATTGAAAAACTGGAAGGATTGCCGGACTTGAAGGTTGAGTCAAAGTCAGTTATGGGGTTTGAGGAGTAAGGGGTAAATTTCGGGGAACGCGATCGCAATTTCACGCCAAGCTTTGGGAAAGATATATTTAAGCCTTCCTTCGCACTTGGCGGAGGAGAGCGGCGTTGAAGGCAAAGTGTGCACGCACCCCACTAATACTCCATGCCACCTATTAACCCACCACTTGCCTTGCCCACCTTAGAGCAGGCCATTGACCAGCATCTCTTAACCGTTGCGCCGGATACACCCCTTGTCGAAGTTCTAGCCTTGATGAACCATCAAGGCCAAGGCAAGCACCCCAGTTCTAGACCGACTTGTGTCTTTGTAATGGAAGGAACTACCTTACTGGGCGTGTTTACAGTAACTGACTTGGTGCGGCTGAGCGCTACTGGTTTGCACGACACTAGGGTAAAAATTGCTGAAGTAATGACGCCGTCTGTCATTGCCCTACACCAGTCAGAGGCATCGTCGGTGGTGCTTGCCCTAGAACGAATGCATTTGTACCAAGTTAACCAGCTACCGATGGTAGATGATCAAAATCAACTGGTGGGAATGGTCACCCTTGAGAGCATCCTTGCCTGCCTGCGACCAACGTTAGATGGGATGAGAGAGGACGCAAGTTGGCATGCCATCATCGAATTCCAGGAAGCAAGGCGAGAACTGAGCGAAAGTAAGGCAGATTCAACGCTGCATCAGATAACAACAGCAGACTTCTCCTTTGATCAACGCCTACAGCAGTTGTTACAAATGGGATGTCGCTTGTTTGGCCTTGAAATGGGTACTGTGGGCCAGGTGAAAGACGACTCTTTTGAAGTGATCGCTGTCCAATTACCGGATAATGTACCGTTTAAATTTGCTAAAGGCGACGTCTTTGATTTAGGGCAGACCTACTATCGTGAGACGTTACAAGCGTCAGAACCGATATGCTTGGAGACGTTCGAACAAAATCTAGAGGAGTGTTCATGCCTTTTAGCAGCTTACATGGGGACGCGAATCATTGTTCATGGCAACATCTACGGCATACTGAGCTTTTCCAGCCTTACTCCTCGCAACAAACTGTTCAAATCTGTGGACAAGCAGCTGCTAAAGCTAATGGCACAGGTGGTAGGCCGCGAAATTGAGCGCTCCTCCGCCCAGACTGCCCTTTCTAAGGCATTGTCGCGGAACTTACTGCTTAAACAAATTACCCAGGAGATTCACTCGGAGTTAAACACTCAAAAGATTTTTCAGACTGCGGCAATGCAGTTAGGGCAAACCTTTAAAGTGAATCGCTCCTTGATCCACACATATATTATGATACATACAGGACCAGAAATTCCCTTGGTGGCTGAATATTTAGAACCGGGCTATGAATCAGTTTTTGATTTGGAAATTCCTGTTGTTGGTAACCCCCATCCTACACAATTGCTAGCTCAAGATGAAGCGATCGCTTCCCCGGATGTCTACGCCGAGCCACTGCTTTTTCCAATGGTTCCCCTGTGTCGTCAAATCAAATTGAAATCGATGCTGGCGATTCGCACCTCGTATCAAGGGCAACCGAACGGCGCCATTTGCTTACATCAGTGCGATCGTCACCGCCACTGGAGTCAACAGGAAATTGATCTGCTAGAAGACGTTGCCGCTCAAGTGGGAATTGCCTTAGCTCAAGCCCGCCTGTTGGAGCAAGAGACAAAGGCTAGCGAGCAACTGACTCAGCAAAATTTGGCGTTGGAGAAAGCAAGACTTGAGGCAGAAGCCGCCAACCGTGCCAAGAGTAACTTTCTGGCAATGATGAGCCACGAAATCCGCACACCGATGAACGCAGTGATCGGCATGACGGGACTGCTGCTTGATACGCCGTTGATGGCTGAACAGCAAGACTACGTGAAAACAATTCGCAGTAGTGGCAACGCTCTGCTCACAATCATCAACGATATTCTTGACTTTTCCAAAATTGAGTCGGGCAAGCTGGATATCGATGAACAACCCTTTGACCTGCGTGACTGCATTGAAGAATCCCTCAACCTACTGGCTCCTCAAGCAGCGGAAAAAGAACTGGAATTAGCTTACCTGATTGACCCGCAAACTCCCAATACCATTGTGGGAGATGTCTCCCGGCTGCGGCAAATCTTAGTGAATTTGCTGACTAATGCGGTCAAATTTACCCAATCTGGGGAAGTTGTGGTTTCCGTAACCGCCCGTCAATTGGCGAGGGACTCACTCTCTTACGCCCTCCGGTTTGCTGTCAGGGATACCGGTATCGGCATTCCGCCCGACCGACTTGACAGCCTATTCCACCCATTTAGTCAGGTAGATTCTTCAATTAGTCGCCAATATGGCGGCACGGGACTGGGACTCGCTATTAGTAAGCAGCTCAGTGAAATGATGGGCGGCAGGATGTGGGTCGAGAGCGAACCAGGTCAAGGCTCCACGTTCTATTTTTCTGTGGTCGCCAAAGCAGCTGAGCAAGCCTTGGTTGATAACCAAGCACAACCTCACTTAGCTGGGAAGCGGCTGCTAATTGTGGATAATAACGCTACCAATAGAGCAAATTTAGTCCAGCAAGTGCAGTCTTGGGGGATGCTTACTCGTGCTGCGAAATCCGGCGCTGAAGCTCTAGACTGGATTCGCTGTGGGGAGACGTTTGACATTGTGGTTATAGATTGGCAGCTGCCGGACATGGATGGTATTACCTTGGCGGCAGAAATTCACGTCTTAGCCTCCCGCGAACGGTTGCCCTTGGTAATGCTGACCCCTATAGGTAAGCAAGAGATAGCAAATCAGAGGCAGAAAGTTAATTTCGCCGCTTTCCTTAACAAGCCGACCAAACAATCCCAGCTGTTTGAGATTTTAGTCAAAATTGTTGATGGACAGGGTGAAGTTGTGAGGTTGGGAAGCGGAAGACGTAATTCATCATTCGTCCTGCAGCCTTCAGCCCAAATTCTTCCTGGGGTCAAAATCCCAGGCTATCCTGACGCCTCCTTAGAGTTGAAACATTCTGCGCTCAATCCCGACCCCAAATCTCTCAGGATTCTACTCGCCGAGGACAATGCCGTAAATCAGAAACTGGCTTTACGCTTTCTGCAAAAACTGGGGTATCGGGCTGATGTGGCAGGAAATGGTTTGGAAGTGCTGCAAGCTTTGCACCGCCAGGTCTATGATGTGGTGCTGATGGATGTTCAAATGCCTCAGATGGATGGCCTAGAGGCAACACGCCGCATTCGTCAAGAGTGGTCGAATAAAAAAGCAGGTGAGACGCCTGCTCCACGTCCCTGGATTATCGCTATGACCGCAAATGCGATGCATGGCGATCGAGAGGCGTGTCTAGCAGCTGGAATGGATGAGTACATTAGTAAGCCTATCCAGATGGAGATACTGCTCCAGGCTCTTAAGAAAGCAGAGGGGGCAGAGGGAGCTCTTTCTGGAGCTCTTTCTGGAGCAGGGGGGGCAGCACTAAATGCCAAAGCATTGCAAGCTTTGCGGGACATGGTGGGTGAAGACAGTCCAGATGTTTTCGCGGAGGTGATTAACAGTTATCTGGAAGATGCTCCTAAACAAGTGCAAGAGATTCAGGTAGCAGTGAAGATGGGTGATGCAGCAGCGGTTGCTCGGGCAGCTCATACGCTCAAGCCTACTAGTGCCACATTGGGGGCGATCGCCCTAGCCCAACTGTGTAAAGAAATAGAAGCTATGGGTCGAGCTGGCAACATCTCAGAGGTACTGGGCCAGAAAGTGGAGCAGTTGGCAGCGGAGTACGAGCAAGTTAAAACAGCTTTGCAAGCAGAACAGGCCACTCCCCCTGTACTCCCTGCTCCTTCTGCTTCCCCTGCTTCCCCTGCTCCCTCTGCTTCCCCTGCTTTCTTCAAAGGGGGAGATTACTAATGTCAAGCATAAACCCGATTGGCACTGCTCAAAATTTGCCTCTGATCCTCGTGGTTGACGATGATAAAACCATGCGCCTGCTGCTGCGCCGTGCGATGGAACAAGAAGGGTATCAGGTGATCGAAGCCAGTGATGGTGAACAGTGTTTAGATGTCTACACCACTAAAAAGCCGGATCTGATTTTACTGGACGCTGTGATGCCGATAATCGATGGCTTTAGCTGCTGTATCCAACTACAAACCCTTGCTGGTGAAAATGTTGTTACGCCACCAATCGGAGAGACTGGATCTGTAGGGGAAACTAAAGCGCAGACTCTAGCACGTAGCACTCCAATATTGATGATCACGGCGCTTGAAGATCCAGAGTCGGTAGACCGCGCCTTCAAGGCGGGTGCCACCGATTATGTCACTAAGCCGATTCACTGGGCTGTGTTGCGCCAGCGGGTGCGGCGGCTCCTGCAACAAACTCAATTGTACAAACAGTTAGAAACCGCAAACCAGGCATTGCAGCGCCTTGCAACCGTCGATGGCTTGACAGCAATGGCCAATCGACGCCGCTTCGACGAATATCTGGAGCAGCAGTGGCACCAGTTGGGACGGATGCATGCACCGCTATCACTGATTCTGTGCGATATCGACTTCTTTAAACTGTACAACGACACCTACGGTCACCTAGCTGGGGATGAGTGTTTGCAAAGTGTTGCTAGTGCATTCCACTCCCAAGTTCGGCGGACAGAGGATTTGGCAGCACGTTACGGCGGCGAAGAATTTGCTGTGATTCTGCCATCTGCTGACGCTGCCGGTGCGGTTCACGTTGCCGAAGCAATTCAAGCTGGAGTTAGGGCCTTGCAAATTGTCCATGCCCGGTCTACAGTTAGCCAGTGGGTCACACTGAGTTTAGGTGTGACGACGACTATTCCTAGCCCGGAATCGTTACCAGCAAAGTTAATTGCGGCCGCAGATAAGGCACTTTACCAAGCGAAAGCAGAGGGGCGCGATCGCATTATTCTCCAGCAAGACTGGGGGTAAAGCGGGAGTAGGCAGTGCTCCGCTGGCACTCGCAATGACGAAATTCCCTTAGAATGAATAATTCCTACGTAAAAGAAAATTAGCCAAAGGACACTTAGGTATCCTAAGATGTGAAATACTAATTTTCAGTATGTAATTTACCGTGTCCTGGCTTAACTCGTTTGAGCAAGGTACGTGGGGTAGTTGGTAGTAGCAAATTAAACTACGCCACTACGCTTTTCCAATGAAGGGGTCATTATCTATCATGAAGCTTTTATTAGTGGAGGATGACGAGCGCGTTGCTGAAGCTCTGGCAGAAGACCTCACTGACCAAAATTATGTGGTCGATGTTGCCAGCGATGGTGAAGCGGGTTGGGAGTTAGTAGAGGTCTTTGCCTACGACTTGCTACTTTTAGATGTAGCATTACCAAAACTTAGTGGTGTTAGTCTTTGCGAACGGTTGCGTAGCTGTGGCTATAGTATGCCAATTCTTCTACTAACTGGTCGGGACACTAGTGAGGACAAAATTATGGGTTTAGATGCAGGAGCAGATGATTATGTAGTCAAACCCTTTGATCTGCAAGAGTTAGCCGCCCGCATTCGGGCTTTGCTGCGCCGGGGGGGCTCGACAATGCCGCCTGTCCTAGAGTGGGGTGACTTAAACCTTGACCCTGGTACCTGTGAGGTTACTTATGTAGGGCAACCCCTGCATCTGACTCCAAAGGAATACTGCCTGCTAGAGCTTTTCCTCCGCCACGGTCGCCGTGTGTTTAGTCGGAGTGCAATTCTAGAGCAGCTTTGGTCTTTTGAATCACCACCGGAAGAGGAAACTGTTAAAGCCCATATCAAGGGGCTACGGCAGAAACTGAAATTAGTAGGAGCTCCCGTTGATTTTATTGAGACAGTTTATGGCCTGGGTTATCGCCTCACACCGAACCCATAATACAATGTTTCAAGGTCTGCGCTGGCGTCTTCTGTTATCTTACCTAGCGGTGATGGAAGCAATTTTGGGACTATTTGCCGCATGGTTTTATGTTTTTTTCAGCCAAAGTCTCAATCGCCAACTAGACAAAAAGCTGCAGACTCTAGCCCAAGCCGCGGCCCCTAGCTTAACGTACATCAAAACACATGGGGGCCAACGCTTACAACAAGTTGATGAAGTCCCCTGGCGCGACATCTTCAATCGAGACCAACAAAGCTTGGAATGGTTTAACGTTGACCGTAAACTTCTGGCAAGAAAAGGGCCGATCTCTGTTGCTTTTCCGCCAGAAACAGGTCCTCTTACTGTACAGCAGTCGTACAAGACAGCTACAATTCGGACTTTCACCATTTCTGTATATAAAGATAGCCGGAATCGAAACCAGCCATCTCTAGAAGGCTATATTCGGGCAAGTCAATCCACTGAGGAAGTAGAAACAGCACAAAACAAACTCTGCTGGGGATTGGGTATGGGAGGGATTGTAGCTTTGGGCGTGGTCGGTATTGGTGGGATCTGGCTAACTCGCAAAGCTCTTGAACCAATTGAGCAAAGTGTTAGGCAGTTAAAACAGTTCACTGCTGATGCCTCCCATGAGCTGCGTAGTCCCCTGACAGCCATCAAAACTTCTGTTGATGTCATCCTGAATCATCCTGAACGAATTCACCCAAAAAACGCCAAAAAACTAGCAGCCATTGCTAACGCTACTACTCAGATGACTTACTTAGCAGAGGAATTACTTTTCCTGGCTCGAACAGAAGACGCAGCGATTTTAACTACACCCAATGAGTGGGTACCTCTTCACCTCAACAAAGTTTTACAGAACTTGGTGGATCTTTATGAACCATCGGCGTTGGCTAAAAGCATTACTCTCCAATCGCATTGGCTAGCAAACGTATCTGTTGTTGGGGATGCTGCCCAGATGACTCGTTTGTTTTCCAACCTGCTAGAAAACGCACTGCAATATACACCCTCTGGGGGCACTATATTTCTTGCTTTAGCTAAACACAATCGCTCTGCCATTGTCAGTGTTAAAGACACCGGTGTGGGGATTGCGCCTGAACAGCAGCAGTTCGTTTTTGAGCGCTTCTGGCGGGCTGATAAAGCCCGGGCTAGCCGAGAGGGGGGTACGGGGTTGGGCTTAGCCATTGCGATGGCTATTGCCCAGCGCCATGGAGGTGACATCACCCTCACAAGTCAAGTAGGGCTTGGTAGCTGCTTCCAGGTACGCCTGCCAATTGTCTGGTAATTAAAACGCTCAGACTAAGACTGTTTAAATGCCCATATTACTGATCAAAACTGGGAGTAGGGAGTAGGGAATAGGGAGTAGGGTCAGATATCAACAGCTGCATCATCTCTATGTTTTCACCACTCCCCATTGCCCATTCCCTACTCCCCCTTCGGGTTCGCAGTCCCCTACGGAGGGAAACCCTCCTGCAGGGCTGTCTCACCGTCTAACTAAGGGTAATTAAACGGAGATGATATTACCCTGTGGAAATACTGAACTTTGCTAGCTGTTAAATTGTTGAAGCAGATAATTCAGTAATTTTACTGTAGTGAGCCAGGCTGATCATCAGAGAGAATACGCTGCAATGGATAAAAATTCTCGACTTGAGCAGCAACTGGTACGAAGTGCGAAGGAAATTATTTACGCAAGGACTCTATTACCTCAGGGATTACACCAATCTTTGTCCTGCGCCCGACAAACTCAGTAAATCTACTGATTTTTCTCCGTATTATACTAGAACTAACAAAATACATGCTGAGCAATAAGCCTCGCGTAAGCATCGGAATGCCCGTGTACAACGGCGAGAATTTCCTCAAGCCAGCCTTAGATTCGATATTGGCTCAGACCTTTGAGGATTTCGAGCTAATTATTTCAGACAATGCCTCAACTGATAGAACCCAGGAAATTTGCCAGATATACGCTGCCAAGGATCGGCGCATTCGTTACTATCGCAACGATGGCAACCTCGGTGCGTCTAAGAACTATAACCGTGTTTTTGAGTTGTCTTTAGGGGGATACTTTAAGTGGGCTGCACATGATGATGTACTGGCACCGGAATATCTAGAGCGGTGTGTTGAGGTGCTTGACCAAGACCCATCTATAGTTTTGGCAGATAGCTCCACCGGCAAAATCGATGAGAATGGTGTACTTGTGGGGAGTTACGACTATGAAATGAGAGTTGATTCCCCAAAACCACATGAACGCCTTCACGATCTCATCTGCGTCCCTCATTTCTGCACATCAGCTTTCGCCTTGATGCGAACAAGCGGCCTCAAGACAACACCATTGGTAGCCAGCTATGTTTCTTCAGACCGGAATATGCTGGTAGCTCTCAGTCTTATTGGTCGATTCTATATAGTTCCCCAGCAGTTGTTTTTTCGCCGAGACCACGCGCAAACATCAATCAGATCGTATGGATTGCAAGACCGATTGGGTTGGTTCGATCCGAAAAAAGCTGGGCGGCTCAACTTGCCAACTTGGAGGGCTGGCATTGAATATTTCAAATCCATAACACGCGCTCCATTAAATTGGTCCGACCGATTATTGTGCTATGCCCAGCTTGGTCTGTGGTTGAAACAGAAATGGATTGGGTTGTTGAAAGAGATAGCTATAGCTACCCAACGATTTCTGGTCGAGTCAAAACTAGGACGAAAAGTTTTGACAGGCGTTAAGCCGATTTTGCTTAAATCACGCATCGGCTCTCAATTGGTTACATCTCTTCATCAACACTGGTAATTTTAATTAAAAATATGAAAGTAGCAATTCTCGCTGGTGGTCTTGGCACTCGCCTGGCTGAAGAAACTGATACTAAGCCGAAGCCAATGGTAGAAATTGGTGGAAAACCAATTCTTTGGCACATAATGAGGCACTATTCTCACTACAAGTTCAATCAGTTTGTGATTGCGCTCGGTTATAAGGGCGAAGTGATCAAGAAGTACATGGTGGACTATTGCTCATTGAGCACGAACCTTACCGTGAACTTACAATCGGGCGAAGTCAACAGGCACGATAGTTATGGTCCTAATTGGACAGTCGATTTGGTGGATACTGGCATCAAAACCCAAACTGGAGGTCGCATCAAACGTCTTGCTCCTTACATCGGAAACGAGACATTTATGTTGACTTGGGGAGATGGGGTTTCGGATCTAAATTTGAATGATTTATTAACTTTTCATCGTGCTCATGGCAAGTTGGCTACTTTAACAGCAGTTCGCCCACCTGCGCGCTTCGGTCACCTCGATCTGGACGACGACCAAATAGTGGAATTTTCCGAAAAGCCCCAGACCCGAGAGGGATGGATCAACGGGGCATTTTTTGTGTTGGAGCCGGAGATATTTGATTACATTGACGGCGATATGACGCACTGGGAAAAAGAACCCTTGGAAAGATTAGCCAAAGATGGGCAGCTGATGGCCTATAAGCATAACTCTTTCTGGCAATGTATGGATACATTACGTGATAAGAAAAAGCTGGAAGACCTGTGGCAAAGTAGCAACCCGCCTTGGAAAATTTGGGATGAACAAAATGTGGGCATTAGTAACGGGTCACTCGGGTTACATTGGAACAATTCTAATGCCTATGCTCATTGAGATGAACCTAGGCTGGACTGAAGCACTGGCAGCTAATGCGGTCAGGCAATAGGAAGGAATACAAACAATGCATGACTCTAAGCCAAATTGCCGCTCTTGTGGGTATCCTGACCTGGAGCTAATTGTATCCTTTGGTCAGACCCCCTTAGCCGATGCACTGCTGACAAAAGACCAGCTAGAGTTACCAGAGTTAACCGCTCCCCTGGATCTAGCTTTCTGTCCTAGCTGTGCGCTAGCCCAGATTACTCAGACTATTCCTCCAGAAATTTTGTTTTGTCGGGACTACCCATATTTTTCGTCGGTTTCGAAAGCCCTGCTCCAACATTTTGGCGAAAGTGCCAAAGCACTAATCCAATCAAGGCAGCTCGACGCTAACAGTCTAGTCGTTGAAGCGGCTAGTAACGACGGCTATATGCTCAAGAACTTTGTCCTAGGTGGCATTCCAGTACTTGGCATCGATCCAGCCAACGGACCTGCTGAAGCGGCTCGGATTGCTGGCGTTCCCACACTTTGTACATTCTTTGAGCAAAACCTAGCTAAGCAACTACGGGAACAAGGACGATTAGCTGATGTCTTCCTTGCCAACAATGTTCTAGCTCATGTACCAGACTTGAACAACTTTGTAGAAGGCATCCGTTTGACATTGAAACAGACTGGTGTGGCGGTGATCGAAGTGCCTTACGTGGTTGACTTAGTCGATCACTGCGAATTTGACACAATTTATCATCAGCACCTGTGCTACTTTTCAGTGACTGCATTAGACAAGTTATTTAGAAGACATTCTCTGTTTCTTAATGACATCCAACGTGTCTCAATTCATGGCGGCTCGTTGCGCTTGTTTGTAGAGCATCATGAAGCAGTCAGTGAATCAGTGCGATCGCTACTGTTAGAAGAAGCAAATAAAGGAGTGGATCAAATCGATTACTATCGCGATTTTGCTGCTCGCGTATTTGAGATCAAGAGCTCTTTGTTAGGAATATTGTGGGATCTCAAGCACAAAGGGAAGAAAATCGCTGCGTATGGTGCAGCAGCCAAGGCGACCACAATGCTGAGCTACGTTGGAATTGATCAGAAGCTAGTTGACTATGTGGTTGATTTGAACAAGTTCAAACACGAGCGCTACATGGGCGGCAATCATTTACCAATCTTCCCCCCATCGAAGCTTCTAGAGAATATGCCAGACTACGTTTTGCTGTTGGCATGGAATTTTGCTGAAGAAATTTTGCGGCAGCAGAAAGACTATCGGCAGCAAGGGGGGAAATTTATTATTCCCATTCCTCAACCGAAAATTGTGTAGCTTTGCCCATCTTGATAAGTAACATGAGCACAATCTACTTCGATTCCACACTCAGCGATCAGGTTAGATGCCAGCGCCTCTATGACGGGCATCTGTTCGTTTTTTCACCTCGCCCCAGTACTGTTGCACTATGCGAATTAGCCCGCGAAATGATCGAGTCGGCGTTTGGTTCGCTCAACCCAAGGGAAGCACAGTATAGCCTACCAGTCGAAGAGTATGTGGCGATCGTAGCTCCGCTCAAGCCTAAATTTATCCATCACCCACAGACAAAGCAGCTGATTCAGCAAATTCTGCAGGAATTTGAATGTGACTTGAGCCAGACCTATCTCGATGTTCCACGCTTGAGGATGGTAACTTCTGGAGGCTACCTCACCTCCGGCGTGGGCTATGCCCACCATCCCCATCGTGATACCTGGTACTCGGCTCCTATGTGCCAGCTGAACTGGTGGCTTCCTATCTATGACTTTGAGTCAGAGAGTAGTATGGCTTTCCATCCCCGTTACTGGAGCCAGCCCGTGAAAAACGGGTCGAGTAGCTTCAACTACTACGAATGGAACAGTGTGAGCCGCAAGAATGCTGCCCAGCACATCAAGACAGACACCCGCAAGCAACCTCACCCAGAGGAGCCCATAGAACTGGAACCACAAATACGGGTTGTCTGCCAAGCGGGTGGAGCCATCATATTTTCAGGGGCACAGATGCACTCAACCGTACCCAACACTTCAGATTTCACGCGCTACAGCATTGACTTTAGAACAGTACATATCGATGATGTTGTGACCAAGGGTGGCGCACCGAACATCGACTCTGCGCCCACGGGCACCTCACTGAGGGACTTCATGCAGGGCAAGGATCTGCAGCGCCTTCCCGAAGAGGTAGTTGCCCTGTACGAGAGTGGGCAACCGGCAGATGGTGAGCTGATATTTCAACCTGCAGTGGCTCAAGCAGGGTAAGACTCGGTTATGGAGGTATGTGGGGTTTAGAGCATTAGTTATCTACACAACTATAGAGGCTTTGAACAAATGGGTACATTGGTACCAGATCTTGTGTCAGTGATTATTCCCTGCTATAACGGGGCACGTTTTTTGCCAGAAGCGATAGAGAGTGTTCTAAACCAAACGCACTTGCAGTTCGAGATTATCTTGGTGGATGATGGCTCAGTCGACAACAGCATCGAGGTAGTCAGCCGTTATCCGCGTATACGCTGCATAATTCAGACAAATCAGGGTGTTGCCGCAGCACGCAACAGAGGGGTGCGTGAGAGTCAGGGTAGTTATCTAGTTTTTCTAGACCAAGATGACCGGCTTTTGCCGAATGCGCTTGAAATTAATCTCGGTTGCCTGAAGGCTCATCCCGATCGCGGCTTTATTTTTGGTTGCTCTAGGCTAATCGCAAGTGATGGCACACCTTGGCAACATGAGATTGAACAACAGCCGGTTGAGGAAAAAGACTACTATCGGGCGTTTCTATCTGGTGGTCAAATCTGTAGCAAAATCTGTCCACCTTCCACAGTGATGTTCCGGCGTGCCGTTTTTGATTTCGTTGGCGGTTTCGATGCTTCTATGCCTCCAGCTGATGACTATGACATGTATCTACGAATTGCCAGATTATTTCCGATTTACTGCCACAACCAAGAAATCGTCGAGTATCGCATACACGATGCTAACCAGTCAGGTAACAGTGCTTTGATGTTGAAAGCTTGCTTGCGGGCTCTTAAGGCGCAGTGGAAGTATGTAAAGGGAAATAAGGACTATGAAGAAGCATACAATACTGGGAAAAAATATTGGCAGGATTTCTGGGGCAATATGTTAATTGGCAAGGTGCCAAATCAAGTCAAGACGATGCATTTAGCGGCAGCAGGGCAAAACATTTTCGTACTGCTAAAATATCACCCCCAAGGCTTGTTGAGAACTGTTTACAAGATGAAGAAAGTCTTTCTAAGGTCACAACCGACGTACTAGTTAATGATGTGGACAATGTGTTAGGTGAGCCAAATCAAATAAGTGAAGATCTGGAAAACAACATTAGAGCATAACGGATATTTAGAGATGCAAGCAAAGTCGCTATTGTCATATGCCCAGCAACCACAATCAACCTCGTTGGCAGAAAAATTATGTCCAAGTTGTGGAAATAAAGGATTGTCGCTTTTCTACGAAGTGCGCAACGTTCCAGTCCACAGTTGCTTAATGATGCCAACGCAGCAATCAGCTCTAGAATTCCCCTGCGGTGACGTTGTTTTAGGATTCTGCGATCGCTGTGGTTTCATCACCAATGTAGACTTTGATCTCCAGGTGGCGGCTTATGCACCCAACTACGAAGACCAACAGAGTTTCTCGCCAACCTTTAATAAGTTTGCACTTGATCTGGCAAATCGCCTGCTCGAAAAATACGACCTCCATGGCAAAGACATTGTCGAGATTGGTTGCAGCAAAGGAGATTTCCTGCTACTCCTGTGCGAGTTAGGTAACAATCGCGGCGTTGGCATTGACCCAAGTGCCGTGACATGGCGGGTTCAGAGTAAAGCCGCTGCTCGTGTGCAATTTATTCAAGACTATTACTCAGAGCGCTACACCGAGTATGTCGGCGATTTTATCTGCTGTCGCCATACCCTGGAGCATATTCATCCCACTGCTGAATTCGTCAGTACTGTCCGACGCTCCATCGGTGATCGCCTCAATACTGCTGTTTTCTTTGAAATCCCCGACATGACCCGCGTGTTGCAGGAGCTAGCTTTCGAGGATATCTACTATGAACACTGCTCTTATTTCACGCCGGGGTCGCTAGCACGCTTGTTCCGCTTTTGTGGCTTTGAGGTCACCGATCTGTATCGAGCTTACGACGAGCAATATCTCTTAATTGAAGCCCGTCCAGTAGCCACGCCATCTGATAAAGTACACCCACTAGAAGATAGTCTTGAGCAAATAGAGCAGGATGTCAAACATTTCGCCACTCACATTGGCAACAAATTAGAGCAGTGGAAACAGCACTTACAGCAGATTCAGACCGCAGGCAAACGGGCTGTGGTCTGGGGGTCAGGTTCCAAATGTGTGGCTTTCCTAACAACTCTTGGTACGCAAGATACTATTCAGTACGTTGTTGATATCAATCCCTACCGTCAGGGAAAATTTATTCCTGGTGTCGGCAAAGAAATCATGTCACCAGAATTTTTAAAAGAGTACAAACCGGAGCAGGTAATTGTAATGAATCCCATTTACTGCAACGAAATTCAGCAAATGCTTGCTGAGATGGGAGTAACTACAGAAGTCATGCCAATTTCCTAAAGTTCCTTCTACCTTTGAATAACGTTTGAATTCATTTTCGGCTTGGTAGCTTAATGTCAAAGGGGGAAGTAATTCAAAGTTTAGGTGATCGGTTTGATGCATTTAGTTTATCCATCAAGTGTTAACTGTTGCAGTTACTTAACTAAAACAGTTTGTTGACAAAATAATTCGCAAAAATGCCTAAAAACAACTTATACAATCTCAAAAACTTAGATGGATTGCCAAGCCTGAATGTGTATCTGTTAGACCGACGAATTACATGTATTACTGTTGCAAACGTTGTTGAAGTCATTTATACAGCGTGTGTAGAGAGAAACAAAATAATCGTAGCAAATTACAATGTACACAGCTTTAATCTTTCGATGCAGCTTCCCTGGTTTTATAACTTTCTCCAAAATGCAGAAATCGCTCATTGTGACAGTGTAGGCATCTTAAAAGCGATTTGCTACATGGGGCTGAAATTACCCATAGAGTACCGAGCTTCTTATACACTCTTGATGCCGAAATTACTAGAAACTTGCAATCAAAACGGATTTTCAGTTTTTCTGCTGGGATCAAAGCCTCAGTATCTAGAAGCAGCCCTGACTCGGCTGAGAACACAATATCCAAATATTGCTTTTGCTGGGCACCACGGATATTTCGCCATGGAAGACCGGGCTCAGAATGAGGCGGTAATTCAGCAAATCAACCAATCAAAGTCTCATATTTTAGTCATGGGCATGGGGATGCCGATTCAAGAAAATTGGATTCAACTGCATCGTAGTCGTCTTAATGTCAATGTGATGATGCCCGGTGGGGCGATTATTGACAGACTGGCGGGTGTCGTCTCAGACTGTCCAACATTTATTTCGGATCTGGGCTGGGAGTGGCTGTACCGTCTATGCCGCGAACCCAAACGCCTGGTAGCACGCTATCTGCTTGGTAATCCAGCTTTTGTGCTTCACATTGCCTTGGCCAAATTTTATGCACTCCCATTGAAGGTAGAAGACATGCAGCCGATTAATAACTCTAGCTGGGTGCAACGCGAAAAGGTGGGAGCGGATTTTTAGTCTCAATTATCAGGAGGTCATTTTCTTGGAGCCCTTAGTTAGTGTAGTAATACCCACCTATCGCAGACCACTACTGGTTAAACGAGCGGTTCAAAGTGCCCTTGCTCAAACTCTCAGCCAAATTGAAGTCATTGTTGTAATTGATGGCCCAGATGAGGCAGAGGCTACCCGAGTGGCACTTGCAGCAATAGATGATCCTCGATTGAGTTTAATCGAACTGCCGATTAATCAAGGTTGTTGTGCAGCTCGTAATGCTGGAATCACTGCCGCTCAATCAAAATGGATTGCTCATTTGGACGATGATGATGAATGGATGCCCCAAAAGCTAGAAATGCAGCTTGAAGCTGTTAAGTGTTCTCAATACGCGCTGGCGATCGCTACTTGTTATGTGGTTGTCCGGACTCCCAAGGGAGAGACAATTTGGCCTCGAAGACAACCTACCCAGTCAGAACCACTGAGTGAATATCTGTTTGTTCGCAATACCTTGTTCCAGGGAGAAGGACTGATCCAAGGTTCAACTATCCTCACAGCAAAAGAGTTATTACAAAAAGTTCCCTACAGAAGCAGCGCCCAGAAACATGACGATTGGGACTGGCTGTTACGGGCGATCGCCCTAGAAGGGGTAGGAATCGAGTTTGTGTCTGAGCCCCTGTCCATCTGGTATGTAGGTGAAAAACGTCAAAGTTTGAGTAGCACCTATGATTGGCAGTCTTCATTCAACTGGATTCAAGCACAACGAGACTTAGTAACACCTCGAGCTTATTCATCCTTCATCCTAGCAGAGGTCAGTGCACAAGCAGCCATAACCCGTGATTTGAAAGCATTCTGGCTACTTCTCTGGGAAGCGATCCGGCGAGGTTCACCCCAACTAACTGACTTGGGTTTGTACCTTGGCATGTGGCTAATTCCCCCAGATACCAGACGTTGGCTCCGATTCCTAACAAGGAAAAGTAGGGTATTGCTAACTCAAACCAATTAACCCAGATGTAGGAGTTCTTCAATGGTTGTTGCCCCTAAAGTTAGTGTTGTAGTCCCCGTCTATAACGTTCGTTCATATATTAAGGAGGCGCTGGTTTCTCTAGAGCGGCAATCCTTTGCGGGATTTGAGGTGGTCGTTGTTGATGACGGTTCTACTGATGACACCGCTGAGGTAGTTAAACCTTTTGTAGCGCGTGATTCACGCTTTCAGTTACTAAACAAACAGAATGGGGGCCTTTCTTCAGCTCGCAACTACGGCATCCGCCATGCCCGTGCCGAATACATTGCCTTACTAGATGGCGATGATACCTACGAGCCAAATAAGCTAGCTACCCATGTCGCCCGACTTGATAGCGCCACAGAGATCGGAGTTGTCTATAGTGCATCACGGGTGATCCGTGAGGACGGGCGTCCCACCTTTATGCACCTAGATGGTAAGCCGATTCGGTCTAACCCACTTGCGGCTTTACTGTGCAAGAACTTCATTGGTCACGGTTCTAATGCAGTGTTCCGCCGCTCTCTCTGGGATGAAGTAGGGGAGTTTGATGAAGCGTTACGCAGCTCTGAAGACGTAGATTTTTGGTTGAGGATTGCCGCAACGCAGCGCTGGCGCTTCCATCGGGAGCCACAAGTTCTGTGTTCCTATCGAGTTCGCCAGTCTGGACTCACCTTTGATGTCATGCAAATGCAACGCTGCAATGAACAGGTGATTGCGGCTGCCTACCGACGCTCGCCAGAGCTGGTTGGTCCACTGCTGCCAACAGCCTTCGCCTATATGTATCGCTACCTAGCACGGTTGTCCCTGACGGCTGGTGATGCTGCTATTGCCCGTGATTTTATTGACCGGGCAATAGCAGCTGATCGCTCAATCTTTTACCACGACCCGCGATCGCTACTCACCCTGGTGGCTGTGCGTCTGGTACCACTTGCCAAGCTAGTGATTGGGCGATCGCTAGGCTTGGTAGATAACACACCCGGGTAGATGTTAAGGACTTTATAGGTGTAAGTAATTGAATATCTCGTTACTTAAAAATGGATTCTGGGCAACTTATGGGGCCATTGGCACACGTCTTTTGGCCTTGTTAAGCAACCTGCTGCTGGCACGGTTACTGCTGCCGTCTGAATTCGGCATCATCAGCATTGCCTACATATTTTGGTCTTTTGTAAATCTGTTTACCCAGAACACAGTAGGGGCTTTCATCGTATACAAAGGTATTAAGGACAAGAGTTATTTAAATACAGCTTACACAATCAGTCTCTGCATGGGGTTAGTCTTGGGGTTGGGAATAGTAATTATATCGCCCTTAGCTGCTAACTTTTTCGGTGTGCCAAACTTGGTATGGATTCTGGCTATATTTGCCTTCAACCTCTTAATATCTTCAGCTGTAGCGGTTTATGGCGGAGTATTGATCAGGCAGATGCAGTACCGAGAATTAGCAGACGTGAACTTAACGGCCTCACTTGTACGAGTATTTTGCACAACGGGGTGTGCCTTACTCGGTTTAAGTTACTGGTCTTTCGTACTAGGTGATACTGCATGTTGGCTAACAACATATGTTCTAATCCGTAGGGCTACAAAGCAGAACTTTCGTCTAGAGATTACTAAAGAGTCTAGAGCGGAAGTGCTATCTTACTGTCTGGGTGCTACAGGCTTCGGTCTAGGATTTTATGCGAATTCCAACTGCGACAATTTTGTAATTGGCAAACTTCTGGGCAATACCAATCTGGGATACTACAATTTTGCGTACCAGTTGACGATGTCGTTGAACACAATACTCGGTCAGGCGGTAGGTCAACTTGGGATGTCAGTCTTCGCCCAACTGCCAGATGATAAACAGCAGGAGAATGCCTTGCTCGAAGTGGTTGAACATATCGCTTTTCTGGCTGCTCCCGTATACGCCTTATTATTTTTAGTAATTGACCAGCAGACAATCACTCTGGTGTTTGGGGCAAAGTGGATACCAGCTTCTACAGTAATTCATTGGTTACTCGTCTTTGCCTACTTTCGCCTGCTCAACGAGCCGTTGAGTTCTATGCTGTATGCCAAAGGTCGCCCCGACGTGAATGCCAAGGTTAACATCTATATTGCTCCCTTGGCTGTTGGCAGCTTTATATTTGGGGCTGGGCAGGGAGGAATTGTGGGGGTTAGTATTGCTGTCGCTTTAGTGTTGGGAATTGTCTGGACTATTTCTTGGTGGTGGATAGCCTGCCGCGCACTGGGTTGGTCATTGATGAAGTTTTTGATTCCTTGCTTTAAACCCGCCCTGTTTGTACTTCCAGCATTTTTGGTTTGTCTGAGTCTACCTGTACTTTTGAAGCAATTTTTGTTCATTAGCATATATATTCTCTGTGTTCGCATCATTGCTGCCAAACAATTCTTTAAATACCAATCTTTGATAAAAAAAATTCAAAATCGAATAGCACAGCGCCCTAGTAAGTAAGTTAATTTATCAAGAATTTAATCATCAAATGTCACTTATTTCTGTAATTATTCCTGCCTATAATGCTGAACGAACTATTTTAGATACAGTCGTATCAGTTCAGCAACAAACTTATTCAGACTTTGAGATAGTTGTGATTAATGATGGCTCAACAGATAGAACTTCGAAACTGCTTAATACAGTAAAAGACCACAGGCTGAAAATTTTTGACTATCCTAATGGAGGAGTACCTGTAGCTCGTAATCATGGCCTGTCTCACGCTACTGGAGACTTAATTGCATTTTTAGATGCTGACGACTTATGGACGCCTGATAAATTAGAACTGCAATTTGCGGCTTTGCAACAACATCCAGAAGCAGGCGTTGCTTATAGCTGGGTTTATAGTATGGACGAAGAAGGAGAGTATTTTTCTAGTGGTGATACTTTTCTTTCTACAGGGAATGTTTATGCCCAACTATTGCTAGAAAACTTTATTGTTAACGGGTCAAACTGTCTGATCAAAAGACAAGCGATTGAGTCAGTAGGGAAATTTGATTCTTCAGTCCCTGGTGCTGATGATTGGGATTATTGGCTACGACTGGCACTACATTGGCCTTTTGTGGTCGTGACCAAACCACAAATTTTCTATCGTCAGTCGTCAGGCTCAGTGTCATCTAAGGTTGAAGCGATGGAAGACAATCTCCTCAAGGTAATTGAAAAGGGATTTCAAGCTGCCCCGTCAGAAATGCAATTTTTAAAGAATCAAAGTCTTGCTAACATCTATCGCTACTTGGCTCAAACCTACTTAGGGCGGACTGCAAGTGCTCATGCCGTTAAACAGGCAACTCAGAAGCTATGGATAGCAATTCGTTTGTATCCCCCAATTTTAAAAGATAGCAGGACTCAATATTTTTGCCTCAAGCTACTGCTGCTCCGACTTATTTCACCCAAAATCAGGCACAATTTGAGTCAGTTAATTAAAAAAAAACACGTTACTCGCAATTCAAAATTACAACCATTGTAACACATGCTATTTATTGACAATTTCTAACAGTTGTTTATTATTTTTAAACTAAATGTTGCTTATCTCTGTAATTATTCCTGCCTATAATGCTGAACGAACTATACTAGAGACAATCGCATCAGTTCAGCAACAAACTTATTCAGACTTTGAGATAATTGTAATTAATGATGGCTCAACAGATAGAACTTCAAAACTACTTAATACAGTAAAAGACCACAGACTGAAAATTTTTGACTATCCCAATGGAGGAGTACCTGTAGCTCGTAATCATGGCCTGTCTCACGCTACCGGAGACTTAATTGCATTTTTGGATGCTGACGACTTATGGACGTCTGATAAATTAGAACTGCAATTTGCAGCTTTGCAACAATACCCAGAAGCAGGCGTTGTTTATAGCTGGGCTTATTACATGAACGAAAAAGGAGATTGTTTTACTGCTGATAATCCCATCTTTTTTGCAGGCAATGTGTATGCTCAATTACTGGTGAGGGACTTCATTGTCAGTGGTTCAAACTGTCTGATTAAAAGACAAGCAGTTGAGTCAGTAGGGAAATTTGATTTTTCAGTGCCTGGTTCTGATGATTGGGATTACTGGTTACGACTGGCACTGCATTGGCCTTTTGCAGTCGTGACAAAACCACAAATTTTCTATCGTCAATCGTCAGGATCAGTGTCATCTAAGGTTGAGGCGATGGAACAAAGTAATCTTAAGGTGATTGAGAAGGGATTCCGAGCCGCTCCGTTAGAAATGCAGTCTTTAAAAAATCAAAGTTTTGCTAATACCTATAGGTACTCAGCTCATTTGTACTTAACACGAACTATAAGTGCATATGGGACTAAGCAGGCAGTAAAGAAGCTAGGAATAGCAATTCGCCTGTATCCCCCGATTTTAAAAGATAGCTGGACTCGAAACATTTTGCTCAAGCTACTACTAAGTCAGCTTATCCCGTGCAAAGTGAGTCGATACTTAATACATTCTATTAGCAAAATTCGTGCTACTCGTAAGCCAAAACTACAGCAGTTATAAAAAATACTTTAGTCATAGGATTGTTAAATGTTAACCATCGCCTCTAACCCAATAGATACCAAAAATTTAAAACAGGGAGCCAAGTCAATTGCAGAACGGGTAATTTACTGGACGATTGTTCTGACACCTCTCTGGTGGCTGTTAGGTATACAGTCTCTTCTCTATCCAGCAATTGCTGTTGTTTTACTTGTGATTGATTTTAAGATTGACAAGCTCACGAAAGCCTCGATACCCACCTGCGTTTGGGCTTGGTTGGCAATGGCTTTAGTCATGTTTTGGACTGCCATGATTGGCCTCATTAGCGGAGGATTTGGCATGCGGGAATTTGGTGCCACAGCAGTAACCTTCTTCAAAAGCTACTTCTTAATCTTTGCCTGTATGGTGTTACCCTTTTGGCATCGCATCAGGGTTCGCGTGATTACGCGTGCCGTTAGCTGGATGGCAACAGGCTACTTGGTGACCATTAGTATTGAAGTGGCAATGCTTATCCTCAAAATTGGCAAGGCAGGTTTCCTGCCACCTTTGGCGCACTTGATTCCAGGCGATAAATTAAGTCTGCAAGTAAAGTTTGCCGAGTTCCAGCCTTTTTTTGGTATTCCTTTACCTAGAACAGTTCTTTACACGCCAGATCCTCCAATTGTCGGAGTTTGTGCTGTTTTATGTTTGTTTATCTGTCTGGGTGAAACAGACCGCTTAAGGCGCAAGTTCGCCTTGGCGGGTTGTCTATTCGCTTTACTAATTAGTTTTAGTCGTCTAGCCTGGATATGCTTACCCCTGGCATTCTTAATTATTGGTTTCTTCCGCAGCAGATTAGTTCGACAATGCCTCCTTTGGGGAGCATCTTTCACCGCATTACTCTGTAGTCTTTTGGGCCTGACCTGGGGTGAGCTATTTAATCGAGGCATGGAAATCTTCAATGGTGCTCGCGCTGCATCATCTAAAGACCGGGAATTGGTGGTTCGTAAAACTCTTGAGGCTTGGCAAGAGTCACCTTGGTTAGGGTGGGGAATTATGAGGGGTTCAGTTAAATGGTATACCTACGACATTACTCTTGGTTCTTTCTCAACCTATGCCTCAGTTCTTTATTTGCATGGAGTAGTAGGTTTTATCTTTTTTGTATTTGCTCTAGCTTCAACATTATGGAGCTTTTGGGGACAAGCAGTTCTTAATAACATGCTCTACAAGCGGGCATTTGCTAGCTTGGCTGTTTTATATGTGCTGTGCAATGCAACAACATTGAGCTGGATGACAGTGTATTTTTGGTTCTTCTTTGTCTGGTTAGGCGCAATTCTCTCCGAAACACAGCAGTATCAATCTATATCTAGCTGGGAACAGTTGGCTGTAAGGATTGGATACGAGGCAAAACAAGAACGTTTGTTTTAAGTGTTCTTGTAGTTAGAAGCAATCAATTAGGTTTGTTTTATGAATAAAATAGTCGGAATTACGATTAGGCATTGGCAACCCTTACTTGGCTTGAATTTGTTTATAGCTGGAGCGGCAATTGTAACAGTTGTTGTTACTCCGCGAGTGTGGACTGCTACGGCACAGTTGATTTTGCCTGATACAAATAGCCATCTAGATGCCAATTTGGGAACGCTTGGTTCCCTTAGCAATGGCAACCCGGCTTTTTCTTCTACTCAGGTCAATCCGCTGAAGGTGCAGGCATCTATCCTGACCAGCGATACTTTGCTAGAGCAGGCGCGAAACTCCGATCCTGAGAAAAATAAGTTTCCCAGACTCATTGCCTACAGCAAGTTGTTCAAGGTGTCTCCTCAGGAGCAGTCCACCAGCATCGGGTTGTCTGTCAGTGGTTCTAGCCCGGAAGTAGCGCGCCAGCGGGCGATCTCCTTGATCCAAGCGTATCAGCAGCGCCTGAATGAACTGCGTTTAGAGGATAGTAAGTCCCGAGAGCATTTTAATCAAAAGCGACTCGACCAAGCCCGACAAAAATTGAACCGGGAGCAGATAGCGTTATCACAGTTTCAGAAGTCTTCTGGCCTACTCAACATCGCAGAACAAACCAAAGGAGTTGTGAGTGATATTAATAATCTGACTACCGCCCAAGCGCAGGCACAGGCTCAAGCTCAGGCTACTAAAAATCGAGCCAGAGCCCTATCGACTCGCCTGGGTCTTGCACCTGAAAAGGCAATTCGGTCGCTGAGCTTGAGCGAGAACCAGGACTACCAGTTCGTTCAACGCAAGCTAGTTGAGCTAGACGCCACTTTGGCCCAGGTCCAAACTATATACAGCGACACTCATCCGAAAGTGAAAAGCCTGCTCACCCAGCGCCATACATTGCAGCGTCAACTTCAGCAGTACGTTGATCAAGCGGGTGCTGGTACGCAAGTAGACACCACAATCGCCAGTGGTAATCAAGGACAAGTACGCGCCAGTTTGATCCAGCAACTGGTTCTGGCGGAGAGCGAAGCCAGTGGTCAGCAGCGACAGGCGGAGCAACTGCAGCTTCAAATTGAAAAACTGAATACAGTTTTAAGGGCCATCCCTGTAAATCAGGCTCGGCTGCAGGAACTGCAGCGACAGTACGATGTCGCCGAGGGGGTGTACAAAGGTCTAGTTGCCCAGGTGAATCAAGCCAATATTGACGCCTTTAATGCTTATCCAAATATACAGGTGCTTGATTCCCCTAAGGTTGACCAGAAGCCCTCTAGTCCCAAGTTAACCTTAGTTGTACTCAATGCCCTTTTGGCATCGGTTCTCGCTAGTATTGCCCTGGTGTTACTGCTAGAGGGACGCCGCCCAATGTTGAATCCAACAGATCTACAGGCGAGCAAGTTCCCCATCGTCATGCGCATTCCCCGACTGAGGCGTTACAACAAGGAATTGGCTCTGGGTACTGAAACAGAGGTCGAGTTCCAACGCCTAGCTTCAGCGGTTAGCTTGCAGTCTCTGAAGGATCGTCGCCTGTTAGTCACCAGTGCCGTTATGGGCGAAGGTAAAACAACTGTGACTTTGGGATTAGCTAGAGCCCTAAATGATTTAGGCTTCCGGGTGCTGCTCGTGGATGGGGATTTGCGGCGGGCTTCTTTGAGCCAAACTCTGGGTTACGCCCGAAAGCCGTTCTCGCCCAATCAGGCAGTGCAAATACAACCAGGTCTTGATTTGCTACCAACTCAGCCCAGAGAAGGCAAAATTGTGGAGTTAGTAACCCAGGGGCGATTTGAACAGGGTGTTACTGCTGCCCAGTCAGCCGGTTGCTATGACTACGTCGTCATTGACAGCGCTCCAGTCAATCTGACGAGTGAGACGTCTCTAATGGCTGCCGTTATCTCCAATGTGTTGTTTGTAGTCCGTCCGGGTACCAGCGACCGTGACTCTGTGAATGACAGCCTCGATCACCTAGCTCAGCACCACGCCCAAATCATTGGGTTGGTAGTCAATGACGTGGAAACCAATTCTAGTTACTATTCGTATCGGGCAAAAAGTTCTTTGGTGGACTTGTAATCTATGCGACGTAGACACTTGCTGAAGCTAGCAGGGTTCAGCGCTGCGCTTACCCAGGTATTAGACACGGCCTGTCAGCGCCGAATCATTGCCAACCTTGAGGGAAATGCGGTCTTATCTAACCCTGTGCTGGCTGTTCAAAGTATTGCTGCTATCAAAGTGGATTGGGCAACACAGCAGGCTGAGACTACACCCTTGACGTTTGGCTCCAACGACTACGAAATCACCAGCCCGAAAACGGCCCGAGACCGTGTCTACCAAAGTCATCTAGCTGAACTGGGCATTGGTTTGATTCGGATTCACTGTGGGGACTTAAGCGATCGCTGGACTAACCCGGTCACCAAAACCTGGGACGAGGCCAAAATTAAAGCGGGCTACGATGCCTCTTATCCCCAAAGACCCACCATTATCCAGAATATTCCTGGCTGGCCTAAGTGGATGGCCTTAGACCAGGATGGTCTGCTTTCCCGCTCCGAATACGACCACTATGCTGCCTTCTGTGCTGAACTAGTGGAAATTCTCAACCGCCGCCAAGGGCGACAGATTACTTACTGGGAACCCTTAAATGAACAAGATGTCGCTTACCAAAAAGCGGGTTCGCTGAACGAGCTCTGGACAATCTACAACAAGGTAGCGACGGCGATGAAGGTCAGGGACCCTACGATCAAAGTTGGCGGTCCAGCTTTGACTTGGAACGAACCAGGTAGACTCGCTGCTTTTCTACAAGCATGTGGACCAAATGTAGACTTCATCTCCTGGCATCGTTACGCCAGTGGCGATGCCCACGAGTCCACCGACTCGCTGATGTCCTACACACCTAAGTATGGAACTCAGGTGCAGGAATTTCGGGCATTAGTCCAGCGGTATATCCCAGACCGCAAGGTACCACTGCTACTGGGCGAATATAACATCAACTACTCGTGGCAATCTGGTGAACAGCGTCAAAATACACATATTGGGGCGGTCTGGTTTGCTTCGGTACACAAGCATCTAGCTGAATCTGGGATTGACATGGCGACCTCCTGGCATCTCAAGGATGGGATTTACGGCCTGATCGACCCGCAAAATAACTTGCGACCGGCTGCAACAGTATTTGCTTGGGGAATTAAATACTTGACTGGCAGAGTGATGCACACAGAGAGTGACCAGCCTTTTGTAGAGGCAATGGCGGTCACTCAGGTGGATGGGGGGCGATCGCTGTTACTGATCAATAAATCACCTGAACTTACCAGACTTAACGTTCAGGCGCTCCCAGATCCAGCCGCTCATAGCCGTCTACAAATGTTTTGCCTAGATGCTAATGGCGTTAAGATTGCCACTCAGACGACGACAGCACTGAAGCAGAAACCACTGCTCTTAGCTCCTTACTCCCTGCTCTTGCTGCATTTTTCTGCCAAGGGCAATCCGAGCCACTCCTGACTCCTGACTCCTGACTCCTGACTCCCAATTGCATAGATATGTAAATTAAATAACGATTAGCTTATGCTGCAGCTCAATCATCCAGTCCTGAAGGTTATAGCCAGCCTTTATTTTGAGATCAAGCGCCTGTTTTACCAATTGAAATACCCCAATCTGACCATGGCTCGGGGGGTGCAGATCAAAGGCTCTCTACATATTCAGGGTAGCGTCAGAGTAGCGATTGGCGCAGGCTCTCGACTGGGTAAACATGTGCAAATTTATGGTTCAGGCGAACTTACGATTGGCTACAACGTTCTGCTAAACGGTGCCTGTATCGGCTGCGAACGAGCAGTTACGATTGGAGATGAATGCCTAATTTCTGACTGCTTCATTGCTGACAGCGATTATCACAACTTAGAACCGCACTTACGCCACTGCCCCCCAGGACCAAAAGTTTCAGCTCCGATCATCATTGAGCGTAACGTGTGGATTGGAGCCAGAGCCACGGTAATGAAGGGAGTACACATTGGAGCAAATAGTGTGGTGGGTTTGGGAAGCGTTGTCCGCCAATCTGTGCCCTCCGGCGTTGTCGCGGTCGGCAATCCCCAGCAAATTGTGAAGCACTTCAACTTATAACACCAATAGAATATATAGCAATCCTAAGGGCAAGGAGTCAGGAGTCAGGAGTCAGGAGTCAGGAGATGGGAAAGATGAATCAAACCATCGCAGGGACTGAATTCTAATTTTTCCTTCTGAATTCTGAATTCTGACTCCTGACTCCTAAAAAGACTATTTCGTTGCTACCACAGCTAGATTCCAAGCAAAGCGCTTCATCAGCGGAATTTTTTTCATCATGGCATCTAACTTTTCTAATCGCTGATATTCTGGTTTTAGTCTTGCCTGTTCAATAATAATTTTTTTCCAGTAACGCTCCTGATTTGGATCAACTTTTTCAATCAAATAAAAGCGTAAGAATATCCAAAGAGTTGCTAGCCAAAAAGTATCGTACCTCGTTCTTGAAAACTGGGAATTTACAAAATCGACAATATTAATGTCCAGTGGTGTTTCATCTTCAGTTCGCACTTTGGTTGCAATGCGACGATATACATTAATAATTGGGTTATGCCTCAAGGGGTCCCAAAAGCAGGCTTTTCCACCTGGCTTAAGAACGCGGTGCATTTCCCGGATAGCAGTTTTCGGCTCTGGTAAATGGTGCAGTAAATTGGAGGCGTAAACGAAATCGAAGGTATTGTCAGGACAATCAAGTGCGATCGCATTCATCGTGCGCCCCTCTATCTTGACACCGTTAGCTGTAGCTAGCTGCAGCGCCACTTCTACCATGCCTGGAGAATAGTCGGAGGCTACACAACGCGCTCCCTTTTTAGCAAAATAGACGCTGTTTTCCCCAGCGCCACAGCCTAAATCCAAAAGCCGCTTGCCTCTTATATCTCCCATTTGTTTGAGGATAAACCGATTTTCTGGTGCTGTACAAGCTTCAAAGTAGTCCTTAACTTTGATTCCTTCTACATCAATGGTAGATGCCCACTGATCGTGGAATCTTTTCTCTTTGTCAAATATCTCATCCCGCATAATAGTCAAGTCTATTGATAAAATTTTGAATTAAGGTATTTTCAATCGCCAAGCTTTGTAGCTGTTAAGTTGACAATACCTACCGTGTTAAACCAATCCTGGAGCCCATGTAGAATCAATTGGACGCCTACCGCCAGAATTAGGAACCCAAAAATTCGGGTGAAGGTTTTAATCCCTGTTTCCCCTAAACCCTTAAGCAACCACTCTGAAGCCCACAGGGAAAAATAACAGAGGACAACCACCAGCCCAATACCAACCCAGACCGCTAGCAGGTTCAGCAGCGTCGGCAGCAAGATTGTGCGTCCGCTCTGAGCTGACAGTCCTAAGGTTACTGCGATCGCACCTGGTCCCGCAAGTAGAGGCATCGCCATTGGGAAGAAAGCAATGTCAGATTTTTTTTGTGATTCCTGGTTTTCTGATTCACTCAACTTTGGATCAGCATTTAACATTCCCCAGGCAGAATGGAACACCACAATTCCGCCAGCAATTCGAATCACCTCCAGGGAGATGCCAAAAAATCTCAGGATGCCACTCCCTGCCAGCAGGAACAGGCTCAGAATCAGAAAGATATAGAAGGCAACTCTAAGAGCTGTCTGATGTCGTTGTTCTGGGGTATAGGTTTGCGTAAGCAGTAGGAAGCTAGGCGCATTCCCAATCGGGTTAACGATAGGGAATAAAGCCACAAAGCTGCTTAAAGTAAATTCTATAAAAGGATTCATCAAACATTCCGCCTATAATTTAGGTAGTTTCCTACCTGAGTCTGAGCAGCTAAACAGCTAAGCAAGTGTGCCTCAAACGTTTGCCTGGAGCTTTCGTGCTTCAGGTAAGAACGTTAACCAGCGTAGCCTGCTTGCAATTAAGCAGTCCGGTGATGGTGACACAGTATCCGATCTAATCGAGAGTGTGGGTGCTATATTACCACCTCCATAAAACGAGTGCACGCGCTCTTTGCACCAGAGGCGTTTACTCTTACAACTCTATCTGAGATTTTCCATAACTTTTTGTTACCGCTTTGACAAAAAATTCTATTTGCTTTACTCGCGATTTTTGCCTAAAGTGAAGACAACCGGAAATTGGGGTTGATTCTCGCCTGTGGAACTCTCGTGTAAATCTGAATACGTACTTCTTGCCCTGTTAGAGCTGGCAACTTACTACGATAGCGGCGAACCGATGCAGATTCGACAGATAGCAGCGCTACAGGACATACCGGATCGCTATCTGGAACAACTACTGGCGACCTTGAGGCGTGGGGGGCTGATTAAGGGCATACGCGGAGCCAAAGGTGGCTATGTCTTGGCACGAGAACCCTGGAAGATTACGCTTCTCGATGCTTTTCAGTGCGTGGAAGGGTTAGATGCCACCACGTCTGTTAAGGATTCTACTCGCAAAACGGTAGAAAATAACGTGGTCCAGGAAATCTGGCATGAAACACGTCAGGCGGCTAACTCCGTTTTGCAAAAATATACGCTGCAAGACCTTTGTGAGCGGCGAACAGCCCGACGACAGATGGAACATATGTACTACATTTAGGGCTAAAAATAGGACTTCAACGGGGAGTATAGGACGAGAGTGAGCTTACACGTTGATGTTTTTAACCTCTCCCGTCGTTTATTTCTTTTACAACTGCTACTCCTCACCGCTTGTGGAGTGAAATCAACACTGAATCAAGGAGACGAATTTAGCGTTGGCGTCATTAGCTATAACGAAGGAGAACAGACGCTCAACCGATTCGCTGGCTTCAATCGCTACTTAAGTGAAAAAACTGGGCTACTTATTAAGCTAGAACCGACTTTCAATGAGAATATAGCCCTTGAGCGCATTCGGGAGGGTGCTTGGTCATTAGTCTTTGCACCTCCAGGCGTGGCTGCGATCGCGATCGCACGCCACCAATACCTCCCTCTTTTCCCTCTACAGGGCATTGGTAATTTACGTTCTATCTTGGTGGTTCGCAAAAATAGCCCGCTCCGAGATCTGAAAGAGCTAAAGGGTCAAACAGTCGTCTTAGGCCAACTAGGTTCAGCAACCGGATATTATTTGCCCATCTACAACCTTTATGGCCTAACGATGGCTGAAATCCTGTTTGCACCCACACCTAAAACAGTACTTGAATGGGTGGCTCAAGGAAAGGCTACTGCCGGTGCCCTTTCAAGGGAGGAATTTAATCTTTACAGCTCACAGTTCAGGCACACAGAGTTCCGCACGTTGTTCAGTGATCCTCATAATGTTCCATCTGGTGTCGTTTTGATTGGACCCACTGTAGAACGTAACCGGCAAGAGTACATCCGTAAAGTTATGAGTGAAGCTCCTGCCGTTTTGACTCAAGAAGTAGGATATGTACCTAATGGGTCGGTACCAGACTACCAATATATGATTTCCGTAGTGGAGCGGGTTAAGCCGATTGCTACCCACGTTCGCGAACAGCCTGCTCAGTTATTTTGAACAATAGAAATTCAGGCAATGATGTGCTTGGCGATCGCATGAACCTCATGTGTCCAGGCATGCTCAGGGTAGCGTAAGCAGAAGATATCGCTGCTACCCAGATGAAACATCTCTTCGCACACAGGCAGTATACCAGCCACCTTCGTGTCGTAGGTTTTCTGCACCTGTTGGCGCAAAGCCTCAAAATTCAAAGTTGGCAGTGCCTTATTGACTACCAACAGCATCTTTGGTACCTCTAACTTGCGAGCCACGTCTATAGCCACAGCGGTACCCTGGTAGTCCTGGTGGTCTGGACGCATGATAACGACTAGAACATTGGAAACAATGATTGACAGTAGGGTCTCTTCGTTAATGCCAGGGTGAGTGTCAATCAACAGGTAATCCAGTTTCAACCGGCGAATCAGATGGCGCAAGCCGTCGTTAAGCAGGCGTGCATCGTATCCCTCACGCAGGATACGGGAGATTTCGCCAGTCTTGATACTGGAGGGAATTAGGTAAATACTACCCCTGGTTGCAGCAGGCTGCTGCCGTATCTTCAACATCGGGCTGACGTCGTAGGCGGCTTCATCAATCGTGCAGCGACCCCACAAATAATCATTTAGGGTGAAGCCTATCTTTTCCTCATCCAGACCGAACAGCACATGGATTCCCGGCGATTGAATGTCGGTATCGACAATGCCGACCCGCCGTCCAGAGCCAGCGATGATAGTAGCTAGGTTGGCAGTCACATTCGACTTGCCGGTTCCACCACGGAACGAATGGACAGACACTACTTTAGACACGATGCATCCCCAGGAGTGGAAGTACTTTTATTCATGAGATTCTTGCCATCTATTCCTAATCTCTTTTGCCTCTTGGCGCAGCTTCTGGAAGTAATCAGTCTGAGCAATTTCAGCCACCTGCCGCGTCCTTTTGGTTTCGTCAATCTCGATCCGGAGTTCCTGCACCTGTTGTTTCAAGCATTGCTCACGAGCGTAGACCTCACGCACCATTCTCTGGAAGACCCGTCCTAACTGTCCCAACTCGTCAGTTCGCTTGGCGATCGCTGCCAAGCTTTTGAGTTCAAACTCTTCAGCGGGATTACAACCCATTGTGTCAGTGCTAATTTTCTGAGCCAGCTGAGCCATTGGTCTGATGGGCTGGATAACATTCCGCTTCAGCAAAAAATTAATTAGCAGAATGACTAAGGCAAAAATACCAATGAAAATCCCTATGAATAAAGAAAAAGGCTGACGGGCACTCTCAAAAACTTTACTAGCTGGAACATAAATAATCTGAGTAGCAACAACGTCATTGAGCTTCCACCCAAAACCATTCTTTGTTCCGTAGGTTGCTAACAGACTCTTAGGGGCTGATTCGGGAGTGCTATGGCAGCGAAGACAGCTTTGTTTTGTAATAGCAAGAGGCCGAGCACTGTAAAATAATTTTTCTCTAAAGAGAGTCCGAAAACCTGATAGGGTTTCAACCCCTGGTTCGTTGCGAAAGCGCTCTATAAGATTAGTTTCAAATTCGTCAGCTTCATCCCGCAAATTTGTTGGATTAAGCATTGCGTCTTTGTAGAGAAAATTTTTATATTCTTTGTGCTTGCGTAGATTCTCAAACACCTCTCTTGCCGAGAAACTTGGTATTGTTTCGGGGATGAACTTTTGCTGAGTTTCTAGGTTGGACGTTAAGAGGGGGCTTACATGGGTATCGGTATAGTCTCTAACTGAGTTTATCATTTGCATGAACACCTGCCCTCGATAGTTTATTTCCTCTTCAACGCTATGTTCAAGCGCCTTTGACAAAGCCACCCCACTAATCAAGATACCGCCGATAAAAACCAGCGATAAGAGCAAGGTAAATTTGGTGGCGAGTTTAAAGTTACCTAACATTTTTGAAAGCAATCTTTCTCACCTCTTAGCCGCGACTTAAGTGCAGCGCTGTTCGGATGCAACAGCACTGCCTATCAAAGTAATAGGGATGGCATTTTTAGTTTATGCAGTCATGGCATCGCCTAGTCCCGGTAGCGATAGTTATTATGCCGCTGCGGTCTACACAATTGAGCTGCGCGTTCAGCATCTTCTTCAGATACTATGGTAGTATTTGGGAGTGCTTGTTTGTAGCACTCTGATGGTGATGTAGACCTAGCTCCTCTACACAATTGAGCTGCGCGTTCAGCATCTTCTTCAGATACTACGGTAGTATTTGGGAGTGCTTGTTTGTAGCACTCTGATGGTGATGTAGACCTAGCTCCTCTACACAATTGAGCTGCGCGGTCAGCATCTTCTTCAGATACTACAGTAATACTAGGAAGTGCTTGTTTGTAGCACTCTGATGGTGATGATTGAGCAGTTGGGATACCAAGTACGGAAAGACTTGTTAGACTAACTAGAATACTAATAAATAACTTTTCTTTCATAAAGGAAGCCTTAATTTGAGGGTAAGATTCTCCTTTTGCCAGAAGCCGTCATTGCTTTTTATTGTGCATGACAGTTAGATTTCTCGGGCATTGTTATTCTCCTAGTTCATATTTGCTCGCTTTGGGATAACGTGCTCTTGTATGTACCCAGTAGGGTAGCTTTTAGTTTTTTATGCAGTGCTCTAAAATTTAGACTTTGGACAGATAGGCATAACGCCACGGACGGATTGATAAGAAGCGCTTGACAAGACTAGAGATGTTCCAAACTCTCTAGAACCTCTACAGCCGACTGGTATCTTAAACTGAAGTCATAGTACACCATTTTATCTAAGACCGCAGCTAATCCTTCACTAGTTTCAGCTAAATGACGCCAAACCAGTGCACCAGTATTTGGGTCTCGCTGGAGTTGTTTAGTGGGTGTCCCTGTTAACGCTTGGATACTCATCATGCCTGTAGCATAAATATCGCTGTTTAGCCTTGGCTGTCCCATCATCTGCTCTGGAGGAGCATAACCAGCAGTACCAATAGCAAGAGTATGACTTTCTTCCATCTGCTGAGGTTGAATCTGTTTGACAGCTCCAAAGTCAATTAAAACTAGGTGGCTATCTCGTTCTCGCCTAATTAGATTACTAGGTTTAATATCGCGATGAATAACGTGATAACTGTGGACGAAAACAAGGATCTGCAGAACATCCTTTAATAAATCCACAACTTCAGCCTCAGATAGGCGTTTACCAAAGGTAAGCTCTTCACTTAGAGAACGCCCTTGGATAAATTCTTGCACTAAATAAAATTGCTGATTTTCTTCAAAATAAGCAAGTAGTTGCGGAATCTGATTGTGCTGACCTATTAGCTCTAAGGTTTCTGCTTCAGTCTTAAATAGACGTCTAGCAACCTCTAAAAATCGAGCATCCTTACTAGCTGGTTGCAAGTGTTTAACCACACACTGAGGGTTACCAGGACGCTGGGTATCTTCAGCCAAGTAGGTATGACTAAATCCTCCAGAACCCAGAAGAACAATGATTTTATAGCGTTTGTTTAGTAGACTGTCTCGCTGGAGCCGATTAGCAACTGTGATATTGTCTTTCTCGGTTCCCCCACCCTCTCTCAACAGGGTTTTCAACAGAGATATGGTTTTCTCTTGCTCTTGAGCTTGAAACACCATTTTTTCTTGCTGTTGCTTGGCCTGAAATGCTGTGTAAGCAACTACAGCTCCTCCCGCAATCACCAACCCTAGCGCTGGAGGTACCAACGGCACCCACCCCGCTTGGGTAAAGATGACAAAAAAGTCGCCTCCCAATAATGCTCCTAGTGCTGCTATGCCTGCAAGTCCAAGCCGTAATGGATGCTGAATGCGCCATGCCAGAACTCCACCTACCAAACTCCATCCCCATATCCAGAGGACTTCACCCCAGTGAGGCCAAAACCAAAACAGAGGCCGTCGTGGGTCTAAAACTGCGCTGAGAATCTGACTCACCATCTGGGTATGCAGGACAACTCCGGTCATCTTGCCGGAGTTATCCTGCTGATCAGCACTGTAGGGTGTGTTAAAAATATCTCTAATACTGGATGCTGTCGAGCCAATCAGGACGACGCGGTTGTTTACCCAACCTGGATCTATCTGATCTGATAGCACTTGTGTAAGACTGACCTGTCGGGCGATGTGGTTAGGAGAGAGGTAGTTGAGCAATATTTGATAGCCCTGTGCATCCACCTTCTGATAACCACCAGAGTCACTTTGGAGGCGTTTAAATACTGTAGTACCGAGTTGCAGTTCCCCACTTGGTGTAAATTTCGGCTGGATACCTGCTTTTACAAGGTAGTGGAGTGCTAGGTGGAAGCTAAAAGAGTAAGGGGTTGCACAACGCGAGGTAGGATCTGGGCTCATTAATAGTAGATTGCGACGAATAATTCCATCCGCGTCCTCTACGATATCGCTGAATCCAACTCGGTCTGGTTCTATTCCCGGTGGGGGCGGTATAACGGGATTGCTCGAATCACCATATTTGCAGACAGCAACAATGCGATCGCTTTGTTGTATGTGTTGCAGTAGCTTGGCATGACCAGGCTCCACTGGCAAGTCGCGAAAGATGTCTAGACCGATGACGCGCGGTTGATATCGCTCTAGTTTGTTGAAGAGATTATCTAGAACTTGACCAGATAGCGGCCAATGGTGCAATTGGATATCATTTTCAGTAACTGCAACAATTAAGATGCGGGGGTCTGGCTCTGGAGCAGTACGCCTTTGCATCATCTGGTCGAAAGCCTTCAGCTCCAGACTCTCTAGTGCTCCAAGCCGTTGAATGCCAAGCAGCAAGGCTGTGACGAGTACACTAGAAACAATGGCTGGCTGTGTGAGCAAACCTCTCAATCTCGTGGGCATATTGGAACTAATGTTCTGATAGAACAGAGAGATTACTGTCGTGACCCTGAGAAGTCATCATTGTACTAACTTCACAGCACCGAATCAAACGAATATGAAGCAAAGAAACCTAGCTACCGCAGCACTGTTAGCCACAACACTGTTAGCAGGTCTAGGTGCTGTCAAGTCTGAACAAGCCAATCACCTTGCGGGGGATGCGGTTAGAAAAGGTATCGGAACCTCTCAAAACTCCAACAATGGTGGCGGAAGTGATGAATTTGTTGGGATGCTTCTTATCGGTGGAGTTGTAGTAGCCTGCGGAGTAGCAGCCAATAAAGTCCTTACTCTGCACAGGCTTTCTTCTAGGACAACACATCAGGTTACAGGAGGAGACAAGCCGGAGACTATTAAAGACTGTGACAATGCTCTTCCTCTTAGCCCGAACGATACTTCCTCATCCATTGAACGAGCTTATGCTCACTTTAAGCAAGGAGATAGGTCGAGAGCGATTGAAGATTTTAATGAAGCTATTCTGAACAATCCCAACAGTGCCGACCTTTATGGTGAGCGGGCTAATTTCCGTCAAAAAAACCTGGGTGACAAGCAGGGAGCAATTGAAGATTACACTAATGCTATTCGGCTCAATCCCCAAAATGCCCTCTTTTACTTTTGGCGTAGCCAGACCCACCATGCTCTAGGTAATGCTCAAAGAGCGATCGAGGATTACAACGAAGCTGTTCGTCTTGCCCCGGAAGACACCATGTATTACTGTTTTGAGGATACTGCCAAATCAAAGAAGCGCTGAAATTAGGGTGCATGTCACACTTCCCTAACTCACAACCGCCGCGCCTATGGCAAAAAGTCCAGGTCCAGAATCTGCTCTATCTCATACGGGCATTGCTCGGAGAAGACGCCTTTTGACAATCGGGTTTCTTTGATGGCTTCCAGCCGTGCTAACCGATAAGCTTTGCTTACCCACTCGGGCTCCAGATACCGCTTCAAACTGGGGCTGTCGTCCAGATACGCCTGAATATTGACTCGCTCTCGGGTAATGGTGCTTTCCCAACTGTCTGACTTGAGCGCTGACTGATATTGCCACTTCAACAGGTGATGCAGAATTAACCGGAGTGAACTGAGCAGGCGATCGCGCTCTCGTTTGGACAAGTCCCAGACCTCCTCAATCAGATTGGGTAGGTCAAGCTGGTCAAACTGCCGTTGCTCCAGCAACCGTGCTGTCTCCTCTGCCCAAGCTGCAAAATCCCGGTCGTAGAGTGTCTTCAGATCAGTTACCTGCATCAGTGCCTCCATCAGGTCCTTTTAGAACACTTGTACCAATATAATCGCATTGCATTGCACATCTTGCACTAGCTAGGTGCACTAGCTCAATGTAGACTTTTGTAACTGATTACGTAATTTCTGTAGATCTGGGTCTGAAAACTCAATGGGTTTCCTGCATAAATGCCAAAACACGGTCGTATAAGTATTGATGTTTATAACATTACCAGGAGAACAAACTATGCGTTTAAGCATCTTTGGCATTCCCACAGCTCTCGTTGGACTGGCTCTAGTTGCAGTTCCAGCACAACCAGCAAAGGCACAAGGTTTTCCAGAGTGCCATCAGAATTCTCGCAAGGTTGGTGACAGTTTCTTTTTCCGTGCTGGTATTCAGGCTACGGTGGAAGTTCAACTTCGGTATTGCGATAATGACAAATCTAATTTTACACGAGCTATTTTTCACCGAAACAGTGACCCTTATATCCCTAGCTCTAATCAAGTCTATTTTGAGGTTAATCGTCTGCCAGGGGCAGACGGGGGGCTTATTGTTCAGAACCAGCTAAGCAGTGCTTTGACTGATGGTCAATACGTAGATACTCCGGTTGTCTATTCACCAAACAACCAGGATAGTGCCTGTGCCGCTTATGATTCTTCTAGTTCCAATAATCCTCCCCCTCTATCTTCGTTGGTTTGCACTGCCAACTACTAGTATACGTCGGCAGAAATAAGTCGTCAGCTTAAGTGGTGCATTTCTCACCGAAGAAGGAAGAGGGAAGAACTCATCTCATCCTTTTTCCTCTTCCTTTATATCAAGAGAACTGAGTAGATTAGCAATACCTATAGTTGCTTGCCGGTGTTCTTCTCGTTCCTCGGCTGCATCTTCTTGGACATGCGTTAATTCGGCTATACGATCTGCCAAGCCCTGGATTGATTTGGCGTTGGAGCGAGCTAATTGGATAGTTTCTAGTAGTAGAGCCTCTATCTGGTTGAGCCGGTCACTGCTGCTGTTAGTCATGATATGCCACCAGTTGTGAGAGAGTGATCGTGTTCATCCGACCGCCGCTCAGAGTGCCTGTTGGGGGGTTGTTCTGCTTTCAGCACCAGTAGATCTGACAAATCACATTCATTGAAGAGTTTATATGACGGTATGGACAGCACTGGAGTAGCCTTTCTTGCTCTTTTGAGCATCGTAATAATTGTTCTTTACATATGGAGTGTCGCGTGGGCATACCAAGATGCAAAACGCCGAGGTAAGTCTGGCTTTCTTGTTGCTCTGCTTGTACTCCTGGGACCATGGCCACTTGGACTTATCATATGGTTCATTTTTAGACCTTAACAACAAATGTCGAGCATGATACCAAGTTAAGTAAGAGCTTAACTCAACCGTATTGGGGTAAAAATATTGATTGTTCCACCCGTAAGCGCTACATCCCCACCAACCATTTGTAACAACGGAGTTGTTGGGTAAAGTCGCATCCGGGATAGGCAGTGCTTGGGTTGGGCTGATTGCGGAGCAAGAACACAGGGCAATACCGCAAGACATCCAGAATCGAATACTCTGTTTCATCATTTGCGCCTGCGCTCCAGGCCCAGCTAGTTAATATATTGAGCTCTAGTTAATCACTTATCCGGCTATTCGCTAAAAGTATCATGGTTTACATCAAATTTAAATACCTGCCGACCGGATATAGCAGCGCCACCCCCACACAGTTACAGTGCTATTGCAATGCGAGTAGCGATTTATTGCCGCGTCTCCACATCTGATCAGAGTTGCGATCGCCAGGAGCGCGAACTACATTGCATCGGAATAGAACTAACTCGCAAGAGACTAAATAAGCTGCTTCACTTCCCACGACATCTATATGAATGCAGTACGGCTCTCAACTATTAAGCCAACTAGTACCGCGTTGACTATATTTTTCTAAGTAATTACCCAATGTTAATGGTTCATCTGAAAACAAGACATCAAAGCGTAGATTAACCCAAGCTAACCGCAGATGCAGCAGATGATTAAATCCATCTTCACTCCAACGCATCCCTACACCCTTGAACCGTTGCTGAATCAGCCACTTGCAGGTACTCTCCACCATGCCACTGCCAATCGGCAAGCTCTGTTTCTTAAACTGACGATATTGAATATGATTAACTCTCGTTTAAAGGATAAGCAGAGGCGATTGCTCAACTTATCCTTTGAGTTTCTACCATTTTACCACTGCTCTCATATAAAATAAACTCTCATTATCTTTTATTAGACTAAACTCTGACTAAATCTAGAATAGTACAAGTGTACTGCTAAAATTGTGGGTAAAATATCATTAGGTTCGCTCACTTGGTGACCAAGATGGCTCAACTTGTAGTCAAAGACATAGATCCACTGCTGATTGAGAAGCTCAAAACTCTCTCTTGGCAACATGGTCGTTCATTAAATGAGGAACTAATCGCCATTCTGGAGCAGTTCATTAATGCTGAAGTGGTTGAGGCACAGGTGGTTCTGGTAGAAGCAACAGAAAAACTGGAACGAGCCAGAGCTAGGTATTCAGGCCGAAGTTTCAGCGATAGTACTGAACTCATCCGTGAGGATCGAGACCGTTGAGCAGTTTTGTTGTAGATGCCAGCGTTGCTGTTAAATGGGTAGTTTCTGAAATCCACTTTGAGTCTGCACGACGTTTGTTAGGAAGAGACTACAATCTCCTAGTTCCAGATTTCTTTTTTGTCGAGGTCGCCAACGTTTTTTGGAAGCGGGTAAAGCGTGGAGAAGACAGCGTAGATGATGCCAAGGTGGCATTAGAAGCAATAAGAGCACAGCCCCTTCAAGTTCATCTCTCTCTACAGTTAATGCCCCGTGCTTTTGAGTTAGCAATAGAAACTCAAAGGGCTGTGTATGATTGTGTATATCTCACCCTGGCTGTTAAGTACCAGTGCCAAATGGCGACTGCTGATGAAAAGCTTTTCAATGCTCTGCAGCACGGTCCAATGTCCGCTTCTTTATGTTGGATAGAAGATTTGCCTTGAGGAACAGAAATGGCACGTCAAGACCAAGAAAAGTGTCCCCTATCCCATGAGGTACGAACAAGCCAAAAACCTAACTGCCCAGGAATTTAAGTGACTTGCTCGTCAGTTGAGCGAACAGCCGTGCATCCGATTAGTTGACGGAGCAGATTAGCAATGCCTATAGTTGCTTGCCGGAGTTCTTCTCGTTTCTCGGCTGCATCTTCTTGGACATGCGTTAATTCGGCTATACGATCTGCCAAGCCCTAGATTGATTTGGCGTTGGAGCGAGCTAATCGGGTAGAGTAGAGTCATGGGGAAAAAGCAAGTTGACATTCCAGAAAGCCAAGATCAAGCTCTCAAACGCCAGGCTAGGGAACTCGGTGTATCCGAGTCAGAATTGATCCATCTGGCGCTGGAAGCCTTCCTTGGAGGGAGGGACCAGGCTCCAGAGCCAGAGCGCAAAGAAGCACTAAAGGGTGTGCTTGAAAGGGCGCAGTCAGCTGCGGTGGAACATCATTTGCCTGAGGGCTATCGCTTTAATCGAGATGATGCAGTCTAGCCCCACAGATTCACAAGGCTTGCGCTACCTGTTAGACACTAACATCATTCTTTATCCACACGATGCTTCTGATCCTGCCCGACAAGCACGAGCGATTGAGGTGCTCCGACGCGTAGGGGTTGGGCCCAGTGCCGCTATACCCGCTCAAGTACTGGCTGAATTTGTCAATGTTGCCCGGCGGAAGTTTAGCCCACCTTTGGATTTTGACACTATCTATCGCCAAGTTGAGGGGCTAGCACGGGTCTTTCCAGTTTTCCCACTCACATCCGCCGTCATTCTGGAGGCAACCCGTGGCGTGCGCGTCCACCAGTTCGCCTACTATGATGCCCAGATTTGGGCGATCGCAAACCTGTACCAAATACCAGTCGTTTTGAGCGAGGACTTTAACACCGGTGCAGTGATTGAGGGAGTGGAATTTCTCAATCCCTTGGCTGATACCTTTGATCTGGATACCTTATCCTGAGTTGCGCCGCCTCCCAGAGCCTGCCACATCTTCAATCAGATATGGCCCAATGAGAGCATAGCTGCAAACAGGTACCATCTGTGAATAAAACCCGCTCTGGACATGCCTTCCACCACTGCGCTAGGCGTGAATGCCACGCAGCAACTGCTGCGGATATACCAGTCAGCTTGAAACCTGCTCTGCACTTTATTGTTTTGGGCTAGGCAAAGCGCATTGACTGTTCCTTTATTGAGCATGGCAGGAAGCGGGAGTAATCCAAGGAATTTGGAGCGGCTCGGTGGGCGCAGAGGCGGTGAGAGTCACCTCACCTTTGCCATTGAATACCCATCCAGTGGCTGGCACGATGGGAACCGCAGCAGGGGAAGATGGCTTCGGGGCAGTGATTTGGGCGCGATGCTTCTTAATAGTTACCGTCGGCAGCCTGGCATCCGACCATACTGCATCACTGCTGAGTGGTTCGCCAGGGTTGGGGGGCAAGCCGCCGCGTCCGGTAACGATAAATTTACTGCCTGTTGTCCCATCCCCTGCGGCACAGCCCTGTGCAATTAGCCGAGAATTATCAACGACCACTGCTGGCAAGGCAACTAATCCGCGACTGGGGTCAATCCCCGATATGTTGAGATTGACCGTCCCATTTATTCCACCACCTGTAGAACTAGCCGTGATGTCACTCTCTGGGGTATCAACTTTCTGGAACTGAATGCCAAAGATGCCTTGGGCACTGATTGTAACCTTACCTCCATTGCCTGTGAAGGCATTGGCACTGATGTCAGTATCTTCTGCGGGGTTTGCAAGAATGAAGGGAGAATTAATAGTGATATTGCCGCCATTGCCGGGATTCTCGTCGTTACCTGCCGTGGTAGATATATTACTGTTGTGACGCATCAGCAGCAAAGAAGGCACATTTAGCCTGATGTTCCCACCTTCACCGCTGTATGCTGTTGCTGTAAGGGAAGCCCCATTATTTAAGGTGACAGAATTGGCTTGCACCTGTAAGAAGCCGGCATTTCCACTTCCTTGGCTATTGACAGCGATACTTGCACCATCAGTAATAGTTAACTGATTGGGGTCAATGGAAATACTGCCGCCATTTCCTGTGGAGCTGGAATCTGTGGTGGCAAACAGTCCACTGGCAGGGCCTTCATTTGAAACTACATCTCTATTAGATTGAGCCAATCGACCAGTGTAGGTAGGATCAATGCCAGAGAGGGTGATGCTGTCAGTAGCATTAACAGTTATGTTACCTGCCCTTCCACTACTAAAGGTACCAGTGAGAACTTGTCCACCGTTAGCAGCTTCAAAGGTATTCGCATTAATGGTAATGTTACCCCCATCACTGGGATTTAGGGTTTGAGCAGATACAACTGCACCATCCGCTATGCGAAAGGCACTAGTGGTGATTTTAATGTTTCCTCCCGAACCGTTTGCCCCTCTCTCGGTGTCTGTAAACAATCCACTAGAGTAATGATCTGAATTGACTCCAGAGATGTTAACAGATTCAGTTGCATCAACTTGAATACTTCCCCCCTTACCCCGTCCACCAGGGACATTCCCCTGTACACGAAAAACGTTTGCACCTATTTCACCACCGTTCGTTAAGGTCAGCGTTCGCGTTTTGATGTTGATGTCGCCAGCATTGCCCAGTCCTTCTGCTTGCACGCTGGAGAGAATTTGACTGGAGACACTACTGTTTTTATCCGCTCCAGTAATAGTGACAGCATTGCGAACATCAATATTTACGTTCCCAGCATTGCCTTGAGCATCAGTGGTGGCACTTAGTAGAGCACCATCCGTTAGTGAGAGTGAACCAGCTCTAATACTGATGTTACCACCATTACCCAATCCCCCTCGTGCGACTGTAGAAAACAAGCCACTGGGATAATTACTCAGTTCCAGAGCCGATGCGTTGACGGCCAGATTGCCTGCATTGCCGATGCCAAAGGTAGAAGTTGCTACTTGTCCACCCCCACTGATACTCAAGCGGCCAGTGTTGATGGTCAAGTTACCCCCAGCTCCATTTGCTTCTGGGTAGACCTCAGCATATAAGGCACTGGAAGCTCCATTTGCTGAGGTGCCACTTATTTCAACCGCATCGGAGGCCCTCACCGCTAAGGTTCCTCCCAGTCCGGCTCCCAGGGTACTGGCTTCAATTTGGGAACCATCCTGTAGCGTCACCCGAGCGGCCTGAACTTGGACATCACCGCCGCCTTCCCCACTGGCATCAACTGCTGCCGTACCAGACAACTGGGTGCTTCCGAAGGTTGGGACACCTCCATAGCCCAAGGCCCAGCCTTTGTCTATGGGAGTGAGGCTGACTAGACTGGGGCCATCTACACTGCCCAATTCAAGTCGTCCCCCCGCTGTCTTCAGCGTTCCCCCTGAGAGCGCTACATCACCGCCAACCATTGCCAAGGTTTGATTTGGTAGCACGCGTAAACCACCGACATTGGTATCAATCACAGGACTACTAGTAGTCCTTAAACCCTGACCATTCCCCTGCACCTGAATGCTTCCTGGATTTAGGCCGAATTGCAAACCAATGGGTACACTGATAGTTAGCAGTGGTGTGGTAGGGTGTGCAGTTGCGCTAAACGCCGTCCCATCTGCAAAGTTCAGGCTACTCGCCGTACTTGCCAAAAATGAGCCACCTATATTCAGCGATGCATTGGGACCAAAAATAATTCCACTAGGATTAATTACAAACAGGTTGGCAGTGCCGTTAGCTCGAATCAACCCATTAATGCTAGAAACCGACCCACCTGTTACCCGACTGATAATGTTCTGAATGTTGGCGGCATTGTTGAAGAAGGCTGAGCCGCCAGTGGGTATAGAAAACTGGGAAAAACTGTGGAACAGATTTGTGCCCCTAGTTGCTCCCCCATCAATCTGGAAAGCTCCAGGACCATTGGATGTAATTTGAGACCTTTCAGCGCCTAGGGTGGCATCGGGTGCGAGTTGGGCTATGGCGCGCTCGTTCACTATGCCGACTGCCCCAACTAGAGCCAACGCACCCGCCATACTTAACTGCCAATATCCACTAAGCCAGCTTTTAGTTATCACAGGCTTGCTCTCAACAAGTTTAGTACTCGGTTCAACTCGAGCTAATTGCAAATTGATCACCCCGTCAACTACCGCTACCCCTGGGCCGGTTTTTTGTTGTCAGATGTTGCTGCTGTTGCTGCATCCGCTGCATCATCTCGGGAGCTCCTGCCCACGCCACGTTCTTCTGCACTGGCTGGCTATACAATTCTGGATGCAGGTAGTACCCACGTTCCGCCACGGGTTTGTTCTCCTCCACCAAGATCCGGTGGGCGTTCGCGTAAAGGTCATGACGAATGCCGGTGACCTGCCAGGAAACTTTCATCCTAGGTTTCCCTCCCGCAATCTTAAAGCGATTACCCACCATTTCTTGCCCGATGTAGACTGGAGCAAAGGCACCGATACCCGTGAGCTGGTAGCGAAAATCGCGATTGAGGGCTTCAAACCACTTGGGCATCTGCACCCAAGCCTCGCCGTTGGCGTCCAGAATTACATTGCCGTTGTAAATGTTCATCATATCCGGGCTTTCCACGAAGGAGTGGGAGAGGTACTTATTCGCAGGGTTGAGTGGGTGGTCAATTTTAAACGATCCACCGCCTTTGGTGAGGTTGCCCGTCACAGCCACACTACCTTGGAAGTACCCTGCATAGCTACTTTTGCTGTAGCCGTACACGCCGATAGAACTGTCACTGTTACCGATTAAGCCGAAGGCACTTTTGCTGTAGCCGTACACGCCGACGTTATTATCGCTCTGGCCGAATATCCCATAGCCACTACCGGTGTTGGTAGCCATAAAGGCAGGGGAGATATTGGAGGTCGTTCCCGAATAAGGCAAAGTGAGGTTGGAGCCCTCCGGGCTAATGCCACCGGGTAGACTGCCCAGGGCAACATCTTCTACTTTGCTGACGTCATTCCTGCCAATACCTTGTTTGCTGAAACTATGCGGGGAGTCGCTGGAGGTACTTCCTGAATAAAGCCAAGCAAGTTGAGTGATAACCTTGTCTGGGCTAACAAACAATGCAAGCATTGGCAGCACCAGAAGTTGAAGACTCAGAGCCAAGAATTTATTCTTCATGCTATTATTCCGCTAAAAAAGTTTGGGCTAGTTTTGAATTCGCTGCAACTTGAGTACATTTAACCTGTACACATCTCACTTTTGCCGGGACTACACTAAACCACAACTACATTTCCCGTTTTTTGGACTCTTTCCCAGCTAAATCAGCAAAACTGAGATGCTGCCTTCAACCTTTTGAATAAATATAGCTGTGTCATAAAATATAATTTCTACAGATAAAAACTTAGTTTAACATGATTGAATTAGCCCTAGAGTGAGAAAAAGTAACCAAAATAACATTGAAGCTTGGAACGTTTTTATAAAGCAGATGGATACTAATACCACAATTTATCCAGCACTTTTAAATGAAGCTGGAATTAAAACGATGGAAAAAAGTTTTGCGAGAAAAACTTAGTAAATAAACATGCAAGTAGCGATTTATTGCCGCGTCTCCACATCTGATCAGAGTTGCGATCGCCAGGAGCGCGAACAATAGGAGTATGCTGCTAGAGCAGGCTATGTTCTGATATGTGTTGATGACCAGTTACAAGCTGCGTCCCCTGTGGGCACAGTAGTTGACTTCTTTAGGCTAGGCAAAGTCAATGCGCTTTGCCTTTATTGAGCATGACAGGAAGTTGGAGTAATCCAAGGAATTTGGAGCGGCTCGGTGGGCGCAGAGGCGGTGAGAGTCACCTCACCCTTACCATTGAACACCCATCCAGTGGCTGGCACGATGGGAACGACAGCAGGGGAAGATGACTTCGGGGCAGTGATTTGAGCGCGATGCTTCTTAGTAGTTACCGTCGGCAGCCTGGCATCCGACCATACTGCATCACTGCTGAGTGGCTCGCCAGGGCTGGGGGGCAAGCCGCCGCGTCCGGTAACGATAAATTTACTGCCTGTTGTCCCATCCCCTGCGGCACAGCCTTGGGCAATTAGCCGAGAATTATCAGCCACCACCGTTGGCAAGGCAACTAATCCACGACTGGGGTCAATCCCCGATGTGTTGATGTTGACCGTCCCATTGATACCACCCGCTGTAGAATTGGCTGTGATGTCACTCTCTGGGGTATTAACTTTCTGGTACTGAATGCCAAAGATCCCAGAGCCATTCCCAGAGCCAATGATTTGTACTTTGCCGCCATTACCTGTGGCGGCGTTAGCTCTAATATCACTATCTTCTGAAGGGTATGCAAAGATGAAGGGGGTGTCAATAGCAATATTGCCGCCATTCCCACTGCCGCCAGCAATGCCAGCACTAGCGGATATCTGACTGTTGCGACGCATCAGCATCAAAGATGGTACCGTTAGCTTTATATTTCCACCAGTACTGCTGTTAGTTGTTGCTGAGAGGAAGGACCGATTGTCTAGGGTGAGAGAACCTGCTTGCACGTTTAAGTTGCCACCGATTCCGGTTCCTTGGCTATTTACGGCAACGCCTGCACCATTAGTGAGCGTTAAACGGCTGGGGTCAATAGTAATTGTGCCACCACCGCCTGTTGAACCAACCGTGGTGTTAGCAAATAGGCCGCTGCGCTGACCTTCTAGGGAAATGTTGTTAAGCACCTTCAAGTTAATATCTCCTGCCAGTCCCGTCCCCGAAGTAGTGGTAACGAGTCTTCCGCCATTAGCAACATCAAAAGTATTGGCGTTGATATTGATAGTGCCACCCCGAAAGGCATTGCTGTTAGTAGTGATGTCACCTTTACCTGTAGTGCTAGCGTTCACAACTGCACCGTCTGCTAAGCGGAAGGTATTGCTATTAACAGTGATGTTGCCTGCCTGTCCAACTCCAGAAGTACTCGTAAATAATCCACTGGCGAATAAATGATCGGGGCTGTCCCCGGAGAGATCAACAGAACCATTAGAAGCATTAACCTGAATATTCCCACCATTTCCTAGTCCAGAAGTACCAGCAGATACTTGCGCCCCATCCTGGACAATCAACTTCCCTGTGGTAATCGTCGAGTTTCCGCCTGCTCCCGTAGCTCCTCGATTGGCTTGGGTAAACAAGCCGCTGGCAACCAGACTACCATCTGCTGATTTTCCGGTTCCCATCAGTTCCACCGAGTCAGAGGCATTCACAAATAAATTTCCCCCCTGTCCCTGACCAGTAGTGCTAGCGGATACTTGTGCCCCATCGCTAACAATCAATTTTACTGTAGCAATCGTCAAGTCCTTGGCAGTTCCGGCACCTTGAGTCTGAGTAGACAAGGCGCTGGCAGATGCACCATCTGGTGCTCTTCCGCTCAGTTCCACCGAGTCAGAGGCATTCACAAATAAATTTCCCCCCTGTCCCTGACCAGTAGTGCCAGCGAATACTTGTGCCCCACCCTTGACCGTTAACTGCCTTGTGGCAATAGTCAAGTCACCGGCAGTTCCAGCCCCGGTAGTCACAGTAGACAAGCCACTGGTAAACAGTCTACCGTCTGCTAATTTCCCGGTTCCCATCAGTTCTACCGAGTCAGAGGCACTCACATATAAATTTCCCCCATTTCCCTGACCACTAGTGATAGCTTGTACCTCTGCTCCATCGCTAACGATCAACTTACTTGTCTTAATCGTCAAGTTCCCAGCCGCTCCCGTGCCCAAAGTAGAAGCGGACACCCTTGCCCCGTCGCGGACCGTTAAATTTCCAGTGTTAATCGTCAAGTTTCCAGCCGCTCCTGTAGATCCTGGAGCGGCTTGAGTAAACAAGCCACTGCTAGACAGACTACCATCTGCGTTTTTTCTGGTTCCCATCAATTCCACGGAGTCAGAGGCATTCACAGATAAATTTCCCCCCTGTCCCTGACCACTAGTGCCAGCGGATACTTGCGCCCCATCCTGGACAATCAACTTCCCTGTGGTAATCGTCAAGTTTCCGCCTGCTCTCGTAGAGCCTTGCTCGGCTGTAGTACTCAAGGCGCTAACAAACGCACCATTTAATGCTGTTCCGCTCAGTTCCACCAAGTCAGAGGCATTCACAAATAAATTTCCTCCCTGCCCCTGACCAAAAGTACCAGCGGATACTTGCGCCCCGTCCTGGACAATCAACTTCCCTGTGGTAATCGTCAAGTTTCCGCCTGCTCCCGTAGAGCCTTGCTCGGCTTGAGTACCCAAGACGCTATTAAACCCACCATTTGATGCTGTTCCGCTCAGTTCCACCAAGTCAGAGGCATTCACCGATAAATTTCCCCCCTTTCCTTGGTCAAAAGTCCTAGCGGATACTTGCGCCCCATCCGAGACAATCAACTTCCCTGTGGCAATCGTCAAGTCTCCGCCTGCTCCTGCTCCTGCAGTGTCAGTAGCTATCTTTGCCCCATCCCGGACGTTTAGCTGCCCTGTTTTCACAGTTAGATTGCCCCCAGCGCCTGTAGCTCCTGAATAGACTTCAGCAGCCAAACCGCTGGAATAACCATTGGCTGAAGTTCCACTCAGATTCACCGTATCCTTGGCGTTCACGCTCAAAGTTCCCCCCGCTTTCGACCCCAAGGTACTGGCTTCGATCTGGGAACCACCAGTGAGCGTTACCTGAGAACCCTGCACCTGGATATCACCACCACCATTACCGCTGGCATCGACTGCCGCTTGCTGGGACAGTTTAATCTCCCCAAAGTTCTGGACACCCTCATAGCCCAAAGCCCAGCCTTTGTCTATCGGGGTCAGGCTGACTAGACTAGGACCAGCGACACTGCCTAATTCAATCCGTCCTCCTGCGGTCTTGAGTGTTCCACCCGTAAGCGCTACATCCCCACCCACCATTGCTAAGGTTTGGTTTGACAGCACATGTAAACCAGCAGTGGTATCAATCGGAGTGGACGTTGTCCTGAGCCCCTGTCCATCCCCAAGCACTCCTATTCCGCCCGGATTCGCCCCGAATTGCAAACCAATAGGTACACTGATAGTCAGTAAGGATCGTGGATAAAACAAGATCCAGAAATTGAGAGTGCAGTGATAGGCTAAAGTCATCCACTGCCCAGTTTCCGATTGCATGAATTCCTATCCCTCTGAAGTAGAGCAACAAATGCAGCGGCT
>JAABUQ010001003.1_pt1 | contig 63486 bp, 70 predicted proteins | sample 5560001 | NCBI WGS metagenome assembly JAABUQ01 (sample SAMN10711888, study PRJNA513371) | rock metagenome | isolation source: Antarctica rocks | place: Antarctica: Victoria Land, Finger Mt nord | collected 2015-12-18
GGGCACAGCACGCGCTCCTGGTCCGGCCGCGCCCGAGCTGATCGTCTTGCCATTCCGCATCCCCAACAGCGTCAAACCTACTGCCGAAAACCTACCAGACAGCCAACTTTGCCGTCCTAGAAAAAAATAGAACTGAATGGCCCTGATGAGGTGAGAGGACACGCAGCTTTGTATGTGCCAACGCGCGAAAGCCGCCGGGAAGGTGCCCGACTGCTCAGTAAGCACGGCCTGTAGTGGAGGTTAGGCGCTGACCAGGCATTCTCTGCATGGCCGCAGCCATCAACTGGATCAAAGGCTAACAGGCCATAAAACGTCAGAAAGGAATAGCCTCATCAGGCCATTCAGGAGGAGAGCGCAGCATAGCCAAGTGCTCGTTGCGGCGTAGCTCCCCACGTTGCACAGCCAAGCGTAGACGCTGCCATGCGGCTTCCAGGTTGCCGCTATCGACACGCGGTTTTCCCGGAAACCAGAGTGTATCGCCCAGCTTGTCAAAGCTTAAGATACGACTGGCAACACTGTCGCCAATTTTCGCGTCGCCCACGAAGACGACGTGGGACGTAACCGCAATGCTGCTTTCACCTACAGCATGCTCGACCGCTTTCCGATGACGGAAGTTCTGGTGAACAGGGTTTTGGAATGGGATGTCGCGCTTCTTACCGCCGTGCTCGACCCGCTGCGTCCAGCTTGAGCTGTCCCAACTTCCAAAAATGAAACCAGTATAGTTTTTCGTCTCAAGGACAACGAAACCTGACGGAGTTTTCACAACATGATCAATCTGTGTCGGCCCCCTGTCGTCGACCAAGATGATGTCGTGTAGTGCATCAAGCTGTAGACGATGCAACTCGCGCTGGACTTTCTCCTCACCAAGCTGTCCAGCTTCCCTGGCCTTGCTTGACCATCTGGCCTCCCAGGACGGCACGGGACGAATAGATGGCGTGGGGCGGGTAGATGGCGGTTGTGACGTGGCCGGCCGGGCCTGGAAATGGGATCGAGTGGGGGTAGAACGGAGAAATGGCGAAGAGTGAGTAGGCGACTGCGACCTGGCTGGCCGGGCGTGAAAATAGGGCCGAAATGCTGATCCAGAACGTTTATCCGTGTGCCGCCAGCGACTGCACAAAAAACAAATCCCGACAGCGACGAGCGCGACTGTTCCTAGATCAATGCTCATTCCTTGAATGTCTCACCCTCAGTGAGACACGTCCAGCAGCTTCTACACAGCAGGCGTTCACCACCATGTAGGCGTGTCGGACCTGATGGAGCACGTCAGATAACCGTGGCTCATACCCGAAGCTGCGCCCGTGACGCACCAGCGCCGCATTCCGGGTGATCTGGCATAGGTCGGCTTGCGTCGGCCAGCAGACGCATCTTGAGGGTGGTTCGAATGCGGCTCATCGAAACGCGCTCCGCTGCAAGGGGGATGTCTGCTCATCAACCCAGGCTGCGATCTCTTCGCGCTGTTCTGCTGTGGCTCGTTTCCAGGCTTGCCGCACAAGGTCGAGCGGACCGATCCGGCGCACGGCAGCGTCTGCAATGCCATCTGGAGTATCCACAACTGTAACGGTCGGCTTGCGCCAGCCCATTGCCACGCATGCGCCATTGACGGTCATGGCATCGGCGGGATTGACCACGCGCCGGAGAAAATCGGCGGCGTTGCCGTCACCTGCGATGGCGGCTTTCTCTAGGCGGCGAAGCCCCTGCTGCTGTGAATTGCCGCCCTGTCGTTCGGGATGGTCAAGCGTTACATTGTCACGCTTGACCACATCAGCCGCAACTTCCGGTTCTGGAGTATGCTGATTGCGTCCCGTAGGGTTTCGGTTGCCCCCATGTTCACCGCGCACAGCTTTGTCCCAAGCCAGCATAGCGCGTTCGTTGCCGGCGATCAGCTTCTCAATCACGTCGAAGCTGGCGCCTAGCCCGGTCGGATAGCTGCGCTTCACGAATTCAGCCAACGGCATTGCCGGAATTCGGCACCTGATTGTCGGGACATTTTCTAGTCTCAATCAAGCTTGCTACAATCAGCCTCGGATCAGGCTGCCTTGGTAGATGACCGGCCCGCTTGGCACTGCATCCGGCGATCCGCCTTTCGGCTCCCGGCTGATCAGCAGCTTGGCGCCCGGCACCAACCGCTTTTCAATCCTGAACCGACCTTTGCGTGGCAGAAGGCCGAGGCTGACAGGGGTGGCTCCATCCAGGGTCCATAGCTGCAACGAGCCATTCTCGGGGAAATCGGGGTTGACGGCCACGATGGTCGCGAAGCCATCGCGGGTCAGCATGAGCTGATAAGCTGGTTCGGCTTGGTCCGAACTCACAAGCACGGCAATTCCTGGCAGTGAAGTCCACAGCTTGGGACCAAGGACGGCGCCGCCGACGATTACGGTGCAAACGGCCCCGACCAGCGCTCCACGCCACGCCGGAGCACTTCCCCAGCGCCACCAAGAACGTTGCGGTGGTTGTTTGAGCGACCGAACGAAACCCAGCGTCGCTTCCAGCCGCTGCCACACCTCAACCGGCGGCGGTACGGGCGGCACGGCTTCGGTCATCGGATGTAGTCGCGCCTGCCAGCCTAGGATGCTCGCAGCCAGCGTGGGACTGCCGATGGCTTCGGCCTCGACTTCGCGCATCTCATCAGAGGTCAGAAGGCCGATGACGTATTCTGCCGCCAGCAGGTCAGGATCGTCAGGCGGCTCGTCCGGATCGTAGGCGTTCATGACTTGCCGTCCATGCACGCTCGCAGCGCGACCAGCGCGCGGCGGATGGCAGACTTGATCGTGCCAAGTGGTTCGCCGACCCATGCCGCGAGCTGCGCGTGCGTCAGCCCGTTCAGAAACGCCAGAACAACCAGCTTGCGGTGCCGTTCATCCAAGGTTTCGAGGCATCGCGCCAGGGTGCGAGTGTCGTATTCAGCGGCCAAGCTCTCAAACGGATCAGGTGCAGCATCCGCGACTTCGGAGAGGTCGGTTAGGTCGAGTGATCGCTCGCACCACCGCGCGGTGTCGAGTGCCCGATAGCGCAGCAGAGCGGTCAACCAAACCCGTCCGCTGCCGCGTCTCGGATCGAAGCGTGCTGCGTTGCGCCAAACCTGCTCAAACGTGTCGTGTAGCGCGTCGGCAGCCGTGGCGTGGTTGCGCGTGATGCGCAATGCCAATCCGTGCAAGCGGCCGGACTCCATGACGTAAAGTTGGCGCAACGCATCGCGATCCGCGTGGGCGCATCGCGCCAGCAGCATGGCAACCTCGTCAAGCCTTACCGTGGTCATGGCCCAAGTCCATGGTCGGGGATGATACGCACGGTTTCGTACCGTCACCAAGCCAATCCGCCCAGCGTGGCCATCCCAATGGGGTGAACGCTGGCCCCATAGCCGGGGGTTAACCGGCGGCTACTGCGCAATGCTGGGGTTCGCGTCCCAGCCGCCGTACCGTTTCCTACTAGGGACGGCTGCGCCGGGCACCGACGCAATCATTCGCGCGCGCGCGCGGGGATCGCCCTCAAAAGGTGTCCCCAAATTTGGGGATACCTTCTTTCGCGCGCGGGCGGGGATCGCAGCCTTTTTTCTAGTGTCAAAACTGTCAAAACACGCCGCTTAGATACGAGGCAGAACGGCCTTTTTTCAGGACTCCGAAAACTCTTCGTGCCAGATAGATACGGCGCTGCCGCAGCCCCTCACGCGCGGGCGCGCGTACTGCGCGGGACAACGGAGCAGGCAGCCGTTTAGGCTGTTCGGATTGTCCGGATGCGGCGATCACCGTCCCAACCCGCGGTCGCCAAAGTAGCCCGGCGCTTGGCGTGCGAGCTGCTGCCGGCGAATGTTGAAGATCAGCCGGGCCGATGCAGCATCGTGCGTCTTCATCGCCTCCTCGACCTCATCGACCACGTGACAGGCCAAGAGAACGTACCCCTCCTCCTGCGCCCAACAGCACTGACGCTCGAACGCAGGATCATCGCCACACCAGCGATAGACAGTCCGCCGGCTCGGCATCCCAGGCGTGCGGCAGATCACCCGCAGCGGCACCCCCTCCATCAGCAGGTCAAGGATGCGGTCGCGCAGTTCTGGCGTGGAGATCGAGGGCCGACCAGGTGCGCGAGGCAACAGCGATGGGCCGCCGTTGTGCCCTGGCGGGGCTGGGTTCGACCAGAGCGGCGGCAGATCAAGCGATTCCATGGACATGATATGGAGGTTCCTTCGCGCGCGCATGCGCGTAGCGGGCGCAAAACTCGTGCGCGGTCTATCGGGGCACGGAGTTCTCAGTGCGACTTTCGACTGGCCAGAGACTTTATCGAGATAGGCTCGCCATCTTCTGCGGCGGGGTCCTCGATCCCGTTCCTGATAACCTCCAGCAACTCGTCATCGGATATATCACCCGGTCCGCGCGCAATCTCGACCTTCTGCGTCAACAGGCCTGCCACAACGCGGACATACCCCAACGGGCTTTCAATCCGGGCTGCTTCGATGGCGGCAGCACCGTGCGCCTGGAAATCCGAGTGCAACGCTTCCAGGAACGTCTCAGTGAGTTTGTTCCGACTCCCTTTCGGACGGCCAGGGCCGCCGGGGTTGCCGGGCTGGAACGTCGAAGGCGGCATAGGACACCTCACCTGTCAGTTGCGGTGCATATAGCGCGCTGGCCCGATTTTTGCCGCTAGGAAACGGCCGAGGGGACGGCCGCAGCAGCAGGCTGTTCCGACTGATCCCGGCAGGCCGCAGCCTGTAGCGCGGCCTCCACCGCATCTGGATCATGGTCGATCAGCAGCAGCAACACCCGGGCCGCTGGATTGGGCTGGCGCCGGCCTAGCTCCCAATCGCGAACGGCGTCCCGACCAAATCCGTAGCGCCGGGCGAAGTCCCGTTGCGAGACCGGCCGCCCGCAAAAGGCTTCGCCCAGGCGTTCACGGATCGCAGCCACGTCGATTTTCGCCGGCAATCTTTCGACAACAGGCGGCAGCACAGCACTGCGGCACTGCCGCACCGTCTCAGATCGCCAGCGCAGATATCGCAGGTAATGGGGGTCATCCATCAGCCAGGGCCTTCACCAGACAAAGGAGATGCGGCAGTGCCGCAGGGTCTCGCGCGCGCGTGCGCGCCCAAGGTGTGCGGATTGTGCGGATTGACGCGGCGGGGTGGTAGGCCGCACCCGCTAAGCCCGAAACCCGCCGGTCATCCCGACAATCTGCTCGGCCAGCGCGCGGAGTTGGTCAACGGTCGGTCCCCGCATCACGATAGGCTCGCCCCCATCTGCCACCGCTACCAAGTCACCAAGGACGGTCGCCGACACCTCGGCCAGCTCGCCGCACGACGGCACAAGCCATAGCCGCGCTACCGGGCCGCAGTCCGGCCATTGTGCGGGGCGGATCACGAACTGCTCCGGCCAACATCCACACGGATCGGCCGGGTTCACGACCAGCGGGGGTGATCCATAGAGAGCGTCGCCTTCTGAGCCGTAAATGCCGCCTTCCATGGCCAAGCGCAGCATCTCTCTGCCGCAAGGACGCCAGAGCAGCCCAGGAGCGTCATCCGGCAGAGAAGCGGACGGGCGCCATAGTCGGATGTGTTTCCAACCCTCATGGACGACCTCGACCGGGATGCAGGAGGCGTATGGAGGGGTATCTTGCCACCGCAACCAGTCGAACTCGATGGCTTCTGTCATCCGTCGCGCCTTACCGTTTTTGCCGGGTTAGAAAACTGGAGCACCGATTTGGCGGACCGCCCCCGATCATCGCGACCCAGTGCCATGCCGAGCTGCTGGCAATCCAAACACGGCATCATCATTCGACGGCCCAGATCGGCACGGCGCCGGGGTTGGCGGTGCGCATGAACGTCAGCAGCGCGCCGCTCGGCCGCCTAACCCGGGCATGGTCCGCTGCCAGTTCGACCACCTCGCCGCCGCCCAGAAGCATGCCAAGGCCATAGCAGCACACGGCCGCAGCGGGCGCGCTGGGATGGGCGCCAAATGCGTCCTCGGCCGACCAGCCAAGGCGGCGCAGATCGCTGCCGTGCTGCTCCAAAAGCCGGGCGCAATCCGAACAGACGAGCGCCCAGCGGTCCAAGGGGGGACCTCTGGGCGGAAGCATCCGCTGAAGGTGTTTCACGCCAGCAGTCCAGATATCAGCCGGCGCGGCGCTTGGGATCAATGGAACCAATGCCATGCCTATCGCTCGCTGAGAGGCAAGGAACCAAACACAGCGAAGGATAGCGAAGGGGCGAAGGGTGGCGAAGGATTGGGGCCGCTGCCAGTGCCGCGACATACTGATTTGCTCCTGGATAGCGAAGGGTAGCGAAGGGTTTAAACTTTCCTCGCGGGCGCGTGGAGGTTATTTCCCGAGTAGGGCGGAGCGCAAATCGTATAGTGCCGCTCCGTGGCCCGGCTGGGACCCTTCGCCACCCTTCGCCCCTTCGCTTGGAAAACGACGCTGATCCCACGCAGAAGAACATGAGACCCTTCGCCACCCTTCGCCATATCCTAACCCTTCGCTGCTGTATTATGTAATTATACCTAGAAAAACTCTTGAAAAGCCTGTTTTATGGCTATTTTAGGAATTACGTCTGATAATAGCTTTCCCAAGTGTCACTGTTCGCTTCGCTTGGCGAAGCCTCAGCACCCTTCGCTTCATCCAGCGAAGCTTCGGCACCTAGCGAAGCCTCGGTGTCCGTCGCGTTGCCATCCTTGGTGTCAGCCCCCTTCGCTTCGGGGATTTTCTCAATGATAGGCTCGCCAACGACCTCGACGCGAAAGGTTGCCGTATGGCGTTGAGCTGCTTGGTTATCCGGCTGGTGGCGTTTCAGCTTTATCGTGCGGGTGCGCAGGGCTGGCACCCCATGGTGAAGAAACTCGTCGCGGACATCGACTGGAGTGTCAAGTATCAAGCCTATTCTATAGCCAATCATTTTAGACGTTACTTCACTTGGTGAAGTTTTGGATGGTGAAGGTGGATTAAAAAATGCTTTCAGAGCAGCAGAGTTTTTACTAGTTCCGTTGTTAATCAACTCCGCAATATCTTTAGCTTGGAAGGTGTCAGACTGCTTCCCAGGTTCCGAAAATTGGTTTTCAAGAGCGATAAGCACATCAATTAGGTCCGCCTGCGCCTCGTCATCTACTTCAACTTCGGCAAACATCTTCACGAAATCGACGGTGGTTGCCGGGGCCAGCTTGGCGATAACCTTGTCAGCAACCTTGGACTGAGTGCCCTCGGCAAGTTGTTGTTGTTGCTTGGCCAGGTCAGCCCGATGCGTGACCAGGTGCATAGCGGCGTGCTCTATGGCTGACCCGACGAGATCCCACCACAACTTAAACCGTGTCTTTGAATCCTTCTTGTCTTTTAGCTGAGGATTGCCCAGCAGCAGAACATACATCGCCCGCAGTATCTTGCCCCGGTGGTCAAGCGTCCACGCAATCGGGTCCGAATGCTTGAACGGACGGTTCTCTGGATCAGAGCGATCAACATCCAGTCGAGCGGTCAAACTGCGTGAGGCCAGGTCGCCTTTGGCGTGGATGTTGTTGCCGGTGAATGTCAAAACCGTTAGGGCCGGAACCGTCCGATTTTCGGTGTGTCCCAACACCCGATCCGAGTAGGTTTCGGCAGTCAGGATCTTCTCAATCGTCGGGCAGGTGATCACAGTGCCCAGCGGTATGTTGTCGAATGTGATCGACCCCACGCCTTCGGACAGGTAAGCAAGCAGTGCTTTCCGGCGTTCATCCTCGGACGAGGACCATGCCGCAGCCGCCGGCGTCCTTCCGGTGACAGCAAGGATCACCATCGCCAACGCAGTCGTCTTGCCGCCGCCTCGCTTGCCAGCGGTGACAAAGAATGCGGGCCGTTGGGGAAGCAAGGCTCGTTCGAGGATGGTAAGCGCAAGCGCGATCAGGACGCATTTCCCGCGGAAATCAGTGGACACGTCGCACAGCCATTCATCGGTCAGGAACGAAAGAGCGTTCCGCGTCTGCTCAGGCGTTGGCTTGGGATCATGTAGCTGGGGGAGCACAGCCCGCATTTCAGGTGGGATGCGGAACACCATTCGCCGATCCCGGTCCAACCCGTTCGGCGCGAGCAGCGTTCCATCCGGCAGCACCAACGGCGCTGTGACCACCGCTTGGACACAGGGCAGCGCTGAAGCCCAATACCCCATATAGCTTTTGATAAAGGAGGACGGAAGCGCGACCGGCCCGCCAGGGACTCCGTTCCGAGGCTGGCGGACATACTCAATATGTCGCTCAATCACATAAGCATAGGAAATCTCGTCGTGCACCGAGAGCAAGGGCATGGCCGGAGCCGGAAGGCGCGTCATGCCGGCAGGCTCGTTTTGGTTCGCGCTGTCCGCCGTCAACGTGTGCAACATCATGGGCACGCGCTCGCGGACTTCGACCGGCATTCCGTCCATGCCACGCATCGGCGGCTCAGGCTCGGATACGGCCAAGAACACTTCGTCAATCGCCCGCGAAACAGGCGTCTTCTCGCTGTCTGGATGCGGCACCACAAGGCGCACACGTCGATCAGTGCGCGCAGCATCAGCCTGGTCCCGCTCTGTCCCAGCGCGTTCTTGGGCTTGTTCTTTGCTCGCCTGTTTCAGCACGCCGGTAATCTCGCGGAGCTGGACCTTCGACCGCTCCCGCACGAGGACTTTGAGTTCCTGCAGCTCGTCGTCGCTCAGTTCAGCCTTGGACTGTTTTTCCGCGAGGACGTGCAGCGCATCGGCGGCAGGGGCGGCCTCGATTGCAGCTTTGACAGTCGCCACGTCGTATTTGAGATCGTAAACCGCATGGCCGTGCGCGAAAGAGTTGACGAACAGCGACAGGTCGGGCCGCTCCATCAGTTTGGCTTTGCATCGGCCGTAGGCGATGCCTTCAAGGGGGTCAGCCATCGTCGCGCCCAGGAACCGGTTCGGGTCCTTCAACACATCGGCGACGGTCGCACCTGCAAACTCAACAGCATCGAAAACCAATTCGACATCTGGCAGCAGAACGCCTCGGCAAATCAGCTCGACGGTGCGCTGCGCCTTTCCTGGCGAACCAGCAGTTCGTGCGACGATACGCGCCGCGTGATCCTTCACGAATGCAGCACGGGCCTTTGTGGCAGCGGCGCCAAGGCGCACCCTTTCCTTTGCCTTCCGGCTTGCGAGAGTGTCGGTTTCTACCAGGGTTAGCGCGCGGCAGACGCCGACCGTATCAATCACTTCTGCGCCCGATGTGAAAGGCGCACGCTGCCCAGCGTCTTGCGTTAGCGGCGCTTCCAACACCGGGGCGCCCTCAAAAACCAGACGCTCCCCAGAGAAAACCATCCGATCAATGATAGAGCGTTCGAGGAGCTGACCACCGCCACCCACCATCATCCACCCGAAACCAGCAAGCCAGCAACGGTCGTGCAGTGCCTTTAGAAAACGTTCAGTGTCGGCACCGTCTCTAATGTGCAGGAACACATGAACTCCGCTCGACCCTGCTATGGCCTCGCCTGTGTCGCTGCGGACAATCCCAGAACTGGTCGATGCCCGATGAACCCGCTCTGCGCGATCAAGGTCTGGGGCAACTGACAGGAGACTAGGCCAAAACCCACCGGCCGCATCGACACGCGACTTCACATCAGGCGGCATCCCCTTCGTGTCATAGTCCAACAGCACCGCCGCAGATTTTTCCGAGTGGTAGCTGATATGGCCGGCGGTGCGGGCAATCACCGTGCTCGGCGCGTGGCCATTTAACTCAGTCAGTTTTTTATGTGTCACGACCTGGACTTCGTCGGACAGATCGGAGCGCAATGCGCCGAGAGCGATGGCCTCGTTGCTCTTTAGGCCACCGATGAGCCGCGCGAAAGTGGCAAAGTCATTGAGCCGCAGGCGCTTCGCAATGCCCTCGCTCATCAAGCACGCCGACCCATCGCTTACCAACGAGCCATCCGCAGCCAAGCTGATCCTCTTGGTGAGCGGCCCGGTGTCGCTTCTAAAGGCAGTAATTTCGATGCCGTTCACTGCACCGTCCTCCCAATTTTCCCGATGCTGGCAGGCACGGCCACCGCAATCTCGGGCGGGACCAATGCGATGATCGGCGCTGTTCCTACCGACAAGGCGCGTTCCCAGGCTGCCAGGCGAGCAGGCGCGGTTTCGACCAACACCAGGCGTTTGTGTTCGAGCACGATGTCAATGGCTGGGACGTAGCTACCGACACGATCCCGCATCGTGTTGAGGATCGTCTGCCGGGACCAGCGCGCCAGGGCATTCAGTCCAGGCCAGCCGGCCGGGCCTGGATCGTGACCGCCGCCTCTATCGTCCGCGATGAAGACGACGGAGGCCTTGCCTGACTTGTTCATCAGGCCAAGTGGTGCAGCCATTCCAGGCACCAGACACGCGAGGTCGATGGTGCCGTCCTGCGCTGCGGCCAGCAGCTCGGCCAGCAACATCTCGTGCTGCTCAGCATTCTGGATCGCAGATGCGATGTCGGCGTCAGACATCCGAGGGGGCACGGTCATTGCGCCACCTCCAGCGCCGACGCGCCGTGTTCGCGTGTGATCGCCTCAACCACAGCAAGGCTGAACCTGTCGCTGGCGTCGCGGTCGGCCCATTCGAGAATGGGCGAGAAGCGCTGCTTTCCCTTGTTGTCCCGCATGGGTTGCCCATCGCGGTCTACCAGCGGCTTACCCGGCATCGACGCCCAAGCCTTGCCGTTCGACTGCAACACCGGGATGTCGTTGATGACGAGCGACCGGCCCAACCGGACCTTGGCGAACCCTCGAAGGGAACCTTTTGCCAGGGGCTTCCACCCCAACAGTGCGACCGGCATTGACTGATCGCTCATGCGCGGCCTCCATGCAGATGTGTCGGTGAGATATTGCGGATGTCTGGCCAAATCTGGCGCAGCGCCTCTGTCGCTTTCTGTTTCAGTGTCGCAGCGCTATCTGCGCTGCGCGGGCAAATCACCAGCGCAACAGGTGGAAGCGAATCCTCACTGCCCCCCGGCATCGCAAGGGCAATCCTGTAATCGTCACCACGACAAACAAGACCTGGACAGCAGACGCACAGTTTCGGTTGCAGCTCTGTCGCGGCGCAAACCGCAGCCATCGCTTGAACAATTGGTTTCCAAACCCGTCCCGAAGTAGGATTGCCTAACAGCAACGGCTTGAGAATGGCTGCCCTGTCGTAAGGATGAAAAATCCGGAAATCCACGACATCGCCAGCCACAACATAGATCGCGTCAATGACTGCGGATTTCATGCCCGGCCTCCAGCATTATGGGTCAACCGGATCGGCGTGAGGTTTGGCCAAAGTCGCCGCAGCGCCGCGGTCGCCTTCGCCTCGACCCCGGCATGGTCAGTCGCGCAACGGTCGCAAATCGCCAAAGCGAGCGCCTGTGTGGGATCATCACAGGATGGCCAAGCGACCACGATGGAAAACCGTGAACCGCGCCGAACTGCCCGTGGACATGACCCGCATAGCCGCGGCGCCTTGCGCGGTGCTGTGGCTATGCTTCTGAGCAGGCTCATTACCGGAACAAGCGTGCGTTTTGCCCGGTCATTGCCCGCATAGGCACCCAGGAGCAGCACCGTCGATTCTGACGGATGGATCACTTCAAGTTCTAGCATCCCGGCGCCCTGCGCTCGCAGGATGTGAAGCCCGTCCTCCAACTCCTGCTGGGTCGGTTCGGCGTTCACTGGGCAGCCTCCCGCAGCCCGGCGTCCAGCAGTGCTTTGAGTGCCAAGCGCTGGCTATAATCAAACAGTGCGTGTGACAGTCGGGCGGCCATGTCGTCAGGCCAGGCAAGGATAGCAGCGGCCAGGGATTGCATCTGCTCCTCGGCTTCCCGCTCCGCCCGCGCCCGCGCCTCTGTCTCCCGTTCCTGCAGCGCCTTCCATTTCTGGTCCCGCTTGACCTTGTTGGCGGTCAGCTTTTCACGGGTGATGCCGGGGGTGCGCTGCTGTGCCGCCTTCAACTCGGCGTCGGCACGTTTTGCGGTATGTATCTGCATCTCAATGGTGTCGGCATTCAATGGTTCGCCTGCGGCGGCGGCCTCCACCACCAACTGCACGACCTCCGCCGGAGCGGACGGAGCAGACAGGGCATACAGGACATTCGGCGGCAAATCGGCAACCGTTGCCGGTTTGCCGTGTAACCATCGTGCCGCGTTCATGTGGTTGCGGGCGGTGCGCGGCTTCATGTTCAGCACGTCCTGCACCCACTGCTCAAAGGCGCCATGGGGAAGAATGTCCTTTGCCCGGAGTAGCTGGCGACCAATCTCCAAGGTGAACGCCTTTTGAACACCGTGGATAATCTCGGCAGCGTCCCGGGCGATCGCCTCTGCATCGGGATCAAGGACGGCGTAGGAGAAGGTGCCGGGGTCGGACAGCGCGGCAGGCGCGCTTTGTCCGCTCACCGCCTTGTCTCCCATTGCCTATCCCGTTCTGCGTTATCCTCGATCAGCGCCTGTCGGCAGACTTCACTGACTGATTGTTCATCACAGCCCAGGACATCGTTGCGGAACCAGACGATAGACCGGACCTGCTCGTAGCAGAGCCCGCGGCGTAGGTAATGACGCGCCACCAGCGCCAGCAAACGGAGCCGTGCAGTGCCGCTCATCGGCCCGCCTCCCGTAGGGCCTGCGCTCGCAGCGAGAGCCGTTCCGCCGCGATGTGGCAATTGAGGGACAGCAGCAAGTCGGCGTTGCGGTCCAGCCGGCACGCCAGCGCGGCGCGGGGATCGATGGTGTGAGTGACGGTCGCGTCCGGTTTGCGGCGCCGGACGGGCCGCTTGCTGGAAATTGAAGATGAAACCTGCATAATCGTGTCCTAGTGAGACACGAACGGCGCTAGCGTTTAAGCCAGATTGGTCTTATATACAGGTTGCCCGCCAGGCACTTCTGCACTGCCAAACCCAGCTCCCGCTGTCACGTCGTTCGCGTGATGGTGTGGAGCTGGTCGCTTTAAGCGGCGGCGTGCTCGACCACGGCGCGGGGCGCGCGGGTCGGCATGCTCGCCTTGAGCTGAAGCCCGAACGCAGCCATGATTGCCGGCAGATCGTCCTCATCGTAGTGCCAGATGCCGTTCACCTGGTGCGCCGGGAACTGTGCATTGACCGCGCTCGCGTAGATGGCGCGGATGGTGGGCAGGGTGTTGTCCGTGAGAGCCTTGAGTTTATGCGGGAGCGTGGTGATACGGTGCGAGGGCATGTTGCCGTCTCCGGTTGCTGGTTGCCGAACCAGCCCTCACACTCTTGCCGCTGGACGATACACACACACCCGGCTTATACCCACGGTTGTCGAGGCCGTTGGTCCTTGGTTGGGTGTTGCTGTCGTCGGCGGCATCAGTGGAGGACTGACATTCTGAAGGCGCCGGTCCCCCTGGCAGGGAACCGGCGTTCTTCGTTTCTGCGTCCGCTTCGGCGGGTGCGGGTGCAGTATCGGAGGGCGCTGCCAACGGCAGGACGCCCTCATGCTTGAGCGTGCCGGCGTACAGCGCGGCAAGCATCTGAATATGCTCAACTCCGATCACAGCCTGGCGCTGGATCGGGGTGATGCTCGAAGGGGAGAGAGCCGCGTCCACCTCAATTAGCGAGCGCTCCTGTGCATACTTGGAGCTGATCCACCAGCTTCCGCCATCGGCGGCCCTCTCGTAAAACAATTCCAGTTCGGCCCAGAACGCCTTCCCCGTGTTGATCGTCAGCTTGAAGCCTGCATGGAGGTCCTTGTGCAGGGGCCCGTTCCAGTCACAGGCAACCACGGTGACAAGCTTTATCAGCGTTTCAAACACGGTCCCGCCGAGCCACGCTTCCGTGGACGGAGCGGCCTTATCAAACCGGATCTCGGTTCGCGGCGCCATGAAGTTCAAGGCATTGCCGTCCACCTTCGTCTGGCGCCAGACCAACCGCGTCTCATACAGGCGCGCGTCCCCGCTCGCGGGGACGCGTTCGGCGGCATTCTTCGGATCGCCCAGCACCTGCGCCAGGAACGTGCTGCACAGCCACTCCGCCTTGAGACGGGCATAGCGATTCCCGCGGCCGAGGGTCGTGTTGTAGGGCGCTGGCACCTGCGGCGCCGTCATCACGCGGGCGTAGTTCTCCACCGTCACGAACGTCTCGCCCGTGACCAATGCCATGAACTCCAACCCTTCAACCCGCGTGGTCATCCTAAAGTCTTTCTCCTACACACACATCTAACCGCAAACCCGGCGCTACGGCAAGAGTTGATTGGAGGCAATCCTATGAATTCTCATGCTGACGATTTCCGGCGCCTTGCGCCAACTCATGAAGGAGGGCCATCTGTGGCGATGGCGGCTCCGGCGCGTCAGAGGACGCCGTGCTAGTTGCGCCCTGTCCCGCCGCGTCATCGGCTGGGAACGTTTCAGTCGGCGGACCCGGCACAATGACACCACACGAGCCTGAACGACGTGGCGCTTACTGACAACCGGGATTAAGGGGCCTTATCTCGCGCCTACTCGTCTCGCAGCGACAACGCTACCTGCTCCAAACGTTCCTTCACCTTAGTCAACAGCGCCGCAGTCGAATCCGCCCGGTCGGCCGCTTGGTCGCCACGACGCCTCTACGATGAATCGGCAAGCTTTAGCGCGGGCAGCCGTTCGCCCGCATGCTCCTGCCCCCAACCGTCACGATGAATTGGCAAGCTGGCCTCTTGGGCGGCATCGATTCGCAGCAGGTTCTCCACAGCTTACGCCCGCTCAAGCGGCACCTGGCCCGGCCTATAGGAAGCAGTTATCAGACTCGTATAAGAGTGCATTGCCAAAGCATCGTGGATAACCCGCCTCGGCCTTGCCAATTCATCGCAGATCGCCCGCTTGGGCATTGGCAAGTCATCGTAATCTGCCTCGGACGCATCGTGGATAACTTCGCAGGCGAGACCTTGCCGATTCAGCGTGGCCAGCCTCGCAATGATCTGTATGGTCAGCGATGGAGGGGTGATGCTCAATCTGACCGGCCAACTTGAGATGCTCGGCCTGGACGAGACGAAGCGGCGTGTGGCGGCCGAGGGGGCAACGCCGGCCGAGCGAAAGCGCCTGCTGCGGCGCGTCGAGGTGACGCACGAGCTGATGTCCGAGTTGCCCGTGGCCGAGGACCTCTCCTTCCTGCATTCCGGGCTATGCCAGACCTGCCTGCCCCATAGCCGCCCAGCCGAGGACCATGCCATCTGGCGCCGTCGCTCTGGGCGGTTTTCCCTGCTGGTCCAGCCCGGCGCCGTGGACACCGGCGAAGGCGAGCCGTGCTACGTCGGCGTTCCCTACGGACCAAGAGCGCGCCTGATCCTGATCCACCTGCAAACCGAGGGCATCCGGAGCCGTACCGTGTCTCTGGGTCCATCGCTATCAGCCTTCCTGCGCAGTCTTGGGCTTCCGGTGTCAGGCGGCCCGCGTGGGTCCATAGGCGCCATCCGTGAGCAAAGCCTGCGCATCGCTCGCTGCTCGTTCACCATGCAGTGGTCCGACACCGACGCTGCTGGCGCCGAGCGCACCGTCATCTCGGACACCCGCCTGGTGGACGGCCTCGAACTGTGGCGCGCGTCGAACGGCGGCGAGTGGTCCGCGACGGTGGAACTCAGCGAGCGGTTCCACGAGCACCTGCGCCAGCACGCGGTGCCGTTGGACAAACGGGGCATCGCGCACGTCTCTGGCAACAGCTTGGGCCTCGACCTCTACACCCTGTTCGCTTACCGCCTACCGCGCCTGCAACGGGACGTGCACCTGCGCTGGCATGCCCTTCAAGGGCAGATCGGCTCCAATGAGGCTCAGGCGTTCAACCTGGCGCAGCGCATCCGCGAAGTGATGCCGGACGTGCTGACGGCTTACCCGCACGCCAACGTTGAAATCACATCGCACGGGCTGCTGCTGAAACCGTCCAAGTCGGCGGTGCCCAAGACGATGGTGAACGGGTTCCGGCTGATTGAGGGACGATAAACCAAGGCTTACGGTGGGGCGGTCACGAGGTGGCCTGCCACCGCGTGAGTAGTCCAGGCAGCATCCAGGCCTACCCGTCCTGCAGCAACACCACCACCCCTTCCAATGTCTCCGTCACGCGGTCCAGCGCCTTGGCCAACCCGCGCGACCGGGCCACTACAACGTCAATCGGTATCGTGACCGTGCCCTGGAATGCCGCTGCTGCTGGGTCCCAGGCGAGGCCTTCCGCCGCATCGCTGCTGCACCCGCGAGCCGCTTTAATGGTTTGATGCGTCCGAGCGTCTTCCAGTGCCGAGAGAACGTGCAGCGCCTTCGCAAGGCCCGCAAGGCTTGTCCGGGTATCGGCAAGCTTGCCTGCCAATGCACGCTCGCGGCGTGTCGGTGGCAGGAACCGCTTCAGTCGAAAGACTCCGCCCAGGGACATCGAATGAGCCTGGCCTAGACAGCGCTTGCTGGCAACACGGCGCAGCCTCATCTGAGGACCATGTTTACCGTTTCCGAGGAAGATGCCGCCGCGATCCGTGCCGTCTTCGAGCGGGACGGCGAGTTTGCAGCCGCAATCGAGCTGCGCCGGCTGTTTCCTGGCATTGCGGACAACGACCAAGCCCGGTTATGCGCGCGCACCATCGCCGGATGGAGGAAGGTGCCGGACCTGCTGCCTCGCGTGACGCGGCTGCGGCCCAGGAAGCGCGCCTAGCCGTCAACAGTCGCGTTCTCCAAGGACGGCGCCTGCACTAACCGGGCGGAAAGCTGCTTCTCCCGCCTGCGCCGCGCAGAGCTGGGCCAGCACTACCACATCAGCCGCAAGTACCTCGCTGCCTACGTCGTCGAGATGGCCTGGCGCGAGGATAGCCGCCGGATGCCGAATGGGGACTGCACCAGGCCGCTACGGGCACGGCGCTGGCGCATCCGGTGTCGCGGCAATGGAAAGGGTATTGGTAGCGGAGGCAGTCTGTCTAACGGACATTGTCCCAGGACATCTCAGCTTTTCGACTCTTTGCGAAGTCTTTGTGCGGTTTGCCTCTCTCGCTTCGGCGCGGGATTTACTATTGCTGCGTCCACCATTAACTCTGGCGGAATCAGCATTTCTGGCAATTCTCGCTGTATGCCTATTTGGCTTATTGCCACCACAGTGCCAGGGTTCAACTGGTCTGGGCTTGGCCCAAAATTCCCGGGCGCGAAGCCAAAAGTGATACTAAGCATCCAGCGCCCTTCATGGATATTAGAGCTTTTAATAATCAACTCTACCAACTCTTTGTGCGTCAGGGCAAACTGCGTAGGTTCGGCCATGAGTTATCCAGTCCGAAGAAGCGGATTTGCCGCAGGCATAGGCGTAAGAGTGACGGGAGAAATCTGCATAACCAAACCACCTATAGTCTGGGTGGTCATGTTACCAGCAAATCCGGCAATGCCATGGAGCGTTTGGTAAAGTCCGCTATTTACAGAGGATACTGTATTAACAATAACAGTGTTGGATGGTTTTGCGCGTTCTCCTACGCACTCAGCGAGACTTACCGCAATAAACTGATTTAAACTCACGCCTTCACGTTCTGCTAACCTTGCAGCTTTCTTATGCAAGCTCTTTGATAGCCTAAGAACCAGTCGGCCGCTAAACTCATTATTGTCTATCGGATCAGGAATATTTTGGCCAAGGGCCAAAGCAGCCTCTAACCAACTTCTAGCGGCATCTTCAAGAGCCGCAAGTGCCTCATCCGGTGTGTCGCCCGTTGTGATACAGCCAGGAAACTCAAGGATTTCACCTCGAAATGTCCCATCAGTTTCGGGAATGATTAGTCGGGCGTAAGGCTGCTTCAAATGAGAAGATACCAACTCACCGACCGAGTTATCCATTCTTGTCTCTGTTGTCATCCGCGCGCTCCTGCTCCGCAAGTCTCTCATCCCAAGCAATCAAGTCCTCATCCATCTGATCCAAAATGCTGTTTTTTGTTCCAGTCGGAAGATCGCGGCCTTTGTGTTTAGGAATGGATAAAGGCCTGAGCATCGGGAACGCCGTGTTAACGAATGTTGGTTCCTTGCCTCGATTTGCTTCCTTCCTGCCTAACGCTTTCGCTAACGCTTGCAACGCTTCCGCCTTTGGCTGGGCACGACGACAAGCCTCCACCTTGCGGCGGAGGTTTTCCAGCCTTCTTCGGTTCATGATACCATATATGACACTACAGCATACAGGGCAATTAGGCAGATCACAGGCTAATCGCCCACAACACAGCCTGCCCCCAGGCATTATGGCGCAGCCCCCGCGTCTCGCTTTATCCAAGGCTGGTGCGCGTTGGGCAACGTGACTGGCCCGCCGCTTGCCTTCCCAAGCACACGCCGCCACCTCTACGGCGTGTTCATGGTCACAGAAGCCGAAGCCGCGGCCATCCGCGCAATCTACCACGAGAATGGTGAGCTATCGGCCGCCATCGAGGTGCGGCGCCGCTTTCCGGGGATCACCAATAATGTGGAGGCGCGGCGGTGTGCCCGAACTATCGCGGGGTGGACGAAGTTACCAGACCCACCGCCTACGGTGCTAAAACAGCGGCCCAAAAGGCGCCTTTAGCTGCCAACCAGCACCTAGTCGAGGAACGGCTCTAGCAGCGACGCCCGGGGCACCACCGGCCGCTCTATGTCGCTGCGCTGAACCCAAACCGACAGCTCGGCCCGGTCCTTGGCAGCGCGGCCCTCCACCTCCCTGAAACGGACTTGCAGCTCGGCCGCTTGCGCCAGCCGGTAACGGTCGCCGTCGATGGCGTCCGCAGACACGTAGGCCGCGCGATGGGTGCTCATACAGGCGTCCTCTCAGAAGGTGGCAGGCTCGACCCGCAGATTGTTCCGCTTGGTCAAAATCTCAATCTTGTCGACGCTGATCTTGCCGAGGTGGGGGCACCAGCTCGACCGCCCAATCTGGCTCCGGACCGTGGTTGTACGTCCGGTGATGTCCCGCCACGAGATAGACTGGCGTTGGCTTCTCGCCGCACTTGGAACATCGCAGCGCCGCCAGCACCGTGCTGAAAGTTCGGTCGCCACGCTCCAGTAGCATCCGGACCGGCCTCATCACAACGCGCTCTGAACACCGGCAACGCAGCTCCAGCACGCAGTCGGGCCAGTCGGATAGATGCTGAGCGGGGTGAAAGAGGGGCGGGTGCATACCGCCAGGCTGAACTTCTTGGGCGAACAGATCAAGAACGTAAATCGGGCGTGCTGCCCATGCCTGCGACGTTCAATCCCAGACCTCGACCACCTCCGGCGGGTCCAGCGAGGTTCTGCTGTGGCACTCCAGCCCACCCGGCAGCATGGCCCTCAGCTTCTCCACCGTGTCGGCGACAAGCGCGCCAGGCAGATACGCGCCGCCGTGGTGATCGGCCATGTGGGCGCGAGCCGTCAGCCGGCCACGGTGTTCAAGGTCGGCATCGCTGACCACCCAGGCAAGCCAAGTCCCGCGCGCCGTCGCATCATCCTGGAGGGCTTGAGCTTCGGCAGGGGTCATCGCTTTGCTAACGTCCGATCAGAGGGTTCAGGATAACGAAGCGTTGATGCGTTGATGCGTGTGCTTCAACCCTCGCACGCTGCCATGCTCGCTTGCTGCAATGCTTCCTTGCAGTTATTTCCGCTTGTCCAAGTACTCGCTCAACGCTGCCTCAATGACGCTCTGGTGCGTCACTCGGCCATGCCCTTCGTCCTCCACACGGGCCACATAGCGACGCAGCCGGCGGTATTGTTCTGCCGTGAGCCGAAGGGACAGCGTATGGGCATAGTTCTTCAGGCCAGGCGTTCCAACAGCCGCGGTCGGAGAAGCTGCTGGGACGGGTCCGCTATCCGGCGTCGCGGCGGCCGGCTCGACGCCCTTGGGCACGGTCAGATCGTCCAGGCTTGCCTTCGGGCGGGGCGGCATCGGCATCTCCCAGGATGGTTTGAACGTAGGCCCACAGCGCCGTAGCCTCGTCGGCAGCCTTGCCCGAGAACTCGGATGCGGCCTGGCCAGTGATCGCAGCAGCCGGATAATCAGCGCGGAAGGTCAGTTGCACAGGCGCCACGCGCCCTAGAGCAGCAAGCTGGCGCAGCGCCCCCGCAAGCAGGCGAGTGCGCGGTGGGACCTGCAACAGCACAAACGCCCAAGCCCGGGTGCGGACAAGGTTGGCGGCAATCGGTGCCGCGGCCAGCAGGTCATCCGGCGTCGGCCGCACTGGCACGAGCACCGCGTCGGCCCCGGTCAGCAACGCGCCCAAGTAGGCCGGCTGTCCCGGCGGAGTGTCGATGACCAGCAGCTCGACCCCGGCGTCCGCGAGATGCTGCACCGGCTTAGTGGGATCGAGCGTCACAAGCGCCGGAGTTTTGGCGTCCCGGCGCTGATACCAGCCTGATGTCGTGCCCTGCGGATCAAGGTCGGCCAGGGCTACTTGCATCGTGCGGCTGGCAGCAACCGCCATCTCGCGGGCAAGTGTCGATTTGCCGGAGCCGCCCTTTGGGGTGTGCAGGATCAGGGTTCGCATGGGGCATGGTCGCCCGATTCTGCAAAGCAGGGCAAGCGTGGACGGATGCAGGCAAAAGAGGATGCGTTGATGTTTTTGCACACATCAACGCATCAACGCATCAGTGCTTCGACGCTACCGGTTCAACACCTCGACAGCGCAGAACGTCCGCCCAGTCGTCGGGTCCCGCCGCAGCGTGCTGGCACACTGTGGGATGAAATCACGCGGCGCCCCGTTGCCCGGCAGGCTTGCTCCGGCCCAGTAGCCGCCGGCCAACAGGAGGAACCCAACGAACGCCAGCCCTCCAGCAGTTTGCAGGTAGCGCGTCCGGCTCCATGCCCGTGCCCGGATCACCAGCACGTCGCGTGCCTTGTCGGTGAAGCTATCCACCAGCGCCTGGACAGTGTCGCTTTCCTTCTGGCCAAGGCTGATCTTGGCCTGTTCGATGAACCGGTCGATCTTGCGCAGTTCGAGCTGCATGGCCTCGACCTGCAACCGCATGGTTTCCGCGCCAGCCTCCGTTGTGGCCTTGGTTATGGCGAGCGTCCCCTGCATCTGCTCCGCCCGGTCCTGCTCCAGCGCGTACAGGGCCTCGACCAGATCGCGTTGGACAGCGACCCAGCCCCCAAGGTAGGTGCCGGGTTCGATGCCATCGTTCTTGGCGGCAGCGTCCAGATGGGCCAACGCAGTCTCGACGCGGCTGCCCTCCGGCATCATGGCACGCGGTTTCCGACATGCGCGGTGGCGATGTGCCCTTCGACATCGTCCAGCCACTTGCCGACCATGTGCGCCCAGGTGGCGCGCGGCCGGCTGCCATCGGCTATCGGCTCGCGAGCCGCCACCCTGTAGAAGTCAAGCCGGGCTTGCCGCAATTCCTCCATGATGGATAGGCGCGGCACGTAGATCGCGCTGGCGCCTTCGGCCATTATTCCCATGAAGTCGGCATTCGTTGTCACCGGCTTGAACGCGCCAACCGGGTTCTGTCCTTGGCGGATCGCACCTTCGTTCAGCGCAAACACCATGTGGTGGGGCTTCATGTGCCCGGCCTGAACCGCAGTGCGGACGTGCTCGAAATCCTCAAGGTCCGGGCCGAGCACGCACAGCCAGGCGAACTCAAAATCGTTGGCCTCGCAGAACTCCGGCAGTTGCAGGTCGCGCAGCAGCTCCTCCATCGAGCTACTGCCGCCGCTGACATCCAGCAGGCGCGACACTTGATCGACCTCCATCTGGTCAAGGGACTCCAACACCCACCCGCGAAAGTCCACGGGATCGAGCGACGCCGGCCGGGAGCACTCGCCGTTGTAGAAGGCCGAAAGCGTGCCGCTCTTGAGATCCCCATCCAGGAACTTCACAGACCGGGACTGGGCACGCGCCCGCTGTCCCAGCAACATCAAGGCCGCGCTCCCGCCGATGCGCCCGCGGCCCCAGCGCCCAAGGAAGCACGGCTTCCTGTCCGGGGAAGGCCCGGCGGCCTCGACTGTCTTCTTTGCACTCATACGTTTGTTCCTTCTCAGCTACGGCCAGAGCGCCGTTCGATGATTGCATTCAGCGCAGCCACCCGCTCCTCAGCGCTGGCCATCCCTTGTGCCGGCGTCGGCTGCGAACGGTTCGGCAGGCTTGGCAGAGGTGCTGCCACCGCAGGCGCATGACTGGCCGCTGGGCTGCGCACATGGGCCGGACGCTGTTTGGCTTCCCGGTCGGCCTTCTCTTGCGCCCTTACGGAGCAGACGCGCGCCCACGTCATCCTTGCAGCGTTGGGCCGCTGATCGGACACGCCATGCGCTGCGGCCCACGCACATACCGCCGGCCACTTCACGCGATTGCTGCCCCAGGTCTCGGACAGCCGCGCGTGGTTATCATACAGAAGCCAGAACAGCGGCGTCCGCACGGCCTCGCGGGCTGGTGCTGCGGGCAGGTCGGGGCTTGGCGTCGGCTTCGTCTTGCGCATGGCCCGAAGGCTGCGAACGGCGGCTGCGAACGCGAACACGAACGCACATGAACGAACGCAGGCGCACGCGGACGCACATGAACGAACGCAGAATCTTGGTATACACCATTGCACTCATGCTGAGTGCCCTTTTGATGGGGGGAGCGTTCGCACCCGGTCGGATGACGCTGCTTCCTCACCTCAAGGGGGTAGAGAGGCATGAACAGCGAGGCTTTCCAGGAGCGTGTTCTAAAAACGCTTGAAGCTCAGGGGCACCTGCTGGCGTCCTTGGCGCAGGCCGTCAGCATGCAGCAGCCGCAGCTTGAGATGGCGAACACCAGGCTTGAGGAGATCGTGGAGCTGCTGACGCCGGAGGAGCAACCCAAGACCGGGCCGAGCCTTGCCGAAACGCTGATGGAGCTGGCCAACCGGATCGAGCGGCAGACTGCCCTGATCCGCGATCTGACGAAGATGGTTGTCCAGGCGACCGACCCATGATGACATTTCGCACGATCAGCGCCAGGGGCATGGGCAAGCTGATCCGGGCCTACCTGACCGAGAACTCCAATTTTGCGCCCGAGCCGGAGGACGGCAGCAACGCTGCGGCACTGACCAAGTACTATGGCCGGGATGCGCGGGTATCCTGGCGCCCGGACATGGCGCCCGAGGTCGCGGAAGCGCTGGGCATCGACATCACCAAGCCGCCTACGCCGGAGGCGCTGGACCGGCTGTTCGAGGCGAAGCGTGGCGACGATGCCGGGCCATGGTCGGCCGCCGGCCGGGACATCAGCGCCTATGACCTGACCATCAGCCCCGAGAAGTCCGTCAGCTTGGCCTTCGCTTTCGCCAAGACGGACGAGGAACGTGCGGCGCTGCTGCAAGCCATCTGGCGGGCAAATGATCGCACGATGCGGTATGTGGCCCGGGAGATCGGTTGGGCACGCCGCGGCGCCGGGGGAAAGGACGGGTCAGAACCGGGCGAGGTGGGCTGGTCCTCTTTCATGCACTTCAGCGCGCGGCCGACACTGGCGTTGCAGGACGGGCCGGACGGCGAAACCTATGTCGTGGATGCTGCCGTGCCGGGTGATCCGCAGGTTCATATCCACAACGCCCTATTCAACGCCGTGGTGACGGCTTCCGGCCACGTCGGGTCGCTCGACACCAAAGAGCTGCACGGTCGGGTGAAGGAGTTTGGTGCCTACTTCCAGGCGTTCCTGGCCAACGAGCTGGACGCCATGGGCATCAGATTGGAGTATGACCAGGGCGAGCAGGCCGTGGCTATCGCCAGCATCCCGCAAGCCGTTCGCGATGCGTTCTCAAAGGGTCACAAGGCCACGGTGCACAAGGCCCGGCAGTTTGCCAAGGAGCAGGGGTTGGATTGGGATGCCATCGGCGTGGAGCGCAAGCTGGGCATCCTGAACACCACGGCGGCGAATACCCGGCTTCAGAAGAACGATGGCCGTCCCGACCAAGCCATTTGGGACGACACCGCTGCCCGGCTCGGATGGGAGCACGAGACGGCGATCACGGGCAAGCGCCGGGAGAAGCTGAGCGACCAGGAACGCATTGAGCGAGCCACGGAGTTTGCCGCCCGGCACGTCGAAAAGGAATTTGCGACGGCTGCCGTCTTCGACCAGAGCGTTGTGCGGGTTCACGCCACGCGCGGCTTGATCGGCGTCGGCATCAAGGGCGAGGGTGACATCGAGGCCGTCGTGCAGCGGCTGGAGCGCGACGGCGTCATGGTGAACGGGACCCGGGCGGCGCTGATCGTCGGCGAGATGGACGGCAGGCTGCGGGTGACGAACTCGGTGCAGGTCAAGCTGGAGCGGGACATGGCGGAGCTGGTCTATCAGGCGTCGCGCGCACTCGCTGGCGCCGTGCCGGAGGCGACGTTCCGAAAGGCCGTGGCGGACTCCGGCCTCGACTTCACGGGAACCATGGGCGAGGACCAGTTGGCGTCGGCGGAGCGCTTCGCCTTCGGGGGCGGGCTGGTGTTCCTGGAGGGCGTGGCAGGCGTGGGCAAGACGACGCGCGTCCTGCCGCCGGCGGTGCTGGCCTGGCAGCGCGACGGGCGCAAGGTCTTCGGCATCTCGCAGGCGTGGCGGCAGGCGGACGCGCTGAGGGAGGCCGGCGTGGACGAGACGATTGCCGTCCACCCGTTCCTAGCAGGCGTGCAGTCCGGTGACATCAAGGTGGACCGCAACACCGTGCTCGTCATTGACGAGGCGGCGCAACTCGGCCCGCGGCAGTTCCTCGAAATGATGAAGCTGTGGCGCGACACCGGCTGCATCATCCGGGGGCTGGGCGACGCCGAGCAGTGCCAAGCGATCGAGGCCAGCAGTGCCATCGAGATTATGGTTCGGAACATGCCGGACAAGGCGCTGCCGCAGCTCCTCGAAACCGTGCGGCAGAAGACGGCGCGCGCCCGGGAGATTGCGACGCTGTTCCGCGACGGCGACGCTGCGACGGCGCTGGACATGAAGATCGCCGATGGGCACGCGCACCTGATCGGGGGCGACTACGACCAGGTGGTGGCCCGCATCGCCGCATTCTACGTTGAGCGCCGCGACGCGCTGCGGGAGCGCGGCAGTAAGCGCGGCGTGACCGTCACCGCCTTGACCAACGCCGACGCGGCGGAGATCAGCCGGGCCATCCGCGGCATCCTTCGGAACCGGGGCGAGATCGCAGGCGCTGAGACGGTCTATCAGGCCATCAACAGCCGCGGCGAAACCTACGACCTGCCGGTTGCCGTGGGTGACAGGTTCCGCCTGTACAAGAAGACTTTTGCGCAGATCGACGGCAAGCGGGGCTTCATCGGGGCCAACGGCGACGTGGTAACGGTCAAGGGATGGTGGGACCGTGGCCTTGTGCTGGAGGACCAAGCCGGCCGGGTGGGACACGTCGAATGGCGGCGGCTGCTCGACCCGACCACGAAGCGCCTGCTGCTGGGCTACGGGCATTGCCTCACCGTGGACGCGGCGCAGGGCATCACGTCGGCCGAGCACATCAACGCGCTTCCGCGGGGCAGCGCCGGCATCACGGCGTTCAAGGGCTACGTGGCGGAAAGCCGGCACGAGCATATGTCCTGGACCATGGTCAACAAGGCGGCCGAGCTTCAGGCAGAGCAGGCCGCCCGCGCGCTTGGAGACCCGACCGAGATCACGGACGCGCTGCTCTGGACGCGGGTGGCAAAGAACATGTCGGAAAAGCCCTACAAGTCACTCGGCATCGACTTGGTGGACCAGGTGCACCGGGCCTTGGATGGCGCGGTCGATGGCTGCATTCGGACCAGTCGGCGCATTCGCAAGGCCAAGGAGCCGGACAACGGCGAGGGCGCAGGAATCGCCGCACGGGCCAGGGTGCAGGACAAGGCGTTGCGGAAGACGCTAAATGGCAAGATGGCGCCGATCAGCGAGGCCATGGTCCGCCAAGGCGAGGCGCTTGAGGCTGCGGAGGAGGTGCTGGGCAGGGCGGGGATGCGGGGGAGGCTGGCGGTGCATCTTAACCCGAAGCGCCAACAGTCGCACATTCAGCAACAGGAGACTGCGCCAAGTTCATCCCCGGCAAGAGGGCAACGTCTGTAAATGCCAATGACAGCCCGTATCCAAATATTTCTACTAGGGTTTTTGTTGATAGTAATTGTATTGGTAGTTGGATTTCTTAGTGACAAACTTATCGACTCAAATAAGCATCCAATTCTGGGTCATCTGTTTGGATGGCCTAGCTTCTTCTGTATGGTTGGCGGGGCATGTTTTGTGATTGCTGGGGTTACAGGGCTGTTTGGCCTGCATTGATCGGCGTTGTGGGGGCTTTTAGGCAACTGTAGCCTCCCATGGTGCCAGCGCCTCACGCGCCATCTACGGTTCAAGGGTGGCAGTCAGCCCGTCGATCAGCTCGACCAGCTTCTCATGCGGCACGGCCGGCAGATGAGAGGGCTGTGGCGCCTGCACCCCGGTTGCGAAGAGAGACAGGGCGGTGCGGGCGGCAATCTTGGCCTCCGGCACCGTGAGGCCGCCGGCCCGCTCGACCAGGACGAGCTGCTTCATCACGTCACTGTCCACGGCAACCGACACCATGGCAGATGGCATGCCGGCGTCTTCTAGGGCGTCAATCTCCGCAGCCCGCAGCATACCGCTGAAAGCATGAGGCCGGGCGTCCACCGTCTCCGCATCCTCTGCCGCCGCAGGCAGCGCGGACACGGGCAAATCGGCCGGCAGCAACACGGCAGCACGGCGGCTGGCCTCGGCCGCGGGCACCCCGGCTGCTAGTTCCCGGCCGTAGCTGGCCAGAAGCAATTGCAGTCCCTCAGACATGCCGGCGTGCCCGGCGTCGGAGGTGCCGGCGCTGCTGAGGAGCGCCTTGCGCGCCATGGCGATGGCCGCGCTGTCCTTGTGCAGGTCCGGCAGGTGGGGCGGCGGCAGGAGGCAGGGACGGTTGCGGCGAACGGCGCCGGCCATATCCAGCTTGGTGAGCGGGATGCGGGCGTGCACCAGACGCGATCCGAACACCAGGATGGCCTCGCCGGGCTTCAGCTTGCGCACGTCGGCCCACGCGACCCGGTTGACCTCGCGAATTTCGGCGTTGTCCGAGACCACGCTGGCGTTGGTGTACTCGGAGGTATTGCGGAACGAGGTGGACTGCGTGACCTGCATCGTGCCGGCCGTCTTCTCGACGTAGCTCCGGGTCTCCCCGCCTTCCTGGAGCCGCATGATGACCTGCAAGTTGGCGTTGCCCAGCAGGGAGAACAAACGTTCGCCGATCCGCGCTTTGAGGCCCGCCGCTTCCTGGAAGCCGAGCAGGAACTGCATCCGCAGCCCGCGGGCCATGGCCAGCATCGCATCCATGCCAGGTGTGGCGTAATAGACCAGCTCGTCGAACACCACGCGGAAGGACGCCAGGGCGTCGGCCGGCTGGTTCGCGATGATGTCGTCATACTGCCCCTCGACCCGCCCGCCGAGGCTAAGGGCCATGACGCTCTTGAGCATCGCCACGATGATCTTGCCGAGGGCAGCCGTCGTCTTCTCGGACCCCTCCAGCACCGGCAGGATGACCACCAGCACCCGGCGGTTGAGCACCACGTCGCGCATGTCGATGTCGCCGCTTTCGGTGCGGAAGATGTGCCCGAGCGTCATCAGCCATTGGCTGAACACCTCGGTGAGCTGCATGGCGACGAACGAATGCTGCTCGGCCGGCTGGGTGCTTTTCTGGTCCTTGATGGACACGTCCAGATCGAAACCGCCGGTTTGCCCGAGGTAGTCCCGCAGGCCCTGGACGTATTCGTTCGGCAGGTCGTGGAGATCGAGCGTCTGCACCGCGCCCGTCTTGGAATCGGTGAACTTGACGTGCCGGGTCTGGGCGATGCGGACCACGTTGGCCAGCTCCGTCAGGTCGCGCACACGCTCCAGCGTGGTGGGCACGCCGCGCTCAGTCCGCAGCCATTCCAGGATAGGGGCGATGATGCCGAGGAACGCCACCACGCGGCCGTGGAACATCGCCGAGTTTCCGTCGCCGCCGGGTTCGTTGAGCTGTCCGACCAGGATTTCCCGGATCATATTGGCCCGTGCCTTGGCGAACGGCGCCAGGGTGAAGCTATCGGACCCGTTGGCGGTCAGGAAGTTGAGCACGAACACGTCGTCCTCGCGCCCATACTTGCGGCAGAGAGCCATGAACTCGGCGTAGAGCTTCGTCTGGCCCTTGCCATCGACGTAGAGCACGCCGGAGCCTTGGGCGAGCGCGTTGACCAGCGCCAGGGACTTCAGCGCCTCTGTCTTGCCGCTGCCGGTGGTGCCCGGCACCGCGACGTGCTGCGGGATGTCTTCGAGGCCGTGCCAGATCTGATGCTTGGTGCCGAGCTGGTGCCCAAGGTAGTCCGCCCCTTGGCAGATCCGGGGCTTGTTCCGCTCGTCCAAGTCGTTCGGGTCGCGGACACGTGCCTTCATGGGGACGCGCATCGGCAGCCGGACCCGGCCGCAGAACACCGCACCCGCGTAGAGCAGGGCAGGGGGCATCACGAACTCGACTGTCCCTGGCACGAGCGATACCGCCGCGGCACTTGCGGCCAGCACCCCGGCGCACGTCGTGCCTTCGCGCAGCCGTGCCCGCCACCGGACGTTCCAGCGGCGCGTGTCGCGGTGCAGCTCGCGCCCGCTCTTCTCGTGATGCTCTTGCGGTCCGCTCAGAACGGGGCGGGCCATAGGGCTACCGCTTCAAGCCGAAAGGGTCAGCATCGGGCGCCGAGGGTTGGGAGACAGGACCCGATACTGGGTCTGGCAAAGCCCGTGGCGGCGGGGCGCCGTTGGCAGGGGCGAAATCCGGCAGCAACGCCGGTTGCTTCAGCGCAGACGCTTCGGCACGGATGGCGGCTGAGAACGGGCGATTGCTGCTCACGAATCCGACGCCGGCCCCGACCGCAGCCGAGCAGCCGAAGAACAGGAAGGTTGTCAGGAAGCGCCGCTTCCGGCGGACCCCCTTGCCGTTGGCGATGGGCAGGGCGTGCAGGCCGGATAAATCCAGCCATGTGACCTCCCCGGCGGGAGCTTGTATCTCGACCGATCCGCTGCCGTGGCGGATGCAGACGCGGGCGTGGGTGAAGTCGGGCATGGTGCGATCCTCAAGGTTACACCTTGCCAACCTCGCCCAGCCCGGTGCGAACGGCATGCACCGCTGTGTCGATGGCCGGCGTATGCAGCGGCTGCCCTGCCAAAGTCTCAGCAGCCCAATGAGCACGCGCGCCCAGCGCCTCGACGTAGGGGTTAGGCATGCCGAGGCTGTGCAGAGCATACCAAAGCGACCGATCCACGAGTTTGAGGCCGTTGAACTGCCCCGGCGCCAGGACGCCTGCCTTGTCCCGCGCATGTTCGAGCACGGCCATCAGCGCCGTCGTCTGGAAAGCGTGCCGTGCCGCGACTTCGACGCAACCGGCCGTCACGTCCCGGTCGGCAAGGATCACATCGGCACGCGCCACCAGCTCCGCCGGCACGTCCAGGGCACCCAGGTTGCCATGCCCCGCGAGGTGCTGGGCAAAATCGCCGAGCAACCGTGTGGCCTCTGACCGTTCGCGCACGCTATGGAGGGCGAACACCGCGAACAGGAACCGCGCGTGCGGCTGAGCGGCGGCCGGGCCTGTCCACACCGGGCCGAGCTGGCGGGCCAGCGCCAGGCGGCACAGCACCGGCTGGAACCCCGCCTTGGCATCCCAGGCGTGGCCCGCGATCCACTCCGGCGCGTGCAGGGCGAAGTCGTTGGCCCGCGGCGCCCCCGGCTTCGGCTCGACCAGCGGCTGCTCGCGCCCGACGTAGGCCCCGGCGCACCGGAAAGGCTCGCCTTGCGCGCGGAACACGCCATCGGCATCCAGCAGGGTTCGGAACCGCCGCGACGGTGCGAAGAAGTAGGCCGCCGCCGCCAGCCCGAGCAGGAGGACGCACGCCGGCGTGCTGACAGAGCCGCCCACGATGTTGAACAACCGGCCGAGCTGCGCCAGCGTCATCTGGTCAGGCCGGATCGAGACCACCTGCCGGTCCACACCGTCATAGGTGGACGTGAAGGAGTGCAGCGCCTGCAACTCGGTGTGTTTCCAGACCAGCAGGGCATAGGCGACCTGCCCATGCAGGTTCAGCCACAACCAGACCGCCAGCACCACAGTGGCCAACAGCAGCAGCAGATAGAAGCTGACCGGACGGTTGACGCGCGGGGGCGATTGTTCATCCATGGTGCTTGTCCCCGTGGCGGAGTAGCTGCACGGCGCGCAACGCCTTGCTGAGGTATGAGCCTTGAAGATCGGGCCGCATGGAGTGGTAGCGCGCCACGCCCTGCCACAGGTCGCCGTTGCTCTCCCGCAGGTTCATGCCGAAAATCCAGGCTGCGGCTTCCGCGTTGGCGCACAGGTCATCAAGGACGAGCCGCCGGGCCTCCGCTTCCGGCACGTCCCAATATTGTGCGATCTTGGGCAGCCAGATTTCGTTGACCTGGAACGGGCCAAGATCGCCGGTTCCGTTGGTGTTGGGGCTGCGCATCCCCAGCCGGCCGTCCTCGACCATCAGCAGCACCACCATGGCAGCCGGCGGCACGTCATGCACCCGGGCCGCGCCCAGGATGCAGGATTGCAGCAGGGCGCCTTCCCGAGGCTGCGCAGCCGCCGGGGTGGCACCAACCACCACAGCAACTGCCAGAGCCGCCCAGCGTCTCACGACTGCGCCTGCAAGGCGTGCTGCCGCGCAAGGCTGGCCACCCGCGACAGATCGTTGACCACCAGCGCGTCATGCCCCTTGGCCCGCTCAACTGCTTCGACCAAGCACAGCATGACGACGGAGAACGGAACGCCAGCGACGCTTGCGACGCGGACACCCAGCAGGCCATCGGCATCGGGCTGCAGGTCAATGGAAATGGGCAAGCGCAGAGCTTCCCGGCATACCGCGTCGGCTGCGGCCAGGAAGATGGGCAGTGCGCCATCGGGGGCGCCGGCAGTATCGGGCTGCATCCGATGCGTTCCCCCCGTCGTCTCGTCGGCCAGGGCCAGCGGCAGGCCGAGGCTTGTGAGGTGGCGGACCAGCAGCCCGCCCACGCGCCCCACGTCTAGGCCATCGCTCATGAAAACCGCCGCCGCTTCCAGTGCGGCACGGCAGGACGCTCGCGCCCGGCCAGCAGCCGGCGGCAGGTCCGCAATGCCGCCGGGACTGTGAGGCCGAACCGTTCGGCGATGGCGAAGACTAGGATGCCGGCCACGGCCACGTAGAACGTCCACCAGGCCATGTGCAACGCCCATAGCACCATCGGGAACAGGATGCGGGCATCGCAGCCCATGAAGCGCAGGGGCGAGCCGGTTTCACGCCACATCAGAAGCTCTCCCGGAGTGTCGCCGCAGTGTCTTCGGAGATCAGCCCGGCCCGCAGCGTGTTGGTGGCCGCAACCGCGAAGGTCTGACCTTTCTCGGCCAGCAGCCGGCGCGTGAGGCCGGGCCATTGGCTCACAGGGGTGTCCAGCAGGGCCTCGCGTTCTTGCGGCCCGACCACCAGGAACTCACGGAGCTGGACGCGCCGCCCATCGGTGGACGGCACCAGCAGGCAGTTGACGACCAGCCGCAGCGACTGCGCCAAGCTGATTGCCCTGTCCTCGCGTTCGTCCTTCGGAAACATGCCGAGGATACGCTGGATGGTCTCGACCACGGAGTTAGTGTGAAGGGTCGAGTAAACCGCCGCACCTGTCTGCGCCGCAGCCATGGCGACCTCCATGGTCTCCCGGTCGCGGCATTCCGGGCTGAGCATGACATGAAAAGCCCGCCGCAGCGCGCCCCGCATCCCGGCCAGCACGTCGTGCATGTGCCGCGGCACCTCGGACGGGCTATACAGCCCGCGCGAGTTGATCCGGTCGAACTCGTATTCCAGCGGCAGAGCAAACTCGATGATCTTGCCGTGGAAACCGGGATCTTCGAGCAGGCTGCGGACCATCCCGGCCAGCGTCCGGGTCTTGCCCGTGCCCACCGCGCCGCAGATCAGCACCAGGCCGTTGCGCGGCCGATAGGCACGCAGGATCGGTGCCTCGATCCCCATGGCATCGAGCAGCGGCGGTTCGTTCTCAATCCGCCGCAGCGTGAGCTGCACGCCGTCCGCCCCGTTCGTCATGATCGACGTGCCATTGACCCGAAACCGATAGCGTTCCTGCGAAGGCGCCAACGGCAGCCCATTGCCCTCCCCGATGCGGTAGCGCTCCCCGCCGGGTGGCTGGACGACGTGCGCGATATCGAAGTCCTGCGCCTTCTTCAGGTGCGCCAGCGCCGTGGGGCCGTAGAGCAGGTGTGCTGCGCTGTTCACCTCCTCCGCCGTGATGGCGCGCGACATGACATCATGGAATCGCCCATGCACGACCATTTTGACGGGCCGGTTGGTCTGGACGTGCAGGTCGGACATCTCGCAGCGGTGTGCCCACACAAACAGGTCATCCCACGCCTTGCCGTGCAGCACGGGCGGCGCTGCCGGCCAGGCGTAGGGGTTCGGTGCCGTGATCGCGTTCATGGCCGCGGCTGCCCAATCAGGCCACCCGGCGCAACCGGCGGCACGCTATGCCAGCGCCCCGGCTTGGCGTTCAGGACGCTTGGGCTGCGGATCTCGATATCGGTGTCATTGAGCCTCAGCACGGACCCGCCGCCTTGGACGCGCCGGAAGTTCATCCGCATCGTCGGCCGCTCGACCATGCCGGCCGCGAGCAGTTCCTTGTAGCGGAACATCCCGACCAAACTGCTTTTCAGTGCGGACAGCTTGGCTAGGAACACCTCGACGGCTTGGGTTTCACCCAGCGCCCAGCCCTCGGCGACGACTTGCTCCCAGTAACGCACCTCGTCGCGGTTTTTGGGACGGGCGGCATCGGTCGGAGGCTCTGGCTTGGGGAATGCCTGCACCAAGTAGGAGCGCCAGTTGGGCGGCTCGGACCCGATTTCGGCGTCCCGTGTGATGCGGTAGATGCGTGCCGTAGTCCGAGCACGCTGGCCGCCCTGTTCCAGCGCCATCGCGCGCTGGGCCTCGCTGACCACCGGAGGCAGCAGCAGCGTGCTGCCGTCGCCAAGCGGGATCACCACGCGCCGGAAGTCGAACGTGCGATCCAGATCCTGCTCGTGCTGCTGGAGCATCAAGTTGAGGGCGTAGCCCCGCGCATAGAGGCCGCCGGCCGCGCCGTAGCTGGTGCCAGCTTCCTTCAGGATGGCCGCGCGCCCTTCCGGGATGCGAGACTCCGGGTTGAGGCCCGGCCGCGCCGCCATGAGCGTTTCCAGCGATGGGGGACGGTCCAACGGCACGATGCCGGCCTGGATGGCGGCGCCGGTAATGGGTGAGTTGTCCGGATTGGTGAGCACCGCGGCCCGTGCGGGCGCATTCTGGAACGGTGCGGACGGGTAGCCGCTTTCGGCATCGGCAAGGGCCGGTGCGGTCAGCAGCGTGGCGATCAGCAGGGCTCTACGCATGGTGCACCACCAGGATCAGGCGTTCATCTGGACGGACCACGACGTCGGCGCGGGCCGCAGCTTGCGTGCCGGCGCGGCGCAGGAGATCGAGCACGGGCACATTCTGCCCGTCCACTTCCATGGCCACCGGATCAGCGCCGGCAACGGCGTTGCTGCTGAACCGGTATCCGACCTTGTCGGCTAGCGCACGGGCCACCTCATCGAGGGACGCCTTCATGTGCAACGAGACCGCCGCGGTCAGTTCCGGATGGGATGGCGCAGCGTTCAGGGCGACGGGACTGCCCACCGCCGGGCCGGCGCCCGTGGTCGCTGCCGCCAGATCGACATCGTGCATGCTGGCGAGCAGCGCGCGTTCGGCATCGGCAGCACCAGGGATCGACACTTGCGCCTCATGCGGCGTGGCGCAGGCGGCGAGAACGGCTAAGGCGAGAAGGTAAAGGGGTTTGTGGGACATCCTTTGAGCTCCATGCTGGGCTCCGAGGATGTCCTGTGCGGGTGCGAACGGACGCAGGCGAAGAACGCTGAAACCTACCCTATAGGGATGCCTGTTTCGCTGGAAAATACCTAGACGGGACCAGCCCACATCGCAGAACGGTGGGATGCAGACATAGAGGGCACGGTTGATGTAGAGCAAGATTTCGATTAAGTCAGCCCAGTGTCAAAGTAGCAGTTCACACCTCAGCACAGGCGCGCTCTTTTGAGCCTTGCGCGATATGCCAAGCCGAGTGCAACCTAACGTCAACGTGGCCTGTCGTGCCACGAGTTCATCGATAGACGGGAGGTTTCACTTTGGACCATCAAATCTCACTGCCGGTTATCCTTTCCTTTGTCACTCTGCTCATCGTGCTCGGCCTTGCCATCTGGCAGCTCAGGCGCGTCAGAAAGAGCCAAGCAAAACGCGGCGAGCATCCTGGCGGCGTTGCCGGCCCTGAGTAAGCCAGCCGCATCGATCCTGCACAATCATTGTGGGTCGGGTAGCCAGATAGAATCACCCAATGTGGGTTAGGAACGTCCAACGATTGCGGGTTGGTGTAGCTATGCAGCCTGACGTGGCACCAGAGCAAGGCCCAGCCCCTTTCCGTCCAGCAGCTCTTGCGCCAGGCCATCGACCACTTGTGCACCGGCGCGCTCCTCCTCGACGCCGCCGCGGGTCAGTTCCGACACGCGGCGCTCGACCTCGGCCAGCGCAGTGCCGGTCGGGAAGATGGTCGCCAGCCGCCGCCACGCCTCGGCATGCCCGATTGCGGCATACAGCCGGTCGCGCAGCGCCACGTCCTGCGGCCGGGTGCTCAAGGCCCAGATTTCCCGTGCGCCCAGCGTGTTGACCAGCAATTGCTCGACCAGGCCGGTGGTGAGCGACAGCCGCGCCAGGAAGGGCGCCCCGCCGCCCATCTCCGGCCCGCCCGAGCCAGGTCCCTTGAGGCGATGCCGCACCACTTGCCGGCCTGCTTCGCTCAGGTGGAAGCGTTCGCCGGCCTCGATGTTGGTTTCCTCGTTGCCGGCGCCCAAGATGAACACCTCGGTGGCGTTGGCGACCAGTCCGTCCGGGAAGTCCTTGAGCATCTGGGATGACATGGAGATGTGGACGCGATGCTTGCGCCCTTCGCGCCACCCGCGCTTGAGTAGGTCCATCACCCGCTCGGACCCGCTGGCACGGTGGATTTCATCAAGCGCCAACCGCTTGATCGTCTCGTAAGCCTCGGAAAAGCGCGTGCGGTGGTAGGCTCGCATCCTTTCCGGGACGTAGGCAACGTAGCCCGGCCGCAGGAACAGGTTGCGGCTCAGGATGTGATGCCCCATCACGTACATCAGCTCAGTTTGGCGGTCATCCCGCGCGCTGCCGGTGGGTGCGACGTCCTCCAGGTCGAGCACGATCACCCGGGCCGATCCGGTCTCGAACACGGTCGGCCTCGACAGGTTGGGGAGCCATTCGATCAGGCCCGTCACGTAACGTTGGAACGCCTCGATCAGGCTTTCGCCCGTGCCGGCTTCGACCTTGCCGTATTGGTGCTGGATGTGCGGCGCCCGCACAGCCTCGATCAGGTCGGCAAGAACCGGGACGGCATGGCGTTGGGCAAGGCTGGCCAAGTGATGCTCCCCCACGTCGCACAGGGCATCCACTACGTCCCACCAACGCGCATCCTCGCGCAGCTCGATGCGGTGCCGACGCAGCGCCGCCGCCACCTCTGGCACGACCGCCGGATTGTAGATTTTGGGCTGCGAATTGTCCCGCAGGTCCGACGCTAGACGGTAAGCTTCGATCAGGGTTGCCCCGGCCAGCCCGTCCATCCCCTCAAAAGGCTTTTTGGAGCCGATGGACGTGCAAGCCAGCGACAGCAGGTTCTGCAGAAATGCCATCTCCGGCGGGATCGGATCGCGACAGCCGAGCTGCGTATCGAACGGGTTGACCGCAAACTCGACGCTGTTCTCGTATCGGATATAGACCGCCTCGTGCCGCCGCTTTGGCGGCAGGGCAGCTTGCAGCAGCAGGATCAAGCCTTTCGCCGAGGTGCCGATGTCAAGCACGCCGATCAGCGGCAGCCGCGCGCCGGCCGAGGTGAGCGCGGCCCCGCTGAGGCATAGGCCCAGGATCAGCGAGTTCGAAAGCATCGACTTGCCGTGGCCAGGCTCGCCGAAAATCAGGCTGAACATTGTCTGCCGCAGCGAACCGGTGGGGTCGTAATGGTAAGGCACGCCCTCGGCCGTGGAGAACAGCATGCTGCCCTCTGACCACGGCGACCCCGGGCGGTTCCAGGGCATCATGCCCAGCACCTCGCTGAGAATGGCCGCATGCACCGGCGCCGTCGATCCGATGGCCAAGCCAGGCGCGCTGCTCATCACGGCTTCCAGGGGATCGCCGGCCAGCACCGAGGCTTGGCAGACGCCCCACCCTTCAAGTGCGCTGGCCAGAGACGCCGCCCGCTGGCGCAGCAGGGCGGTTTCGCCGCGGGGCGCCCAGGTCGCGAGCGAGACGCGCAGCTTGACCAGCGAGTCCTGCCCCTCGGCCCGCAGCGTCTCAAGGCGTTCCAGGTCGGCATGAATGCGCCGGTTGGCCGGGCTGGCGACGGCCAGCAGCGTTGCCGCCATCCGCTTGAAGCGCATCAGGCCGTCGTCGGCGCCCTCAATCAGGAACGCGATGCGGAACGGCGTTCTAGAGCGCCGCAACGCACGTAGCAGCTCCACGAAGGCGCGTGGGGTTTCCGGCCCGGTCCGCATGTCGATCCCGGTCCAATCCAGCTCGCCGATCCGCGCCTGTCGCGCGCCGAGGCCATGGGCGTCGTCACGGAAAATCTGGTCTGCAATCGGGTCCCACAGCAGCCCGGAAGCATCCTCATGCTCCAGCCAGCCGCCTTCCTTGCCCTGTTCCCGGATGCGCGGCATGACGTTGCGGCCGGGCAGGTGCGCCACCCATCCCGACCCGGCCGTGTCTGGGTAGATCGCTTCGCGCATCGAGGCCAGCGCTTCCCGGGCCGTCAGCCGCGACACGCCGACGCCGACGCCGTCCAGTGCGGCAACGGCAGAGTCCACGAACCCGCGATGCTGCTCCGCCACCATGCCGCCGGTGCGCCATATGCCCTGGCACTCACGCAGGTTCGGCGCCCCGGCCAACGCCTTGCGCTGCTCGGCCTTCTCGTATCGCTGGGCTTCCCGCGTCAGGGTGGAGGTGCGCGTCCAGAACGCCATGGTGCTCTCTTCCCACGACATGCGACTGCCCCAGATGCGGCGCCGCTCCTCGAACAAATCCGCCAAGTCCAGCCCTACGTCGTCCGCGATGCGCCGCGTGCCGGCAACCTGCCGATCCACAAGCGGGCGGCTGCGGGCGGGATCATAGGCGAAGCATGCCTGGATAGCGTGACCCTTGTTCTTGAGCGCCGAGGCGACGCCTTCGCGCAGCGCCGCGGCGCCGGACGCGATTTGAGTGCTGGTCAGCATCTGCCGCATGCCATCAAGGCGAATGTACGTTTGATAATGCCCGGCGTTGCTGATTAGGGCATCGCCGTCCGAGGTGTCGAGATCGCAGAACGCGGTGAGCGGCTGCTTCAGCCCCTTGGACAGCCCCTGCAACAGGCTGTCCACCGAACGCATCACAAGGCTGAACATCAGGTTTTCCTTTGCAGGCTTGCCCAGCATTCCAGGCAAGCGGGATAGACATCGACGCCGTTGCGGAGCAGGCGCCCGCGCGACAGCAGCCGCAGGCCATCGACCAACGCGGCGGCACGCGACGCCGCGGACGGCGGCAGGTTCAGCAGGGCCTCGCCAACGAGGCGCGGGGACGAGGTGCCCAGGCTGGCTTGGGCAATGGACGAACACGCGGCCAGCTCGCGGTATGCGGCATAGGCGGACCGCAGCGCAGGCGTGTCCCGTGAGGGAGGCTCCGCCATGTGGACGGCCTCGCCATGATCGAAAAAAACATGGTGGATGCCGCGCACGAGATGGTTCAGCGCGGCTTGGGTGAGGTGCGGGAGCCACACGATCAGGTATTCCTGATCGCTGCCGTCACGCCCGAGGTGCTGGCACGCATGGCAGGCAGGGCATGCTGCGGCCAGGTTGTCCAAGCTATCGTCGGCGTGGTCGCCGTTCCGGTGGAAAACTTCGGCCCATGGGCCGCTCGCCAGCCCGCAGAACCGGCAGATATGGTCGTCGCGGGCTAGGGCGAGGGACGCCTGCTCCCCCGCTGGGTGGGTGGCCTCAAGTCGCCAGTTGGCAACGTTGGCCGTCAACCCGAGGGGGAACAGGCGCATCGAGGCTAGAACTGCACCGGGGCGGTGCCCGAACCCGTGATGCTGGGCGCGGCGCCGGTGATGGTCTGAGACGTGATGCCGAGGACGGTGGGGGCGCTGGCACACGCCACCGCCGCCACGAGGCAGAGCATGGCTGCACCCGGCGAACTGTTGCCGTTGCGCTTGCCGAGGCCGAACAGGTTGACCCCGAAGGCGATCAAGAAAACCAGTGCCAGAACATAGAGCACCATGCCGAGGATAGAACCCCAGTTGAGGGCGTCTTGCCCCATCGCTGCGGCGCGGTTGCCCCAGGTGCCGCCGCCGGCCGCTTGGGCAAAGGCGGAGGTGGCAACGGCTGATCCCAAGGCAGACAGCGCGGCGGTGGGCAGAACTTTGTTGAGGTGAATTTTCACGGCTTCAATCCTTTTGGTGTTGGGTGGCAATGCCGTTGTCTCCCGGGCGGCTGCGAACGGTTCAGCCCGCCTGGATGAGCGTTTGCGCAATCGGCTGGATGTTCAGCAGCAGCGCACCGCAGGCGAAGTGCACCATGGCGTTGAAAAACGGGCTGCCCGAAGCCCGGCCGACCTGGCGCAGCTTCATCAGCCCGAACAGGATGGACAGCGCCCCGAATGCCTGGATCGACGGCTTGAACAGGGCAACGATGGCCAGGATGGAGTCTTGCAGCGTGCCCGTGCCGACGTTGACCGGCGTATAGGACAGCAAGCCGCCGCCAAGGGAGGCTTGGGCCGAGCCGCCGATGCTGGCGCTGAACAGGTTCAGCACGGTGGAGAAAGACAGCAGCAGGCTGGCCACGATGAACGTGGTCGCGACCAGCATGTAATAGCCGACGCCGTGCCGCGGGTCCTTGCCGCCGCTGTAAAGTGCGAGCGCGCCCGCAATCGCCAGCACCAACGCCGCGACGTAGCAAAACGCCGGCATCAGGTAGCGCAGCGCATTGGCAACGTCGATGGACAGGTTGACAAGGTATTGCACGGCTATTCACCGCCGCGAACGGAGCCGTACTCTGCCTTCACGACCCAGAGCCGGCCGTCCTGATAAATGCGTTCCACCTTGCCCAGCCGGTCATCAATCACATCGCCCACCCGCACGATCTTGATGGGGCCGCTGCCGGTTGGCGCGAGCACGGCCATGCGCGGGGAGCCGCCCTGGACGCGCCAGGCATCGGCTTGCGCCGTGACGGTCAGGACGGCGTGGGCGGCAACAGATAGGAGTTCTGGATTAGCGGGCGGCAGAGGTGCCCGCATCCCGGCCACGGCCTCTTGCGCTTCCCGGAACCGCGTGCGGCGTTCCAGATCCTCCAGCCGGCCGTCGAAACTGGACGACAGCGCCTTGACCTGATCGCGCAGCGCGGCGTTGTCCTCGCGACTGGTCCGCAGCTCCGCGGCGATGGCAGTCACAAGCCCGAGCAGCGAAACCTCCTCGGCCGAGCTGGTGGGGGCAGGGACGAGTTTCAGGACTGTTTCTGCGGGGTCCGCTTGCGCCCCGGTTGCTGGAGATGCCGGAACTGGTGCGGCTGCCGGGGCCGGTGCCGGGGCTGGATCGGGATGCACCGGAGAAGGCGCGGCCGGCGCGGCGGACATCGCTGATGGCACGGCGACCGGGCCAAGGGCATCCAACCCCGCGATGTCGTCCATGAAGGATGACGGGGCACCCTTGCCCGCCGCAGGGGATGCAGGCGCATCGGCCGCGGGGGCAGGAGCTGGCGCGGCAGTGGGCGCAGGACCGAATTGCGATGGACGCACCGCAGCCGGCAGGCGGATGCTCGAAAGGTCGATGCGGTTGCCCGCCGCGAGCTGTGGCAGGACGAACGCGCCGCCGGCCGCGAGCAGGACGCCACCGCCCAGCAAGGCAAGCCGGAATGGCGTGAACTGCCGCGGCGGGGGCGCTGCAATGGCAACGGGGTCCGGCGGACCTGCGGCAGGTTCCGGCAGACCCTCGTTCGGGAGGCTGACAGGTGGGTAAAGAGCAGTGCTGGATGCGCTCATGGCGAAGCTCCAAATTGGCCTCGCCCAGCATCCCGCGGCCGGGTGCGAACCGTGCCGTGCTAGGGGGCGCTGCCCTCCCCTTTGTCCACCACATCTTTGAGAAACATGACGCCGACCGGCACGCCGGCATCGAGCTTCACGGTCGGCCCTTTCGGCGCCATCTCGTTGAGCACCTGTTGGAGGTTGTTGCCGGCGGCACCGACGCCTACGCCGATGATTTCCCCGGTGTTGAGGTTCTTGTAGGTGCTTGCTGTGCCGAAAGCAGACGACGCCTGGCTTGAGCCGCTGAGGGCAATAGCCTGCCCAGCGCCGGACGCCACCGCCGCCAGCGACGGGTAGAGCAGCCGCGCGCCGTAGTGGTGATCGACGCTGGACGCCACGGCGGTCTCCCGCGTCTCAGGCGACACGAGCACGGCATCGACGGGCAGCGTCCGGCCCTGCCAGGTCAGTTGCGTGAGGCTCACGCCCATCAGGTCGCCGCGCCGCAGCGCCGTCCCCAGCAGCCGAGCGTGGTTGAGCGGCCCGCTTGTCATCTCGACGATGACCTGCCCGCCGTTGCCATCCGGGCCAGTCTCGGTCGCGACGACGGTTTGTGCCATCGACCACCGCAGCGCCGGCATCAGGACCCGGCCGCGCGCGGCGTCCGCTCCCGTTGCCGACGTGCCTTGCGCCGTCCGATACGACGCCTCGCGCGCTTCGGTTTCCTTCCTCAACTCCTCGCGCTTCTTGGCGATCATGTCGGGCGTCTCATCAATGCCCATCGCCGACGCCTTGGGCGCCATGCCGGCGATCAGGGTGCCCATCAGCGCCGCGTAGGCCAAGTCGCCTTGCTTCTCCTCTGGAGTGAGTTGCCGGGCGGGTTGGGCGTTCGGGGCCGGCGCGGGCGTGACAACCGAGATTGGGTTGGATGTGTAGGCTGGCGCTGGAGCCGCCGGCTTTGTGGGAACTACCGGGTCCGGCAGGCGCGCGGTGGGCACGGCGGCAGCGGTCTTCATACTGGGCAGGTAACTCTGGCGCTGCTGTTCTGCGAGCCGAGCGCGGTTCTGCGCATCCTCCATCGCCAGCCGCCGCAACTGCGCATCCGACGCTGCCGCGCCGGGCAAGTCGGTGAGCTTGGGAACCGCATCGAACTTGGAACTGAGAATGGACGCACGGCTCCACAGCACCAAACCGCCCACAGCCACGACGAAGGCAATAGCGCATGACGCCAGCAGGATCATGCGGTTGCGCCCCCGAGGGGGCAGGGAGAACTGCGGCAACTGCGGCATCAGGTTTGTAAACGACATGGTTCAACGCTCCTGCCGGTCGAGGCGGATGGAAAAGGTCTGGCCGCCCGCGGATGCCAGCACCACCGGGCTTGCAGGGATCTCGAAAATGCCGAGGTCGCCGTTGGTGAACTGGCGCGCAATCGGCTGCGGCGAGATGATCGTGGCGCTGGTGCGGACATACATGTGCCCGCCCAACTCCCAAGCCTGGATGCCATCGGGCGGGGCGCCGCGCACCAGTAGCGGCCGGGCGTTGGCTGGAGGTGTGCCGTCCAGCATGCTGGTCAGATCGACATCGCCGGTCACAGGTCCGCCGCTGCGCCGGGTGAACAGGTCCACGCGAGCATTCGGGCCGCGCTGGGCAACCTTGACCGAGATCACGCTGTCATAGCTGTCCGGCATGCCCATCAGCGTGAAGGGAATTGGCGCGGCAGCCCCTTCGAGCATCACCTGCAGCCCGCCTCGCGGTGCCGCGCTGTGCGCCGTGATCATCAGCGTGTTGCCGCCCTTGACCGGGACGCAGACATCGAAACCCGACGAGAACACGGCGCCGGGGATTGCAGCCCCGTTCCCTGCATTCGACGCTTGCGCCCCGGCGTTGTTGCAGTCGGTGGAGCCGGGCTGGCTGGCATTCGCCAGGTTCTCCCAGTGGATCGGCCAGGGCCGTCCGGTGTTATCGGTGAACGTGATCGAGGTCGGATAACCGCGGACGGTGTTGATGACGGGCGAGGGATCGCCGGGGCGCAGCGTCACCACCACGAGCCGGTTCAGCGGCCTGGCGATGGGCGGATTGCTGGCGCGTTCGCTGCCATCTTGCAACCGCCTCACGCGCCGGGCCAGTTCGTCAATCATGTCGTCGGACAGGTTCGGGATGCCGTTCAGCGCCCGCTGCGCCGATGGAGGATCGACCGGCGCCGTCTGGGCGTGGACGTGCGGTGACAAAGACAGGGCAAAGCCGGTGGCAGCGCCCAGAAGCAGAAGGTTTCGCATGGTGGGCCTCACTTTCAGCCGGTGACGAGCGCGTTGTAGGAGTCCACCGCGATGCCTTGCGGGTGGAAGGTAGGGCTAGTCCGGGTCACGACCAGCTTGGCAGTGATGCGCTGCTCCCGCATGGCATTAGTGTTTCGGAACGAGACGAGGATCGGCACCTCGAAAGTCCAGACGGCCACACCATCGACAACGGAGCTTTCCACCAGCGCAGGAGGACGCCTGACAACGCCCTCCACGACCATCGAATCCTTGACCACCTCGTCAATGTTCTTGCTGGCCTTCATGTTGTTCAGGACGCCGTTCCAGCCGTCATTCGTGAAATACGGCCGCACGGTCCGAGAGAACGTGTCGCGGTAGTGGATGTAATCGAAGTTGTATGGGGCGACGGCAGCCTTCGCGACCCAATCCACCAGGTCCGCGTCCGACATGACGGCATCGGACAGCGGCGTGGCCTCGATCTGGTTGCCGTGGCTATCCGTCAGGATGATCTTCGGCGCGGGAGGATGATGACCCAGCCAGATGCGGTCGCTCACCAGCGCCGCGATCACCACCAGCGAGAGGGTTTGGGAGATGGCCAGCCTTCGCGTGAGCCGCTGCTGGAAGGCGTTGCGCTGGATGATGCGGGTGGCCGCGTCCTGATCATTTTGCATGTAGGCAGGCTAGTGCCCGCGGGTGCGAACGGAGCCAGGACGCCATTGCGCTAGGTTGCTGTTACACCAAAAGCCGGAACGCTAGGACGCCAGCCCCCTAGAACGCTGCTGCCTGCATGCGGGCGTAGTGCAGCGTCAGCTTGGCCTCGACGGACGTATGCGTGCCGCGTCGGGCATAGAACCAGATCCCGGTCATATTGCAGTGCTTGCCGATGAACTCGATGCCAGAGGAGGTCGTGAGGACTTTGGGAAGCGCACCACCCGCTGCATCTACGCACCGTGCCGCTGCAACGTCCTTGGACAGATCCACGCCGGCTCGGTAGGGCAGCGAAATGCGGACCGCCTTCGAGGACACGCCGCAGGGGGTCAGGCCCAGCACCTCAGCGATGGTAGTGTGGTGGAACCCTGCCACCCACAACAGGACAAGGCGCCGCACCAGGTCAGGCGTCCAGACCGTCTGCCGGCCGCCCAACGCCGTCAGGCGAAACGGCTTGGCGGGCTTGGGCGCGGCAGCAGGCATCTCCACCGGCGGCAGGAACGGTGGATTGGCAGGAGTTGGCGGCACCAGGTCGAGAGCAAGCGTAGGTGCAGGCAACTCCAGCTCGATTTGCTCTACCGGCACCGCCTCCACAACTATGGCGGGAGTTCCACGTTGCGGGCGGGACAGCCCCATCCGCCGAGCCTTGCCATAAACCGCAGCGGGAGAACGCCCAAGCCGCATCGCCATGTCTGCAACGGGTTCGCCTGCCGGATAGCACGAGGCCAGAGACAGGATTTCGTCCTGCAGCCAGCGACGCCGGGGCACAACCGCGCTTGGTTTTTTGAGCGCAAACACTGGCAATTCAATGTCGAAAGTCGGCTGACCAAACTCACCGCAAAGGTCAATGGAGAGGAAAATGGCGGCGGGCGACGGCGCGCTCATGCGTGCGCACGAGCCAAGCGTTGCGCTAAACTATCAAGGCTTGCGAGATTCAGCGTAAGTAGCTTTGCAATCATGTGGAACACGCCCTGAAATGCCTAGACACACGTCGGAACTTTGGTAATATGGCTGACATTAGAGGAAGGCGCAAGCGTTTGTTAGATGGTCCGATATCGCCGGGACAATGCCGAGCAGCTCGCGGGTTCCTGGGTCTGTCGCAGGACGCTCTTGGGACAGCGGCAGGCATCTCCGGGATGACCATTCAAAGCTTTGAGCGCGGTCAAAGAGTCCCGCACCAAAACAACCTCTTAGCATTGCGCACTGTTCTTGAAAGCAAAGGTGTCCAATTTTTGGCAAAAGAGGACGGAACGGACGGATTGATACTTCCGTTTGATATGCAATTTCCGTTCGACAAGGAGGAATAGACTGCTTCCCGTTGCCTGTGAGGCGGTTTGCGACGCGGAAAGCGGCCGCTATATCGGCGCGACCATCCGATCATTGGAAAGACGGTGGAAAGAACACACTCAACAGGCAACAAGAGAGTCAAAGCTCCCGATCCATGAGGCCATCCGACGACTAGGCACAGAGGCATTCGCACCCGACGCGCTAAACCTGCCTCCTACCTTTTAGGAGCAGACCCATGCGCCCATCATTGTTTGTCCTTGCCGTCCTAGCGGTGGCGCCGGCCGCAGCCCAAGCCGAGTTCATCATGCAGCAGGCCGCGCCGCCGGTTGCGATGTCCGCCCAGCTTCCCGACAATTCAGCCGACCGCACCCAGCTAGCACGGACCTATTGGCTGCGGACCCACCGCGGCCCAGCCACGCCTACCTCGACCGCGCAGGTGCGGGCCGGCATAGCGGACGGCTTCGGCAAGGACGTGCCGCTCAAGATCGCGCTGCTGCAAATCCTGCCGCCGACCCTGACCGCCCAGTTCAGCCAGGGCGTCGATGCCGAGCAGATCGTGGACTGGAGCGGCGGCAAACCTTGGCAGGCCGTGCTGCACGAGGTGGTGCAACCGCTGCACCTCCGCGCCACGGTTAGCGGCAGCATGGTGAGAATCGACCCAGCCCAGAACTGAGGATCGTTCGCACCCGCCAACCGTAGCCTCCCCTGTAACCAGAGGAGGGTTGCATGAGCGGCGACACGGTTGCGGCACATCGGGAGCCGGTTCCCGAAATCACGATGGATGACCTGCCGAGCGTCATGGTTGCCGTGCGGCGGTTTGCCGAGGCGTTGGGGCGGGCCGTCGAACACGACGCGGGCGGCTTGGCCGTCAAGCTGCGGCGACAAGAGACGGTCGCGGCATTGCAGAGCGTCTTGGCCCAAATCACACCGCAGCGGCGGCTGGACATCCTCGGTTGGCTAGACGAGGCGGAGCTGCCGGCAAAACGCGAGGTGCTGGGCTTGATCTGGGCCGACACGCCAGGCGGCGACACGCCCAACCCAGGCCAGATCGTGCGCAGGAGCTTGCAGCACCTCCACCAGGCCGAATGCGTGCGGCGGATATTCGCCCCAGAGCGCATCGCCCACCTTTCATCCCTTTGCGAAGGAGACGCATGACCATGCGCCGTTCATGCTCCATGGCTGCCGGTCTGCTCTTGCTGACCGCCGCCAGCGCCCACGCGCAAAGCGAGGGCTGCACCGCGCTGATGCAGGCCGGCGCGGACGCCATCAGCGGTCAGATCGCGCTGGAGGACGGCACGATCAAGCAGCCGACCTCCGTTCGCAGCTTGTCCTGCCTTGGCGATTTCTTCGGCAACGGCTTGAACCTACTGACATCGGTGGCCGACATCGGTGCGCTGGTGAACGGCATGGCGGGCCAGTTATGTGCCACTTTGAAGAGTGCATGGGACGCGCAGCTCGGTGCGGCCAACTGCGGCCTCACCGTCACAGGCATCAACTTCGGGTTCGGACTTGGCGGCGGCAATTTCTGCCCGAAGCTGACAATTGGCGGCAGCGGCGCAACGCTCGGCCAGTTCGGAACCAACGGCGGCGGAACCTACGTTCCGTCCTACAGCCAGCAGCCCACGGGGTACTGACCATGCGGAAAGCCAAGCTCCTCGCGGCATCTGCGCTGACTGCGGCCATGCTCTGTTCCAGTCCGGCGCGGGCCATAGAGGTCGAAAACCCAATCAGCGACATCTTGAGCAACGTCATCGCCAAGGCACAAGCCGAAGCGGCCTTGATCTACAGCAATCTAAACATCTCGACGCTGACGCTGGGGTTCAATCAGGTATCGAACTACCTGAAAGGCCAAACCGCGTCGATGATCCAGCTTTTCGACGCATCGAACACCGCAAATGCCACGTTTCAGCGGCAGGTGCGCAATGCCGGGATCGTGGCGGACCATTCCGTCAGCCCCGCCGCGTGCCTTGCCCTCGACCAGGGGCAATCGGCCAGCGTGGCGGGCGCGCAGGCGGACCGGGTAACGGTGATCCTGTCCGGCGTGACCGACGCACGGGGGGAGGGAGGACCAGGCAATCCGGCCTATTCCGGCGCCGCCCAAGCTGCGGAAGCCAACCGCGTCCTGCATCTACGCCGGTATTGCGGCGCGCTCGACGTAGAGGCCGGCATCTGCGGGGCAGTGTCGCAACGGGAGAACGGCGACCAACGCGCAGCATCCATGTTCGGCCAGCCGACCTATTCCGGCCAAGCCGACATCGACGCGGCCAATGACTACGGATCGACACTTTTGCAGCCGACGCCGCCGCCACCGCTGCGAGCCGATGCGCGCCGGGGCCTCGACGGCGCGCAGGCCGAGCAGCAGCGCAAAGGCTACAACGCCCGCATGTCGCTGTCCCGCTGGATCACCAACGGGCTGGTGGGCATGAGGGCATCGGCCGTGGTGCTGTCCGCAGACCAGCAGGCCCAGCAGCGCGCCATAGGCAGGACGCCCACGGCCAATGGGTCGGAATACGAGGCCATCGACTTGGAGGTATCGAGGCGCTACGGCAACGTCGGGTGGAACGTCGCGCTGGAGCGGATGCCGACCACTGCACCCATCCTTCGAGAGGTATCACGACAGCTGGCGTTCCAGGCCCACCTGACCTGGCTCGGCACCAAGCTGCACATGCAGGAGGCGGCGGCACTTGCGGCGCTGAATGCGGCCGATGCGGAACGTGACCGCGCCGCGCACCAGACGCCCACCGCGCCCCTTCCGCTGATCGGAGCACGATGATGGCCGCGAATCAGGACAAGCGGTTTGATCCCGCCCTGCTCGACCAGATCCTTGACCGCACACCCCTGGCCAGCCTAATCGGCGCGAACGTCGCGTTGAGGAAGGCCGGGAAGGCGCAGGCCGGCTGTTGCCCGTTCCACGGCGAGCGGACGCCCAGCTTCAACGTGTATGAAAAGCATTTCCACTGCTTCGGCTGCGGCGAGCACGGCAACGCCTTCGACTTCGTGCGCAAGAACGAGGGCATTTCGTTCCCAGAGGCGGTGAGGCGGCTTGCCGCCGACGCTGGCGTTGACCTGCCCCAAGGGGCGCCACGGCCCATCTCCCAGGCAGAACAGGCAGCGCAGGAAGCTGCGGCGCAGGAGCGGCAGCGCCGGATCGAGGCCAAATTCATCGCCGATGCGCGAGAGAAGGATGCGCGCGAGGAGGCCATCGCCAAGCAGGCAGAGAGGATATGGGCCAAGGGCACGCCGGCGCCGGCCGACCATCTCTATTTGGTGCGGAAGGAGATTGGCCCGGACGGTTTGCGGGTGGACGCCAAGAGCAGGCTGCTCGTCCCCATGCAGGACGAGGACGGCAAACTCTGGAACCTTCAGACCATCGCCCCAGACGGAAAGAAGATGTCACTCTGGCGTCGAGCCGCGGACGGCGTGGAGGGAGGCCGCACCCAAGGGCTTTCCGCCGCTTTGGGAACGCTCGACGGCGCGCAAGCCGTGGTGGTGGCGGAGGGGCGCGCGACCGGCGCATCCGTGCACGAGGCGACGGGGCTGCCCGTGCGCGTGGCATTCTCTAGCAACAACATGGCGCATGTGGTCCGCGCTTTGCGGGAACAGAACCCGGACCTGCCCATCATCGTGGCGGCGGACAACGATCACCAGAAAGAACGGCTGACCCCTCCCAAGCAGAACGTTGGCTTGGCGAAGGCCGGGGAGGCAGTCAAGGACCTGCCGCGTGCTGCGGTGCTGGCGCCGCAGTTCGATGCCACCAGCATCGGCACAGATTGGAACGACTACCGGGCGCAGCATGGAGCAGCGCCGATCAAAGCTTTATTCGACGCGCAGGTGCTCAGCATCGCCACCCCCAAGCAGGAGGCTCAGTTGGCTATCAAACCGACACCCACGACCTCAATACCAGCATCAGAGCCGGCCATCCCACCACCACCGCCCGCCGCGATCCCGGCCACGGTCGCCGAGCTATTGGCGGAGATGGGCAGGCAAGCGGCAGACAACTCCAAAGCGCAGAAGTACATGGTCGAGCTTGCCGATGAGCTAAGGCGCAGCCCAGGACTTGATGCCGACCCGAAGTTTCAGAAGCGTGTCGTTAATGCCGCGCGGGGCCTCGAACGCGACGGTGCGACGATCCCGATGACGCAGGAGTTGCGCGACCTCATTACTCCGACCGTGCCCGCGCCTACGCAGCCCATAACGGCGCCTCCGCCTGCAGAACCGGTCAGTGCTGGGCCGACGCAGACAACCACGCGGCAGGGCAACCCAACCAACCAACAGGCTCCGGCGGCGGCGGCTGGCCAAACCGTCACCCAGCCGCAGACCCAGAACCGCGCCATCGCCGCGGTCGGCTCCGCCATGGCGCAGATCTACGCGGCGCTTCGGCCACCGCAGCCGGCAAACCCGCCGCCATGGGAACAAGCACCGCAACCACTGGGCGGCAGGCTGGAGGTGTTTGAGCGGCGCAGCGCCGAGAATGCGATCACCACTCAGACGCAGGCGGCGCAAATGGCGGGCGAGCACGCGCAGGCCACGCTGGCAAAGTTGGGCGCCGGGCCGGGCGGCGCCATCCTCAATCAGATCAAGGAAGCCGCGCAGAACGACCCCGGCGGCATGCCGGCCGTGGTGGCAGAGATGGCGCCGGGCGGGAAGTTTGCCGACCTGCGCACCGCGTTCAACGCCGCTTTGGTGCAGGAGCGGGCCTTTGCATCGGCCTACGACCGTGCCGTGTCCGGGATCAGCGCCTATGGCGAGCAGCGCATGAAGCTGGCCGACCTTCATGACACCCGGCAGATGAACGTATCCGCCATCAACAGCCAGTTCGAGGGCATGGACAAAACCATCGGGCAGGCGTCCGAAGCCTTGCCGGGCCGCAAAGACGGCAAGAGCGTGCAGGACGAGATCGCCGAGAAGGCAGCCAAGCTTGCCGAGTTCCTGAGAAACATGGTCCAGCGCATCGGCAATGCCATCCGTCCTGCCCAAGCACCGGCTGAGACGCCAACCCCAGCACCTGGCGCCTCGCCAGCGATGGCGCCAGCCATGGCGCCATCGCCACGACCCGTGAGCCAGGAACCATAACAGCAGTCGAGATCGCCAGGGCCAACGGGATTGACCCCAAGGTGTTCCGCAGGGAACTCCGCAAAGAGGCGTTCAAATGGCACCAGCACAACGCTCCGTAGGTGGCCCTCAAAGGCAGTCCGTCGCACGCTGATATGGAGCGCATCATGGCGAAACTGATGTCGAGCTTAGGCGCGGCCCCGGAGCCATAATCCTCGCGTTCGCACCCACATGCGGCAAGCCCCTCTGGTTTAGCAACCGGAGGGGTTTTTCATGGCAGACGTTTCGTGGACGCTTCTCGACCCGGGCACGGACTTGGTGGCAGAGGCCATCCGCGGCCTGTTCCCCGTGGCGAGCGGCACGTCCGCCATCGGCGGCGCCTCGACCGTCCTCAGCAGCATGATGGGAACGTTCTCCGCCATCGGCTGCGCAGTCATGCTGGCGATGGCCGTGTATGGCACGCTGGTCAAGGCGGTCCATTCGGCAGAGCACGGGACGATCCGCGACGGGCAGGCATCGTGGTGGACGCCCATGCGGATCACGCTGGCGGCCGTCCTGCTGTTCCCCTTGCCCAGCGGCTATAACAGCGGCCAGGCCGTGGTGACGCAGGTCGCCATTGCAGGCGTTGGGCTTGGCAGCCACCTCGCCACTGCCGCTTTGCAGCAGATCGGCCCAGCGGCCCAGACCATCGCCACGCCCATGATCCCCGGCGCCAAGCGCACGGTCTCGGCTTTGATGCAGAATGAGCTGTGCCGCGCGCTGGTGAATGCCGCCACCGGGAATGACCGGATGATCCCCGAGCCGGCGCCCATCACCGGCACCAACGCCAGCGGCTATGGCTATGTGACCTGGAGCTACGACTTGAGCCAGGGCAACGCCACTGGCGCTCCAGTGTGCGGCTCCGTGACGGTGCGCGTGCAATCGGGGGCGACGCTGACAGCCGGGACTGCGGACATGTCAGCCGTGCAGCGCGACGTGGTGCAGGCTGTCCTGGAAGGCGATATCCGCCCGGCCGCAACCGCGGCTGCCGCGGGTCTCTGGGCTACGCGCAGGGCGGACAGCCTCAACGGGATGCTGGGCACGCTGACCGCCGCATCGGCGGACTACACTGCGAAGCTGCAGGACCAGGCAACGGCTGTCACCAGCCAGTTGCGCGCCCAGTTCACGGCCGACCAGATGCGCCAGGGCAATCTTGGCGTGAACGCCGGCATGATGCAGATGGCCGATGCCGGGTTCTTCGGGCTGGGCGCCTACTACATGGAGCTGGCGCGGCTGAACGGTTTCAGCTTGTCGCTGGTCGGCGCCATGCCGCAAGTGAGCGCGCCCAGCTACCAGGGGCTGGGCTACTACTTGTCCACCGATCTTGCGCCTCTGGTCCACGCCATCCAAGCGTTCCAAGGCAACCTCGACGCCTACATCGCCACCAGCGACCCGCTGAATGCGCCGGGCGGCGGAGCCGAGGTGTTCGCAGGCGCTGCGCCCCAGGCGGCGGGGGCCGGGGTCATCGAAACGGTGCTGCGCAAACTGGACTTCAACGAGAGCCTGTTGCGGATGTTCGTGAACAACCTGGCACCCTCGCAGACCAGTTGGAGCGACCCGTTCAGCGCCCTCATGCGGCTGGGCAACGACATGGCATCGCTGGCGCTGATCGCGTTGGGCACGGCGGGGGCGCTGTCCTCGACCCCGGTTGCGGCGGGCGTGACGGCGTTCAACCTTCTGACCTTCAACTTCGCCGGGGCTGCCGCGACCATGACGGCGTCCGCGCTGATGAACTTCCTGGCCTCGCCGATCTTCTACGCGCTCACGTCCTTGCTGATCCCGGGCCTGATCCTGGCCTTCGTGGTGCCGATGATCCCGCTCATCATGTGGACGATGGGCATCCTCGGCTTCATCGTCCGGGTGTTCGAGGCGATCATCGCGGCGCCACTCTGGTTGCTGGCGCACGTCACGATGGACGGCACCGGCCTTCACGGGCGCGGCATCCGGGGATGGGGCAACCTGCTGTCCCTGTTTCTGACGCCGGCCCTGATGGTGATCGGGATGTTCGGGTCCTACTGGGCTTTCACGTTCATCTCCCGGCTGATCTTCCTGACCTTTACCATCGCCGCCGGGTTCACGCTGGCACAGGGATGGCTGGTCGCGAACATGGCCGGCATGCTGGTGCTGCTGAGCATGTTCGTGCTGCTGCACATCGTGACCGAGATACAGTGCTTCCGGCTGATCACGTTGGTGAGCGTGCACGTCCCGTCATGGCTGGGCATCGACAGCACGGACCGTGTGGACGCCCACGCGCTGACCCAGGAGGCGTCGATGGTGGGCATGGGGGCGACGCTGACCGCCATCAGGGCCGGCGCCATGGCAACGGGCACGAAGTTGGGCATCGGGAAGCAGGGCGAAACGCCGAACAGCACGCTGCCAGCGCCGGCCAAGCAACTCGGCATGGACCGAGCGGTTGCAGCAGCATCGGATACCGGGCCAGTATCGCGCGGTTCGCAATCTGAAGGGGAGGGTTAGGGCCCAGCCGGATACAAGCGCTCGAGTTGACAGAAAAGTATCAAGCGTTTTTAGGTGGTTGAAGTATTCAATAAGAGCGGTTATTCCCGGCTGGGCCCTTAGATGGTAAGCCTGCCGACGGCCTACTGGATGGGGTTGAACGCGGCTGAGAACGCGCGCCTTGATCGGCAGATGTGGGACTTGGCGACGCGGGCGACCAGGCGGCAGCAAATCCCCGTGGACGACCGGTCGGTCCTGATCGCCCAGGTGGCGCAGCTCCAAACTCAATTGCAGCAGGCGCTGGCGGAGCGAGACACGAACTATCGCGCCTGGCTTGAAGAATCGACCTTGCATAAACAGACGCAGGCTGAGTTGGATACGATCATGAGCACTTGGTATCCCTTCTAACAACGGCAGGCATTCGCACCCGCCACAGCGACATTCCGCGGACCCCAATCAGGAGTCCACGGATGCGCGCTTTTGTTCTGCTTCTCGGCCTGGCCGCATGCTCGGGCGGCGGCAACCTCTCGACGGCTGGCAACCAGCATGGCCCGACGCCGCCGCCGATCCGCAATCCCTACTTCGACCCCTACGCCCGGCCAGGCGATGTGCCGGCAACATGGGTCTCGCCCGTGTTCGATGCCCACGGCACCATCGTGCATCCCGCCGATCCCAAGGTGGAGCGGGGCATCCCTGACTATGCCCACGCACCATGGCTGGGCGGCGACGGTCCCGGCCGCCCAGCCGGCACGTTCTGATCTAGGATCGCTTGTATCCGAGGAACGCGCGCCACAACGCTTCAGCGCGGGCCTTGGCCACCAGGACGTCGGGAGCGGCACCGCCCACCAAGGTGTCCTCCCAGTCCTTCCCGGCATAGACCGACCAGCTCACCCGCGGCATTTGAAGCGGCTGATCCTCCAAGAAAACATCGCTCATCTCGACCACAAACAGCATGTGACCGCCGACAACCGCACGGTAAGCCTTCTCGTCACCAGTGCCGCCAACCAACCCTTCGACTTCCCACACGATGTCCGCATGCTCGAAAGGCCGCAGCGGCTCGCGCTGCTCGACCGTCCGCAGCGCCTTGCGAAAGGCCCGCCCGGAGCTGTCATCCGGGCGACGCACGGGAAACATCAGGAGGGCAACCAAGTGTCCTGCGTTCGGAAGAACTCAATAAACGGCGCCAGCCGGCCCGTGCGGAGGTTCCAGTTCCGCCACAGCTCCACGAACGCTAGGAGAGCAAGAGACCCGACCACCATCAACCATACCACCACGAAAAAAAGGGACGTATATTCGACGGGCTGGCTTACGACCTTCCACATCCAAAGGCCAGTGAACAAGGCACACGACAGCCCATAAACGCAGGCCCGTTGGGCAGCCCTTCTGCGTTGCGGCAGCAGGACAAACCGCAGCTCCTCGGCCGTGATGGAGGACATGGATAGATAGGCCGCTTGGGGCTGGGCGCCTTTCAGCAGAGCGTCCGCCGCCGCAGCGCGATGGACCGCCGCGCTGGCCTCAAAATCGATCCGGTGATCCGCACCTACCACGAAGTGTCCAGCCAAGCGCGGGTCTTGAGAGACCGAGCCGGCCATCGCCTGGATACCTCCCCACTGCCGCCGGATCTCTGGCACGTTGGCTGGCGCGACCAAATAGCCGCCCGCCTTTCGGAAGGGTGCGAGAATGCCCATGCCCCTAGCCCCCGACCACAGCCAGCAGCCCGTTCAGATCGGCCGGAGCGCCTTCCATGCGTCCGTCAGAGCCGTCCGGCTTCGCCCACAAGAAGGTGGGGGTACCGCGCAGGCCGATGGCCTTGGCTGCGGCGGTATTGCGCCGAAGCGCCGCGTAGGCGTCCGCTGGCTGCTGACTGGACGGGTCTTGACCGGCCCAGGTCCGCCAATCCGCCATCCAACGCGGCGCCATGTCGTCGCGAGGCGTGACCGAGAGCATGGCAAGGGCGGCCGGCTTGCTGTGACCTCCCGTTTCGTAGTCAGTGACCGCCACCGGCACGACGGCGACCTGCAGCCGCCCCGAATCGATGGCCGGCTTCAGCGTGGTCATCGCGCGCAGGGAAAAGCTGCACAGCGGGTCGATGAACATGTACACCCGTGGAGCACCATCGCGTCCCCATACGCCGTAGGTCGCCGCGGCTGCCGTCTTCACGGTCGAGCCGTCCACCAGCGCGGCGCCTTCGCGGATGTCGATGGCCGGAATGACACCGGGGATAGCGCTGGTCTGTGCCAACGTCAGGTTTTCCCCGCTAGGCCCTTGGACAATGCCGCGGATCACAGCGCCACCGTGCGCCGGCACGTAGAACACCTGGAACGCCGAGCCGTTCACGGCAAAGGCGGTGCGCAGGCCTTCCAGCTCAGGAGGCGTGGGCAGCTCATAGAGCTTGGCACCCGCGATGGCGACGTTGCGCAGCGCCGGGAACCGGGCCACGTCCGCGGCCGGGAACTCGACCAAGCCACGCGCAGGGTTCGGGTCCGGCGCCGCCGCGACGGCATCCACCGGCGGAGAGGTTTGAGGTGCGGCTGGCCCGGATGCCGGGGCAAGGCTGCATTGGGTTTGCGCGATGGCGACGGGCGGGGCAAGCAGCAGGACAGCCGCGAGCGATGCCGCGGGAATGGGGCGGGACATGGTTTCTCCTAACTCGGGGTGGTGAGGACGCGCTGGTTCGCGGCGGAGCCGAGACGGGCCGCGTAGTTGGCGTTGAGCTGCCCCACAGTGATGTCGGGCGCCAGGCCGTTGTTCTTGATGTAGCTCGCCGGCACGATGCTCGACAGCGATGCGTCATTGCTTGCCGCCGCGATCTTCGCGCCGTTGCTTGGCCCAAAGACGTAGCCGGCGTAGGTCTGGACCACGGTGGCAGGCTGGTTCGTGGCACCCGACACCGCGGCGGCGGTGTCCCTGATGATGTAGCTCGCCTCGACGGCTTGGGCTTGCGGGTTGGTGATGTCCGCCGCGGTGTAGCCCAGGCCGTATTTCTGACTGGTGCCGACGAACGTGGGCGTGACAATCTGCCATGGACCAGTCGCGGAGGAGGTGCCGTTGGCCGTGGCGACGTTCTGGAACTTGCTTTCCGCTTGGCCGATGGCCGCAACCGCTTCGGCGTTGACGCCGGTCTGGTTCGCGGTCGCCACGGCGGTGGCGCCGTAGGAAGTGGAAGCCATGGCCACCATCGCCGAGGACTGGCCACCATCGCCAGGCGCGACCGAGGTATCCAACCCAGCCCCGCCGGCAGACGCCGTGCCATCGACACCCACCCCAGCAGTCTGGCCGGATTGGGACGAGCTGGCGGCAGGCCCGGCATACCCGTCCACGCCCCGTTCTTGGTAATCTGGCCTGATGCGTTCAGGTTGATCGGGTGCGGTCGCAAGGCTGGGATTGCTGACCTGCCCGCGGGCTGCCGGGGCGCAGAGCAGCGCCGCAGCAAAGCCCGCCCACGATAGCGCGCGCATCACCGATACGAGAAGACGACGCGCCCGGCCGTGGTGAAGGCCACGGTGCATGGAGCACCGAGGGTCGTGGGAGAGCGATACGGGGTCAGAAGCGCCTTCGAGACATAGCCGATGCTGTTACTGGTGAACGGCACGATCTCGGCATAGCCGGCCGTGGTGTTCATCGAGGCGGCGACGATGTTCGTGGTGCGTCCGATCACCGGGGCATCCGGCCGAGGTGCCGCCAAGATAGGCGCCCATTGGGGAACGTTCATGCACACCAGCAAGCGTCGCGGCTGGATGAGGACCTGGCGCGGTGTGGGCGGCAGGGGCGCCGGCAGGCCCGGGGGCGGAACCTTCGCCGCGTTGCGCTCCTCGGCCATACGGTCGAGAAAGTTCGGATCGTAGGTGGTTTGCGCGCGAACGGGCACGAAAGCCGTAGTCGCGAGAACGGCGGCAAGGCTCAGGGTGGTGATCGAGAGAGGCGTCATGCTCAGGCTCCTTTGGTTGGAGCCGTGACCCTGGCCTCGATGGGTGCGAACGAGGCCATCTTGCAGCGATGTCGAGCGCTACTTTCTGGACGCCTACAGAGATGTATAAATCCTATATGAACGTATAAGGATGCTATATAACCCTTGGAACCGCCCAGGAACTCGCCCGACATGCCCCAGATCGTCGCCTACCTCCGCGTCTCCACCTCGCAGCAGGGCAAAAGCGGCCTAGGAATTGAAGCACAACGCGAGGCCATCGCGCGGTTCTGCCAAAACGAGGGCTACGAGATCGAGGGCGAGCACATCGAGATCGAGACGGGCAAAGGTGCCGACGCATTGGACCGCCGCCCCCACCTCGCAGCAGCTCTCGCGCGGGCCAAGCGGCTCAAGTGTGCGGTCGTGGTCGCCAAGCTGGATCGGCTGAGCCGGGATGTGCACTTCATCTCCGGCTTGATGGCGCAGAAAGTGCCCTTCATCGTCGCCGACCTCGGCGCCGACTGCGATCCCTTCATGCTGCACATCTACGCCGCGTTTGCCGAGCGGGAGCGGGCCATCATCAGTGCGCGGACCAAGGCAGCCTTATCAGCGTTGAAGGCGAAGGGTGCTGATCTGGGTAATCGCACCAACTTGGACGAGGCGGCAAGGAAAGGCCGCGCTGTGAACACCCTGGCTGCAAACACCTTCGCATCCAACGTGCTGCCCATAGTCCGACAGATGCAGGCTTCCGGAGCCAGGACATTTGCGGAGTTGGCGACTGGGTTGAACAATCGAGGGGTTCCGACTGCGCGCGGCAAGAACTGGCACGCTATGACGGTGCGCAATCTAATGGCACGGGAAGGGATCTGAAATGGGCGACCTTTACGACGTGGACGTGCTGGAGTGGTCCGAGCACCAGGCCCGGCTGCTGCGCCAGCACGCGGCCGGCGAGGGCGGCAACGAAACGCCTGACTGGGCCAACATCATCGAGGAAATCGAGAGCGTGGGCCAAAGCCAGATCGATGCCGTGGAATCGTGGTGGTATCAGGCGTTCCTGCACGACCTCAAGGCCGAGGCGTGGCCGCTTGCCCGGGATGTTCCCACTTGGCGCGGCGATGCGCGCGGGTTCCGTGCGCAGGCAAGGCGCAAGTATCGGGCCTCCATGCGACAGAAACTTGACGTGTTGGGCATCTATGCTGACGCCCTGTCTGCCCTGCCAGGCACCATGGACGGGCAACCGCCCTTGCCGGTGCCCGGGATCTGTCCGGTTACGCTGGACGATCTGGTGAGCACGGAGAGGTAAGGAAAAAGGGCCGGGCCCCGCGGCCCGACCCCTTTCTCATCGTCTGATCCGCTTAGGTGTCAGCCTTTGACGGGCATGCCGTCATCCACGCCCAGCAGGTCACGGGCCAGGGACCAGCCCAACAGCTCGTCATGGTTGGTCCAGATAGGCCCACCATCGATCTTGCGACCGACATACGTCAGCAGGGCAGCAGCCTTGGCACGGAACCCGGCCGGCGTCGTCGCACGCATGGTGGCAACCTGTTCGCTCAACTCATGTCCCTCATCGACCAACGCACGCTCCCGCCGCTGCACCGCTTTAGGCGGATCGCCAATCAGGTCGATGTAGCGCTCCGTGAGCACGTCCAACTCGCGGTGCCCGGCCACGATCACGTCACACAACCGGATCAATTCGGCGTCAGGCCCGACCAGCGGGTCGCTTGACAGCAGGGCAGGATCGGCACGGAAATTCTGCTTTTTCGACATGAGGTTTTCTCCCAGATGGAGGAATGCCGGGTTCCGCCCGGCTCGGATGGGATCAGGAAGCGGTTTGCGCTACCGCCTCCACCGCCACGCCGACCACCCGCCCATGCAGGGCGTGCAGCCGCAGCGACACCAGCGCCAGGATCAGGAAAACGCCGAAGGACACGAGCGGGTGCGCCCAGATCAAGGCAGCGGCACACCCCATCAGCCAGCCGAGGACGGCGCAGCCGGCTGTGACGGCAACGAGGGCTGTTGTGCTCATGGCTGCCCTCCGGGGATCTGAATCCACTCGTTCATGTATTCAGCCAGCCCGCCCGTGATCCGGTGCCCACGCAGCGGCGCACAAGTCCTGAACCGAACCGGCGTGCGCCAGGATGAACTATCGACCACGACCCAACGCTGGAGGACGCGGACAACCTTGCCAATCCCGATCAGATTGTTGCTATAGCCCGAATAGATCGCGACCTCCGACCCGACCGTGAGGCCATGGGGCGGCGCTCCAGACACGACCGAGGCCGCGTGGCACTGTGCCGTGTGCATCACAGGCCCTCCAACGCCACACCCAGCGCCAGCAGGGCTGCCGTGGCGGCATCAAGCGCACGATAGTTGGCGCGCATCCTGGTGCGGATGGCATTGATTGCGCGGAAGGCATCGCGCTGGCTCAGGCGGCGCCACTTCGAGTCGTGGGTGTTGGCCAAAGCCAGCTTGGCGCAGGCCGCAGCATGCATGTCCTTCCAACCTTGCACGGCGTTGCGGGCGTGGCGGTAATCGCCGATCAGGTGATCCGTCTTGGATGGCCCAAAGATGGCCGCACCACTCCTGAACAAAGGCAGTTGGCGCTGTGGGGTGCGGGAGGAGATGCCGTGCTGATAGGCCATAATCCACTCTCTTTCGCGTTTGCAATTGCTTGCGTTCTGCGATACAGAGAATACGTCTGCAAACAATTGCAGTCAACTGCTATCTGCAAACATTTGCAAACAAGGAGCGATAATGGCGAGAACGGCAGCGATAGGGATACGGGTAGAACCCGAGGTCAAAGAGGCAACGGAGCGGGCCGCAGCGCAGGATCGCAGGACCGTGGCATCGCTGGTCGAAAAGGTGCTTGTGGACTGGCTAAGGGCAAATGGACACCTGCCGGCGGACCCTGGAGAGTGATGCTCTATGGGTGCGTCCGGCAAAACGCGCTTTGTTGAGGCCGCCTAGTCACTCCCTTTGCTCTGACGACGCATTTCCCTTTCGCGCCGCGTCAGCTCAGCCTCGATTGCCTCGCGGATGAACTCGGCCATGCGATTGCGGCCAGCAACGGCCTCGATCCGTTGGCGAGTTTCTTCCGTCAGCCTCACCATCGTCGGCTTCGTCTCTGTATCCCTGGAGAGCGGCGGTCTTCCCACACTACTATGTCCCTGCCGCTCTCCGTCGCTGACGGCAGACAACGCTTCGCGTATCGCTATTACCGCTTGCTCTGCTGAGACACTGAACCATTCACCGCTTCCTCTAAACTCATTCAGCAACCAGTGGGCGTATCGCTCGACAGCCACAGCCAGACTACGTTCGACAGGCACGACATGCGCCAGCCGGAGCCGCTTCGCAGATCCGGTTTGAAGACTGCACAGCCTTGCCGCCGGTTTGGCCGCCAAGCCGATCTTGACCAGATTTCTACGCGCCTGGATTACATAAAGCGATATCGGTTTGCTTTCCATCTTGCGGTTATAAGCGATTGCGGTTATAGGTTCAAGAAGTGGATGGGGGCTAGATGCTGTGACGCAGGTCACAGGTTCGCGCCAATCCAGCCACAAACGGCTTGTTAACCTGACGCCAACTGCTACCACCATAGCGCGCCTTGGCCGTACGCTAGGACGCACAAAGGAGCCAACCATGTCCACCACCAGCGTCTTCGCCCTCACCCGCGCCAACGGCGGTTCCACTGTCGGCGCACTGCTCGCCCCCAGCGACCTGCTCATCTCCGCCTCAAGCACGCAAATTGGCCCCAGCGACGTTCCCGGGTCCACATTCACCACCAGCGTTGCGCAAATCGGCCAGCAACTCACCTTTGCGGACGGCAACACCGGCACGGTTGTCGATATTTCCAGCGACCAATCCGCCACTGGCAACTATGCCCTATTGCACTTGGCCAGCCCCGAAAGCGCAACGCCCCTGGCCCTGTCCTCCGCGCCCGTCAGCAACGGCCAGCCCACGCTGGTCAGCAACGGCACTAGCAGCTACACCACAACCATCAGCAGCCGTTTCACCAACCTGCTGGGCGTCGCCGCGCCCGATGGAACCGGCCCGGATTACCAAGGCATCTTTCTCAGCCCTGACGGCGGAACCCTTTTGGGCCTGGGCACCAGCGACGAAGATGACCGCTCAGGCCATACCATTTCCGGCCCTGCCATTTCCGGCAACACCACAGCCTTGACGGCCATCCAGCAATGGCTTGCCACCGATGCAGCCACGCTGCCAACGACGCCGGTTGTGACTAATCCACCGACGACGCAGCCCGCCACTCCGCAACACGTCGCCGTCCACGACACGACCACGGGCGCGGACCTGCCCGACACATCCTCAGCTTACGCTGGGCCAGTCTCCGGGATCAGCTCACAGTTCATGGACATCACGCCTGACAGCCTCAACATCACTGCGCTCACTGACAGCCAATTCATCAAGACCGGCGCGGGCAACGACGCCGTAGCCCTCCACGGCGGCACGAACGTGGTGGATGCCGGCACCGGGTCCAACTTCCTGACTTCTGGCGGTGGTTTCGACACTTTCTTCCTTGATGCGAGGAACATACCAGCCGCAGCCAGCGCCGCAGGGCCAGTGCCAGGCGCGATCTGGGACACCGTACAAAACTTCGGCCACTCCGACGCCATCACCCTGTTCGGCGTGGGACCCGGGACCGCGCTGAATTGGCAGAAGAACGAGGGCGCGGTCGGGCACACTGGCCTCACGCTGCACGCAAACCTCGCCAACGGCAGCGAGGCCAGCTTGACGCTGGCCGGCATCGACAGCAAGGCCGGGCTGCAGCTCAGCTACGGCAGCACTGGTGGATCGAGCTATCTGTACGTGAAGTCTATCTAGACGAAGCTACCCGTTGCGAGTGCCTGGACGGCCCAGCACTCGCAACGCTCCACCACGTCACCAAGGCGCCGCCGGGCTGCGCCTGCTACTTCTTGGGTGACGAATGGTCCGAGGAATTCACGGCGCCAAAGATGTAGGCGTGCATCAATGCGAACGGCGCGATTTTGACCGTGCCGTCAATCTCGCCGACATGGATCGAGCCATCCAAGTTGCCATCCCTCATCAATGCGGAAAAATGGATGAAGGAAATGGCCTCTGGCGCCTTGCCCCCTAGACTTACCGTTAAAATGTCCTGATTGTGGAACGCGTTTGCAATCGGCAGGGCCGGAGGCGGATGCGGTGCGAAAGGAGGCCAATGCGGCTGCACGCCACTCGGCCAGATCCGGCGCTGCGCAGCAGCATCATTGTCGGACATAGAGTAATCCTCAGTTATATGTCGAGTTCGGGATCAGGCTCGTCACCGGCACCCCGTTTTTGGTCACAACCGCCGAGGCCAAATCGCTGTCCGTGGTCCCATCCAAGTAAAGATTGCCGTCGCCGCCTACAAACCAGTTGATGTTCGTGAGCAGGCCTGTGCCACTGCCGTAGAATGTGTGGAAGCTTCCGCTGGTGTTGGGGACCGGCGGGTTTTCCAGCGAGAGCGTGGCGCTCTTGCCCGCGGTGTCGGTCACGATGGCGGTGGCAGGGCCGCTGCTTCCGGCGGGAGGAGTTGTGGTCCCCGTGGTCATGCCGCCGGAGGTCCCGGTGCTGGTGGCCGCGCCACTCCCCGGAGTGATCTGATATTTAAGGGCTGCCCCAGTGCCGCCAAAGGCGGAGGACCAAGCATTCTGCTGCCGGACCCGCTGCCGATACAGCGAACCCCACCCGCCATCTCCTTCGTCCGCACACCAGATATTAAGATAAAGGAACGGCACTCCCTCATTGACCATCTGGTCCACGCGAGAGCGAAGATAGAAGGCAAACTCCGGGTCCTCCACCGGGCCAATTCCGGAGTCTCCGAAGTTAGCACCCGCCCCGCACTCCGGGAAGGACAGGGCCTTGCCATTGGCTTTGGCAAAAGCGATGGCCCTCTGCATTCCCCAGCCACTACCGTTCCCGGTCAGAGCATACTGCGTGGCGTCGGGATAGTCCCAGAAATGCACTCGGTTGACTGGATTGAGGGCCTTTTGGACTTGCCAATATTGTTTGTCGTCGAGGTTCGGATCGGTGGTGTGGGGGGCAAACCCACCAGTCGCCCAATCCTTATCGTCCAGGGCATAGTTGGGTGAATAGGTGTCCAACCCGTGATAGTCACAAAAAGCATTGCCGGGGTAGAAAGTGTCCGGTGAGGGGCATTCCTCATAGGCGATAGACGCAGGGTTCCACACCACCAAGAGGACTTTCTTGGTACCATGAGCTGCATTGTAGGCATCCGCAGCAGCATGACATTGGGTGTAAACATGCTGGAAAGCCGCGACCCAAGCGTTCAAACTGGTGGTGTCGCCCGATGACCCGGCATACCACGGCATGAACTTGCCGTTGAACTCATACCCCGGCCGGACATGAAGTTCGTCGAAAAGCCCAAACCAGTTGTTCACGACGGCAGTGATGTTGGCGTCATAGACCCCGGCAGCAATATCGAGGAAATATTGCAGGCTATTGGGGGCAAATTGCCCTGCCAGGGGCATTCCCGTTACCGGGATGGCGTTTTTAGCCGGGGCAGATGCCGCCAACGCACGGGCCGCGGTAAACGAGCCATTATCCCACGAACTGAAGTCGAAATCCAAAAATGCATTGACGTAGGCCGGCGTGCCGATGGAGTTCTTGAACTCCGTCGTCCAGACGGTGAACCGAGGTTCATCCCCAATGCTGGCGCAATGGACGCCCAAGCCGTAAGGTGGATCGCCCACGGGGGCCACGGCATCGGCAATCAAGAAGGATTGGCGCGGGTCGCCGCTGTCCGTGTCGAGGTCCGGCCCACTACCTTCGATCTTGAACCAAGTCTGCGCGCCATACCCGTAGTCTGTCATCACGTAGGCGCTGTGGAAGTAATAAACCATCTGGATCGCATCGTCGAAGGCACCAAGAGCCGGCTTGCTTCCTACTCCGTAAAGCAGATCAAGGCGCCCGCCGCTCATCACAGCGCCGTTGCGCATGATGGTGAATTTGCCGGCCCGGCTTGCGGCCGTCGAGGCAGTCAGGCCAAGCGTGGTGCCATCTCCACAAGTTATGGTCTGGCTGGTGTAGTTGGTTTTGTCGATCACCGTGCCGTTCGCGCTTTCATTGGCAATGAATGGTGTGAAAGCCGGCAGGCTGCACGTAGGCGCCGAAGGAAAAGTGACGGCTACGGGCGCAGTCGCCGTATTCTTCACCGCCGTGGTGTTCGCTGGATAGCCAATCCGCCCGGCAGGAGCCGTAGTAGCCACGGTGCCGCCCCCTGTGCTGCCGGTGCTGGCCGTTGAGCCGGTGCTTGTCGATCCGGTGGGCGCCGTGCTGCCGGTCGCCGTCCCGGTCGAGCCGCCGCTCGTGGCGCCCGTTGGGGCGGGCGCAGCAGCTGAACCGAGAAGAAAGCTTTTCAGCGTGGCCAGGGTCGCCTGCTTAGCAACGCCCGCCTGGGTGAGTGGGAGCAGGTTGGCATCGTCCAACGGACCAGCGGTGGCAGTGCCGGTGATGGGCTTGGTGGGAAGGTATGTCATGGCTGGCGCTCTCTAGAGTTCAAAAGGGCGTTGGAAGGCACGGCGGGAGAGGTGACAGGCAACATGCCGCTGCGGCGCACCGCGACCTGTCCGCCAGGCTGCTGGGACTGACCACCGGCCGCGCCAGAGCGAACCATGACGGCTTGAATGGTACGCTCCGCTGCCTCGACCGAGCCGAACAGCTCGGCCGCGCTCGAGATGTGCGCCAGGAATTGGAGGCGCCCGCTTGTCAACGGCGTTCCGACTCTCCGCAGATCGGGCGGAGTAATTTTCCCCAATCCGCAGCGTGTTAACCATGGCCGCGGCTGCGGGGCGGCCTCGTGTCGGCGAGCATTGTGGGGTCGGGATGGCCC
>JAABUQ010001004.1_pt1 | contig 63468 bp, 87 predicted proteins | sample 5560001 | NCBI WGS metagenome assembly JAABUQ01 (sample SAMN10711888, study PRJNA513371) | rock metagenome | isolation source: Antarctica rocks | place: Antarctica: Victoria Land, Finger Mt nord | collected 2015-12-18
GCTGGTCCATTGAGAACTGTTGGCCCTCGGAAACGCGCTTCACTAAACAGTGTCATGAGCGCCTTTGCGCAGTTTGAGCGCGACTTGGTCCGTGAACGGCAGCGCGAGGGATCGCTTTGGCGAAGGGGCGTACGTGGGACGGAAGCGTTCTCTAACACCCACGCAGGCGAGGGAGCTCCGTAGCCGCGTGGCTGCGGCGAGCCGAAAACTGAGCTTGCCGGTAAATTGGGCATCAGTCGTCAGACGCTCTACTGGTATGTCGCGGGAGCAGAGAAATGAAGGGCAGCCGTCAGCGGTTGATGCACTGCCCTTGTGGGAACGCAAAGGTGCTTGCCTTGGGCCTGTGTGCAACCTGCTACACGCTGAAGAGGCAGGACGAGGAATATCTTGGAGGACTGCGGGAAGCGGTTTTGGAGCGCGACGCCTATCGTGGCCGCGTTTGTGCGCCTTGGGACGGGACAAGCGATCGATCATCATTCATCATTGGGCGCCGGGTAGTCGGTCCTCAACCTGATGATCTCGCTCTGTCCTGGGTGTCACGCCAAAGTTCATCGAACCAGGACCGTCCTCCGGCACATGCCTCCTCTCCTGCTTGAGCTTTGGCGAGAGCAGCATCCGAAGGGCCACGAACAAACGGCTATGGATTTTCAGGTGCGGAGAGCGGCCATAAACCTGTACGGCTTTTCACAGACGCTAGAACAGAAAAACTGACCTGAAATGGTCGTTTCAGAGAGTACAGGCCTGCACGCCAACTGCCTAATTCACGAGGATCACCTTCCCGATCCCACCTTTTTCCGACGCTGCTTGGCCTTCTGCCGCACCCGCCATGGCAATGATCCGGTCGATCGGAATCACCAGCTCGCCGCGAACGTAATGCTCCGCCATTATCAGCATCCGTGCCGGATCCGGAACGCAATGCACCCCTTGGATCCTCACCGTAGGATTCAGCGCAGCGTTGTTCATGCCACCCCCTGCTACTGAGGCCAGAACCCCGCCCGGCTTCACCTTACTCAGCAGCAGCTCCGCCGTCTTCCCACCTACCGTGTCGGCGACTGCATCGACCAACCCCACCTCTGCCATCGCGTCTTCATCGTCGAGCACCACCAATCGATCCGCACCTAGAGCTTCGGCTTCTTTCAGCTGCTTCTTGCGAACTCCCGCAATCACCTTCGCACCCCCATCTCTAGCCGCCTGGACGGCAGACCGTCCCACGCCGCCCACTGCGCCTGTGATCAGCACCGTCTCACCTTCCTTGATCCCCGTTCCAAGCCGGATGAGCTGTTCGCCCGTTAGGGTCACCAGCGGCAGCGCCCCCGCCTTTATGGGGTCGAGTCCTTCAGGAATCTTGGCCAGCTCGTCAGCCTTCACTATGCAAAGCTCCGCGTACGTGTGGTTCGCCAGCGCAAACACCCGGTCGCCGGGTGCGAACGCCGTCACACCATCACCAACAGCTTGCACAACGCCGGAGAGGTCGCGTCCCAAAACCTCGGGAAACTCTACCGGCATGAACGCTTTGATCGCGCCGGACCGAAGTTTCCAGTCAATGGGATTCACGCTGGCTGCAGACACCCGCACCAGGACCTCACCTGACCCAGCCACAGGGTCCGCTATGTCTTCCCACTTCAGCTTCTCAGGACCGCCATACTCATGCAACACCACAGCCTTCATCGCACTCACCTCACTGGTTAAAGATGCAGGAATGTTCTTTGCTCACTCATTGCTAAGGGTGCGCTTCAGCGTTATCGGCTCTCTCGTTCCTTCATAAGCTGTTTAAGCGGCATCGCAAGATACGGCGCGCCGTGCTGTTTCGCAAGGCATCGCTCGCATTGTAGCGAGCCCGTTCGCAAGCCGATGTCTTAAGGACAAATTTTAGCAATATTACAGGTACTTGCGCGCACGCCAAGTCCGTATGATTACTTCAATCGTCCGTAGGATCATGGACCCGCTATCAGACTTGCTGTTGTTGCTGAACCGCGCAAATACCTTAAAGTCGCCTACCCTGCAGATGGCTTCTCAGGTCCGGTCTCCATCCTGCTCACGGCATTGTGCCGAAATGGGGAGAGGGTTTCGATGGCTACTCGACGCGATACGCCTCCAAATTCGGACAGCATCTCGTCGACGCAACAAGCCGGTACGGTTGGGAGAAATTCTCCGGCAGGATGTGAACTATCATGCGTGCACCTGCACCGGCGTTCTTCCACGCGCAACACATGCGAACGCTATATCGGACTCAGCGCGGTGTGCCAAGGGAGCTGCGTCGCCTCTATGGCTGCTTGTTGACCATCGCGTGCTTCGTAAACCGCTTTGCGAGAAATTCCTGGAACAATGCCTGACCGGCCCGCCCCGCAATGCTTATGGCAGCTACTGTGAAAACGAGATGCGCCCCGCGATCGGCGTGGGGGTAGTAGGCGTTCGAAAGTGCCCCGGAGCACATCGTGGCGAGCACATAAGAGTAGTTCGGCATCAGCCCGCCTTTGTCGCTGCGCGCGACTACCACGCTATGGAGCGCATGAGTGAAACGAGCTCTCTTCGTTCCCGTCCCCTGATAGAAGTAACGAGGGTCCTGATGGAAGAGGGACGGAAACACCGCGTGACTCAAAAAGTCGCTTGAGCGTCCATCTCCGAATTGCGCTGCCAATCGCTTCCCGTATCCGGCGGCACCTTGACCATACCCGGCAAATTGGTTCGTAGCCTGCTGGATGTTCGCCGCTTGGGTGACGCCGAGGAGTGAGGTCCAATCGAAAGAGTCTCGCGTAGCCAATGAGAACTTCTGCTTTGCGTTCATAGGAGCGGCATCTGAAATATAACTGACATAGAAGTTGGGGATGTAGCCGAAAAGTCGTTGCCGCTCTTCCTCCTTAATTTGCTGAGCGGCGAGCACCTCAGTGGGATAGACCGTGATCTCTGTGCTCTCTGCCGCAACCGCCAGCACAATCGACGGCAGCGCCAGATTCTGTTCGGCTGTAAGGGTCATCTCCGGTAACGCAAAGGCACGGAATCCTTTCGCGGTGACAACAATCGAGTAGGAGCCAGGCGGAAGCCTTGCGAAGAAGTCCCCGCCTGGTCCTGCATTAAGCGCACGTTCCAATTGACTTGAACTTCCATGCATCAAAATTTGCGCCCCACTGATAGCCGCCCCGCTTGCATCCAGAACTTGCCCTGAGAGACTGGAAGACCGCAGTGGCAGATTTGTTTCTTGCGGGGAACTCTCAGTCGAGACTTCAGCTCGTGGTGCCTCTGGCAGGGCTGTCGTGTCCTCATTACGTGCCGGTATCTCCTGCTGAGCGGAGGAAGGTCTGGAAAGCAGGCAAAGGCATATGGTGGAGATCGCGCAGTAACGAGCGATTATCCGCTCATGTTGATGATTCATTGTGTCGCCTTGTAACCCCGGCAGGAGGGTTGGAACATGTTGGGGATCTTCTTAACACTTGAACGAGCGGCCCGGCCGACCGGAGCAGTCCGACCGTGAGCGGCTGCATTTCCGCAAGTTGTCCTAAGAGGGAAAGCTACAGTAACCCTGAAACAGGCTCTCGTCTGTGTGTCTGGTCCACTACACTGAGCAGTCTGCTCACGAAAATCGAGCCGGGAAATCATGGCAATGCCAGCAGCGAGCGGATGGCATCTGGACCGCTTGGAATCGGGGAAAGGGGCCGAATCCCGGTAGCCGTTAGATCGGCTTCCGCCGGAATAGTCTTGAGGAGTAGTTCACGCACGCGCAGATGCATTCTGATGTGCGTCCAGGCATAACGGCCGTCGGCGATGCGCCTCTGGTCGTATTCCACTGTGCCCCCGCTGTAGATCTTGGCCACGATACCGCCGATGACATTCAAATCGTTGTTGATATGAATTTCCATACGAACCAAATGGTGATCTGTGGCGTCTATCCAAAGCCGCCCGCTCAGCTTATCGAGCGTGTGTTCCGCTAACGACCTGGCGTGGAAAGCCGGATTAGGTGAGTAATCCAGAACGATTTGCCGAAGATCAAGATTGGACAGTTGCGGCTGGCCTAGCGTAGCGCTGTACAGCATGGCCTGGGGCATTGCCCGGATCAAATCACGGAAGTAGGGCTGCAAGCGCGCGCCATTTTTACTCTCACTTTGTAGCTTTCCAGGCTTCAGCAGGTTTTCTAACCGCTGCGTCTCCTTCCTATTTCGCTCGGCGCTGATCGGGTTGCCATTCTGCTTGAGGACGCGCCAGACCCTTCCGTCCGCGCTTCCGATCACCTCTGAAGTTTCGTCTTCTTTCCCGTCAGACCAGTGAAAGGTATAGGCTGACGCTGCTCCGGCCGCAGCCACGTATTGGGTCTGTGTATCGGCGACTTCTTGCACAAGCGCTCCAAGTTGTTCCTGTGAGAGCGGCTTGGCAGATGAATCCATCTGCTGAGCCATTCCTGCGATCGAAAGTACCCAAACGTTGAGCCAAGCAGATATGTGCGCATCGTGATCTCCTTATGAGCAGCGTCCTTTATGCCGTTTCATTACGCGCTTCGTGCCATTCCTTGCGAGAGTGGTTTTCTGCAGCGTTGTGCCTAGCCAAACAGGGGGCGGCCCGCCATCGCTTGGCGAAAGAGAAGCCAGTCTGCCCCGAGGTACGTGGCTGCCCCGACACAGGTGAGCGTAATTTGCAGCCAGGGCGGCATTGATGTCCGGCTCAACAGCAACCCCAACAATGGAAATGCCTGGAGCGCATGGAGAGCGAAGAAGTGCGCTATGCGCAGGTCGCCGTGACTCCGGCTCCAGTCCAGGAAGGGCAAGCCTCGCAAGCCATCGGCCGCACCCACTGTATGTCCGCCATGCGACAGCATCAAAATTCCTTCGACGCTGCCAGCCAGGAAGGTAAACAATCCCAGGTTGATTCCCCAGGCGACGGCGGACGGCCAGCGAGTTCGGTCGATCAAGACCACGCCGAGTGCCCAGGCGACCAGCGCCGTGCTGACGACGGCCATGATCCCCATGATCGCAAACAGTCTGGCGTCTAGCGGGGTCGAGAAGTTCATGTGAGAGCGCACGCCACGAAACGCCTGCATCGAGATGATGAAGTTTTCAATGGAAAGCACAATTCCAACACCGCCGCCGATCCAACCTCGCGACCGCTCGAAGCCTTGCACACCACTCATAATCGCAGCCATTGTAAGCAGGAATATGGCAATGGATAGATCGAACTTGAGGGGCTTTATCCAAGGATTGATTCCAAGAATGAGACGCTTGTCGAAGGGCATTGCCAGCAAGGCAAGCACTCCCAGCGCCACTTGAAACCAAACCGTCCAGGCCAGAGTCGGGTTATCTTCGAGCCAGCTACGCATTGTTGTGATCACGCTCCCGCCTCTTTGCGTAGCATGAGTCGCAACAGAAGATAAAGTGCGAGCCCTAAAGGTCCGAGCAGAAATGTCAGCACGAGACACGGTGCGACCAACCATCGCGAGATGCCGAGGCGCGCTGCATCACGTGCCTCCCACGACCCGGTGAACAGGTCGAAGGCAAGATAGTGCACCCAACCGGCCAGCAGCACCTGTGGCACGGCAAACAGCCGTGCGATCTGCGCCAGTGTGCCAAACCCACCACCCTTGAGCGGGTTCCCGTGCAGCAAGAGAAATCCATATAGGCTAGCTAACAAAAGCGGCACAACGAAGGTGGCCAACCGCTGCGTCCAGCGCCACTTCGGCGCAAATATCAGCAGGAGCCACATAGGGGTCACGATATTACCGGCAAGCCCAAAGAGACGATCCAGAGTCGGCATCTACCGCCACCATTCAGAGAGGCTGTTCGTTGGCTTGCGTAGACTGAGCAGACCGCAGCGAGTGTTCACAAAGCTAGAAGAAACGTAGTAATTCATGTTGCTTACCTGCCTTGGATTCAAAAGCTTCCGTGAGCGATCTCACCGTCTACCCGCAGAACTTGTCCAGTTGTGTATTCGTTTTGCATTAGGTAGAGGTATGCTGCTGCAGCCTCAGAAGGTTTGCCAGGCCGCGGGATGAGCTGGCGCTCTGTCATTCGAAGAAGTTGGTCTACATGTTTTTCTGCCGTGTGCACCCCGGTTCGAATGAAGCCTAGGCAGACACAATTCACACGTAAGGGTGCAAGGTCCACTGCGAGACCACGGGACAGAGCTTCGATTGCTCCAAGCACTGCTGTCGCAAGGGCTAAGCCTCTTATCGGGCGGTGCGACATCATGCCGCTTGTAAGAGTAAAAGAGCCCCCGGGGCTTATACAGGCGGCCCCGTACTTAGCAACTGCGACTGCCCCCCAGAACCGGACGTTCAGTCCTTGTGGCGCTTTCGCTAGATCTAAGTCAAGAAGACGTCCGGGTCCGAAGCCGTGCCAGTCACCTGCGGTGAAAACAATGTGGTCGAAGGGCACACATGTTGAGAAGAACTGAGCTACCGCGGAGTCTTCGGTTACATCCAGAACTGACCCTGTAGCAGCTTTCCCGAGTTGCGCGGCTACGCTCCCAACCTTTTCTGCATTGGTGGAAGCCACTACGACCTGTGCGCCTTCCTCGATCGCTTGCTCGGCCACAGCCAGTCCGATACCAGATCCTCCCCCGACAACGAGGACGCGTTTGTCTTTCAAGCTCATAAATCAATCCTTCCAATTTCTTGGGGTCTGCGAGTCGGCTAATGGCTCTCTCGTTCCTTCACGAGGTTCTTGAGGGGCAGTGAAAGATACAGCGCCGTGCTGGTCCGCAAGGTATCGCTAGCGTTGTAGCGAGCGGGGTACCAGGCGACCGTCGCAACTTCGGCGGCGATGAATGGCGAAACGAGCGCTGCGATGGAAGGAACGCTCCGGCCGCTGGCTGTGCGCGCAATGAAGGCTTGTGTAATCGCGTGATAGGCGCGCGGCAGCGTGCCGGTGCACTGGCAGGGGTGGTACGTAACGTCCTGGCGGAGCAGTTCACCGATACCGTATCGAGTAGTTGTTCCGATCAGGCCCATACCAAAACGCGAGGCATAGCGCTTCGTATACCCGTCGAAGCCTTCGCTCCATTCTGGTATTGCCCCGTGTTCCGGATGAGCGCCCGGACCTGGGTAACCGTCACGCGGATAGCTGACCTTTAGAGGGAATGTCTGATCGGCAATTGATTGAAACACTGGTGCGATGAACGCGCCCGGACCAACGAAGTCCGTCAGAAAGGCTTTCCTCCTCTCCGTGGGGCCAGGGAAGACATAGTTGGTCGATCCTGCTACGCCTGGAGGGCCAACCTGCCGTCCCGTTGGCGTAGCAGACTGCATTGCGGGGGATTCGGGTAAGAGGGCGGGATCGGGGTTTGAGCTAGAACTGGATGCAGCCGAAGGCAAAGGCCCCGATGTCGAGTTCAGCTTTGTTTGAGCTGAGCTAGTCAAAGGAAGCATCGAGGTAAGGATCACCAAAGATGCGAGAGCCTTGCCTGAAATATGTGAAAGGTCAGTGCGAAGCATAAAGTCTCCATGCCGGTGCTTGGGAGCGAATCGTATCTGTCAATGACCGTGAGAGAAAGTGCAACCTCGTAAAAGATTGCCGTCATCCCTTCGGGTCTAGTCGGCTAAACGCACCAGCATCTTGCCCACATTTCCCCCGGAGAACAGCATCAGGAAAGCCGGAACGGCCCGTTCGATGCCGCTCACGACGGTTTCCCGGGAGACGACACGCTCACTTTGAATCCATTCCGTCATCTCAGCGACGAAGCTGGGCATCAGGTGAAAATATTTGGTCACAAGGAACTGCTCGATAGTCAGTTTCTTGCTCTTTCCTGCTTCGAGATCTGGCTGGCTTTGAACCGCGTTGTTGTAGGTGGAGATTCTTCCACAGAGAGCAAAGCGAGCGTGAGACTTTGCAACCTGAACGGCAGCCTCGAATTGCTCTCCGCCGACATTATCGAAGAACACATCGATGCCATCGGGTGCGGCCGCCTTGAGAGCCACTACAAGATCCGCGGTGTTCTTGTAGTCAATGACAGCATCAACCCCGATCTGCTTCAGGAACTCACATTTTTCATCTCCGCCGGCCGAACCGATCACGAGAGCACCTTTGAGCTTTGCGATTTGACAAGCCACCGATCCTACCGCGCCTGCCGCTCCGGATACGAAGACGACATCCCCTTCTTTGACCTTCGCTATCTGGAGCATCCCTACGTAAGCCGAGAGGCCCGTTAGGCCGACCGCCCCGAGGTATAGCTCCGGAGAAAGCCTCGTCACGTCCAATTTGGTTAGCTGGGCAGCTGGCGCGTTGAAGGCCTCACGCCATCCCAAATGAGAAAGAACCGTGTCGCCTTCGACAAACTGAGGGCTGTTTGAGGCGGTGACTACCCCTACGGCGCCGCCCGACATTGGCTCTCCAATCTTGAAACCTGGAACGTAGGTGTCTTTACCTCGCATCTGTCCGCGCATATAAGGGTCCACAGACATCCATGAGTTCCTTACCTGCACCTCTCCCATCGAGGGAGCCTGCATTCGCACGGTATCGATGCCGAAATTTTTGTCTGTGGGCAGTCCCTCGGGGTAGCTCACAAGTCGAACGTCACGAGACTGTTCCATCAGCATAGAAGTCCTTTCGAGCGGTGTTGCGTATGGATGTAGCCAGCAGCATGGCCAGATTAGTAGCGCATTGAAACGAATATTTTCTGGCCAGACGCCGGAACCTGGAACTTCGCTTGTTCGAAGGAAGGCGCATGCAGGTGAGTTACTACATTGTTCGAGGCACCGTAGCCTTCCTTCGGGATGCCGAAGGCGTTGGTGTCCATCTCACCGTTTTTGTTTTCGTCGTGCAGCGTGGTCACGGCAAAGTTGCCTGGGCTGAGCTCGAACGTTGTCGTCACGGTCCCGTCTACAGCTTTCTTTGCGTCGATGGCGGCTACCTTGTAGCTTTTGTCGCCCTTTTTAGGAAAGCCATCGGGTCCATTCCACACCCAAATCAAGACCTGTCCCTTGTCATTGCGAACGCCCGATATGGAGACAGTCAGCGTAACCTTCTGCGCGGTGTTCGCCGCGTTTGCGGGAACGGTCTGCGCGGTTGTTGGAACAGCAGCCAGAGCTCCAAAAGTTAGGACAAGCGTGAGAACAAATGAGCGAGACATAATTCTCCTTTGCAGTAGAGCTACGGTTGCATGGAATTCTTTGTGAACTGCACCGCAGGGTGAACGGAAGCCTTCGGCCCATGCTCCTGTAGAGCTTGAGCTTCATAGCGAGACGACCACCTTTCGCGCCGATACGCCCTTGATCTGGATGTCGAGTCCGGCTTGTATCGAAGCAAGACCCTTTCCGACGACAATTGGCTCTGGAGCGGCCACATACCGGCCGTCGGCAAGAGCTCGTGGCAGGAAATCCACGTAAATGACCCGGCTAACCTCGTTATCCATCAGGGTCGTACCGAAGATCATGTTGGTGCGGATGCGCCGCATGGACGATTTCAACAGCCTTGAAACGTTGAACGAGACGAGCTTAGGAGCCTGCCGCAAGACCTCGGAGCCGACGCCTTTACCCTTGGCCATCCCCTGAAACGAAAGAGGGAAGCTGGCCATGGAGATGAACTTGTTACCTTTGCACGCGTGAACAATGTCCAGGCAGGCGTCGGCGGAGGTTTCTCCGATGGCAAGTGCGCCGGCGATGGTCTTGCCCTGAAGAGCCTTGATTACGTCCTGGACGACGGTCTTGCTGTTGTAGTCGAAGACCTGGCTCGCGCCGAGCTGCTTCACGTAGGCGAAGTTCCTCGGCGATGCCGTGGTGACGACTTCATAGCCGGCAGCGACGGCGAGTTGGATGGCATTGCTTCCAACGCTGGTCGAACCTCCCCAGATGAGAAGCGTTTTACCCGTCGGCTTTGCGTCTGCTGAAGGATATTGAAGCGCTAGCTGATCTTTCTGGAAGAGCCCACAGGCTGCTGTGGACAGAGCTAAAGGAAGAACGGCGGCATCTTCATACGACATGCTGCTTGGAATAGGAGAGGCCATGTGGGCCAGAATGACGGTGTAGTCCTGAAAGGAGCCCTCTGCTGCGCTGTTCCGCTTCTTGTCCACGCCAACGGCATGGGCAAGGACGCGATCGCCTTTCCTGAACCGGGTAACGCCAGACCCAACCTCAACGACCTCGCCGGCGAGATCGCTTCCAAGGATGAAGGGGTATTTGACCCACGAGAACAGGAAGTTACCGGAACACTGCTTGATCCAATCGATTGGATTAATCGAAACTGCGAAATTCCTGACGACAATCTCGTTCTCGCGCGGGGGCGTGTAAGGAGCTCCTTTGACCTCTAGCTTTGCTTGTTTCGCTACGAGCCAGGCGGCTGTGTTTATGGGCATCCGGGTGCATCCTTTCTGTTCTTGCCTTCGACAGCCGCTGCATGTCGAGCTCAGACCGATGGCTTTACGCTAGACGTTTGAGCACGTATGTTCAATGCTGTAGAGTTCGTATTATCTTTGCGATCGTTCGGAGAATCTTGTGGACCCACTCTCGGATGTTCTGTCGTTGGTCAAGATCAGGAGCTATTGGTCGGTGGGATTTGAGTGGGGTGGGGAGTGGTGCATCCAGTTTGGGGCGTACGAGGGCATCCGAATCTACGCGGTAGTGTTCGGTGAGTGCTGGCTTTCGGTTGAAGGTGTCGCCGAACCGATTCGTGGAAGCACGGGCGATTGCATCCTGTTGCCTAGTGGACGACCTTACCGTGTGGGAAGTGATCTGAAACTGACGCCGGTCGACGAACGGACCTTGTTTTCAACCACCGGCACAGGCGGAATCACAAAACATAACGGCGGTGGGGATTTTCTCGGCATCGGTGGACATTTCACCCTGGCTGGTGAGTCCGCGAGCTTTCTTCTCAAGGAGCTTCCGCCGATTCTTCATATACGGAAAGAATCTGATAAAGCCGTTCTGCGATGGGCACTGGATCGTTTGCGGCAGGAACTCCACGACCCGCAACCGGGTGGCTCACTCGCTGCGCAACAGCTCGCCACGATGCTGCTGATCCAGGCATTGCGGGTGCATCTGGCGGAAGGGGCTGATAGCGGCGTCGGCTGGCTCTTTGCGCTCGCCAATCCGGGCATGCGGGTGGCCATCTCAGCAATGCATGCTGAGCCTGGGCGTCGCTGGACCTTGCAAGCGTTGGGCGAGCGCGCCGGCATGTCGCGGACGACCTTCGCCGTGACTTTCAAGAAAATGGTCGGTACATCGCCGATTGAGTACCTGACCCATTGGCGCATGATGCTGGCCGGTGACAGGCTGCTGAGGACCGGGGACCCTATTTCGGTCATTGCCCCGTCCCTGGGTTACGCATCCGAGAGTGCCTTCAGCACAGCCTTCAAGCGCGTCAAGGGTTGCTCGCCGAGGCAATACTGCCGAGGATGACTTCAAGAATCCGAGCGGGGCCTCAAGACAGGGAGGCTGTAGTGAGCCACTTGGTTGGAACGAGTTTGGTTCCATCGCGCCATTCCTCAACTAGGTTCACTGTCGGTATCTCTCCCCATACAGAGTCGCCAGCGTGATCAAGGACAATGATCTGTAGCCTGTTCTTGGTCTTACCACAGACTTTTGCAAGCAAGTGGAAAATGGCACGAACTCGCAGAACATCGTCATCGCTAAGCTTCGGGTCGGAGTTGAGCTCCATTGGACGTGCCGCAAGCTTCGTGGGGAAGTAAACCTGGCTGGGCTGATCCAATACCAGAAACGTCGGGACTGGCGACACCGCTTGATCGAGGAAGTACTCGTGAAGCGCGAGGATATTCGCAAGATGATATGCGAGCCAATTGGAACCGCTTCCTATCTCCCAAAGAGAGTCCTCGCGATTGAGGTTTTTGATGCGCAGCGTAAGCTCCACAAGGGACAGGGACACCGGATCATCGGGTCGTTCTACACCTAGGTCCGGCAGAAGCTTCGCCATGAAACCCGTGAGGAGCAATAAGGCTCTCCGTTCACGTTCCTTCAAAGCCCTCTCGTCCACCTCAACCATCAGGTCCCTAATTTCGATGCCCAAAGCTTCCCGCCTTTTCAAGAGTTCTTCATCCTGGTTCATCCGATCGAAAAGCGCGAGGTCAGCTTCAAGACGGCCAGTGAACTTCGTGGCGCTTACCTCAGTGTAGCGAGCACGGCGGCCCTCGTCCGAGCGGGTTTGGAGCCCTTGAATTCGATGTTGCACACTGCTGAGTTCATCGCTTTGCTTAGTAATGCGTGATCGAACGCGAGCGTACTCCCGATCAAACGTCGCAGGCAAAGTCCGGAAAGAGCTCCGAGTCCCTTCAATCTGTTCCAAAGATTGAACTAGCTGTTCAAGGTGACTCTTGGTATGTGCCATGTCGCTCCCGCACACGGGGCAGTCACTTTGGTCATGGCTTTCGCTGAGCAGCCATCTCGAAATGCCGAGCCGTTCCTCTTCTACCTGTAACGCTTCACGGTATTCGATAGCTGCTCGGCGAAGTCGCGACATCTCGATCCAACGCTGGCGAAGCCTCGTAAGCTCCAGCGACAGCTCTTGCTCTTGGTTCCGCAACTCGGTCAGTTCTTCGAGCGTTGAGTTGATGGATATGGAACTCGTCGCAAGTTGCTCGCCATTACCCGCAGCAACCGTTCTCAGCAGGCGAATAGCCTCAGCCTGCGGCATCGTGGATCGAGTACCGGGGCTTACTAAGCCGAGCTCACGTGCGCGGGCAATGTTCAGCTGCAAATCAGCGAGCCACCGATCCGAGGTAGATTTCAAACCGTCGATCTCTCTGGCAAGCCGCCGCTCCTCGCGCTTAAGCTCCTCTAATCTATAGCGCTTTGCTAAGACGTCTGCCGTTACGACTCCCAAAACATAGGGAAAAATCGTACGCAGCTTTTCGCGATGTTCCACCGTGTCCGCTTTGAAGAACAAGACATCAGGATTTGCGATGATATTTTGAGGCTGGAAATTGAATGCGGCCAGATCGCGAAAGCTCGGGCGGCTTCTAAAAGTGCCGCTTCCTGTGGCTTCGAAATCAAGGCTACTGAGGCCGGAGATCTCATCGAGGTAGGACTTTACGAAGTCGACATTCGTGTTTTTTCCATCGATGGTCTGCGGAACCTCCACGGTCTTTCCTTCGGCGATGAACATGTCGCCGGTCGACTGAAGCTCGCCTGGCTCGCGTCTGGCCAACAGAAGTTCACCTCGCGGGGTCTCCAGCAAGACACCAAACCAAGCCGTGTTATTCCTGATGATGTTAACGGGAATTGCGCAACGTCCCGAGCCGAGACAGTAGTCGATGATCGGTACGATTGCAGACTTGCCGGTCTGGGAAGCTCCCGTTATCACGTTCACCATCCCCGGTGCGAAATGGACTTCGCGTCGAGCCAGATTCCTGTCTTTCGGCCAAAGAACTACCTGTTTGATTTGGAACCGCATTAGAACGTCACCTTCAACGCGCTGGCGATCTCAAACATCGACAGCTCGGAAAACCATTTACCTAGCTTGACTGAAGTCGCATAATCGCGTGGTAACTCCGCACGACCAGAGAGCTCTGTCTTCAACGGAAGAACGGCGCTGGATTCTGCATCCAGGATGACAAGCCGAGTCGCAAGCATGATCGCTAAAGCCTCGGTGGTGAGAGATCTGAAGTCACGTGCGTGTTCAGCGATACTCAGTACGACATCCGTGCTCGCGATCTCGCTCGAACTGAGCTTGCGAACCAACCCGCGAAGTCCAAGTTGCGTGCTTCTGATGTTGTTCAAGATTTCTGCTTGCAAGAGCATCGGAACCGCCACAAAGAGGTACGGTAGAGGAGATCCACTTCGTAGAGGGTGGTTCTCTCGATAGCCTTCAACGAATCCCGTCAGTAAAGCCGCCGCATATGCGGGATTTTGAACATTCGCAATTCCTTGATCCAGAACGCTCATTTTGCTTCCTTCAGGAGGGTGAGGTAGTCGGCGTGCCACCCGATATCGAGTGCGTCGGCAAGCAAATGGAACGAGCCAGGTGTGAAATCATCCGGAAGTTCAAAGCCTTCGAGCTTCCGGCGTTCCTTCAAGCACCTTAGCGCTAGTAGCTTGCCTCGATTCACTACATCGTCGGGTCCGGTCAGCTTGACCTCATCGCGCAGATTTTGCCAAAGTACCTTTAGTGCAGCCTCGAACTCGACGAGACTCTTTCTGTTCACGTAGCCTCGTTGCCCGTACTGGATGATGTTCACTTGGTGTTCAAGAACTGGGAAATCGCCGTGAAGAGCGCATCCTCACTCCAATCAACAAGATTAAGCTGTCGCACGAACGGCCTCAGATTGTTCTCGACCACTTCATCTGGTGTTGGAGCCACCCCGGCGAATGTCGGGAGATAATCGCGTTTCTTGAGCAAATTGCGAAAGCTGTTCAGTTCAGTGCGAAAGTCATCGACCGCAATAGCCGGTGGCCGTCCTTTTTCGATGAGGTTGTCCAAACTTTTCTTCACCCACCCGAGTGCGTGAAGCAATACGTCCTCTGAGATATCGTCATCAATCAACAGCTGCTTGGTCTGATGGAGGAGGCTTTCGTAGGCCGCCTTGGCCCCAACGGATAGCCTGAAGCCGCGTACGATCTTTTCGAGATTGGGTCGATGCAGAGGCTTGAACACGAGATCGAGGTGCTCAACCAACCCTTCTGCGACCTTGTCTTTTTTTGAAAACTTGGGTGCCTTGCCCCAAAGCTCCTCTTGCGCGAGTTCGATTGCTGAAGAGGCCTCCAAGGCCGAACTGGCGTTTGAAAACCGCTTGCAGATAACCCCTGCATGAGGGGCTTCGATGTGTAAGGTGAACGACGCCGTATCCGGGTTTAATCGAGTCGCTCTCGACTGCGTCGACCCAGTTCCTGATCGTCTTCCAAAGATCAACGGAACGATTGCTGATCGGATTCGTTTCAAGCCCCGACTTAATCTGCACCGCATCGACGTCGCCATTCGGCGACTGAACGGCGACATCATCGAGAACCTCGATGCTTACGATGGAACCTGGTTTCGCTGCGAGTAATTGGCTGGTGCAGTGCGTACACTGCAGTGAATACCCGTAATATTGGCCAGGAACATGCGTCGATCTCTTCTTTGGGGCCAACGAGCGAATCCTAAAAAGCAAAGTGACAACAATGTTCAAAATCATACGTCACCGCCCGACCTTCAAGGGCAGAGTCATCGCCCGCCTTGATCGGTAAGAGGGAATGGGGGGCGAACAGATATCCGCGGAATCATGCGGCATCCTTCGGCTCACACCAGAGAGCACAACTCTGCGGGATTGGCATAAAAAGCGGACATTCGTAGTCGAGCGAAGGGCAACGGGTCGGCTATGTGCCCCCTCACGGAACGCTTTCTGAACCTATTGGGAGCCCGGTGGGTGCTGTTGGGTTCAGAGGCCAACTCCAAGTCCATAGCCTTGGTTTTGTTGCTGTATTGGTAGGGTCTGTTTCTGCGCTACTTCGTTACCAGGTGAGCTGGGTTGCTCCTTCTGGAGGCCGGAAACGTCAGATGTGTAGATGGCGAGATCGCGGGCGGCCGGGCGTATGCCGGCGAGAGCCTCGTTGTCCACACTCCCGCCGCTGACGAGGACTCTATCTGCTGAAACGCGTTGGCCGGCGTCCACGGCGTAGCCATACTCGATGTGTTTCGCCTTTTCCGGGACCAACTCGACTACTCTTCCGTTATCGAGGCGCGCGCGTATGGAGTTGTCTTGCCCGATTCGCTGGACCATGGCGAAGTCGCCAGCGCGAACGCGCTGCTCCCGGTCTGAGGCGGTGATCTGGATGCGGTCACCAACGGCAAGCTCGCGGGTCTCTTCCCGGTAGATTTTGCTTTGTGCGGTCTGCATCCGGAGCTCCGACGGGTCGTAGACGACTCGCTCTCCGGCGGTCGTCTCCACTGTGAGGAGGTTTCTTTTGGGTTCGGCAGAGACGACCGTCACGCTGCTGTTGTGGGGGAGGCCGTACAGCTCGGGGCTGCCAGTCCGGTAGTGGATCTGGTCGCCAGGGGTATAGTTCGCGGCGACCTTGGGATTGCCGATGTGCTGCTCGATCAGAACCGGGACGGAGTGGGACTGGGAGTTCACTGCAATCCTCCCCTGTGTTTGCAGGTCCGTGCGAATAAGTTGTGTCAGCTCTCGGCGCTCGGTAGCGTCAGGGGCGATAACGATGGCTCGATCCGGATTGGCTGCGTAGTCTCGCGCGACTGCCGCTAAACGATGCTCCGGGTGCGCGTACTCGTGGACGCGAGTCTGTTGTTCCTGGACTTTTGGCGAAGGAAGCTGCCGGAAGTCGACGGCAGAAGTCTTGCTATGCTCGGTCGCAAGTTTCGCTCCAAGGGAAGCGGCATCGTTCGTGTAAATGTGCGCGTCCTCCGATGCCCGCGAGATGGCGACGTAGGCAAGTCGGCTATTAATGAGTCCGCGTGGGCCATCGGTGTCTATGTTGGCGATCACGCGCCCTGCGGTAAGCCCTTGGGCGCTGTAGGAAGTGATCGCATAGCCATGATCGAAGGCCCGGAACTTTGTCGGGTCGAAGGTGATGGTCCGCTCGTCTTTCCCGTCCATTCGCACTTTGATTTCATTGGCTTCAACCGTAGCAACGGTTCCCAGATCTCGCCGCACAATCCCGAGCTTCTTGTCTGGAGAGGTGAACTGGAGCCGATCGCCAATGGAAAACTGCCGCTCCGTGACTTGGTAGACGTTGACGCCGCGGAGCCGGGTGGGATTGTAGGTAACTGTTTGACCGTCTTCGCGCTGCACCGTCACGGTATTATCGCGGGCGTTGGTGGATAGGATGCTGGCGGAGCTGCCTTGCTTGATCCCGAGTTCCTTGCTGCCGGTGGTGTATTCGACCACGTTCCCAGGCTGGTAGCGAACAGCCCAGGTCCGGTCCGCGCCGGTCATGTCAGAACGATGGGTCAGCGTATCGAACTTCAGGCTCTCGGCGGCAAGGGTTCCTTTGGCTTGCAGCTCGGACCGAACTGCCTGGTTGATCTGCTGGCGGCTGCGATTGTCGGGCGACACGATGATAGTGTTTTCGGGTTTCGCGGCGTAGTCCTTGGCGATGGCGGCAATGCGCTCCTGTGCGTTGGGCAGCTCGCTAACGCGCCCTTGCTCGGCAAGCATTTTTACGCCTGCGGCGGTCTCGTTCTTCGCAAGGTGCTCTACGGCTTTCAACAACTCGGGGTCCTTCTGCCGCATGATCTGGTTGAGTTGCGCGGTCCTCATCCCACCGTCCTGCATCTGCTGGAAAGGCTTGCCGGCTTCAACACCTTGATGTTGTTGCGTGTCGCCGATGACGAGTACCCGGTCCTGCGGCTGGATCTTGTCGAGAAACGCCTTCATCTGCTGCGTACTGGCAAGGCTGGACTCGTCCAGCAGGTAAAGGTGACGGCTCTTCGGATCACCTGTGGTCTGCCCCTGACCACCTCGGACGAGGAAACTTTGAAGCGTGGTGGCGTTCACTCCGGCATCTCGAAGCTGGCCGGCAGCGCGGGCCGTGGGAGCGAAGCCCTCGACCGCGTAGCCGTTCTTTTCTGCTGCCTCTCGGATGGCTTCGAGGGTCGTCGTCTTGCCGGTTCCTGCGAGTCCCTGCAAGCCGTAAACGCGGTCACGGCTCGTCAGAACCTCGTGCATCACGGTGCGCTGCGCTTCGTTCAGGAATGGTCTGCTGGCGGCCTGCTCCTTTGCCTTCTCCTCCGTTGCTATCGGCTGAAAAGAATTCCGTCCGCTGAGGACGTGCGCGACGTTGGCGCGCTCGTGGGCGATGGTCTCTGGTGTGGTGAAGCTGCGACCAGTCGCGTGCTTAGATCCGGTGAGCTGGCGAAAGTCCCCGCGTTCAGTGCGCGCTTCGAACTCTGCCCGAACCTGGGTAAAAGTCGCCTCGCCCATGCCACGCCGCAACGCATCGCGCATCAGAACTCGCTCATCGACTACGGCCTCACGTTCGTAGTTGCTGGCACGTGTGTAGGTCACGGCCTGCCGTGCTGCCGATAGGCCATCGGGTACTTGCTCCTGATTTCGTGCGCGGGTGCGGGCCTCGGCAATCACTCGGTCCGCTTGGTTGCCGTACTCTGCTGCCACTTCTTTATGAGCGGCCAAGACTTCCTCCCTGGAAAGAGACTGCTTGCGGTCTCTCGTTGCAAGCGCCGCGATCTGTGCTGCTGCCGGTCCGCTCTGGCCGCTCCTTTCCATATGGAGGCGAATCTGTTCTGAACGGAGACTCGAAGCTGCCAGGTACTCCTCGGTGTATCCCTTGATCTCAGGAACACCGCTCCTGCCGGTCTCGAATTCGTAGCCCAACCTGGTCAACCGATGGGTCAGCTCCGCTTGGTAAACAGCGGTTACATACGATTGCGAATCGTAGAAGCTCTTGGATTGCAGAGCGCGAGTCGTGCCGTCTCCGCGCTCGGTGACGTTGAAGATGACGGCATGGGTATGGAGCTGCGGAGCAGCATAGCCGTCGACGGGCCGCGCGGTGTCGTGCTCGAACGTCGCAGCTACGAATTTGCCCGTTGTCTCCGCTGGATGGTTGCCGCCTATGCGGGCCTGCGTAAACCTTTCGAGTTCGGCGAGCGCCGTTGTCACAGCCGCGTTGTGGGCGTCCCGGACACGCTCATCTCCGCCGACGAGGGCAGTAAGTGAGACGGACTTTGCAGGTGAGAACGTAGCATCCCAACCTGCTCGATGCTCAACCGGTTTGGTTGTAGTCCCATCGGCGTTCGTGTACTCCTGCCCATTCCGATGCTTGACGAGCTGATCTCCCGTTTGCGGGTGCTTGCCATCGGCGAGCAGGGAGAACTCTTCGGCGGTCACCGCGCCTCTTAGTCCGTACTTCTCGGCGAGTTGGCCCTGCCACTGTCCCTGCAAAGCGCCGTCCTGTTTGTAGTAGCTCTGGGCCTCGGACGTGTAATCCATCTTGTGATACGTCTTTGCCTGAGAAGAGCTGAGGGGTTGGCGCGAGATACGAAGCATTAGACACCTACAGGACGTTGCTGTGGTCGTTGTCGAGTAAGCCGCCGTTTTGGATCGAGCGCAGCGCAGATGGCGTTGGCTGGCCCTTTCGGGGAGTGAGCGCGAGTACGTTTCGATCATTGGTCGCTGGCGTAGCTTGTGCTTCAATCTCATCGCTTTCGGAGGTTTTCGGGTGAAGAGGATCGAACCAAAGGTCGGACTCAGGAACGAGGCGAGGCAGCAATCCTTCGGCAATTTTCTTCATCTGCATCGGCGGAAAGGAGAAGCGGGAAACGTAATTTCCGAGCTTCACGAATGAGTGCAAGTCGTCCAAACCTTCAATTTCGGAGCTCATCACCAACGGTTCGATCTGCCGGTCCATCATGAAACTTTTGCCCGCACGCTGGCCGTCCGCAACGGTCTCCCGGACGCGCTCAATCTCGATTTCACCAATCAGTTCAGAGGCCTATTTCGCGGCCTTCGGCTCGGACGTCTTGAGCACGAACTTGGTCGATGGTTGGGACAGCATCACCTCGGCAAGATGGCCGTAGATCACCTCCAGCTGAGCCTTGCCTTGATAGCCGAAGATGATCGGGTTGTTGCTCTTCCGGCCTTTGGTCAGCGCCGTATGAAACTGTGGCAAGCGTTGCAGGCTCGCCAGCTCGTCGATCACGAACCATGCACGCTTTTGGCCGGGCTGCTGAAGGGCGAGTAGGCGCAGGATGAGCGAGTCGATCCATAGAGAGTGCAGCGGTCGGAGCGCTTCCTGGGTATTTTCCGTTGACGTGAGAAAGATCCACCCCTGCCGCTTCTTCGACCATTCATTGGCGCTCCACTCCCGGCCGTTCGCCTGGTCTCTGGTTGGTAGGAGACGGAGGCTATCGGCGATCAAACCAAGAGAGCCTAAGACGCCACTGCGCTGCTGCTGTGCGCCCTTGGCGATCATCTGTGCCAGCTCCGTTCCCTCGACGCGACGGTCGATCTCATCCTCGTTCGACATCCATTTCACGAGGTCCTGCGGAGAGGGGCGGTACTTGAGCAGATGGGCGAAAATCTTCTGTGGCGTCTCAGTGAAAAACTCACCTTTTTTATCGTTGGTCGGCTGGTAAAGTGACGTTGCGATGGTGCGGGCCTCGGCCGGATTGCGCAGCTCACTCGCGGGCGTCCAGTAGGGCGAACGTGCGTCCAGCGGATTCAGAATCCAATCGCCCCGGTCGGGGCTGTAGAACCGTTCGGTGAACTCTCCGGCTGGGTCGTAGACGATGGCGGTTTCAGCCCGCTGCTCAATCTGCTGGAGGATCTGCATCAGTAGCGTGGACTTCCCGGTCCCGGTATCGCCCATGATCTGGATGTGCTTCGCTTCCGAGCGGAGCGGGATGCGCAGCACCGTCCCTTTGCGATCCGTCTGGATTCCCAATCCATCACCTTTGAGCGTCTTGTTGAACTGCTGGGGCGTGACTAGGATTGGACCCCGGAGCCGCCGTCCGTACTTGAGCTGCTTGAATCGAGCGACATCGCCGGGAACCGCAAACCCCAGGAAACAAATCAGAACGAAAGCCGCTTCGAAAAGGGTGGTGCGGAAGGTCTCGACCAATCCTTTGTCCTCGAAGATCGCGCCTCTTAGCCAACGCGGAAGTGACGCGTCAACGTAGGTCTGTTCCTTCCCTCGGCGGGAATCCTGGAAGCCCTGTGCAACGGCTAGACCGGAGAACTGTGCGGAAATGATTCGGCCATCTGGCAAGGTCATCTCCCCCGGAACGAAGTCAGCTGGCAATGCCAGCCTGGGCTTCTGCTCTATTCCATTAACGTAGATGAGAGAGTATTTTCCCGATTGCTTGAACTGCGCCCCGATCCCGGAACGGAGATACTCGGTGACGTATGACCGCTGCAATGTCGGCAATGAGCGGAGCTGCTGCGCCCCGAAAAGGCACAAGCATAGGAACGCCGATAGTACAGCCGTATAGGTGTAGACCGGCGCGTGCGGCGGCCAAACGATCGTCTCTTTTCTTCCCCATTGCGTTGCCATCTCTATGGCTCCTTTGCGGTCGTCGCCGCGTACTGCTGCAGGATTTCTTGCGTTACTTTCTGTTTCGTCGTGCGTATCGTCATCATGTGCGCCGTGAAGTCGTCGGGCGTAATGGTCTCGCGCAGGACAGCGGGCGAAGCAAGCTGTTGAGCATCATGCGCATTGCTACGATCTCCGTCAGGAGAACGTCCGTCCTGCACCCGCGTGCCTCGCGCAGAAGAACCTCGCGCGCCCACTCGCTCGCGGATTTGCCCTGGGCTTCCGCAGCTTGGGCCACTTCCTTTTCCTCAGAAATCGTGAGCTTGGTCCCAAGACTCTGCGAACGCCTCGACGCAGTTCTCCCTCTGTTCAATTGTGGCTGAACCCCTAATTCGATAGCTGACATTTTGCCCTCCTCTCCTACGTCAGACCCGTTCCTAGTCGGGAACCAGAGGTTCCCAACTAGGAACTAAATGCAGCTAAGCTCCATGTTTGTAAGAGGTTCCTAACCAGGAACTGGTCAGCACTTCACACCACCCTTTCAGGGATGAAGTGTCAATATTCTTCCGGTGCGCAGCACCGTTGTGGCCTGCCCCGGAAGTAGGTGGAGGATCATGCGCCCTTTGCCGACGACGAAGCTACGGGAGCTGGGGCCGGAGCAGGTCTCTGAGCTGAGGGCTCAGGGGCCTCGATGGCCGGAGCCTTTCGCACGCGAAGTGTAGAGACGACCTGACGGGCTTCCGGTGTCTTGAGGAAGTCCTGGAAGTCCCGATCCTTGGAGAAGACATAGGCAAGTGCCTGCTCGACGACATCGTCGGCGCAGGCGCGGATGAAGTGGGCGTATTGATCGACCTGGACTGCGGTCGTGTCGGTCAGCCGGATGGAAGCGCTGATTTGTTTGGTCTGGACGACTTCAAGTAGCGGCATGGTGTTCTCCTTGTGGGTGATGAGTCAATCAACTATTTGCGCCGAATCATCTGCTGCGCGGTCGCAGCGATTTCGCGGGCACGAGCGAAGCAAAGTGTCGCTGGAACGTCGAACCGGCGGCGATCTTCCAGCTCGGCAATCACATCCTCGATCGACGTGCCTTCCGTCAACCAGAGACGAGCGGAAGCGATGTCAATCGTGCGCTGCGCGTAGTAGAGCGGGTTGGGCTTATCAAAGCGGCGTGAAGCAAGCGTCCGTGTCGTCTCGTCCGCGTCATGCCCGCCCGAAAGCTCCGCCAGAACCCAAGCCCAATCCTGCTCCGAATGTGTCTGCTTCGCAGGCCGGACTACTGGAATCTTTGGATGTGGAGAAAGCGCTTCGATATCGAGGCGAAAGTCGTCGAGACTCCACACTGCATTGCACGGGTACTCAACCGTGACGGCATGGGCAGGAACGTACTTGCAATTGCGGAACCCGGGGAGTCGAAGAACCCGGTTGCGATCGGTACAGGCAGGATCGCCACCGAAGGCGATAGCGAGTTGCTTGAGCATTGCTTCCTGCTGCTCGAAGGCGAAGCCTTGGACACGCCAGAGAACCTGATACTTGCCGGGTGATGTCCCGAGTATGGCTGTTGGCGTCGGCACATCAACAGAGGACCGCAGCGCTGTCAGCCGGACATCTCCATCAAAGTCGATGTCGAGATACAGATGACGGACTTCGGCGATGCTCTCCTTCGTGCGCTTCCTGCTTCCGGGCAGCAGCGAATTGGCGGCGACATAGATGTTCATGCCGCTGGCGTTCTCGTGGGCAAGCCAGCCGAGATACCGGGACGCCAGCACTGTCTCAAGCGAGACGATCCGCTGCGTCACCTTCGCGGGTTCTTCACGGCGTAGTAGTAAAGCGATCGTCTCGCCGGGACGGAAGCAACGGATAAGGAACTCGCGGGCAATCTGTATGCTCATCGCAACCTCAGAGGGAGATGGAAGCTCGGTATGACCCGAGCTCCGGGTTGAGAGATAAGGAAGCGGCTTACTCGGCCACTTCCTCCTGCGGAGCGTCTTCGTGCTCCGGATCGTCCGAGCTCGCTTTCGCGGCCCGGTCCAGCTTGAGAATCGAGTTCACCCGGATCTCCCAGATGGTCTTATTCTGGGCTGCCTTCTTGCCGACCTTCTTGGCCTCGTACTCCCGGCTGCGCAGCTCACCCTCGACCTGGAGATGAGCGCCCTTCTGAAGCGTGCCGGCGAACTCTCCGAGCTTGCCGAAGACGATGCAACGGTGCCACTCCGTGTGCGAGATGTACTTGCCGTCCTTCTTGTAGGAGCTCTTGGTTGCCAGCGACATGGTGGTGAAGCTGCGGTTGTCGTTGGTGCGAACTTCTGCGTCGTTGCCGAGGAAGCCGATGAGGGTGACTTTGTTCTGGTACATGGTGGTGATCTCCGTTTCGTTGATTTCCCGTATCCTGCTCGGGTTACACATGGCGAAGCCAGCGAGAGGGCCCGGCTCCCAAGCGCCAAGCTCTGCATTTGCGGAGGGTCCGGCGAAGCTGGAAACCGTAACCCGTAGGGCGGCGTAGCCGAAGCAGAAGAGCGCCGAGCCGCCGGGCGCCGGTTTGGCCCCGAAGCGTAATCCCGAGTAGAGGACGGGAAACGAGACGGCAGACATCCACTGGACCGAAGTCAGCCTCAGTTCCTAGGCGGGTAGAAGTTCGTCCAAACCGCAGCTCAACACGGCTGGTCTGGGCTCCGTTGGAGGATGGTTTCGAGCGTGGTCCGTTGCTCGTTTTGGTGCTTGGGTTCGGCACGCGCGGCGCTTTTAGAGACGAGTTAGGCTGTGCAGCCGAAGGGACGGCATGACGGGACATTAGAAGACCTCAGTTCGGGTTTTGTTCTCTTGCTGGTTATGCCTCGGAAGCTCGGTAGATGTCCTCGGTCTGGAAGCTCTGGGAAGCGTGGTCGTAGCCGTTCACCTGGATCAGCTCTCGGACACGCCGCCGGCCCATGTGATCTCTCTCGCAGTAGAGAACGAAGTCGATCGCCTCCGCTGTCTCGGAGCGCATGAACTCGTGGTTGAGGTTGGGCCGCGCACTCAGGGCCAGATTGGAGAGTCGACTCAAGGCATCCCACGCTGACTTCGCATGGATCGTCGAAAGCGTTCCGCTGTGTCCGGTGTTCATCGCTTGGAGTAAGTCGTACCCCGACTCGTTCCTGATCTCTCCGAAGATGATGCGGTCTGGCCGGTGACGGAGCGCGGCGGCAAGCAATTCGCTCGCAGTGATCGCAACTTGGCCGGGGATCGCTTCGACTGCCTCCCAGCGGACGGAATTGGGATGTGACACTTTCAACTCGGCTGGTTGCTCGATGATGACCAGCCTTTCGTGCGCTGGTATGTGGTCAAGCAGCGCCTTCATCAGAGTGGTTTTTCCTGAGCCTGTTCCGCCACTGATGATGCCGTTCTTGCGCTCCCCCATGAAACGGACGATGGTATCTCGAACCTCGCGCGGCATACTTCCCGACACGATCAATTCATCTGAAGAAAACCACCGATTGAACTTCCGAATGGTAAGCGATGGGCCGTTGATCGAAGACGGAGCGCCAACCACCGCAACGCGCGAGCCGTCCGGCAAGCGCGTATTCAGGATAGGGTTCTGCGTGGTCAAGTCTTGGCCCAGAAGCCTTGCAATGCGCTGGATGGCCTGCTGGAGTTTGTCATTCGTATAGGGCTGAGATAGCGGGATCTCTTGCAATATGCCGCCTTTGTCCGCGTAGACGCCCATTGTGCCGTTGATCATCAGGTCGGAGATGGATGGATCACGCAGCAATGCGCGAAGTTCTTCGGGAAAGAATGGAAGGATCAGTTCGTAGCTCACCGGGGCACTCCTACGGTCTTTCCCAGCGTGTTCGGGAGGTTGGGACTGGCGGAAACACCGGGCGTTCTTTGCCCTGATCCCGGCTGAGAAAGAGGCTCGACAGACATCCGGTTTTCATGGAACTCAGTGATAGTCATTCCAAGAGGATTGATCGTCTCGAACTGCGGGAAGATACGGGCCTCTTCGTTCACCTGCCTCGGATCGAGGTAGTAGGTCACGGAGAGCAGCCAATGCTCGTGCGGGGCTCGTGGGAGTTGGTTGGGGAGTAGAGCCGGTCGATGTTCACCAAGGCCGTGCCGCGCGACATCCTGGCTCCAACCACCGTCTCCTCCGCCATCGAAGTGATCGTGACGTTCCGAACTTCGACCTCGCTCTGCTCGATCTGGCCGGCAATCACCTGCGAAACGAGATGGTTGGCGTTGTCCTCGTTCATGAGTCTTGAGCTGAGTGATTGCGAAAGGAAGTAGTAGTTGAGCGGATATTTCTTCGCGATGGTCTCCCGGTTGATGGTGTAGCGATAGTTTGCCCAATCTGTCAGGTAGGTACGGACTTCACCTTCGCGCGGGCTGTAGTTCAGGTCGGTGTACTGGATCGCCTGAGCCCGTCCCATCTCGTCAATCCGGATGTACCGGTCCGCAATCGGGCGATGCGCAAGGGAGAAGATCAGGCCAAAGGCACCCAACAAGAGCACGGATTGCGTGCCGATGACGAACCGGCTTAGCTTCCGCTCCGCGTAGTGGGAGGAGTAAATTTCGTTGCCAACTTCGTCAACAAGCATGGCTTGTTTGGGGGTAAGCGGCTGGTCGGTGAATACGGTCTGCGTTGCCATGGGAGCGAGTCCTTTCAATCAGTCGGTGATGTTCGCTTACGTCGCAAGGAACGCGGCCAGCTTCGCTGCACTCTCTTCCAAGCGGCCCGCAATCCCTGCGCCGCCGCCGAAGATCATCTGGGTGATGCTGGGGATGAAGAGCAAGTTGATGTCGAAGGCGAGGAAGACCATCATGCAAGGGATCAGATTGGCGATCCACATCTGCATTGAATAGTTGTTGTTGAAGGTCTGCTGGATGAAGCCGTTCATAAAGCCTTCCCACACGAAGATAAAGGCTGCCGCGACAGCCCGGATCATGGCCAGGCTCAAGAGAACGTCAACGAACTGCAGGAACTTTCCGCGATACGTCTTGGTCATGTAAAGCGGGATGAAGAGCGGTCCGAAGAGCGCGCATACGCCGTAAAGAATGAGGCCGCTGACGTTGATCAGGAACAGGATCGCTGAGGAGAGGCGATGATGACCTGTACAACCAGATAGCAGAGGATCTCGATGGGTGCGGTAAGGCTGGGTGCCGATGTCTGTTGTCCCGCGTTCGAGAGCAGCTGTTGAAGCTGCGACAACGAGTTTTGATCGAGCGCCTGAACGATGCTCTGGGCGAACGCGGAGAACAGATGATTGAAGCCGAAGCCGGCTCCGGGGAGCGGGTTGGTCCAGTAGCTCTCCAAAAGGAGACAGAAGATCAGGCGTAGCAGGAACTGAACGAGGTTGCCGATGTGCATCGGCTGGCGATGAAGGGTGAGCGCCATCGTCGAGATATTAAGGCCCACTACCATGCTGACGAGCACCATGAGAGAAACAAAGCTCAGCTCGGTCATCCCGAGCTGAGTGAGCGCTCCGCCGTTCTGAGTGGTGAGGTTCGCGAGGTTGGTCGTGAACTGATACACCCAGTTCGTGGTCCCTGGAGGGAGCGCAAGGGCTATCGATGCCAGCGAAGGAGCGAAGTGGTGAACCATAACGGAAGACCCTCTCAAAATGGAGCAATGCCGATCAGGAGCTTAGGGAATGTACTTGTTGGTGGAAGACCCGCCGCCGTTGTACGACTTCGACTTTCTCTTGTTTTCCTCCACCTGCTTCCAGAACTCGGCGTCGTGTCTCTTCTGGTCTTCGGTGGCCTTCTGCTGCTGTTCGAGGATGGCCCTGGCCTTCGCCGCGTCAGCCGCGTGTTGCTCGTTGACGTGGTTCTGGTGGACCAACAGACCGCCGATTGCTGTCAGGGCGGCAAGGATGGCGAGCAGGATCTTCGTGTTGATGGCTTTCAGCATTGCTGTTCCTCGTTTAGCTACGGAAGGAAGGAGTTGGTGTCCGAGCCGCCTCCGACGAACGCGGGATTGGCCGTGTGCTGTTGCTGGACGAATGCCCATGTGTTCAGGTCCTGGGCGGCTGCGTTGCGCTGCTGCATGTTAGAGACAGCCATCTGCTGAGCGAGACAGGCATGGAGAACGCCTTGAGCTTGCAGTTCGACCATGTGTTGCGCTTGCGAAGCATTGAGTAGATTGAGTTGTTCAACCTCGCTGTTGGTGGCGTCATTGCCGTCGAGCTGCTGTTGCTGGAGGGCAGATTCGGCAGTGGCATCGTTGGTGCGGGCGGAGCGGTACGCGCCAACCGCATTGAGGCAATCCGGCGAAGAAGAGTCGGAAGCCTCGATCAAAGCAAGCTGTGACATCTGTGAACTGCCTTGCAGCTGGCCTCCAAGGTAGGTAGCGGTATTGCTGCTGACCGGGATTGAGGCATTGGTCCAAGCCATGTTGGCGGCCGTGGGTGAGTTGGTGTTGAGGGCCGTTGTCATCCCGTTCGTTTCACCAAATTGGTTTTGGACGTTGGCCTGGTGCATTGCGGTTTGGGTGGTTTGCCAGACGTTCTTGAACGAGAAGTGCTTGAGGTTGTTCTCGATCGTCTGGAGTTGCGTGGCAGCGGTTGCGGCCTGGGTGACAAGTTCGCCCCAACTTGAAGGGTCGAAAACGATATCGCCCAGACCGAACAAAGCGAAGCTGGGAGTCGCGGTTACGGCTACCAGTACGCCCCCGATAAGGAGATTGCGGCGGGTCTTTTGGCTGATCTTCATAAAAACTCCTTTGAAGCAACAGCAGTTAGAGGGAGGAGTCTACGCGGTGCTCTGCGTAGGAGGGAATGAGAATGTCACGCCCAATGTAGACACGGGCGCGTGACCCTTCTTTCAACGTGATGACCGGGAGCCGATTAAGAAAGTGGTTCAACACCTGCTCTCCCTCCTGGCTGGTCTGCGCTGAAATGCCATTGCGAATCTGTGTAGAAGGATCGAGAACGGTGCCGCTGTTCCCGATCTGTGCGAGTCCGCCTAGACCGCCGATTGCCGCCGCTGCTCCGAAGGCTGTGAGATAGCCGTGGTTGACGTTTGTCGCAAGGCCGGTTGTCCCGATCGGATCAAGGCCAATGTACTTGTCAAGGTCAAGGGAGAACCCGTCCGGACAGACGGCCCGATGGAACGAGACGAAGAGCTTCCGCTGCTGACCGCCCCCGACGCTGCTTACGTCTCCGATCAGCCTCGTTCCTTGCGGCATGAGTAGTTGCTGGTGGTCGTGGGAGTAGTAGTCAGTGGTGAGCATCACGAGGATCGGGCCGGCGAAGCCGCCGTCGATGTGGTTCGTGACAACGCCTTCGAGAACCGTGCCCTCGAAGACGCGGTAGAGCCTTCCCTGGTACTCGTCGAAGTCGTATGTGGCCATCGGGTTCGCTTTCGTTCCGGCCTTCGTGCTCTGTTCAGAAACCGGTTGCAGGTTGCCGGGGTGAGGAGGAGTTGCATCTCCCGCCAGATCGGTTCCTTGCTCGGTTGTCGTTGCGGAAGCACGTTCGGCATTGACCTTCGCCACTTCGGAGCCGTTCCCGTGCGCGAAGTCGATCGCTACGGTGTCGCTGTTGACGGCTTCCTGGTGCTGCTTCTCTCGCTCCAGGGCCTTCTGCTTGGCTGCGGCGTTGGCCTGAGATAGGGAGGAGGTCTTCTGTGGAGCATTCGGGCTGCTGCCGTAGATGGCCTGCCGCTGAGCCGGAGTCATGGGCGCGGCATTCGGCGATTCAGGGCCGGGGACTGAACCCTGGGCTTGAAGCGCTGCCATTTGCTCGGCGAGCTGTTGCTGCCGGGCTCGGTCCTCAGCGTCCTGTCGCGCCTGGTTGTTCTGCTGGGTCTCGAAGCTATTGACCTGCTGAGAATTTGCGGCGGCGGGTCTTCCGGGAAGGCTACTCTTCGGGGCGTCCTTCTTGCCGCCGGAGAGCAAGCCGGCAAGATTGCTGATGCCGATGAGAAGCACGATGCCAACCAGAACCAGCACAAGCGGAGTCTTCTTCCTCATCGGTCCGGTTACTTCGGGCTGGGCTGGAACAGTTGCGGGCGTGTCGTTGATCTCCGGCATAGCTACTTTCCTTCCCCTTCGCGATGGAAGTCGACCCTCTGCTTGCCAATCGCGAGATAGCCGACGAGCACCGTCTTCGGCACTATGTAGAGGCCGTTCGAGAAATCGAAGTTGATGAGCGAGCCTTTGCCATCTTTGAGTTCGTAGAGAGCAGGGGTCTCCTGGAATGTGCCGCGCAGGTAAGTAAACTTGTCATCCCTCCAAATCTGCTGGAGGCCCAAGGCCACGGCTTTCTTTTTGTCCCAGCTGTAGTCGAAGTGAAGTTGGCCAGGATACCGGCTACGATATTGTTCGGCTTCAGTTGCCGCAGCCTTCTCGTCAAGCGCGGCTTTGGCTTTGGCAGTGAGGGCTTCCATTCTTACTCTTTCCAGTTCGGCGGCGGGCACGAACACCGGCATCTGTGCCAGCTTGTCCTTCCCGGCCTGATCTCCGGGAGTAATGAATACCTTGGAATCGAAGTGAGGATCTCCGTCGCCCGAAACCTCCCGGAGTTGCAGGGTGTATTCGTTGCCGTGGTCAGAAACGATGTGAACGTCGGTGGTGCTGTTCGCCAGCTTCGGCTTGATCGAGATAAACCTGCTGGCGACATGACCGCCATCGAACACCCAATCGACCGTATCGCCGCCGAACACGGTAGCTACCTTCTCCTCGGGCGGAAGCATGATGAGGGTGGATTGCAGCAGGCCGGCGCGAATGACGGGAGGTGTCTCGGTTTCCCTAACCACGACTGTTCGCGGTGCATTCGGGAGCAGGTGATGGTCGTCGGACGGCGCGGCAAAGCCTGTAGTGGTTGTCGCGGCGAGTGCAAGGATGCAAATAGATGATGAAAGACGAGTTGTTATCATTGCCGGTCCTTTCAGGTTTGGGTGGTGTCTGGTCATACAACTTCGCCCTGAGCGAATCTCTCGATGCCCTCGTGGATGCCGTACTTGTCCACCAGCTTGGCTCGGCGCACTCTGTCTTTGGGCTTTGTCGAAAACTTCGCGTAGCTGCGGCTATCCAGGTTTAGGCTGATGACCTTGGTCAAACCATCGCGGCGCATGTACAGCCCTTCGCGCTCCCGCAAGCTCTCGAAAAGGTTGAGTTGCTGGTCGGTCATCTTGAAGAGTTCGCCATACCTGGCTCGGTTGAATGTGGCGTCGGGCAGAAACAGGAAAGACGTGCAAGAGTTCACGATCGAATCGGCGTTCTCGCCCAGGTCGTCGGCGGACTGCCCGATCAAGGTCACGCCGCCGAGATTCTTTCGAACCGTCTTGATCGAAGCCAGCGCTCCTTCGAGGAGCTGCTTGTTCTTCATCGAAGAAAAGATCTCCTCGATGAGAATGTGCTTCGGCACCCCAAGATTGACGGGGTCGTAGAGCACGTCGTCGATCCGCCGCAGCAACCAGACCATCAAGGGCTCGATCAGGTCGGCGTACTGTTTGGTGTTCACGCCCTGGAAGTCGAAGCACTGCAGCCGCGAAAGCGACAGCGAATCCTCTACGTTGTCGAAGACGGCGTTGTAAATTCCCTTGCCAACCCACTTCGATAGATAGCGGTCAAGCTTTTTTGGTAGGTAGATGTTGGAGACGCGGCGGTTCTCCGGGTCGAGCAGGTACATATCCTGTACGGCCTTGAACACTACCTCGTCGTCTTCAGGCTCAAGTTCCGCTCCGCCATTGCTGAGTAGGAGCTTGACGAAGCTATAAAGAAATTTGATGGTGCTCTCGGTCGGCTCCAGTGCGAAAGGGTTGACCCGGGGACCGTCCTTGCCGACGCGATCGACTTTGCCGCCGTACAGCTCGACCACGCTCTCATAGCTGCCGCCCACGTCAAAGATGAAGGTGAAGCCGCCGTACTTCTGCTCGTGGGCGATCGCGAGATTCCCATGTACGGACTTGCCGGTGCCGGTCGGGCCGATGATGAGCTGCACCCGCACCCCGTTGACATAGCTGTCCTGAAAGAAGGGCGTTCCGGTCCTGGTCTCGAAGACGTTCAGGTACTCCGCGTCGAGGTCTTCCGAGTGCGGGTGTCCAAGGTGCGGAGCATAGATGAAGCTGAGTCGGGCGTGGTGATCTTCCGAAAGCCACATCGGGAAGACGTTGAACTTGGCGTTGCCTGGGAACATCGCGTAGAAAGCCGAGAGGTTGCCGACACTCTCTTCCATCGCCTGGGCGCGTGCGTCCACGAAGGCGCGATGCGCGGCGGGGATCGCCTGCCGAAGCTGGTTGGCGTCCTTAGCCGCGAGCAGGACCCTCAATGAATACTCGCCATGGGCCTTCTTGTCGAGCGCTCGGATAACGTCGCTGAGGTCGTCCACGCCCCTGTCGGCTGCCCGACCGCCGGCTGTCTTGTCCATGGAAGCGAAGTCGCGCCCGCTCATCAGCCGGTTCGCCACGCCAACTTTGAAGAACGATGTGAACTTCTCCTGGTTGTCTACTTCCTTGCGTGCTGCCGCCGCCGACTTAGGTCGCCACGTCGAACACACCACCGTGTCGCAATCAAGCCCGAGCAGACCGGAGAAAAGGCACGGCCTAGATGCCTCGGGCGTCGTCGACAGCGAGAACATCTGAATATGCCGCTTCCCAACTTGCAGTTGCTCATTCTGGAAGCCGACAGGACTGTTGACGATCTGGCGGTCCAAGCCAGTATCGTGCCGGAGTTGATCGTCGCTGGCCCATTCCTCAAGGTTGAAGAGATAGGAAAAGAACTGGAATGTCTGGTTCTTGTCGAGTTGCTGGAGCCCGATGGTGTTGCCGAGATTGGAAATCAAGATGGTGGCCGTCTTCTCAAGGTCGGTCAGCATCCGCGAGTTCTCGTCAGCCTGCTCCTTGGGCTTGCGCTGGAAAGGGTTTGCTGTGGATGGCTCCATGGTCAGGCACCAGAAAAGGTCGATACGACGGAAGGCCGCTGTTTTTTCCAGGAAGACCAGCCGGTCATGCACGAAATCCTCGGTGGCAGGATCGCTGTAGGTGTCCTGACGGGGAAGGTCGAAGCCGGACGTCACTCGCGCGTACTGATACAGGCATGATCCCGCGGGTAAGCCGCGCAGCGAACCCTCAATCCCGCGCACGCGGGACTCAAGTTCCTGGTCGGTCAATCCTTCCTCGTCGATTCCTTGGAGGGAAAGGAGGCGGCCATAACCTCCTCCCTTCAATGCGAAGGTGCTGGGTCCAACGAATCGAGCGATGGGAACGATGCTCGCAGCGGAACCGGCATTCGCCAGCCATTGCAGGTGTTTGTGGTCAGTCTTTGCGGGGATCATAGTAGTTGTGCTGGCTCCACGAGAGTGAATAGAGTTGAAACATCTTGGGGTGCTTGCGAACGATGAGCCAGGCACCGACGGCCAGCGTTGGGAAGCTCAGGATGGCGAACAAACGAAAGCCGACGATGAAAGCCGTCACCGAGACGAAGACGATAACCATCCAAGTTCCCAGCTCAAGACCGAGCTTGGCTCTTGGGCGGTTCAGCGCCTGGTTGATCGGTAACGGCTCTCCCCGTTTGGTCATGGTCATCGCCTACTGCTGCTGTCCGGTGAGAGAGCCGATCCAGCCTGCGCCCCAACCAAGAACGCCGGCACCGAAGAGTGCGCCGAACAGACCGGGAATAGCATCCTGGAATCGACCGGACATCATCCGGATGCCGGCGAAGATCAGGCCGCCAAAGCAGATGATCGCGCCAGCGTACAGAGCAAAGGTCTTGAACGAGCTCATCACGCCCTGAGCCCCGGTGAAGTCGATCGTGCCCTGGGCATGGGCGATGGTGGCGAATGTCAGCGCCATGAAGGTGGGCGCCGCCACGCGGATGGTATGAGCGAGTTGCTGTTTAGAGAATGGGCGTGCCCACCGATTGGCGAGCGTGAGAGTGGTCCTAACTTTCATCTGCATTGGCACCTCAATCAACCGAAGGATCGGTTGTGGTATGCGCCAAACTTAGCGATCGTCAGAGCGGCGAGTCCAATAACTTTGAAAGAGTCGATGATTCAGAAATGGAATAAGAAGCAGGATTCGGAGTCTCCGAAGCAGCCGACTCCGTTTCAATCTCAGGAAAGTTTTCGACCCATATCCAGCTGTAGCTAAGACCGGCAGAACGAGAGAAGTGGTTGGATGTCATTCTTGTCGGCAGCACGAAGAGCGTCGATATAGATGCGGCGAAAGTCTCCCGCCTGAACAATATCTGCACCGCCCCAAGTAAACGCTGGGCGTCCCTGCATCCGCGCCAACACATCCGCGATCAACCGCGCATGACGGCCGTTCCCGTTGGCGAATGGATGAATCCAGACAAGCCGATGATGGAAGCGAACTGCGAGCTCATCCGGCTCGAATGTCTGGTGTTCCATCCAATACCGAGCATCACCCAACAAGGCGGCTAGCGCCTCACGGATTCGGAAGTGGGGAATGCCGATGTTCTTTTCGGAAGTCCGGTAGATCCCTGCCCACATCCAGGTCTGGTCGAACATCCGCAAATGCAGTTCTCGAACGTAGGCTTCGGCGAAGGGGTTCTGCCGGATGAGGTTTCGCGGGTTTAGAGCCCACCCGTACGCCTCAAGAATGTTCTGCCGCTCCCACTCATTGAGCTCTTCCTTGGTCGTCAGGTCCGGGATAAGGTCTGCCTGTTCTTCGGGAGAGAGCGGCGTATTGCCTTCTCCCATCGCAAAGAGATTCATCAAGACATGCGCTTCCTGATGAGGCGGCGTGTCTCCGCTTCAACCGCCTCGTCGATCCTTCCGACTGCCTGGTCTTCCAGCGCCATCGAGTGCTCGACTCCGAGAACATGCTTTGTTGCTTGGGCACGCGCGCGGCCCTCAAGAAGTTCCTGCATACTGTCTGCACGCGGAACCAGAGCATAGACGAGATCGCAGTCGAGCGCGTCTGCGACAGCGCGAAGGCTCTTTAGGGTAATTCGGTCTTCCGCCTCACCCTTTTCCATTTGCAAAGGAAGCTGCCGGCTGGTGCCTAACCGTCGTGCCAGCTCTCCCGAGGAGACACCGAGAGCTTGGCGAATCGTTCGTATCCAGCCCTTCGATGGGCGTGGAATGAGGCGCACCGCGCGGTACGGAGCGAGACTGCGCTCCAATTGATTCAGTCGGAGATTTCTGAACTCGTCACGCACGGCGCATCCTCCATGACAATCTAAATATAGTCATCGAAGGTTCTTATGACAAGTTATGGCTTGTCTTGCGAAGCTCTCGTGAGTGTCAACAATGATTCGCTCCTGCACCACAAGCAAACAGTGGCGATGAATCAGAACTACCTGACTCATCGCCATCGCCTAAGGGTTTCCAACCCATTTCTGACCCGAAATACTGTTATACCCAACCTATTTTCAACTACTTACGACTCTTCAACCCGCCCGATCACTCCGTCTAACTCGTTGATAATACGTTAGTTGCTGCACTCATAACCCAAAGGTCGTAGGTTCAAATCCTACCCCCGCAACCAATTAAATCAATCAGTTACGAAGGTTTCGACCTTCGGACAAACTCCCAAAAACTCCCAATAAGAAAATTTGCTGATTTCAGGCACTCATCCTGGCAGGGATAAGGACCATTTCAACAACCTTTCCGTTGGCTTCCCTCTTGGAAGCCGGCATCGCCTGTCCATAGACATTCATGGTTGTCTGGATCGAAGCGTGCCGCATCAGCTCTTGTTGCACTTTCATTGGAGCACCCGTCTCGTCAAGCCACGAACGGTACGTGTGGCGGAACGTATGCCAGCCGATCGCACCTAAGCCCAACTTCATTCCCAAAGGCCGCAGGTGGCGCTTCTGGATTTCAGTCGGGTAGTACGGGCGTTGGTCATGGGATTCGCAAATACCCAGCCTTCGTCGGTCGGGTAAGCCTGCGAACTCCAGGCGAGCAGAACCTCTACAAGCGAGTCGTGCAGTGGTACGTAGTCGTGGGAATATTCCGTTTTCACGTCGTCTACTCGCCCATTCACGATGCTCCGTTGAACAAGAAGCTGACGACGATCGAAATCGAAATCCTCCCACTGCAATGCCGCGATCTCGCTCACGCGAAGACCGAGACACTGCGCGAGACCACCATCGTCTTGTAAGGCTCCCTAAGAGCCACAAGGATGGCTTGAAACGAGTCCTCTGTAAGGATCGTTGGGCGAACAAGACGGCGCGTGCAGTTTTTCGACGCGCACCAACGCGATCGGATTACGCTGCTCGGTGAAGAGCTCCCAGCGAGCTGCACACTGGTACATCAGGTGCATCAGGCTTCGGATATGCGCCTTCGACTGGGGTGCCATATCGAGGTTCTTCAACCAATCTTCGACCGCCATCGGTCGAATCTTTTCAAGCAGGTAATCGCCCCAACGCGGCTTGAGGTGAAGATCGATATTGGTGAGGTACGACTTGCGGGTCGAGTAGCGTTCGGGAAGCTCTTCCTGAACGTACCGGTCGCAAACACCACCGAACGTCACCACAGCCATCCTCTGCAGAGGGGTTTCAGAGTTGAGTTTGAGGAGAAGGGCTTCTACGGCTTTCCGGGCTTGTGCTTCGGTTCTGTACTTGTCCAAGTTGCCGATGATGCAAGGACTTTCGTCCCCGCTCACCGGTCGCCCTGTCCTCGTAGTACCGAAATTCCCAGACATCCGCACCCTTCGCCCGCTTCTTTATGACTAGACTTCCGAATTGATAACATGCGCGCATCTCAGAGTTTTCTCCTCGACCCGCAGCACGAATGGCTACCGCAAGGATAGCTGATTCGCGTGTAGCGAGCAGCGGAAATCGTGTGTTCAAGCAGTTTTGAGCGCATCTGGAGAACTGCGGCGGTCTATCCAGGCGGCAAGGGACGAGCCCCGAAATCTCCACAGCTTGCCGACCTGTACGCCAGCGATTTCACCCCTTTGGGCCATGCGCTGTAGTGTCCTCGGATGAACACCTAGAACGGTAGCGGCTTCTTGGCTATCGAGCAGGATTTCGATCTCTTTCCCGCGATATGAGCCGTGGGAACGGCTCTCGCGACCGGCTTCTTCTCTGTCATGTGCCCTGCTCCTACCTTCCAGAACAAGATGATTCACCAACTGAGCTCCTGTCCAATAAGAACCGGTGAGGTGATCATTCCTTCACGGAATACAGCTCTGTCGGAGTGGCTACGCTAGCGTTGTCCGTTTGACAATCTTCTCTTCGGAAGACTCCAATATCGCGTCGGGTTTAGCTCGTTCGAGCCCGACTGCTGGCGTTCCATTGAGATTAGCCAGGGAGTTCGGCTATGACTGGATTCGACTTACGACATGTGCAAGCCGCTAACGCTGTCGCCGAGGAACTGAGTTTTTCGCGGGCAGCCATCCGGTTACACCTGACTCAGCCCGCTCTCACGAAACAGATTCAAGAGCTGGAGGCCTATCTTGGGGTCGTCCTGTTCGATCGAAGCAATCAGAGGGTAGAGCTGACCGACCCGTGCCGCGTGTTTATCGAGGAAACGAGGATTTCGCTCCTGCACTTGGACCGGGCCGTTCACCTCACGCGCTCGGTTGCGAAAGGTGTGGAGGCTGTTCTCCACCTCGGGACATCACATTATACGGACCCTTATCTTGTCTCGACACATGAATCCGAATTTCATCAACAGCCTTAGCTTCTGTATCACTCATGAATTGGTTCTTCTAAATAGCTGTCTCCATCTGCATCCTTAGCAAAGGTGGCGTCTTGTGGGCGCTGTAACGCAATTGCCTTACACCTCGGACGCTATTGCCAGAGGTGCTGCGATGGCTAGACTGAGCTGTTCTATCCCCTCGCAAGGGACCTCAACATAGATCGGTGATCTGATGTTGAAGGCCTGTACTCTCTGAAACGGCCGGTGCTTACTGAACGATGAGGAAGCTTAGGACGATCTAGTTTGCGACTCAGCCAGCCAAGCGGCTCCGGCCTCATACTGGCGAGCGGCAGCTTCTGGCTGGTCGTCTCCAAGTAGGTCAGCACCGATGCGATAGCCTTTCTGGCTGAGGTACCAGGCGAGGCAGCGATACGAGGGCCGGTAGGTGGCCAGTTCCTCCGAGTCGATGTCGAGCCGGGTTCCGGGTATGGCCGGGTAGAGGCTATCTCGTTCATAGATTGAAGTAATGTCGACGATGCGCCACATGCCATCAATTCGTTCAGCGCGGTACTGTGACCTTGCATTTGAATCGAGATAGGCCTCGACACCGTTGATAGTGACGCGGAACTCGATGGTGAGGGGCACCTCAGCCAGGGCTCGGTCATCCTTGAACTGGATTGCCGGTGGGGAAAGGCGATGCACCGCATAGTCGCCGCGACCTGACATCTCGCGGGACCGGCGGACAAATTCCGCGGCACTGCCGGTGAACCAACTCATGCGGATCGCTGCATTGTCCGCAAAGCATTCCGCCATCTGGTCCCACCAGCCACGATCGCGGCATTGCCGTTCGCGTAGTACGAGTTGGGTTACGTCTTCGATCGGTGTGCTCATGTGGGTCCGTCTTTTCTCCAAATCAGCTTTAAGTGATCGGGGTTATTTATCGATTGAGGCGATGTAGCAGCGCGGGTAGTCCGTTGGCACCGGCAAGACCGCGAGCCGTGGCCCTCTCGGCATCGACACCGTGTTCGGACATGGCGTTGGCGAAGATCTGCATATCCTCGGCCTCAACCTTCGCCAGGTGATCGACGGTTTCGAGCGTGACCATTGTGTTCAGCAGCGTGAGCGCCTGGCTGGAGGCGCTTCCCAGCTTCAGCACATCGAGCAGCCTGGATGGATTCGTTCCAAAGCTCACCGCCAGTTCGACGAGCTCCGCGATGTTGGCCTGGTTCATCATCAGCAAGGTATTGTTGAACAGCTTCGCGGTCTGTCCCGAGCCCGTTTCGCCCATGTAGACGACGTGTTGCGAGAACGAGCGGAAGAGCGGTTCACAGCGATGCGCGACGGGCTGTGGGCCGCCGACCATCGTGGTAAGCGCACGCTTCTGGGCGGCAGGTCGACCGCCGCTAACCGGAGCATCAAGAACATCGACATTGGTTTGCGCGCACATCTCCGTGAGCCGGATGGCGTTGCCGGGTGTGCCGTGCCATGATTGACAAGGACAGAGCCGGGACGCAATCCGTCGAGTAGACCCCCGGTGACGACCTGCATGACATCCTCATCGCTGCTAACGCACAGCTCCACAATGTCGCAAGCGGCGCCCAAGTCTCGGGTATTGTCGTGTCGAGTGTGAGGAACATGTCCCAGCGCGTCAAGAGAGCTAGGGTGCAGCGCCCACACGTGCAAGGAATATCCGGCTTCTGGAATGGCCGTTGACATCGGCAGTCCCTGATCACCCAAGCCTATAAAGCCAATAACGGGCCGAGCATTCTGAGTGCTCATGCGGGGCCGCCGCCGCTGAGGAGCAGGTGCTGCCCGCTCACAAAGCTCGCCAGATCGCTCGCAAGAAATTCCGCGGCGTTTGCAGAGTCCTCGACCGTGCCAATGCGGTTCATGGGCATGAAGTTCTTCATGAGATCCGCAATCTCAGGCTTTGGCTCGGTGTGTCTGCCCGCGCCCTGGGTTGCCGTGGGAAGGATGGAGTTGACCGTGACGCCCCTATGCCCAATCTCCTTCGCCAATACCTCTACGAGAAAACGCGGCGCCATCTTGCTGCCGCCGTACAGACCATGGCCGGGCATCGGGAAAGCGGTGGTGCTCGATCCGACAAAGATAATACGGCCGTTGTCGGCGACGTATTTGGCGGCCTTCTGCATGGTGAAGAAAGCTCCCTTTGTGTTGGTGGCGAAGAGCCGGTCGTACTCTTCCTCGGTAAAGTCAAGGACAGGCTGACCCGACATTTCGAGGCCCGCATTCACGACCACGATGTCGAGATGGCCGAACCGCTCGAGCGAGGCTTGAAACAAGCGCTCGATCTCGGCCACCTTCGAGACATCCGCCTGCATCGCAATGGCAGCACCGCCGGAATGCTCAATGACCTTGACGGTCTCGTTCGCCGCATCCACAGAAGAGGAGTAGTTGACCACGACGCTTGCGCCCAGGGCACCGTAGCGTTCGGCAATGGCCTTGCCGATGCCACGTCCGCCACCGGTAATAAGCGCGACTTTGTTCTTTAAATCGGTCATGAATGAGTCCTTGTTGAGGGCGTTTGAGGGACGTAGTGAGATGAAAGGAGGGTGCGCATACGGTCGCCTTCCTCGTGTGACTAGTTCGCTTTCTCTACTCGCTTCAATGGGAAGTCGGCAGGAACGGTCAACACCGGCGATGCCGCACTCACCAGCAGCCTATAGGCGAGACTGCTTTGTAAATGACGCTGCAAGAACGAAGCCGGGTGGATTCCAAGCACGATCAAGTCTGAAGGCTCCGAGACCGCAGCGAGCAGATCTGCTTCAGGAACGATTCGAGCGAGTTGGTACTCAGGGTTAAACCACGCTTCCGGTAGATCAGGGTTGGAGAAGTGGAGCATATCGCAGTATTGCGCCGCCGTCTTCTTGAGTCGCGAAAGGTCCTTCTGCGCAGCCTTTGACGCAAGTTGATAGATCTCCGTATCCACACCAAAACTCCGTGCCAGCGCCGACGCATAGGTTGCCGCTGCAGTTGAGGCAACGCTGAAATCGGAAACATAGATCACTCTTCGAAACTCCAGCTTTTGTGCAATGTTCTCGGGGACATATGGCCCGACCGTCAGTGTCAAGCATCCAGCGCCAAGCATGAGCGCTTCAGTATTCGAGCCGAGCAACAAATGATTGAGGCCCTGATGCACACCCTCTGTTCCCATGATCAGCAGATCTGCGGCTTTCTCGGAAAGTGCTTTGATGATCGCCGACGTAACAAAGCCCTCGATCACGACAACTTCTGAAACAACCTCTGGGTGACCAGCCTCTGAGGTAAATCTCTGTAAAAGTTACTCAGCGTCTGTCCGTTCCCTGCTCGGCAGGTGATCGAGAATCTCGACCGTCTGCGAGTGGGGGCCGAATTCGAAGGCATGTAAGGTCGTCAGCTTGCTCTCGAAATGGTGTGCAAATTTGACAGCATATGCAAGCGCCAATCTGGAGTTCTGATGGAGGTCCGTGGCTAGCACCATGGTATGGAACGCTTTCGTAACCAGCCATCGGTGACAAGCGCAACCTTGTTCTTGAGATCGGTCATGAATGAGTCCTTAATGAGTGCGTTTGAAACACTTGGTGAGGTGAAGGGAGGGCGTGGAAACGGGCCGCCCTCCTCCTTGTGGCTAGATCGATTGGCCGCCAGAGACCTCAATGCGTTGCGCGTTGATCCAGCGATTGTCTTCCGAAAGCAGCGACGCGATCATGGCACCGATGTCGTCCGGAAGCCCGGGGCGGCCGAGTGCGGTCGCATCCGACACCATCTTGTTCACCGCCGGGTTGTCACGAACGGCGCCACCGCTGAAATCTGTCTGAATGGCACCTGGAGCGACAGCGTTGACGGTAATCCGGCGTGGACCGAGCTCCTTCGCTAGGTACTTAGTAAGGATCTCGATTGCGCCCTTCAATGATCCATAGGGCGCACTCTCCGGAATGATGATCCGCGTGAGGCCGGTTGAGATCATCACGATGCGGCCGCCATCGTTGATGAGCGGAAGCAGTTTCTGCGTGAGGAAGAAGACACCCTTGAAGTTCACGTTATAGAGCTGGTCCAGCTCGGCTTCGGTTGTCTTCTCGAATGAGGCATGGTGTGAGATACCTGCATTGTTCACAAGGAAGTCGAAACGCTCGGCACCGAATTCACCGAGAGCCTTGCGCACATCCTTAAGAAATGGGTCGAAGGAACTTGTGTTCCCGACATCCAGCTTCAGTGCGATCGCCTTGGCTCCAGCCTTGTTGACCTCTGCCACCGCCTTTTCGGCGTCTGCCTGATTCGAGATGTAAGTGAAGATCGAATGAACGCCTCGCTTGGCAAGATGGAGCACGGTATTCTGGCCGAGCCCGCGGCTGCCTCCGGTCACGATGGCTATTTTTCCGTTCAACGATGAGCTTTGTTCTGTCGGCATTGCGTTTCTCCTTGGTCCGTACTGTTTAGTTAGATATGCTTTCTACCGGATCGCACCTGCCCAAACTTGCCTGCTTGTTGCCTAATCCTGCTGACTATTGGTACTCTCGTTTTGGGAGTCATTCTGGGAAAGGCAACAAATGATGCCGAGCATGCTGCGCGAAACGGTCAAGCGCTACGTTGATTCGCAAGTCGGACCTGGCCCCTTTACGACAGCGATCAAGAGCCTGACTCTTCTTCGCTCGGATCACGAGAAGCGGACGGACTTCCATATCTGCAAGCCTGCTCTGTGCATCGTCGTTCAGGGTGCCAAGTGGACCATGTTCGGAGAGAAACGAGTCGACTACCAGGCAGGCCAGGCGATGGTGGTTAGCGTAGAAATGCCGGCATTCAGCACGATCGTAAAGGCGAGCCCAAGCGAGCCCTACCTGGGCGTCATCATCGAGTTCGATCTTGCGCTTATGCGCGAAGTCATGGACAGCCTGGACACGCTGCCAACAGCGAGCGGTGAGAGCGGCCGAAGCGTCTTTGTGACGGACTTCGACGGTCCACTTGCTGACTGCGCGCTGCGCATGGTGCGGCTGCTGGACACGCCGCAGGCGATCTCCATGCTGTACCCCGCTGTCATGCGCGAGATCTGCTACTGGCTTCTGACCGGCCCACATGGTGCAGAGGTGATGAGCATGACGGTCGAAAAAAGCCATACGAGGAGTGTGCTCAATGCGATTCACTTCCTCCGCGACGGCTTTGCAGGGCCGATCCGCATTGAGGCATTAGCCTCGATAGCGCAAATGAGTCCGTCAGCCTTCCATCGTCAGTTCAAGGCCATCACGTCCATGACTCCGCTACAGTACCAGAAACAACTCCGGCTTCTCGAAGCAAGGCGAATCATGGTCGCCAATCAGGCCAACGTCGAAACGGCCGCATTCGCGGTCGGCTATGAGAGTTCAACACAGTTCAGTCGCGAATATTGCCGTATGTTCGGTATGCCTCCTCGACGGGATGTCCTCACCCTGAGAGAGGTTGTTGCCTAGCGATCCCGGCAGCAGTGCGGCGCTCAAACGCGGCAACTGATCATTTGTCAGCAGATCGCTCAACGAGGACGTACCCTCTGAAACGTCCGTTTCAAAAAAGTACAAACGTGCTGAATGAATATCCTGGAGGCTTTTCTTACACCGCTTGAACGAGAGGTCCCTCGAGCTTAGCGATCACTTCCTTCCAGTGGCTGCTCGATGCGGATTGCAGAACGCGGCGATGACCTTCGCTCTGGGCGGTCTCAAGGCGTTGCCCAACTATGCGAGATCATCAAGTATTATGGTGAGGCTGGCGGCCGCCCCAAAATTTCGCTGCTTTGCCTTCCTCATCGAATGCATTCGTAACGAACAGGGATCAGCGTAGGGGTTTGGACCGGAACGGCTCGGTCTCCACCATGATTTGCATGAGATGCTCAACCGCCCGTGCGCCCGCTGTGAATCCAAAGCTGTACGCTACGAAAGCAACAGGCTTTGGCGGATCGGAGGGAATTTAAGTTCATCACGACGGACACGTGGTCGACCGCCGACGCGAACAGCGCTTCCTTGTTTGGGTATAGGCAGTAGAGATACGGCTGACAGATGCCCATCGACTCGGCAATTTCGTGTGTCGTCGTGCCGTAAAGACCTTTCTTCGCGAAGCAACAGATCGCGGCGGCCAAGACCGCCCGAGGTCCTTCGTCGCTCTCTGTGCTGGTCCGGGCGGGGCCATGAGCATCAGCCAAGCACGACTTCCCATAGTGTCTCCGAACATGACGGTGAGGGGTGAAAAGTCCGTCGTCATTGGTCTGGACCACCGAGATGCACGTGTGCTCGTACGGCTTACCGGTTGGAACTGCCGTGCCCCTCGAGCGGAACTCGGCAATCACAAGGCTTGGATCGATCGTCTCGTGGAATACCAAGTCAACGAATCTAACGTTGAACATCTCTGAAGTGACGCATGTGAGCGAGCAGCGCCTCGCGCCCCGCTACCTTCCGAGGAACGCCGGCTGGCGCGAACGGAAATTCGAGCACTGCGTCCGGGGCGAACAGCTTCGCTCTACGCTCGCGGTCCACCTCAGCCCAGAGTGCCGGCTGGGATACCGCCTCCGGCAGCAGCTCCGTCAAGATGACGCCGACTTTTGCGTAGCGTAATCCGTTGGGCCAAGCCCTCTTGCCTGTCATAGTAGGCGTGGCGCTTCCGGCCCGACGGCGGCTTTTTACTAACCTAGCAGCCTGTCGAACTTCGAATCGACGATGGCGTTGGGCAGTCCGCAGTACTTGCAAGTCCCAACCAAACGCGCAATCAGAAAGCCGCGGAGTCTAGCTTGGAATCTCGTAGCCGCACTCCATCTCGACCCGGCGGTGTTCCGAACTGGCGGCTGTACTCGCGGCTGAATTGCGTTGAGCTACCGTAGCCAACCGTAAAGCCGACGCTCGCGGCATCTCCTGCATTCTCGATAAGAAGCCGGCGTGCCTCGCGCAAACGTATTTGCTTTTGGAACTGCAAGGGACTCATGCTCGTAATCGTCTTGAAGTGCCGATGCAGAGATGCCCCACTCATGTTCGCGAGTTCGGCAATCGTCTCGATACGGAATGGCTTGTCGTAGTTTCGCCGAATCCATTGGATGGCACTGCTGATCTGTTTCAAACGGCTGTCCTCGTGAGCCAGCTGTCGAAGCATCGCACCCTGGGAACTTTTCAGTAGGCAATAGAGAATTTCTCGTTCCGCGAGCGGTGCCAGAATCGGAATATCTTCAGGCCGCTGCAGCAGCCGCAAAAGGCGGACAACCGCCAGAAGCAGCTCCTCTGACGTTTCATGGATGGCCATGCCCAAAGACGGTTCGCCAGTTAAAAGTGACTGGGTCTTTGGCATATCCAGAATCAAGGACGCGATGACCGCCTCGTCAAGAAGCAGTCCGAAGGATAGGAAAGGATGTTCGGAACTGCCTTCAAGGATTGCCGCCCTCACAGGAAGATCCACAGAAGCGAGCAGGTGTGTCCCAACCCCATACGTAAAGCTGGTGTCCTGAAGAACGACACTTCTGCTTCCCTGAGCGACAATACACAGCACGGGGTTGTAAACGATTGGAACCATAGTGGTATCCGTTTCGGATCGCACCAAACTCACCCGCGGCAAAATGGAAGTGTTCCACCCCTCCGTACAGTATCGATCAATCAGTCGTTGAAGCTCCCAAAGCGTCTCCACTGCTAAAACCTCATCGTTATCTTCAGGCTGTAGAGTTCGATTTGCAACTTGCCTCGATACAACTGCGAGTATTAGGCAATCAAAACAGAGAATCGTGCTACCGCCTCTCTTTCAGTTCTTCTAGCGTTATGGAGTGGACCCTGCACGAAGTAACAGGACCACATAAGGAGCGAATATGCAACGTTGGATACTGAAAGCTGGAGCAGTCGATGTGGGTGGACTTGTCCTCGAAGAAGCACCGATTCCAAACCCAGGTCCGGGCGAGGTGCGAGTTCGCGTTCATGCCGTTTCGCTCAATTACCGTGACCAGATCATCCTGACCGGCAAGTACGGCCAGGCTGCGACAGAATACCTGATACCTGTCTCTGACGGTGCTGGTGTTATCGATGCGGTAGGGTCGGGCGTTAGCAAGTGGAACGTGAACGACCTACGTTGTAGGAATCTATTTCAAAGACTGGACCGATGGTCCGCCAGTTCCCGGCATGGGCTTCGGGCTGGGTTCAAACGGCCAAAGCGGAATGCTGGCCGAGTACGTCATTCTCACAGCAGATCGCGTGACAGCGGCTCCAAAGACCCTCAGCCTCGCTGAGGCGTCGACGCTGCTCTGTGCAGCCCTGACCGCCTGGACTGCCCTGAATGGAGACCGCCCTTACTGCAGGCAGATTAGGCAAGGCGATAAGGTGCTGGTGGTGGGGACAGGTGGTGTTTCGTTGTTCGGACTACTTCTCGCGCGCGCCGCCGGAGCCCACGTCATCGCGACATCGAGCCAGGACGACAAGCTGGAGCGCGTCCGGAAACTCGGAGCATCGGACACGATCAACTATAAAAAGACGGAAAACTGGGGTGAGGTGGCCTTCGGGCGTACCGGCGGAGTTCAACGTGTAGTGAACGCTGCTGGCGGCTCCGCAATGGATCAATCGATCGCGGCACTCGCCTTTGGTGGCGAGGTGGCCTTTATGGGCCTCTTCGATCAGGCCACGGTACCACCCAATTTTCTCGTCTTGATGATGAAGGCGGGATCGATCCGAGGGACTTCGGTAGGCAGTGCCGCCGCCTTTGCTGATCTGATTCAGTACGTCGATGCAAAGCACATCAAACCGCCTATCGACCAAACCTTCGCGTTCGAGCAGGTGAAGGAGGCCTACCATGCGCAGGCCTCACCCGATACGTTCGGCAAGATCGTCATTCAGGTGGCGCAACTGTGAACGGCCGCTTGGAGGGTAAAAGCGTTCTGATTACCGGCGGCAGCACGGGCATAGGCCTGTCTGCCGCCGCAAGGATGATTGCCAAGGGTGCACTGGCGTTCATCAAGGCCGACGCCAGGCGGCACTCGATAAGGCAGTGATCGAAGCCGCCACGCTTCGCGATGACTTCAAAACCTTCGAAGCTCTGCTCGAAGTGCTCGCAAACCCCTATGAAGAGCGCCCCGGCCTCGACCGCTATGCAAGGCCCTCGCGTCCGAAAGAACGCGTCACCAGACCTTCTGTGGCACCTGATGCCCACAATCCCCACGGAATTCAAACACCGACCATCGGTACTGTACTGGCCGGCTGCCAGGCAATCCGCCGCAACAGCAGTGGAGCCAGGGCCAGCATGGCACCCGCGGCAACCAGCACCCACAGCGCGTGGCCCAGTCCGGCAACGGAGGCCACGCCGCCGATCAGCGGCGGCCCGGAAAGAAATCCGAGATACCCGATGGTCGCCACGATGGAGGTGGCTGGCCCCGCGCCAAGCGCATCCCGTCCCGCAACACTCCACAGCACCGGAACCACATTGGCTGTCCCCGTGCCTGCAAACACCAAACCTATGCCGCCAGCCATGGCGCGTGGCACAAGGCGGGCTTCATGGAAAATCGAACTCTGTATCCTACGGAGGCAGGTACACCGCAGGGCGTATCATCTCGCGCACGCTGGCGAACCTGACACTGGATGGGTTGGAGCGACTACTCAAGGATACCTTCCGTATACGGCAGATCCAAGGGAAGGTGCACAACCCGAAGGTGAACTTCGTGCGCTATGCCGATGACTTCATCATCACCGGATGCTCGAAAGAGCTACTGAGAATGAAGTCAAGCCTCTGGTCGAACGCTTCATGTTCGAACGGGGCTTGCAGCTCTCACCTGAGAAAACCTGCATCACGCATATCGAACAGGGCTTCGACTTCCTGGGGCAGAACCTGCACAAGTATGGCGGCAAGCGCCTGATTACACCCTCCAAGAAGAACATGCACGCCTTCCTGGAAAAGGTGCGTGGTGAGATTCGTTCGAATCGCGCCACGAAACAGGAGTACCTGATTAGGCTGCTCAACCCGATCATCCGTGGTTGGGCATACTATCACCGTCACATCGAAGCGGGTTCGGCGTATCGGAAGTGGGGATGGTCCTCTGGCACTCGCTCTGGCGATGGGCAAAGCGCCGGCATCCGAATAAGTCCGCTACCTGGATCGTAGATCGATACTGGCACGGGATTGGACGGAGTTCATGGTGCTTCGCTGTACTGGCTGGCTCAAACGCGCAACGCTCGCGCCCGGCTGTGGTTCGGTTGGTTAATCCATCTGAAATCCCCATCCGGCGCTACGTGAAGGTGAAGTCGGACGCTAACCCGTTCGACCTGCACTGGCGCGGCTACTTCGAGACTCGAAAGAGGTTCAGGTGAGCTTGCTGGCATCGCCGGTGTCTGTGCGTTGTGGCTCCACCGGCCCTGCTTCGGCGGGGCTTACACACGGCTTGAGCCGGATGAGGGAAACCATCCAGTCCGGTTCTTAGGGGAGGGAGCGGCAGCAATGCCGTTCCCTTACCCGACTCCCTGGTGTAATGGGAGCGTCCCGATGTAGGCGACGAACGCTGTCGGGGGCGAGGCAGATTCCGAGGTCGAGGAAGGTGCGAGGTGGATTTCTGGGTAACAAGATTAGGTGACCGGTGGTAACCTCGAAGGGCTACATCTGTTGATGGGTGAACGAACAGCGGCGGTCGAACTCCCTCTGGACGAGTAAAACGCCCCGAGGCTGACAATTCCCCAAAATGAAAAGAGCCTCATGCCGGGTGATCGATGAACAGATCTAAGGCTTCCCTTGGTGCAGCCGATTGGCGATCTGGAGTTGCATTGGTGCGCAGCGGAAGTGCTTTTTGCATTCCCTCGATGAGCCCTTTGGGAAGGGACCGGTGCTTGCCGTGACTAGCCGACGATCGACCAGCACCACTCAGTTGAAGGAACTCAAATCATTTAGCCGGAACGCCATTGCTGTGAATGAGGCGTTGTTGCTCAGTTCTCTGCGCCAGCATGAACTCACCGAAGCATCGGAACTGCTCAATAGGCAACTGCAAGCCGAGATCGTCGTGCGCCAAAAGACGGAAGAGGCGCTCGCGGAGAGCGAGAAGCGGTACGTTGACCTCTATGAGTTCGCACCTATCAGCTATCTGACAATCAACAGCAATGCACTTGTCGCGACAATCAACGTAACCGGCAGTCTTTTGCTGGGCGCAGAACGTAGCGAAATACTGGAGCGCCCCTTTTCCGATTTCGTGACATCAGGAGACGTTGAGCAGTACCGCCGCCTCTTCGGACAAGTAATCCACCACGGTGAGCGGCAGACGTGTGATTTGGCGCTCCGGCGTAGCGACGGAACTTTCTTTCATGCCCAACTCGATTGTGTGCGGATCAACGAAGCCGACCTTTCGCCTGGGGTGCGCGTCACGATCGTCGATATTAGTCAGCGCAAGCAGGCCGAGGCGGAGAGGGAAGTTCTGGCGTTCTACGATGCTCTGACGCACTTGCCTAACCGTCGGCTTCTGATGGATCGAGTGCAGCAAGCCTTATCCAGCTGTGGGCGCACATCGCGTCACGGAGCCATTCTCTTCATCGATCTAGATGACTTCAAGAGGATCAATGACACGCAAGGTCATACTGTGGGCGATCTTTTGCTCCAACAGATTGCAGCGAGGATCACCGCTTGTGTGCGCGAGAGTGACACAGTGGCACGGCTTGGTGGAGATGAGTTTGTAGTGATGCTTCAGAATCTGAGTGAGGACCCAACAGCGGCCGCTGAGCAGGCCAGACACGCCGGAGAGAAGGTCTTAGCGAGCCTCAGCCAGGGATTTCTGCTTGGTTGTCACGAACATTACATATCCGGAAGCATTGGGTACGCGCTGTTCAACGAGAGACGGGAGTCGGTAGAGGATGTATTGAAGCGTGCCGATCTTGCTCTCTATCGTGCCAAAGCCACAGGTCGCAACATTCTTTGCTTCTTCGATCCGGAGATGCAGCGGGTTGTAGCGGAGCGGGCCTTGCTGGACGCGGACCTGCGGCAGGCGATCAAGAACAAACAGCTTGTGCTCTTTTACCAGCCGCAGGTCGATGCTGAGGGTCGCCTGACCGGAGCCGAAGGCCTGGTGCGGTGGCAACATCCTAGTCGCGGCTTGCTGCTTCCAGAGGAATTTATTCCGTTTGCCGAGGAGACCGGTCTCATCGAGTCGATTGGGCACTGGGTGCTGGAAACGGCGTGCGCCCAATTAGCGGCCTGGAGCGCGACTCCCGCAACCGCTGATCTCAGCCTCGCCGTCAATGTCAGTGCTCATGAGTTCCGACGTCCAGACTTTGAGACCCGACTGTTGGCAGCAATCGAACAATTCGATGCTGACCCCCGTAAGCTGATGCTGGAGTTCACGGAAAGCGCGATGTTCGCGACCATAGAGGAAACGCTTCTAAAGATGACCCGACTGAAGGCTCTCGGTGTTTGCTTTTCCATCGATGATTTTGGGACTGGATACTCATCGCTCTCCTACCTGAAGAACATGCCGTTGGACGAGTTGAAGATCGATCGCTCCTTCGTGCGCGATGTACTTACGGACCCACGCGACGCCGCCATTGTCCGTACGATAGTCGGTTTGGGACAAAGCCTACATCTCTCTGTCATCGCGGAGGGAGTGGAAATGGAAGAGCAAAGGGAATTCCTCTCTCTTCATGGATGCCGCGCATACCAGGGTTTCCTATTCAGTCGACCAGTACCAGAGGAGGACCTAACACTATTTGCAAAAGCTACGGCTATGACCGGTCCCTTCCGAGGAACTCTGAGTAACGTCAATTTGCTACGATCAGCGGTCTGTCGCTGAAGCTACTCTTACGAGCGGTCGAGAAGCACTGTCTATCCAGATAAGATGATTCAACGAGGACTATGAGCGCATTCGGCACCAACTGGAACACCCGAGAAATTGCCGAAAGACTGCTAGTCTTCGAGTCTGGCGAGCAGATTTCTTCCCAGGCAAACGCGCCTGCGGTGGTCCACGTTTGCCGGAAACTCGGTCTTCCCCTGAGCAAATGGGTTGGAGAGGCGGGTTCACGTGCGCTGCTCACGCGCGCTCTAACCTTGGCGAAACGTGAGGCGGAAGTCTTAAGCCCGGTCAAAGTCACAGATAACGGCGCTCTCGAAGGATTGAATGGCGAAGCTGAAGATGCATCCACTGTACTCGTCAGCCATTTGATCGGGCTGGTGGAGACTTTTTTGGGGGAAGCTCTGACGCTACGCCTCCTGCACGATGTATGGCCGGACCGGACGATCTCAGACGTACATATCAGCGAAAGGAATGGGAATGGACCAGCTCAATAAAGTTAAGGTCAACCAGTTGCCGACCGGGGTGCCGGGTCTCGATGAAATCCTGGGGGGCGGCGTGCCGGAGTTCTCCTTCAACATCATCGCGGGCGCACCCGGATGCGGTAAAACGACGCTGGCGCACCAGTTCATGTTCGCGAATGCGACGGAAGAGCGGCCGGCCATCTACTTCACTGTTCTTGGCGAACCCGCTCTGAAGATGCTGCGGCATCAGCAGCAATACCCTTTTTTCGACATCGAGAAGCTGAATAAGTCTGTCCGTTTCATCAATCTGACTAAAGTTCTGCTTGAGGACGGTCTGAACGGGGTGCTCGAAAGCATCACCAAGGAAGTCGAGTCCTGCACTCCCAGCATCGTTGTCGTGGACTCTTTCCGAAGCGTAATGCGTAGCAGGAGCGAGAGCGATACCGAGCGCGAGGTGCAAGGATTCATGCAGCACTTGTCACTCCTGCTCGCCACTTCAGAAGCAACCACCTTCCTAATCGGGGAGTACGCTGAGGCGGAGCGGCAAAACAATCCCGTCTTCACTGTTGCTGACGGCATGATCTGGCTTTTCCAACAGGTAGAGCGCAATTCCGTCGTCCGTAAGCTCCAGATCATGAAACTGCGTGGGCAAGCGTCCGTACCTGGGTTGCACACCTTCCGCATCACGGACGATGGTCTTCAGGCGTTTTCGCGCACCCTTGGGCTGACAGGGAAGAAGAAGCAAGCTCCTGATAAAAAGCGCCTCTCAACAGGCATCGCCGCCCTGGATGAAATGATGGGCGGCGGTATTCCTGAAGGCGATAGCGTCTTGATCGCTGGCTCCTCCGGAACGGGAAAGACATTGCTGGCAACACAGTTCATCTCTGCGGGATTGGTGGCGGGCGAGCCGGGCATCGTAGCGGTATTTGAGGAGCGGCCTGATGAGTACGCCGGGCGCGCCTCCAGTTTCGGGCTCGATCTCCAGACGCCTCTGAAGGATGGGCACCTTGAAATCATCTATCTCCGTCCCCTTGATCTTTCGGTGGACGAGATGATGCAGGAGCTGATTGATGCCGTCCAGAGAACGGGCGCAAAGCGAATGGTCATTGATTCCTTGGCGGGGTTTGAGATGGCGTTGGCTCCGGGATTCCGTATGGATTTTCGCGAATCGCTCTATCGTATGATCCTGGCTTTGACCGGTGTTGGCATTACGGTCCTGAGCACACTGGAGATGTCGGAGACGTTTACCGAACTGCCGTTCAGTACCTACAAGGTATCGTTCCTGACCGACGACATCATCCGGCTGCGCTATGCAGAGATTGACGGGGAGCTTCGCAAAATCATGATGATTGTAAAGATGCGCGGCGCTGCCCACAGCAAGAAGATCCGGGAATACGACATCACCTCGGATGGAATCGTCATTGGTGATTGCTTGGTGGATCACGATAAACTCATCACCGGCATTCCCAAACGGATGGAGCGACTCAGCCCTAATGCACTAGCAGGCACACGTAAGGACGATGCAGAGGGGTTCGATGGCAGCGGAGCCGACAGATAACCACAAACCGACGATGGACCGAGTGACAGCTTTGCACCCGGATGTTATCGCCGCGAATGAGGCGTTGACGCTCAGTCTAATCCGGCAGCAAGAGATGACCGAAGCCGCGGAACTGGTGAATGCACAGCTTCAGGCTGAGATTGTGGTGCGTAAGAAGGCGGAAGGGGCGCTGATTACCAGCGAGAAGCTGGCATCCGTGGCGCGCATGTCAGCTGTGATTGCGCACGAGATCAACAATCCCCTTGCCGCCGTTACGGATCTTTTGTATTTGGCGCAGACCGTCGATGGAACCCCGAACGAGGTGCTGGAGTATCTGAAGACAGCGGATGGGGAGCTGAAGCGTGTCGCACATATTACCCGGCAGACATTGGGGTTCTACCGGGAACTGACTGCTCCAACTTCGTTCCGTTTATCAGCACTCCTCGACTCTGTGCTCGACTTGATGCAAGCCAAGATTAGGGCGAAGCGGGCCATCGTGGAAAACCAGTGCGACGCGCAGGTACAGGTAACCGCTGTGTACGGCGAATTGCGACAGGTATTCTCGAACCTGCTGGTGAACAGCCTGGATGCTATCCCTGAGAATGGCAAAGTGGTTTTGCGGGCGTCAGTTTCAAAGGACCCTACCGCTGGAACCGACCGCATCCGAGTCCTCGTCGCCGACGATGGTCAGGGCATCAGTCCGGCGATTCTTCCTAAGATATTTGAGCCATTCTTCACCACAAAGGGCTCGATCGGCAACGGACTGGGTCTGTGGGTCAGCAAAGAGATCATCGAAAAGCATGGTGGAGCCGTCCAGGTCCGCTCGTCTACAAATGGGCCACATCAGGGGACAACCGTTGCTGTTGTTCTGCCCGCCAGTACGAAACCAGAGATGAAGGCGTAGGTCTAACCCATGCGGAAAGTGTTCACGTAGAGCGAATCGTAACATGTGCGGAATGAGGGCGAGTCCAACCACATACGAGCTTGCCGAGCGGCTGATTGCTTACGAAGCCGCTTTGGATCGTACGTTACAGTTAGACCTTTCTGAGACGTGTCACGTATGTGAGAAGCTGCGTCGTTCGCTCAGCACGTTGGTTGGACCCGAAGGTTATCGCTCACTCCTCGCACGTGCTCTGATATTGGCTGAGCGTGAGACTCCACTGTTTGGCGCCGTGAAGGTCAAAGAAGATGGTTCCATAGAAGGACTCACCGGCAAAGCGACAAAGGCGAATGTGGTGCTTATCGGGCACTTTCTCCATCTGATGGAGACCTTCATCGGCGAAGCCGTAACCGTATGGCTTCTGAACGATATATGGCAGGATCTGCCTGGCTCCCGCATCAAACTTGGGGAGAAGGTACCACGTTAACCAGCACGACCGAGTGGCGATTCGCAAGCTCGTTTACGAAAGTAATCTGGACTCCAGAAAAGCCCTGTTAGGAGTTGTACATACGCGCTGCGAATACAGGCGTACCCTTCAGACAAGCTAGATCGAACTCCTCGATCTACGTTAAACGCCAGAGAGGTCTTTCATGAGCAAACCTCAGCTTTACGATCAGCTTCGCGTCATTGTTAGGAATCTCCCTTGCCAGCGTCAGGAACAGGGTTTTAGTGGGTCGCGGATGTCCGGGGGATTACTCGGTATCGGGCGAGCAATCTGGATACAGAAGCTCCTGGAACCACCGACACGCCTTGTTTCTGCGTACGTCGAGGGAATTGGGATCGTTTCGGTGGACCGCCAGTGCTTTGCTCCTGCAGGCTGACCACTTGTTACGCATCGCGTCATTCACCCGCGGGATTCAGAGGAGAAAGCGTCTGATACGCCGAAAAACCGGAGATGTTCATGCGTTCAGATATGGTATTCCGTGCTGAGGAACAAGTGGGAAACAAGTACAAACTCTGTCAAGCCGCGTCCTTGGCTACTCGGCGGCTCCACATCGCGTCAAGAGACACCCAAGAGACAATCAACAGTGCCTTTGCCAGCATAGCTGCCGGCTTAGAGACACCTGTTGCCGAAGTCTTCGGATGAACGGCGAAGTGTAGGAATTGGTGGACTGGCTCAGCGATCTGGCTACTTGCCACTGCCAAGTTTTGGGTAGTGGATAGGCGGAGGATTAGCCAGACAGAATACACTCGTGGACATTCGCCTTAGAGCTAGGAGAAGTCCCGGATGTCGCTTCACCACGCCGCTTTTCCAAACCTCCGGGCTCGCATCCTCCGTGCAGCCTCCGCGTGTAGCCTGCTCTGCGACAGCCTGCCCGTCTATTTCATGACGTTACCGCAGGACGCTCCAACGCTCAAGCCCGAAACCGGTGCGCCGGCGAAATCGGCCACTCCGAGCAGGACTCGAGTTCCGCCGAAGAAGACTGCCTCGAAGGTTGCGGCTGGGTCAAGTGCCGCGAAACGTACCGCTTTGAAGATCCCAAAACCAAAGGCGATTCGGTCCCGCACTGCGCCCAGGAAGACGCCGCTTTTGAGCAAAGCAAGTTCACAGACGGAGACTCAGCCCGCCGGTACGACTGAGTCTTCGGCTTCAGCGGAGTAGCAGAGTGCAGTCGGGAGCCTGAGGTCTGCAGGGCACGGCGGCGGCCGGCTCCCTCCTGCCCACGGCAATGCGGTTTGTCGTCGGGGTATTTACTGAGCCGATGTGACGACCGGAATGCGTGCGATGTTCTTGGTTAATGAAGATCTTAAAACTTTTATCGAAAGGACATAAACTACCTAAGAGGCTATGTTTTATGGACCCCGTACGAAATCCGTATGCTCCTGGCGCTGGTACGCCACCTCCAGAACTAGCCGGGCGCGACAGAATTCGGGAACAGGTACGGGTAGCGATTGCGCGCATCCGGGTAGGGAACTCTGCGAAGAGTGTGTTGATGGTCGGTCTCCGTGGCGTCGGTAAGACCGTGTTGCTAGAGCGAATGCGGCTTGACGCCGAACGCAACGGGGTACACACCATACGGATCGAAGCTCCTGAAAATATGAGGATCTTGAGGTCGGGCTTGATTTGGAACCGGAAGCTGGACTTGCGGACAATGAAGATCTAGAAGGCGACTTGAGTTCACTTCTTGAACAGGTGGGGGCAGCGGCTTAAGAGCGCGAATACAGCTGTTGTTCTGTTCATTGACGAGTTGCAGTACATCAAGGAGGAGGAGTTTGCCGCATTGATCTCGGGGCTCCATCGTTGCGCTCAAGGGAGACTTCCCGTGACCGTCGTTGGGGCGGGCCTTCCGCAACTGTTGGCGCTGGCCGGAAACGCAAAGTCATATGCCGAAAGGCTCTTCGATTTCCCTCAGATCGGGCCGCTGGACCCAGAAGAAGCAGAGCTTGCTATCGTCAAACCCGCCCGAGACATAGGTGCGGACTACGTTGCTCAAACGAGCGGAGAGATCGTGCATCAGACCCGAGGCTATCCCTACTTCCTTCAGGAGTGGGGTAAACACTCCTGGGATCTTGTAAAGAAGAACCCGATCACATTGAAAGACGTGAGAGCAGCCTCGACGGAAGCGATCGCCGCGCTTGACGAGAGCTTCTTCCGTGTTCGCTTCGATCGGCTGACACCCAAAGAAAAGCACTATCTGCGCGCGATGGCAGAGCTAGGCCCTGGTCCTCACCGATCTGGCGATATCGCAACAGTTCTCAAGAAGCCAACGAACTCTTTAGGCCACTTCGCGCTAGTCTGATCACCAAAGGAATGATCTGGAGCCCCAACCATGGTGACACAGCGTTCACGGTGCCTTTGTTTGACGAGTTTATGAAGCGCATCATGCCAAGTACTGAATGGTAATTGACGATGCAGAAGGTAGAAGTATGAGAGACAACCCTGTAATATCGACGGTCTGCGCGCAGGCTGATGGGTTGTGGACAATCTTGTGGTCAGAATGAGCAACCACCATCATGGTGCTATTCCCCATAGCCTAGAGCCAAAGCCCTTGGCATAAACATGTGAGACCCCGAGTCAGATTTTGGAACATCTTCAAGCGCGAGAATGTACGAGTCTTCAGCAGCATTCCGCTTTGTACGGAAGCCTGTCCGAAAGAGTCACGGCTAGCAGCAGGCATAACGACTTCTACAGCTGTTTCCCACGTGAAGCGAGCTCACTGTCAAGTTGTGGTGGCCTCGTTCTCAATGCTTAGGACCTGCTCGCCTGAACGGGCTGACTGAGGACCCCTGTAGAATCCATCGTGTTTCACAGAATGTTGAGGTGGGGATCTGATGGACCGGTTAGCTGTCTTTGATGGTCAACAACTTCAGGCCATTGCGCGAGTTCTAGGCGCTACTGAGGGAGGCCTGACAGGCCCTGAAATAGGAACCATCCTGAAGGATTGTGGTATCGCCGACATCGATCCGCAAAATACTAAGTGGAAGCGATTCTACAACGCTTTTGCCTCATGCCAGATCAGCATCGCGTAGGGAATCACGTCGTTATGTTCATCAATCTAGCGATGAATCCAATCCGGTACGCTAGTCTTCAAAATCTGTTTGTGACGAAAAGACAGCAACTGAATACGGTGATTGCATTTTTCGGCATAACTGTGGGCGAAGATGGCAGGACGAGGCGGGCCACCAAAGCTAACAACTTGGCAGAAGCGAAGGCGAGAGCAAGCAGTCTTCATAATGCGCTTGCCTTGCGGAACGTCCATCCTGATGTGTTGCTGTTCTGTAGGGCGGAGCTTCTGGGGGAGAAGTATTTTCACGCCGTTTTCGAGGCGTTGAAGAGTGTTGCGGCTAAAGTCCAGCAATTATCTGGATTGAAGAATGACGGGGCTGCGCTCGTGCAGCAAGCTTTCGCATTTTCTGATACCTCAAAGCCTCTGGTTTCTCTTAATTCGCTCTCAACTGAGACCGACAAAGGGGAACAAAGAGGGTTCGTCAATCTCTTGGTGGGCTCTTCGGAACAATTCGAAATCCGTTAGCTCACAATCCGAAGGTGGAATGGGATATGTCCGAAGGAAACGCGCTCGACATCCTCAGTATGGTGTCCCTTATACACCGTAAGCTAGATCGGGCCCGACCAACCTAGACAAACTGAGGAGTACTCAGGATGTGCTTGGGGGGCGCTCATTGTGAGTTTTGGGCCAGGAAAACAGCTAGGGTTGAGGCGACGCCAACCGCAAGCTTCGCGTGCCGCGAGCTTAGGCCCGTGTGCCAGCTACCTTCCCATGACCCGTTCCATAATGATTGCGCAACTCAGATATACCCTGCGTGATTGTCCCCAAGTTGCTCAGGAGCCGCTTAATGGTCTCGGTTGTCTTTGCCGTTTCGGGTATATCGTGGGGGGTCAATTCTAGGGCCTTAGTGGTGAGCTTCACTAACTCTGGCACGTCGGCATTGCTTCCGTAGGGTAAGCGTGTGGTGTTGGCCGTGTGAGTGTGACGACGTTTTGAAAGGGTCGAGATAAGTGTCCACACAAGTTATGTGGACACTTATCTAAGGACTGCATGTGTGGGTGGGGAGCGCGACATTCCAGGGTAGAAGTTTCCCGATTCGATGGATGGGGTGGTCGGTGATGCGTTCGAGGACGTGGTGGAGATAGAGCTCGGGGTCGTGTCCGTTGAGCCTGGCTGTGCCGAGCAGGGAGTAGATGGCGGCGGCTCGTTCACCTCCTGCGTTTGATCCAGCGAAGAGGAAGTTCTTGCGGCCGAGGGCGACGACGCGCAGCGCGCGTTCGGCCGTGTTGTTGTCGATCTCAAGTTGGCCGTCATCGGCGTAGCGCGTGAGTGCGGTCCAGCGCGAGAGGGCGTAGCGGATCGCCGCCGCGGTATCTGACTTGCACGAGAGCTTTCCGAGCGTGAGTTCGAGCCAGCTTCGGAGGCTGTCGAGTAGAGGCCTTGCGCGCGCCTGGCGGATCGACATCCGAATGTGCGGCGTACTGCGTCGGATCTCGGCTTCGATGGCGTATAGCGCGGCGATGCGCTCGACGGCTTCGGTGGTGGTGGGCGAAGCGTGCACGATATGGATGTCGTGGAACTTACGCCGGGCATGGGCCCAGCATGCCACCTCGACGATCTTGCCGTCCTCGTAGAGTGGTTGAAAGCCCGCATAAGCGTCGGCCTGGAGCGCTCCTCGGTAGAGCTTCAGATGTCCTTGCGGATGCTCGCCGCGGCGGTCGGGCGAGTAGGCGAACCACACGGCGGGCGGCGTTGGATCGGCCGATGACCGACTGTCCCGCACATAGGTCCAGAGTCTGCCGGGTCTTCGTTCGTCCGTTGCCGGGCGCGAGCACTGGAACCGGCGTATCGTCGGCATGGAGCTTGTTGGCCGACATCACATGGACGCGGACGGCTTTGACAAGCGACGCGAGCAGATGGCTTGTTGCGCCGACCCAGCCCGCGAGCGTGGAGCGATCGAGGTCGACGCCCTGGCGGCTGTAGATCTCCGACTGCCGATAGAGAGGCAGCGAGTCGGCATATTTGGCGACCAGAACATGGGCCAGCAAGCCGGGACCAGCGATACCGCGGTCGATGGGCCGGGACGGTGCCGGAGCCTGCACGATCCGGTCGCAGCCGTCGCAGCTCAACTTCGGGCGGACGTTGCGGATGACCTTGAAACATGCCCGGACGTACTCCAGCATCTCGGCGGTATCTTCGCCCAGTTCACGCAGCCGGCCGCCGCAGCCGGGGCAGGCAGCCTGACCGGGCAGATGGGTGTGGACCTCGCGCGGCAGATGCTCTGGCAGCGGGCGGCGGAAGGGCTTCGCGGGAACGGGTCGCTCTGCCGTCGCAATCGCTCGCTTCTCCTCGATAGCCTCGGCCGCGCCGAGCTCTTCCAGCTGCAGCTCCAACTGCTCGATCTGCCGGAGGACCTTCTCCCTCTTCGCTCCCGAAGAGCATCCGCTGGAGCTTGTCGACCAGCAGCTTGAGCCGTTCGATCTCGGTCGCTCGCGAACTCAGCGTGGCACTCAAGCTCTCGTGCCGATCCTGGTGTAGAAAGACCAGAGCCTTCAGCGCTGCCGGATCGAGAGCGTCCAGATCGGGTAGGCTGAGGGTGCCGAGCATGGGCGCAGTATGGCACAGAGAAGCCCGTCTTGGCAGAAGAAGACCCCATGAACACTGGACGAACCCTCAAACACTCAACTGCGGTTGAGCCGTTCGAAGGGGTGCTCTCCAGTCGATCCCTTCCAGCAGCATCGACAGCTGAGCGCGACTCAGAGACACCGAGCCGCTCGTCGCCTGAGGCCAGATGAAGCGTCCTCGTTCCAGCCGCTTGGCCAGCAGGCAGAGCCCGTCGCCATCGAACCAGAGCACCTTCACGATGTCGCCGCGACGACCACGAAAAACGAAGACGTGGCCCGAGAGCGGCTGCTGTTCGAGCACCGTCTGGACCTGCGCACTCAAGCCCTGAAAGCCGCGACGCATGTCCGTCACGCCCGCCGCAAGCCAGATCCGTGTCCCCGCCGGAACGTCGATCACGCGTGCAGACTCTTCAGCACCGCCCGAACAAGCGCCGGATCAACAGCACCTCCAGGCTGACCCGCACCCCTTTACGCAACTCGATGGGAATCGCACCGGCTGCGGTCGATGCAACAGGAGCTTCGGCATGCTCCGTCTTCGTGGGCGACACCTCTTCCATCACCCTGACGGAAGCAACTTCAGTGTGTTCTCAGGCCCACCGCCGAGCAGGCCGCCCTGATACATGCGCCGCCACTGAAAGACCTGGTTCGCGTTCACGCCATAACGCTGTGCCACCCGCGCCACCGAAGACCCAGCCACCAACGTCTCTTCGACTATCCGCCGCCCTCCACCGCGCTCCGGCGAAGACGCCGAACACCCACCCCCACACCACCAACCAACTCAGCATCCACCATCCCCACATCATCACGGCAGAACACAACCCTGTACACCCGGTCGGGACCAAACGCTTACTCCGTAGGCGATCCCACGTTCTTTGAGAATTGTTTTGCAGCACGTCTCAGCCAATTCTTTGGCAGTCCCTATTGCTAAGGGAAGATCGTTGAAGACCGCAGCTTCCATCTTTGTTATCTGTTGAGCTATGTACGTTGGATCGGTACTGAGTAATGCTTCCTTGGCGACAGAGATCCCAGGCGTGATCCCGATTCCGACGAATCTTCCGACATATACAGGTCTGCCAGATATTCTTGTTCGCTCCGCTATCTGGATCGTCATGCTTTAGGAAAGATTGAACATCTGAACGAGACGTTGCGATGCCGTCGCATCGGAACGAACGACTGGGTGCACCGTCTCACAGAGAAAGCGAAGAAACGTTTCGTTGTCTCCTTGTGCCAGATTGAATCGGGCGTCCGAAAAGAGCCAATCGTCAGGCCAGTCCTCCGGGTTATCGACCCTGTGCTGCCAAATATCGCCACTGGCGTCTTTGAAACGGCTGTCAGTCGATGGCAAAGCTGATAGGTCAAAGATTCTCGACAGGAACTCCGGCTCTTCCAGGCGCCCCCACCAGGGGGTACTCTCAGCTGCAAGAGAATCAGAAATGTCCCTGCGGGTGATTGCGGAAATCTTCATAAGCCACCATTGTCTCTCACGGGTCGGCGATTTCCTGCTAGTCTATCGTCCTCCCTGCGCAGATTGAAACATTCAGAGCTAATCGTCCTTACCTGGCCAGCCTTCAGGGAGCCCAAGGAATGAGGAACAGGGGTTACCGTTCTGCTCCTGCATCGTCCGGCTCTCCTGATCTAGTACAAATTAGCTCAGCGGCAACAAATCGCACGGAAAGAGGGCATTGCGCGTGTGGATTGTGGACGATCCACGGTTCACGGTTGCCTGCATTGTGAGCGGCGAGATCCCCAAAGATCATCACCGCACTGATCTTTGTGTTTCTCGCTCCGTAAGGCGTATGCCAAGCTTTGTTAGGGCGACGAGGTCCGAGCACGGCCTCTTTTCCGGTAAAGCTCACCGTTTCCTGGCCGAATAAGGCATTCATCACGTCAATCTTGTCTACGTGAAACTCATCGGTCACATTGACAACCAAGATGAACGGAATGCCAAGGTCGCCATAGTGGTTCTTAAGTTCAGCGGCCTTCTTTATATCCTCGTCGAGGGCAAGATGCCGAGCAGGCGGAAGCGTGATTCCAATTGTCTTAATACCAATAGGACCCCGCCCCTCCGGCGTTTTAGGATCGGTTCGATTGTGAGTTCCCATCCATCATGCTTCCACATGAAGGAAGGAATGGAACCTGTATCGTGTGCCTCCCAGAGACCTCGGATCTCTGCGTGATCGAGTGTGGCGAGTCATTTTCCTAAGCTTGCTCTAAGCTTCGCCCCAGAGGGCGGGCTTTGAGGAGCGCCCTGCACACTGACAGATATGTAGAAGTCTGGTGATTCTAATCTGTCGAGGGCCTCATATACCTCGTTTTCACGTTTTCGCTCACCTGCTTCGACGGTTGATTTCATCGTTATTGTGGCTTCCAGGGAAAACACTGGTGTGCCCTCATGCCGAACTAAGTAGTCGGGGTGCGTTCGCCTATCCGCTAAATCAGGATGGGCCTCGAGCTCAAAACCGATCCGGCTAAATAGCCGATGCAAGTAAATCTCAAAGAAAGCAGCTTTGTGTTGGCCGCTCACGGGAGACCAAAAACGATTTTGAACATCCAAACTTGCTCTCTTCCGGGAGTTCCTCGAACCAGGCATTTAGTTCTTCTCGGATTGCTGTTATGGATGGTCGCTCACTTCGAGAGTAGTAGTAATACGATGATTCAGTACGGAGCATCCCCCGCGTTCCGATCATCACAAGCTTGCCTTCAAAAAGGCTCATGGATGCTCCTTGTTCCTCACTTCGAGAGAGGGACATCAGTGATGCTGAACGGCGCAGCGAGCTGCGTTTCAGTCTGAGTTGGGTATTCGCCGATACTTCATCTAAAGAACGGTATCTAATTCTGCGATGTTCTTAGCGGGATGCGTTGGGTCATCCCGCAGAGACGTTCGTAGCGTTTTAGCTAAGTAGATGTACCTTGCACCTTCGCTGGCGCCACGAGGAGTTGCAAGTGAAACATCGCCGATTAAACTCATATCTGATTTCGCTTACATCTCACCATGAGGGTGCCGACAAACCTCCAATATCTAAATGCCTACTCTCCACTCTTGTTCTGTGTTCTTCTGCGGGTTCTCTGGCGAGAGCAGCACACCAATGGGCACGAGCAGACGATGCTGAACTTTCTCGCATCGATTCACCTGCGCAACAGTTGAAGCTCTTAGACATTGGAGGCTCTGACTCTTAACGGCCTTGCGTTTTCCCTTACAACGCTCGCAGGACTATGGTCGGCGCCGCGTGGTCAGTGTTGTTGAGGATTCAGGAAGTGACCTTAGGGCCGACTTTACGGCGTATTCAGCTCGAGAAGATATTGCCTTGACAGGCAGCTAAGCGCGGGACTAGGTTCCCGGCACATATTGATTGCAGAGCAATTTACTTCAGACCTGAACCCTTGTACCCTCCGGTTTTTCTCCTTCCATACACAGTAACGGTCATGAGTGCCTCGGCGTGTTCGCTCGATTGCGAATGCTTTAGAGAAAGCACGCCTAATGGGGTTCCACCCCTAGTGTCGTCTCACTTTCAGAGAGGTAGAGCGTGCGAAAATCCTGTTTTCCCACTGTCCTGAGTTTCCTTGTCTTGGCTATCACCGCAGCTAACAGCCAGGTTTCTCAAAAGTTGAACGTTGTGCGCGGACCCGTTCCCGACGCCATGTTCTACTCGACCGTATTCCAGCATCTTGTGACACTCAATCAAGCCGATCAGGCCAATCCAAGACTCGGGGCTGCATCCCAGGCTTTCGGTGCGCCTGGCGTCTCGCCTTCTGTACATCTCGTGATCGTGGACAGGTCTGGTTTCAGCCAAGCCGAGGCCACAAACCTCTTTTCCGTAGCCCAGAAGTGCCTGGCTGAGATCTCGCCGGTCGACCAGCAAGCAAAGGCCGTCATCAACGAGGTTCGCGCTCACTACCCGGGAGGCCGGATCCTGCCCGGTGCTCAACCTCCAGCTCCGCCTGAGCAGCTGCTTTCCCTCCAGAGATCGAGGGACACGATCGTGTTGAAGTACGTCGACCAACTTCGCAAATCACTCGGAGATGCAAGATTCAGCACGCTCGATAACAGTCTAAGGTCCAACCTCGGCTCAAAGGTCGGGACGCTGGGGCTTGTCAACACACACGCACATTAATCGATCCTGAGGAGGTAATGAAGTGAAAACCAAAGTTTGGCTCGGTTTATTCAGCCTTTTCGGAATCTTCTCTGGCGTCTTGAACGCCCAACAGATCAGCGCCATTTCATCCATCGCGTACCAGTTTATAAGCGGGGCAAATGTGCATACCCCAGCGGGCGACCTGTCGGTGGTGGGCGGCGCATCGCCCTCGATTATCCCTAACGGCTACTACGTTATCGTTAGTCACTCAACGACGCAGGAGGAGTATGTCGCACAGCTTTACTATGACGTTGGGACGACCGGGGCGCTTTATTACGGATCTTCTCCAAACCTCCTCCAGACCGGCTCCGTCAGCGGCAACGGCATAGCCACCGGTGCCTTTATTCAGAGAGTGGGTAACTACGGTCTATATTCCGTCTCAACCGATCACTACCTGATCGCCTATTTTGTCAGCAGCGTCGGACAGTATTACGATCCATATGGGTTTGGGGTCACATCCCCGGTTCAGGTCGATGACAACGGGGGATATTGGATCAGCGTCACCGTCTTTGCGACCTACATCACTGCGGCTGCTATCTACCTAGGAACGTCTTACACCGACCTTGTTCAATCACCGAATCCGGGGCCGACGGTGCAGTTCCCGGTGCTTTATCAAGCCTACATCCCCCCGGCCTATGTGCAGGGACCACCAGATTGGCAGTCGATTGCGGTCGACAACTGCTACCCAGTTTATTGGTGTCTATATACATTTGTGACCCAGCTTGCTGATCCCCGTGAGCCCGTGTGCCAAGGGGGATGATGGTCAAGTTTGAGAATCCACAGGCCGGAACGCCGGCCTTACAACTTCTGCAGAATTCCCGAGAACTGATGCCTATTGCCTGATTGAAGGGTGCGAGGTTTCCATCGGGGCATGAAGCCATGGCAGATTGCCGCAGGCTTGCGAGGGGAGTACCATCTGTTTTGAACGGCCCTCCCTGCCAGCAAGACCGTGTGCCCATCAGTGCATTGTCCCGAACAACGCCGAAACCAGCGTACAAAGGCGGCGCATGTCCGATGCAAGGTAACCTTCAGATTGTTTTTCGAGCTCCTATGTCTTCGCCGAACATTGATCCCTACATCCCACCCACTGCGCCGTAAGTGTTTGATCTTCCCATCTGGCGGGAGAGCGCTTGTTGTGCAGTGCTTGAGCTGAGTGTCCGCTTATTTTAGGTGGACACTTATTAAGCGTCAGTCGTTATGCCGTGGTGTCAGTTGACGG